>ERZ1034719.432-NODE-432-length-25379-cov-5.026299_pt1 | contig 25379 bp, 20 predicted proteins | sample MGYA00520703_ERZ1034719 | MGnify/ENA primary metagenome ERZ1034719 (study PRJEB33766, sample SAMN09781716) | gut metagenome | biome: gut microbiome | host: Homo sapiens | place: Madagascar | study: EMG produced TPA metagenomics assembly of the PRJNA485056 data set...
GTGGTTCAGCGGAGCGCTGTTCTGATTGACAATAGCGCGCTGAACCACAATGAAGCAGAGATTGCCGGGTATCGTGATGCTCTCAATGCGATTCACTTGGATTATGAGCACATTGATTTCCGGCAGAACGACATTCTGCGGCTGCACGAAATGATGATGAGCTTTGCGGGCTATGAGTATGGCGGACAATACAAAACCGACGACAATGTGATTCTGGAGATCGACGCGGACGGGAACCGTCGTGTTCGCTTCCGTCCTACCCCTGCAAGCGAAACCCCGACAGCGATGGAGCAGCTGGAGCTTGCCTATCTGGCTGCCCGCAGCGACGCGAATATCAATCAGCTTCTTTTGATTCCCTGCGTGATTCTGGACTTCCTTTGCATCCACCCGTTCCGGGACGGCAACGGCAGAATGTCCCGCCTACTTTCCCTGCTTTTGCTATACAAAAACGGCTTTGACGCCGGGAAATATGTGTCCTTTGAGGAGCAGATCAATAACTACAAGGCGTTTTATTACGAAGCCCTGCGGCAGTCCTCGGCCGGGTGGGAAACGAATGAGAATTCGTATTTCCCCTTTATGGAAAATTTCCTCTCCACCCTTTATATGTGCTACAAGGAACTGGACAAGCGGTTTGCGGTGGTACACGGCAAGAAGGTCACGAAGAAAGCCCGCGTGGAAGCAACGGTTTTGAACAGCCTGACTCCGGTTTCCAAAGCTGAGATCTGCAGGATCCTCCCCGATGTCAGCCCCACGACCGTCGAAGCTGTCCTTGGCGTAATGGTCAAGACTGGCTCGATAAGGCGGATCGGCGCGGGACGGACGACACGGTATATTAAGGCGTAAACGGAGCGTTGACCATTCTCCTGAGTCCAAGCGATGTGCGTCTGCCGAGAACAGCACGGCTTTCCGAATCAAAGTGTATATAGAAAATGAGCCGCTGAGCGATGACAAATGTCAACGCTCTGCGGCTCTTTGCATAACGCAGTTCAAAGAAGTTTTCTGGTTTTCCCTGCAAGGTAGAGAGGGATGTTTGTGATCTCTCCGTCCTTTCGATAGCCGCGCTTGGAAAAGCGAAGCGCGTGCTCCGGATGACGGTCGGCAATATACCGTTTGAACGACGGGGCAGATTTGTCCTCGCCGCCCTTCGCTTCAACGGGTATAATCTCTGTCCCGTTTTGCAGAACAAAATCAATCTCGCTACTCTTGTCAGAGTAGTACCGCGGTGCAACCTCAAACTGCCCTCGAAGCTGCTGCAGGACATAGTTCTCCGTCAGCGGTCCTTTGAACTGGTAATCGGTTTTCAAAAGGATCGCACTATTGTCAATGCCGGCCATGTGCTTTAGAAGTCCGGTATCAAAAAGGAAGAGTTTGAACTGATCCAGTTTGTCAAATGCTGATAGCGGATGCTCCATCTTGGAGACGTTGTAGACACGATTGAGCATACCGGCGGAAACAAGCCATTCGATCGCCTCTTCAAAATCACGCGCTCTGCCGCCCTCGCGGACGGCTCCGTACATGAATTTCTCGTTCGGTTTGGCAAGCTGCGCGACGATGCTGCGGAACACCATGAGGATTCGTCCGCTGTTGACCTTGCCATTGTGCTTGGAGAAGTCGTTCTCATAAATCTCAATTAGTTCGCGCTGGATTTGTGAGATTCTTGCGGGATCTTTGTGCTTGGCCCACGACGCTACGCATTCCGGCATGCCGCCAATGATGAGGTAATTGTTATAGGCTTCAAGCAGCCGGCTGTGGAAGATTTCCTCGATCTGCTGCTCTTTCTGAACGCTGTCATAGTAGGCGTAAAGCGCAGGATCAGTCGCCTCCAGGAACTCTTCAAAGGTCAAGGGGTAAATGTCAAGCAGATTCACCATGCCGACCGGGTAGGATTTCGGTTTTGCCAAAAGCGTGCCGAGCAAACTTCCCGCGGCAATGACATGATACTCATTTGCCTTTTCCTTGAAGTACTTGAGTGCGTTCAGCGCCTCCGGACATTCCTGAATCTCATCGAAGATGATCAACGTCTCCCCAGGCAGAATTTTTTTGCCGCCAATCATGGAGAGCAGTTCTATGATCCGCTGCGGGTTTTTGTTTGTCTCAAAGACAGATTTCAGTTCATCTTCCTCATCAAAGTTGAAATAGACGAAGCTTTTGTAGTAGTTTCTTCCAAACTCCTTCATCAGCCACGTCTTGCCGACCTGCCTTGCTCCTCGCAGAACAAGCGGTTTTCGTTCCTCATCATTTTTCCAATGGGCCATATCCTGAATCGCATTACGCTTCATCGTGCTCACCTTCCTCTCAAGGGCAATCATAGTATTGCACATTTTTCTGAGATTTTCAACCGAGTTTTAGCACATTTTTCCGACATTTTATGAACGGTTTCCACACATTTTTCCGAAAAGTGTGACCCCGGCCGAGAACTTTTTCAAGCGACTTTTTGCCACAGGATATAACTTTTTCGTTTTATGACCTGGAACGGCGGTTGATATGTGCAGTCCTGTGGCCTGTCGAGGAACCGAAGTCAGCCCATTCAGTCAGATTCTTCATCCAACAAAGGGCAGCAAAGCGCAAAAGCTTTGCTGCCCTTTGTTCTAAGCGGTATCAATGTGATGGTGTAAGTCAAAAACGCCGGATATAAACCGTGCTCTTCCCTGCGCCTTGTTTTTCGAGCTCACCGTTATTTACCATAGAACGCAGGTTCCGCTCTACGGTTGATGCGCTGACATTGGGACAAAGCTCGGTGATTTCGCGCTTTGTAAATTTGCCGATTCGGCTTTCAACCGCTTTTCGGACGGTAGCCTCCGAGGAGGGCGATATAATTTCCATTCTGTCTTCAAAATCACGGTATGCGCTGATGATAGTTCCAAGCAGATATTTTATGAATGGTGTAGGATCGTCCTTTTCTTCGTGCCAGCCGGTTTGAGATAATTCAAGAGCATCGTAATATGCTCCCTTGTTCTTGGCGATCTTTGCCTCAAGAGAGATATACTTTCCAACCTCATATCCGGCGCGATAGAGAAGCAGCGTGGTCAGAAGCCTTGACATTCTGCCGTTTCCATCAAGAAACGGGTGGATACAGAGAAAGTCATGGATAAAAACCGGTATGAGAATCAAGGGGTCAACCTTGCCTTCTCCAACGGCGCGGTTGTATGCGTCGCAGATTTCTCGTATGGCAGGCGGAGTCTCATACGGAGCGAGCGGTGTAAACAGCGTGTATGTTTTTCCGTCTGCGTTCGTTGCACTAATGTAGTTCTGCACATTCTTGAACCTTCCGCCAAACGCCGAATCCGTATGGCTAAGCATGATTTTATGGAGCTGAAGAATATAGTTTGGCGTCAGCGGAATATACTCAAAGCTCTCATGAACAACACGCAGCACATCACGATAGCCAGCGATTTCGCTTTCATCCCGGTTTCGCGGCGCAGCCTTTTCACTCATCAGCTGACGAAGACGTGTTTCTGTTGTGCGAATGCCCTCTATTTCGTTGGATGCTTCCGTGCTTTGTATTTTTGCAATTTCGACAAGCCTGTCGAGCTGCTCCAGCTTTTGCCTGAGATACAGCATCTGCTTGCCTTTGACCTCATGGATCTGCGAAAGATAGTTTACCACTTCCGTATCCCATAGCTGATCTTTTAATTTCGTATAGTCGAATTGCCGCATTCTCGTCACGCTCCCTATTTCTCGTCAATTATAGTATAAATGACGAGAAACATCAAGGCGTTAATAGTAATATTCGGTCGATGCTTTCGAGCATGTATCTTCATCAAAACTGTCTACCTTATGGATAGTATATCCTCAATACAAAATGAAAAACAACCAACACAAACGAAGGAGGAACCATGACAAGCGAAGAACTGAATACCGCCATCTATGAAAAGATGGCAGCGGAGCAGAACGCCTACCGTGACCGGCTCCTGACGCTCCCGCCCGATGAGATCCTGCAGCACGCGTATGAGTACGCCGTGCGGCAGGATATTTTATTTGCTATGGAAGATCTGGAGCTTCAGCCGGAGCAATGCCGGGCGTTGCTGAAATCGCCCAGTCCGGTGGCCGACATCCTGAAGGATTTTGAAAAGCTGGAGCTGGTCTACACGGGCACCATCCTCGACTGTATCGAAGGCCGAGCTGCCAAGATGATGCAGTTAGAAAAGGAGGTGCGCTGATATGCCCTATGTAACAGCGGAAGCCATTGAGGCTGCTCGGCAGATCGACCTGCTGACTTATCTGCGAACACAGGAACCCGGTGAGTTGGTGCACGTCTCCGGCAATACCTACTGCACCCGGGAGCACGACAGCCTGAAAATCTCGAATGGCAAATGGCATTGGTTTTCCCGCGGGATCGGCGGGAGGAATGCGCTGGACTATCTGGTAAAGGTGAAGGAAATGTCTTTCCCGGATGCGGTGAGCTTGCTGACCGGAACGCCGCCGCAGTCCTATACCGCCCCAAAAGAACCGGTCATCCCCAAGGAGCGCCGCCTCCTGCTGCCAGATGTAGACACCAACTGCGATACCGTGAAGCAATACCTGGATGGGCGCGGGATCCACGCGACGGTTGTTGACTACTGCATCGAAAAGAAAATCCTTTTCCAGACGGCGCAGTACAAGAACGCCCTGTTCGTGGGCTATGACCAGATGGGCAAGCCACGGTACGGGGCTTTGCGCAGTACGTTCAGTCGGTATAAAGCCGAGGCGGCCGGCAGCGATAAGCACTACTCTTTCTCGATTGCAGAAAATCTGGAAGCTCATACTGTCCATGTATTCGAGGCGGCCATCGACCTGCTCAGCTATGCCACGCTGGAGCTTTACGAGGGCATCGACTGGAAGCAGGATGCGCTGCTGTCTCTGGCCGGGGTGTTTGCGCCCAAACGGCCGGGCGTGGTGCCGGTGGCGCTGCGCCGGTTTCTGAACGAGAATCCAAAGATCACCACGCTGCGGCTGCATCTGGACAACGACGAGGTGGGCCGTGCCGCGGCAAAAGGAATTATGGACGGCCTCCCAGGCTACACCGTTTTGGACGAGCCGCCCATCTGCGGAAAAGACGTCAACGAACAGCTCCAGCTGCAGGTTGGGCTGGTGAAAAAGAAGGAGGAACAAGAACGATGAACGACAATCAGAGCAGCCGCGATTGGGGCGAAGAGAGCGCTGTCCAGCCGCCGCGCCCGGAGATTTCCGTAGTGCTGTGTGAACCCGGAAAGTTGGCAAAAGCGACCATTATCGAGGCATCCTTGGAGAGCTACCAGAAAATTGTAGGCGGGTATATTGAGGCTTACTACCCCTTTGAAGAGCCCGTCTGCATCGTATGCAACGAGGAGGGCAAGATCAACGGTCTGCCCCTGAATCGGGCGGTCTATGCCGATCCGAATCGCGGAGAAACGCTGGACATCATCGCTGGGACCTTCTTTATCTGCGACTGCAGCGGCGAGAATTTCGGCGGCCTCTCTCCCGAACAGCTCCGGCGCTATACGGAGCAGTTCAAATACCCGGAACGGTTCTTCCGAGCAGGTAACGAAATCAAGGCCGTGCCTTATATCCCAGCAAGAGACCAGGAGCGCTGAGGTGCGGGCGCCTCGAGGAAAATGCCTGCGGCATTTTCTTAGCAAGCATCGTGCTTTGACGGCACATTGGCTTGTTGGGGTAACCCCAAACCCTTATTACACGCTGAAAGGAGGCAGCATGGCCAGAAGAAACATCAAAATCGACCTGCGGCTCAACGAGCAGGAAATGGAGCGGCTGCGCCGGGATGTTGCACGGTCCGGCTGGTCTAGAGAGAAATATCTCCGTGCGCTGATCGAGCACAGCGCCATAAAAGAGATGCCGTCTATGGATCTCGTCGCGGTGCTCCGCAATCTTCAGCAGATCAATAACAACATCAACCAGATCGCCCTTGTCGCCAACGCCAAGGGCTTCATTGACACGGCGGCCTACTGGGAGAATGTAGATCTCTTAAAAAAGACGATCCATGAGATATTGGAGGTGATGTACGGTTCATGGCAGTAACATCCCTGTGGCGTGTCCGGGGTTATATCGGCAAGGTGCTCCTCTATGCCGAGAATCCGGACAAGACCACACCCCCCGAGACGATCCCATCCATACCGGAGGCTAACTGCGAGGCGCTGGAGGACGTGATCGCTTACGCCGGCCGCGAGGCGGCGACCAATCAAAGGCAGCTCGTCGCCGGTGTAAACTGCACCGCCGAGACGGCCCGCAGCGAGATGATAGCCGTGAAGAAGCGGTTCCGTAAGGAAGACGGGACGATCGCTTATCACGGCTATCAGTCGTTTCGGGAGGGCGAGGTCACGCCGGAGCAGGCGCACCGCATCAGCATCCGGCTGGCCGAAGAGCTGTGGGGCGACCGGTACCAGGTGCTGGTGGCAACCCATGTGGATAAGGAGTCCCACATCCACTCGCACTTCGTCATCAATACCGTCTCCTTCGTGGACGGACGTAAATTCTACCGTTCCAACGAAGACTACACCCGGATGCGTGAGGTCTCGGACCGATTATGCCGGGAATACGGTCTCTCGGTCGTTCGCCGCCCGGAGGGCAGGCGCGAAAACTACAGCGCGTGGTCTGCGGAGAAAAACGGCAAGCCCACCAACCGCAGTCTCATCCGCACCGACATCGACAGGGCTATAGCGGCGTCCTTGACGGAGGCAGAGTTTTTCCAAACGTTGGCGGATATGGGCTACGAACTGAAGCTCACCGCGGAATCCGGCAAGACGCTGCAGCGCCCCTCTCTGCGGCCGCAGGGCGCGGCGCGGTTCTACCGTTTTGACCGTTTAGGCGAGGAGTATACGCTGGATTCCATTGAGAGCCGCATTTTAGAGCGCATCCGCCGGCAGGAGCTGTTTCCGGAGGACGAGCAGCGGCGGTACCGGAAATACCGCGCCGAGCACCCGTCCCACACCAAAGCCAAGGGGATCGCGGCGCTCTATTACTATTACTGTTACGAGCTGCACATTTTTCTCCGCTTTCCGGCTTCTGTGACGAGGCTCTCTGCCGCCATGCGGCAGGACCTGCGGAAGCTGGATCGGCTGGATGAGCAGACCCGGTTTTTGGAGGAAAACCAAATCGAGACTTACGCGGATCTTGACAAGTATCGGGAATACGCCAACGGTGAGGTCGCTGCCCGCACAGCGGAGCGAACCGGTCTCCGAAACAAGCTGAAGCGGACGATCCGCGCCGGAGACGCGCTCACGGTCGAGGAGATGAAACAGCAGATTGCGGGTGTCTCCGGGGAAATCAAGAAATTACAGGAATCCCTGAAAATCTGTGACAGTGTCCGGCAGCGCGCCGAAGACCTTCGGGCGCAGCTGGACGCGCTGCAAAACGAGCGAAAGGAGCAGGAAGATGAACTATTCGGGAGAAGCGGCGGAGCAGGTCGTGAGGATGAGCCTCAACGGCGTGGAAGTCGCCGCTAAAATCAGCGGCAAGGCGGTCGAGCGGCTGGCCGTTTTGCTGTATGCCGTTCTGCGGGATCAGAAAAAGACCCGCGGCAAGATCCGCTTGACCAACATGCTGAAAAGCGGCAAGGAGCTGAAGGTATTCGCCGTCCGGGACGGCGAGCTTCGGAAATTCTGCGAGGAGGCTAAGAAATATGGCGTTCTCTACTGTGTGCTGAAGGATAACAATGCCGCGGACGGTCTTACCGACATCATGGTCCGGGCGGAGGATGCAGGGAAAATCAACCGCATCTTTGAGCGCTTTGGGCTGGCTACGGTAGATATGGCTTCGGTGAAAACAGAGATCCAGCAGTCCCGCGAGGACAAGGCAAAAGGCGGTGATGACATTTCCACGCCGGAGCGCTCTCAGGCAGCAGACGACAAGCTGAATCAGTTCCTGGAAGCAGTAGCTGCTGAGCAGCCCAACCCCACGGCGGAGCAGGCGGAAAATGCAAACCCTACCACGGCCCGGACGGCGAAGTCCCGTCCGTCCGAGCGTTCCTCCGGGAGCAGAGACTTCCGCGGCGGCGTGGACGGCTCTGAGCGAAATCACCGTCCCTCTGTGCGGGAAGAACTGCGGGAGATCCGTCGCGAGCAGGGACAGAAACCGCCGGAGACCGAGCGGGAGAATGTGCACATTCCCATTCGTGTTAAGAAGAAGGGCGACAAGGAGGTGTCCCTGTGATGGCCGACGACAAGATAGTCGTGACGCTGGACAGCTTTGAGCAGCGACTGCTGGTCGGAGCTCTTACGGATTTCCGCAATGAGCTAATCCGCGAAGAGCGGCCCACGGAAGATGTGGACGTTTTGCTCCTGAAGGTCATTGACGCGGCACCACAGAAGGAACGAAAGAAGGCAGACCGTGCGGCACGATAAATTCTCGAAGCAAAACATTCTCCTATACTGCCTCGGCACGATTCCGGTTATATGGCTGGCGCTGCTCATTGCGCCGTTTATGGAGGATGGACTTCCCGGGCTGATCAAAAACTTTGGGGCGGCGATGAGCCGCCCATTTTATATCACGCTCTGCGGAAACAGCTTGAAAACGATCCTCGTTTTGCTGCTGTGCTACGGACTTGCCATCGGAATATACCTCTCCACCCAGCGCAATTACCGGCGGCGGGAGGAGCACGGCTCCGCCCAATGGGGCTCTCCCGTGCAGGTGAACAGAAAGTACGCAGACAAAGTCCCAACGCGAAACAAGATCCTCACGCAGAATGTCTCCGTCGGGCTGGACGGGCGCAAACACCGGCGCAATTTGAATACGTTGGTCTGCGGCGGCTCCGGCGCCGGAAAAACAAGGTTTTTCGCCAAACCAAACTTGTGTCAGGCAAATTCCAGCTATGTTGTGCTTGACCCGAAGGGTGAGCTTCTGCGTGATACCGGAAACCTGCTCTCGTCTAAGGGGTACGACATCAAGGTTCTGGATCTTATCAACATGGAGAAAAGCCATTGCTATAACCCGTTCGTGTATCTGCGCAGCGACAACGATATCCAACGTCTGGTGACGAACCTCTTCAAGAATACTACGCCGAAGGGCTCGCAGAGCCAGGACCCGTTCTGGGATCAGGCGGCGACCATGCTTCTATTGGCGCTCATCTTCTACCTGCACTACGAGGCCCCGCCGGAGGAGCAGAACTTCCCGATGGTCATGGAGATGATCCGCGCCGGGGAAGTCCGGGAGGACGACGAGACATACAAGTCCGCGCTGGATATCCTCTTTGAACGGCTGGAAATGCGGAATCCGGAGCATATCGCCTTGAAGTATTACCGGAGCTATCACTCCGGCAGCGGCAAAACCCTGAAATCCATCCAGATTACCCTGATCTCCCGCTTGGAGAAGTTTAATCTGGAGAGTCTTGCCAGCATCACACAGAACGATGAACTGGAGCTGTGGAGTATCGGCGAGAAGAAAACGGCGGTCTTTGCCATAATCCCGGACAATGACAGCTCCTTCAGCTTCCTCGTGGGGATGCTTTATACTCAGCTGTTCCAGCAGCTCTATTATCAGGCGGACGTTATCCATGGCGGCCGGCTGCCGGTACACGTCCATTTCTTGATGGACGAGTTTGCAAACGTCGCTCTGCCCGATGAATTTGACAAGCTGCTGTCCACCATGCGCTCCCGCGAAATCTCGGTATCAATCATCATCCAGAATCTGGCGCAATTAAAGGCGCTGTTTGAAAAGCAATGGGAGTCAATCGTCGGCAACTGCGATGAGTTTCTCTATCTCGGCGGAAATGAGCAGTCCACACATGAGTATGTGTCCAAGCTGCTCGGGAAAGAAACAATCGATACGAACACATACGGGCAGTCCAAAGGCCGGAACGGCAGCTACTCCACCAACTGGCAGTTGGCAGGCCGTGAGCTGATGACGCCGGACGAGGTGCGCATGCTGGATAACCGGTATGCGCTTCTTTTTATCCGTGGCGAGCGGCCGGTGGAGGATCTCAAGTTCGATATCCTGAAGCATCCGAACATTGCGCTTACCACGGACGGCGGGGCCGAGCCCTACCGGCACGGCGAAGACAGCATCAGCATTGCGGCCCTGTCCATTGACGAGGGCCTGCTGAAAAAGGCCGGTGCAGAACCGGTCAGCGAGGACGAGTACCTCTTCTTCTGCGAAGAAGAGCTCGAAGAATTACTGCAAAAGAAAATGGAGGAAAAACAGCATGAACAAGAAAACCAAGAACAAGATTGAAACCACGAACAAGGCCACAAAGGGTTTTCGCGCCTACTGTGCTGTGGTCATCACAATAGCGTTGATTACGGTGCTGTCCGCCGCGGCATTTGCTGCCGATGACCCTATCGCTGTGGTCAATAATCTGTCGGACTTCATCTTCGGTCTGATCCGCGCGGTGGGGCTGATTATTCTGGGCTGGGGCGTTGTGCAGGTCGGTATGTCCTTCCAGAGTCATGATCCAAGCCAGCGCTCCAACGGCTTCCTGACGCTGGCGGGCGGAATTGTAATTACCTTCACGAAGGAAATCCTAGACCTGATCGTCGGATGAAAGAGAGATTGCTGATGGAAAAGCGCGAATGTTATATCCACTCTCTGAAAGAGGGCGAACGGCAGGTGCTCGGTGAAGCTACGATTCTGAAACGCATCGGAGACAACGACTACCTTGCCGAATACAACGGCGTGAAATGCCACGCCATTTATAACCCCTTTGTCGGGCGGTACTTTGTGGATGATGTGTATGGCGCGATCCACAGTTCGCCTGACCGGGACAGCAGATGAACCCTACGGCGCACGGGGCGGGCTGCAGCGCGGCCTGCCCCGATTTGTCGGGAAGGAGGAATGAATGTGAGTGATAACTGGGTCGTACAAAATCTCGAAAACGCCCTGGAGACGTGGAACGAGAAGCTAGCGGAAATCTGGCAGCTCCTCACGCAGTCGCCGGAGGAATTTAAAGGCGGCGCGATCTGGAATGTGATCGTCGGCATCCACGGCGCGGTGCAGGCCATCGGGCTGGCGCTGCTTGTGTTGTTCTTCGTCGTGGGCGTGATGAAAACCTGCGGCTCCTTTGCTGAGACCCGGCGTCCGGAAACCGCGCTGAAGCTCTTCATCCGGTTTGCTCTGGCCAAAGGCGCGGTGACCTATGGGCTGGAGCTGATGATGGCGCTTTTCCGCATCGTGCAGGGAGCTATCTCCACGATCATGAGCTCTGCTGGTCTCGGCGCTGCACAGGAAACCGTTCTGCCGCCGGAGATCATAACCGCAGTGGAAGACTGCGGCTTCTTTGAGAGCATCCCCCTGTGGGCGGTAACGCTGATCGGGGGACTGTTCATTACGGTACTCTCTTTTGTGATGATCATGACGGTATACGGGCGCTTTTGCAAACTGTATCTCTATTCGGCCATTGCGCCCATTCCGCTCTCGTCCTTTGCCGGGGAGCCGAGCCAGAACGTAGGCAGAAGCTTTCTCAAAAGCTACGCCGCCGTGTGTTTGGAAGGCGCGATCATTGTGCTTTCCTGCGTCATCTTCTCCCGCTTCGCCGCGTCGCCGCCCACCGTCAAGACCGACGCCGCGGCGGTAACGATGGTGTGGAGCTATATCGGGGAGCTGATCTTCAACATGCTCATCCTGGTCGGCTCTGTAAAGATGGCCGACCGGATCGTACGGGAGATGATGGGGCTGTAATGGCGCAAACCGTTTCTATAATATAGGGAATTTTTTGCCGCATTCCTCGTCAAAAAGTTCCCTATAAACCATTCCACCGTCCCCCACTCGGGAGGCGGTTTTCTTATACCCAAACGAAGGAGGCATCTCTTTGGAAGTCAAGATCAACCGTGAAATCCGAAACTATACGGAATCCATGTTTTTCGGACTGTCCATGCGGCAGTTCGTTTTTTCTTTGCTGGCCGTGGGCGTCGCCGTAGCGCTGTACTTTCTGCTCCGCCCGTATGTAGGCCTCGAAACGCTGAGCTGGATCGTCATTCTGGCTGCTGCCCCATTCGGCGCGCTGGGCTTTTTCAGCTATCACGGCATGAGCGCCGGGCGGTTTCTCCGGGTGTGGTTTCGCTCAGAGATTCTGGAGCCGGCACACCTACGAGTACAGCCAACCAACCTGTATTACGAGGCGCTGAAAGGCGTCATAGAAGCGCATGAAAAGGAGGTTTACAAACGGCATGATAAAGACGCTCAGTAATCTTCTCCAGCAGGACAAAGAGAAATACCGCGTACCGCGCCGTGTACAGGACATGATCCCCATCCGGCGCATCTGGCCGGACGGCATTTTCCTCGTCGGCAGCAAGTACTCCAAAATGTACCGCTTCACGGACATCAACTACCTCGTCGCCAGCCGCGCAGATAAGGAGTCCATGTTTCTCCAGTATTCCGAGCTGCTGAACAGTCTGGGTGCCGGGGCTACCGCAAAGATCACGATCAACAACCGCCGCTTGAACCGGGTCAACTTTGAGAAGAACATCCTCATGCCGCTGCGCGGGGATGCGCGGGACATCTACCGCCGGGAATACAACCGGATGCTGCTGGACAAGGCGATGGAGGGCAACGGCATCATTCAGGAGAAGTACATCACCGTCACGGTGCTCAAAAAGGACATAGAAGAGGCTCGTTCCTACTTTGCCCGCACCGGCGCAGATCTCTGCTCCCACTTCGCCGCCCTCGGCGCCAAGTGTACAGAGCTGGATGTCACCGAACGCCTGCGCGTCCTGCACGACTTTTACCGCGTCGGCGAAGAGGTAGACTTTCACTTTAACGCGAAGGACATGATGCAGAAGGGACACGACTTCCGGGATTACATCTGCCCGGACAGTATAGAAAAGACCTCGGACCGCCTAAAGCTCGGCAAACGCTTCTGCCGGGTGCTGTATCTCAAGGATTACGCTTCCTATATCAAGGACTGTCTGGTGACGGAGCTGACGGATCTGAGCCGGAACATGATGCTCTCTATTGATATTGTCCCCGTCCCCACCGACGAGGCGGTACGCGAGGTGGAAAACCGCTTGCTTGGCGTGGAGACGAACATCACCAACTGGCAGCGCCGTCAGAACGCCAACAATAACTTTTCCGCCGTGATCCCCTATGACATGGAACTCCAGCGCCGGGAGGCCAAGGAGTTTCTGGACGATCTCACCACCCGCGACCAACGCATGATGCTGTGCGTTCTCACTATGGTTCTTACTGCGGAAACACAGGAGCAACTCGAGAGCGACACCGAGACCGTGCTGGCCATTGCCCGCAAGCACATGTGTCAGCTTGCCGTGCTGAAGTATCAGCAGTATGACGGGCTTAATACGGTGCTGCCCATCGGAACGCGGCGCATTGACGCCTTCCGGACGCTGACGACGGAGAGCCTTGCTGTGTTCATCCCCTTCAAGGTGCAGGAGATCATGGACAAGGGCGGCATCTACTTCGGCGAGAACGCCATCTCCCACAACCTCATTATGTGCAATAAGGAAACGCTGCTGAACCAGTCGGCGTTTGTCCTCGGTGTGCCCGGCTCGGGCAAATCGTTCTCGGTAAAGGAACTGATCACCTTCCTCATGCTCAACACGGACGACGATATTCTGATCTGTGATCCCGAAGGCGAGTTTGCCCCGCTGGTAGAGGCGATGGGTAACGACATCGGCACCGTCATTCATGTAGCCGCGGGCGGCAAACACCGGCTCAACGCCATGTACATGGTAGAGGGCTATGGCGAAAAGAACTCCATTGTGGATAAGTCACAGTTTATCATGTCGCTGGTTGAGCAGATTGACAAGAGCGGCGTTGGCCCGCAGCACAAATCCATCATCGACCGCTGCACGGCGCAGCTCTATCAGGAGGCAGCAGAAACCGGCATCATCCCAACGCTCTCGGCGCTGCGCGAAAAGCTGCTGGTGCAGCCGGAAGCAAAGGCGCAGGACATTGCTCTCTCGCTGGAGCTCTACACTACCGGCTCTCTGGATATTTTCGGGCACGCGGGGAATGTAGATCTGGATAAGCGTGTGGTGGTATTCAACATCCACGATCTCGGCGAGCAGCTCAAGCCCGCGGGGCTGCTGGTTATTACGGACACAATGCTCAACCGCGTCACGCTCAACTGGCAGCGCGGCCGGCGCACGCATGTCTTCATCGACGAATTCCATGTGGTATTTGAAAATGAGCAGAGCGGCAACTTCTTCGCCTCGGCCTGGCGGCAGTTCCGCAAGCGCAACGCTTTTCCCACGGCCATTACGCAGAACGTGGAGTATCTGCTGGACTCCGTACAGGCCAGCACAATGGTGTCCAACTCCGAGTTTGTGGTCATGCTCAATCAGGCGGCGAAGGACCGGGAGAAGCTGGCGAAACTCTTAAACATCTCCAACGAGCAGATGAGCTATGTTACCAACGCGGATGCCGGCTGCGGCCTGATCCGCTATGGCCGGGCGTTGGTTCCGTTTATCAACCGGTTCCCCAAGAACACCGAGCTCTACAAGCTGATGACAACGCGCCCCGGCGAGGGTGTGTTCGGAGTGGGACGCGATGGCTGACATCAAGACTCGCGATGTCGTTAGCGGGACAATCAAGGCCATAGACAAGTCCGCCGTGGCTGCCGAGCGCATGAAGGATGCTTTTATCCGAACAAAGGACGAGGCGCAGTGCAGCGCTTCTTCTGCGGAGGACAGTCCGGAAGAATATGCGGCGGATCAGGTGACCAGCCTTGCAGAAACCGCTGCATCCCGTACAGCGCAGGAGTTTGATAAGCAGGGGCGGAAAGCCGTTCAGCAGTCTGCCCGATCCCACACGAGACCTTTCTCTGATAGGCGACCGTCTACATTTATAGAAACGCCCCAGCCGGAAACGGCTGGGGCGCGGTTCAAACGGGAAGAACACAAACGTATGGTGCTTCGCACCCGGAGACGTTCCGACGAAGCAATAAAACCGTCCGTGCAGGAAAAGCAAAGACGATCGATAAAAACGGCTAACCGGGCGGTGAAACCTGTTAAACGTTCTGTCCGAACAATCGAGCGAACGACGCGTACCACAGTCAATTCCGGCACTACGGTCAGGGCGGCGAATGTGTCCACACAGCAGGCGAGGGCTGCGGCGAGAAGTTCTGTTAAGACCGTGAAGAAAACTGCTGTTGCGGCGTCAAAGGCGATCCGGGCAATCCTCGCCGCGACGAAGGCGCTCGTCAACGCGATCCTCGCGGGGAGTTGGATTGCCATCACCATTGTCCTAGTTGTTGTACTGCTCGGCGCTGCCCTCTCGCTCTTCGGAAGCAAAAGCGGGCGAACGTCATATGTGCCGGTGAGCGAGGAGGTGGAGGCCTATACGCCCATCATCCGCGTGTATGCCAATCAATACGGCATAGGAGAATACGTCGAGCTGATTAAGGCAATCATGATGCAGGAAAGCGGCGGGCAGGGGTTTGATCCCATGCAGGCGTCCGAAAGCGGGTATAACACCCGTTACCCACGAACACCCAATGCCATTACCGATCCGGAGTATTCCATCGAGGTGGGCATCCAGACTGTCGCGGACAGCTTGCAGCAGGCCGAAGTGGAAAGCCCTGTCGATATGGAAAACATCAAGCTGGCGCTGCAGGGATACAACTTCGGCAACGGGTTTATCCCCTGGGCGCGGGAGAATTACGGCGGATATTCGGCCATCGCGTCGATTGAGTTTTCCAACTACATGGCCGCGCAGCTTGGCTGGAGCGGATATGGCGACAAGCAATACCCGGCGCATGTGCTGCGCTACTACCCGTTCGGGCGTGCCTTCACCGCGGAGGGCAATCAGGCCATCGTGGAGATAGCGCTGACACAGGTCGGCAATGTGGGCGGCGAGCCCTACTGGAGTTGGTGGGGGCTGAGCGAGCGCGCCGAATGGTGCGCCATGTTTGTGAGCTGGTGTGCGGATCAGGCTGGCTTGATCGATGCCGGCGTTATTCCGAAGTTTGAGAACTGTGTCTGGGGCGCGAACTGGTTCAAGGATAACGCCGGATGGGCGGACGGATCTGCCGAGCCGAGTCCCGGCGACATCATCTTTTTCGACTGGGAGCCGGACGGGTATCCGGACCATGTGGGCATTGTTGAAAAATGCGAGGGTGGTCTGGTGTACACCATTGAGGGCAACGTCAACGACGATTGCGCCCAGGGGCGATACTATGTAGGCGATACCTGCATCTTTGGGTATGGATTACCGGCATATTAAAATCAGTAGAGCCCAGCTTTGGGCTCTACTGATTTACATATCAACATATCAATTCCCCGTAGCACATCGCCATATTACAGGGCATGTGATTCGGTTCTAATACTGCGCCCGCGCTAGGCAATTTACAGAGTTTGGGTTAATATTGTATAGGAAATGGGAATCTAAAACTCCGCCGATTAACAATTGTATTCTCATTTTACACTCTAAAAATTATCGTATATAGGTTGATTCCCAGAAATGTTCTTACGAGGTGTATTGCTATAAGGGGAAGAATAATGTATAATTTTATAAGCGATTTTATCGGCGAAATTATACATTAAAACGAAAGCAGGCGAAAAAAGTGAAAATTGCAGTAATTCACTTAAGCGACATGCACATCTCCGACAAGAGCGTCATTCACATGGAGAAAATACAAGCGCTCGCTGACTCGTTATCTATTCTAACTCCATTTGAAGGCCTTCTTATTGTTGTATCTGGAGACATTGCCGGGAAAGGATTAGCTCAAGAATACAACCTTGCGGAAAGGTTCTTTTCGTCCTTGCTAAATATGGTGCAGAGGAAGTATTGCCTGGCCATCAACAATACAAAACTCGTCGTGGTTCCCGGAAACCACGATATGGATCGTAATATATCTTCGCAACCTAGCCGTACGAATGTTATTGAGTGGGCAATGGAAGGAACACTTGATTCATACACAATTGAGGAAATTAAACGTTGCCACCCGTTTTATCAATTTGCAAGAGAACATGTTTGTTTTCTTGATGCTAATTCCCCGCTCTACTGCAAAAAAACATTGGCCTTTACGGACAATAAAAACGAAAAGCATTATATTGATACTGTCTTGCTCAACTCTGCACCTTTTTCAAATAATGATGATAATGGCATTCATTATTATCCGGAAAATGTGCTTTCTGCGTTGTCTGCGCCATCAAAAGCACCTTTTTCTATTGTTGCAATGCATCATTCACCATCCTGGTTTTCTCCGGAGCAAAAAGTCCGTCTGCAGAAATTGCTTTATAGTAGAAACGATATCGTTTTTTGCGGGCATGAGCACTATGACGACACAAATGAACTTCTGCTTCGGGAAGGTTTCTCTGCGCTGATTCAAGCCGGGGGCGCATGGTGGGAGTCAAAAACCGGTTTTAATAAAAGTACATATTATGCGGGGGTACTGGATACTGACACTCGTCATTATCGTCAGTTTAGGTTCGTTTGGAATGGTAAAAAATCATTTTATGAACACGAAAGCCAAATCGAACGAGAGCTATCAGCACATTTGTCCGCAGACAACCCGTTTACACTATCGAATGATTTTGTCGATAATATGGTATCCGATGAGCGTCAGTATGTTTGCGGAGATATCTCGGGTTATTTTGTCTTTCCAACACTTCAAATTGAAACAGCCGAAGACTATTCTTCTACACTTCAAATCCGTTCGATGGCTGAGCTAATAGAAACCATTAAAGCAAACGGTCAACTAATGATCCTGGGGCCTGGGGGATGCGGAAAAACTACACTTGCCAGAATGCTATTTCTTCAATTAGCACAGGACTATACGGTTTTAATATGCGGGTTGGATGATATTGCCGGAAAGAAACAAAAAAACATAATTCACGGTGTGTTTGAAAATATATATCCTAATGATAGCTATTCTTTCTTTGAGCAACAAGACAAAAAGAAAAAGATTATTATAATTGATGATTCGAATCTTATACGTTCAGAACATCTATCAAAACTGCTGCGAGGTTTAACTGATTTATTTGCTCATATAGTGGTCTTTGGCGAACGAGAAACCACCTTTGACTTAAAAGAACGCGTAACGCAAGAACTGTCTCTTGAAAAAGGGATTAAAACACTAACGATAGGAGGGTTTTATGCTGATAAAAGAAGCTCTCTTATTGAGAGTATTCTCAAAGCGAAAAACCCCTACGATGATACAGATATTCCGCGTCTTAAGGCTCACATCGAAAAGGCTCTTAGTTTACAAGACATTGGCTATAAGATAAACCCAACTTTTATCGTAAAATATACTGTGTATGTTTTTGATCATCTCAAAGACATGCATATGGGCGGTGCCAATGTCTTCAGTAAGGTTTTTGAATCATCCATAGAAGTAGCTATTGCGAAACAAATCAACCGAGAGACTACAGGTCAGATTTTGACCGCCCTAGGAGATGTTGCCTATTTAGCGCATACAAGTAAGGCTTATCCAATTTCTTCTGAATTAATAGAAAAAGCAATTGCACATTATAACTCTTTCTACGGACATGATTTGAGTTCAAAACGTTTTATTGACATCACTACGGACGCGCATATCCTTGTGCCGTGCAGCAATTGCTTGTCCTATAGATTCAAGGATAGGGAACATTATGCTTATTTTATTGCGCAAACCGTCATGAGAAAATACAACGAAAATGATGCATCTGCGGAAGATGTCTTACAAAATATCATTCAGTTTTCATGTTTTTCAATCAACCCGATGATCCTGAAGTTTATTGCTTATTCGACTTCAAATATAAAAATAATATCGCTTTTATTGGATCAAGCGATATCATGTACAGATGGGTGGGAAGAATATGATATTCACAGCAATCAGCCTGCTTTTTTAAGCGCTTCCCCAACATTCGGATTAAAGCCAATATCACACAACAGCAAAAAAGAAGAACTTGAAGCACAATCAGAGTCGGAGAAGCAGCATGCACTAGCCATCTCGGATACTATCGAAGCAGTAGAACTATATGACTATGATACTTCCGGCTTAGAGCAATTTGGAAATCAAATAACCCGAGCATTTATGCAAATGCAAACTATCGCCAGCTGCCTGGTGTCGTTTGAACACATGATGCCGGTAGAAATTAAAGATAAACTTATTAGCTTGCTGTACACCATGCCAAACAAAATATTTTATAGGCTGGCGCATGAAATTGATAACAATCTAGAAGATATTGTAGCAGAAATACTCAGGGAGCAGCAAGAACAGCCAGATGTGCGCACGAAAAAAGAGCTCACCCGAAATGATATAATCGGCGCGTTCCAAAAAGCCTCTCTGAATTTGCTTCTAAATCTATATTACTCTGTTGCAGCAAACGCTGCGACACAAGCAACGCTCCCGAACCTCTCCGCCGAGAAGCATGTTAGGAGTATCAACAACAAACTAGAGAAACTCATGTTTTATGAGCAGGCCGGTAGTTGCCTGTCTTTTGTTGATGAAGCGTTAAAACTGTACGAGGCAGAAGATGATAATACTGTAAAAAACCTAATCAGAGCTATGGCGTACCACCTCCTCGTTTGGACTCCTGCGTTGGCGCTTTCAAACGAGAAGCGTGATCGTCTTATTGAAAAAATGAAGCTAACCAGCAGCCGAAAGAATATACTGGCTCAGAATATTCAAAATCGGAAAAGGTAGCAGGCATCGTATTGGTCCTTCCCCAACTGGCCGTTTTGCGGCAATCAAGATCACGGCCTAACTTGAATCCGCATATTCGCATGTCATATCGCCACGCTGACGATGCCTGCATAGTATTATATTCCCATTAGTAGGCTATCATACACAGCGCATTAGTTATGTTTGTGCGGAACATAGCTTCAACTTAAAGCCTCTGCCTCGTTTGGATTATGCGTATAACTAAGATGCAATTTGAAAGAGTATGCCTGTTTCAATAGTTGCCGTCGGGAAGTGCATTAAGCACTTCCCGACATATATATGCGTTTCCTCTGAAATTGTCGATGCCACAAACCTGCGTATTATAGGAAATTGACGAACTATTTATCTTGCGTTTTATTGATTGCCGCTGTATAGTAACAATAGAGGTGATCGAATATGCTTTTCCGGCGGAAGATTTATGACAAGTTCCTTACATGGAAAAAGGAGACTGGCGGCAAGAAGGCTTTGCTGGTAGAGGGCGCACGCCGAATCGGCAAATCCACCGTGGTAGAGGAGTTTGCTAAAAATGAGTACAAGAGCTATATCCTGATCGACTTTGCTCGCGCGACCGAGACAGTCAAGGGATATTTTCTGGAGCATCTGAACGATCTGGACACATTTTTCATGCTACTATCGGTAGAATACGGTGTTACGCTCTACCCGCGGGAGAGCATCATCGTCTTTGATGAAGTTCAGATGTTCCCCAAAGCGCGGGAAGCGATAAAATACCTAGTCGCAGATGGGCGCTACGACTATATCGAAACTGGCTCGCTGATCTCTATTAAGGAGAATGTAAAGGATATTGTCATTCCGTCGGAGGAGCGGCATATCAAAATGTACCCGCTGGACTTTGAGGAATTCTGCTGGGCTTTGCAGGAAGAACCGCTGGTAGGCTATATCCGCTCCTGCTTTGATAAGAGGGAGCCACTCGAAAGAAGTCTGCATAATAAAGCCATGCTTTTATGGGGGCAGTATCTGCTGGTCGGCGGAATGCCAATGAGTGTGGTTGCCTTTTTGGAAGGGCATAAAGACTTCGGAAAAGCCGATCAGGAAAAGCGGGATATTCTGGAGCTTTACCGGAACGATATCATGAAGATCCGTGCGCAGTATCGTTCCAAGGTGCTGGCCATCTTTGACCAGATTCCGGGGCTTCTTTCGCGGCACGAAAAACGCGTTGTTTTCAATCGCATTGCCGCAGGATCCACGGCCGATCAGTATGAGGAAACGTTCTTCTGGCTGGCAGATTCTATGGTTGCCAATGAATGTCGGCGGGCCAATGACCCGAACGTTGGGTTATCGCTCAGCGAATCAGATGCCTATATCAAGTGCTACTTGGGTGATACGGGATTGCTGGTCAGTCACGCTTTTGACGAGAACGAACTTTTGGAGGACGAAGTCTATAAACAGATCCTTGCAGGGAAGCTCGGAATCAACGAAGGTATGCTGTTTGAGAATGCTGTCGCGCAGATGCTTACTGCCAACGGCCATCGGTTATTTTTCTACACGCAATACAATGAAGAGAAGAAACGAAACGACATTGAGATTGACTTCATTATCTCCAATAACAGCAAAACGAAATATAAAATCTATCCCATTGAAGTGAAATCCAGTACGCGCTATACCACAGATTCACTGCATCGATTTCGGGAAAAATTTAAAACTCGAATCGGCGGCTGCTATATCGTGCATCCGAGAAACCTCATAGAAAAATACGATATTCTCTGCATCCCGCCTTATATGGTTATCTGTCTTTGATTAAGAGGATCATTACCGTGCAATTTTATGACAGGAGTCGGTTAAAATGGTAGATTGGTATCTCACTCAGAAACAGATTCGGTTTTTGATTTAGTTTGGCTTAAATAGAAAGAGCGGATGATAATATGGAAGATACAATTGTGTTAATAAAAGATATTACTGAAAAAAGTCTAATAGATTATTTAGCGGTATTTTCTCCGATAGTTCTGTCAGTAATTGCAGTTATAATCTCGCTCTGGGATAGCATTTGGTCTTCTAAAGCAAAACGACTTGAAGCGGATTTAGTATGGGATGAAATATATTGTTCCTTTATTATAATCATTCAAAACACGGGGAATAGAGGTCTGATTATCGACTCTGTTTCTTTGGTGGCATACAAAGGAAAAGAATGCTATGAGTTGGGCACCAGAAATAATGCATGGGCGTTTAGACAACCGAAGCCATATATTAACAAAAATGAGGCCATTTCACTTTTTCCTATATATGATTCGGTTTATGACGTTTTCGGATATAAGGGACACGATTTTGAGGTGGACGAAGTAAATAAAGATTTTCCAGTATATCTTGTTGTAAAAGATATTAAAAATAAAAAATGGAAGATTAAAACAAGTTTTACCTTGGGAGAAATTGACGAAAAATTGGAATATGCTTTTACCGTATGGTGATTTTCAATTCGTCAACTTCCTACCGCAAAATAAAACAAAGAAATCTGAAAGCTGCCCGAGTAGGGGACACAATGTCCTCTGCCGGGCGGCTTTTTCTGCCGAATGACGCCTTATCGAAGAAGCACCGTGCCTCTCCGCGTTGCGGCGTATTTCGACGGAGACAAAGAGACAAAAAACGTCTTTCGTGTAACACAGAAAACCACCGGTGGTCATACTTTGGCACGATTTACAATAAAACACCCCTTTGCTACAATACATAGTATTCTAGAAGTACTATGGACGCACTATGTGCAATGGAAGGAGCAGCTTTGCCCGAAAGCATTATCATAAAACCTGCAATAGCCCGAGCGTATGAGGATTTCCGGCGCTCGGAGCGTGTGCTTTTCTTCAGCGCACCGTGCGGCTTCGGCAAAACGGCGGTCGCGGAAGCGCTGTGCCGGGGAGAGAAGGTGCTCTCCCTTTCTGCCGCTGCGCCGGACTTCGCCCTGCCGGAAACGGCGGACGACTGGAGCACTCTGCTCATTGACGATCTTCAGCAGCAGGACGACGTGTTCTGGCGCACGTTGTGCGACTATATCCGCCCGCGCGCCGGAAAGAAATTCATTCTGCTCTCGCGCGGCACACCGCCGGGCGAGCTGATGGCGTTTCAGTACACGGGACTCATGACCGTGCTCGATGCGGACGCGCTTCTCTTTGACTGCCGGGATATCCGCGCGTATTTTGACGCGCACGGTGTGGCCGCCGCGGATACGGAGATCGCCGCCATACAGAAGAGATCGAGCGGGTATCCGCTCGCCGTGGTGATCGCAGCGCGGTACATGGCGCCGAACAAGCCTTTCACACCGGAGATCACCGCGCGGGTCTATGACGAAATTTTTCGCTACTTTGAGCCCGCGGTTTTGCAGCGGTTCAGCCTTTCCGTCCGGCGATTCCTTCTCGATCTTGCGCCGTTTCAGAGCTTTGATCTCGATATGGCGAAGGTCATCACCGGCAACGTACGTGCCGGGGAGCTCCTCGACTGGCTGCAGCGCAATACGACCATGCTGCTCTACGACGGCGTGCGCCGGTTTCGGCTCTGGCCGCAGTTTCGCGCCTTCCTCCTCTGGGAGATGGAGCGGACGTACTCCCCGGAAAAGCGCCGCGCGCTTTTTGGCCGCGGCGGACTGTACTTTGAGCTAAAGCAGGACTACGCCCACGCGCTCGAGTGCTATATCGAGAGCGGGGACAGCGCAAAAATGTCCGAGCTGCTCATCCGCAACGCCGAGCGGCACCCCGGCATGGGACACTACAGCGAAATGGAGAAATACTACCGCGTACTGCCGGAAAAGGAAATTCTCGCCTCTCCCTCGCTTATGCAGGGAATGAGCATGCTCTGCGCGCTCGCAACGGATTATGCCGGTTCCGAGCGATGGTACGGCGAGCTTGAGCAGTTCGCCCGCCGCTGCACTGCGCAGGATGCCGCCGGACGAGAGGCACGAAGCCGTCTCGCATGGCTGGATATCTCGCTGCCGCAGCGCAGCACGGCGTCGCTGACCGAAACGTTCCCGGCGATGTTCCGCCTTGTGACGAACCGCGAAATCACCCTACCGCCGTTTTCCGTGACGAGCACGCTCCCGAGCATCATGAACGGCGGCAAGGACTTCTCCGCATGGAGCAAAAACGACGCTTTGCTCTACCGCACGCTGCGCCTTCCGGTCGAAACGGTGCTCGGGCGCGACGGCGTGGGGCTGGCCGACGCCGGCATTGCCGAGAGCCGGTTTGAAAAGGGTGAGGATATTACCTCGCGAATGCTCTCCCTCGTGCAGCGCATGGGCGAGATCCAGCGCGACGGCACGCCGGATATCGAATTTGCCGTGACGGGGCTTCTCTGCCGCAGTCTGATGGCTGCCGGCGAGCCGGAGGACGCGCGCCGCGCCTTGGAACAGATCCGCGCGCGGTTCATCTCGCAGGGAGAAACGCGCTTCCTGCCGAACATCGATGCGCTTTTGTGCCGTATCGCGCTGCGTACCGGCGATCTTGACGATGTGGACGCCTGGTATCGGGAAAAGGCGCCGCGCGACGCACTGCATCTCAATGTGATGAAGCGCTACCAATATTTCACGCAGGCCATGGCGGAGCTTTCCGCCGGGAAGCCGGATGCCGCGCTTTTGACGCTTGCGCCGCTCGAGAGCTACTGCAAGACGTGCGCACGGTATATCGACGGCATCCATCTCGGCGTGCTACGCGCCATCGCGCTCTACCGGAAAAAGGACAGCGCGTGGAAGGACTCCCTTACCGCGGCGCTCGCCGAGGCGGAATCGTTCGGCTTCATTCGCACGGTCAGCGTGTATGGCGCGGCGGTGCTTCCGCTGCTCGAAGCGCTCGGCGAGACGGGCAGCGCACGCTGGTACAAAAAGCTGCTCTCGGACGTGCGCATACAGGCCGCGTACTACCCGCGGTTTTTGCAGCCGCGCCTTGCCCCCGGCGAGGAGCTGACCGCCGCCGAACGGCAGGTGCTCTCGCTGCTGTGCGCCGATAAAAGCAACGCCGAGATCGGCGAGATTATGGATATTAAGCTGACGACCGTGAAGACTCACGTCAGTCACATTCTCGATAAGCTCGGCGTAAGCCGCCGCAGCGAAGCCAAAACCGCCGCGCAGAAGCTCCGTCTCGTACCGGAGGACAGATCCTGAGAGCGCGGCATCCCACCATTTGTATCCGTAAACACTTTCAGTATATCGGAGGTCGTTCCATGAAAAGACGTGTATTGAGCTTTCTTCTGGCGCTGACGCTGTGCTTCTCGCTGCTGCCGGTTTCGGCAACGGCGGAGGACGCTGCGGTGTCGCCGTCGCCCGCGGCCGCAGCCGCGGCTCCGGCGGAAGTCAAAAAGGACGAGCCCGCGCCGACATCGACGCCTGCTCCGACACCGACGGCGACGGAGGAGTCTGCGCTGACAGCGGAACCTGCGCCGACGGCGAAAGCAACTCCCGCTTCCACGGCGTCCGTTGAGGACGAGGAGGACGGCGGCGAGGAGAAGGATACGGTCGTCATGCCCGTCAAGCCTGCCGGGGATGACAAGACCGGCAGCATCGCGCCCATGAATGCCGGTGAAGAAAACGGCATCGAGGCACAGGCCGAGGGTGAGAGTGTGGCGAAGGTCGGCGATACAGAGTATGACACGCTGCAGGAGATCCTGGACGAGATGGAACCGGTCAAGATCACTCTGCTCGGCAATGTCTCGGAGGATATCACTGTCTACGCCGCGACGACCATCAATATGAACGGTTATAGCATTAACGGCAGCATCGATGCAGCGGATAGTCTGACGCTGACGAACGGCACGGTCACCGGCAATGTAGAGGTCGATGGCGGCACGTTCACCATTCAGGCTCCCGCCGGTGCCGCGGCGGCTATTAACGGCGGCTTGAATGTCATTTCCGGCTCCTGCTCCGTCAGCGGCGCGCAGGTCGGCG
>ERZ1034719.433-NODE-433-length-25189-cov-7.547187_pt1 | contig 25189 bp, 25 predicted proteins | sample MGYA00520703_ERZ1034719 | MGnify/ENA primary metagenome ERZ1034719 (study PRJEB33766, sample SAMN09781716) | gut metagenome | biome: gut microbiome | host: Homo sapiens | place: Madagascar | study: EMG produced TPA metagenomics assembly of the PRJNA485056 data set...
CTCTACAGGTACTTTATTTTTCTTCTGCTCCAATCACAAAGGAAAGTTCTGCCTGTGCTGCTACTTTTCCATCTACTTTCGCAACAGCTTTTCCGAATCCGATTGGGCCGCGACGCTCCGTAATCTCGCATTCCAGGGTTAACACATCTCCCGGTACGACCTGCTTCCGGAATCTGGCATTCTTAATACCGCCGAAAAATGCGATTTTTCCTTTGTTTTCTTCTTCACAGAGAATTGCAACTGCGCCAACCTGCGCCAATGCTTCTATGATCAGAACTCCCGGCATAACATGCTGCTGTGGAAAATGTCCGCAGAAGAACAATTCATTTACGGATACGCATTTGATTCCCTTTGCGCTCTTTCCCGGTTCACACTCTACGATCTTATCAACCAGCTGGAACGGATAACGATGCGGAATGATCTCCTGAATCTGATTTGAATTTAATTCCATATTATGCCTCCTGATATCTCTTAAACAGAACACTTGCATTATGTCCGCCAAAACCTAAAGAATTAGACAATGCCATTTCAACCTGAACATTTCGTCCCTCGTTCGGCACGATATCCAGATCACACTCCTCATCCGGTACCTGATAATGAATGGTAGCCGGGATAAAGCCATCCTTCAATGCCAGTGTTGTGAAGATTGCTTCTACAGCACCGCTGGCACCTAACAGATGCCCGGTCATGGACTTTGTAGAGCTTACCATTAACTTATATGCATGCTCGCCAAAGGCTGCCTTGATCGCCTTGGTCTCTCCTGCATCATTCAGATGTGTGGAAGTACCATGGGCATTGATATAACCAACCTCTTCCGGCTTTACACCTGCATCTTCCATTGCCAGCTGCATACATGCAGTTCCGCCTGCTCCGGTTGGATCCGGTGCGGTAATATGATATGCGTCACAGCTTGCACCGTAACCGATGATTTCACCATAAATCTTTGCTCCACGGGCCTTTGCATGCTCCAGCTCTTCCAGAATCAGGATTGCTGCACCCTCGCCCATAACGAAGCCTGCACGTTCTTTATCGAATGGGATGGATGCACGATCAGTATCCTCTGTTGTATTCAGTGCCTTCATAGAAGTGAATCCGCCAACACCCATATTACAGATACATGCCTCTGCACCACCGCAGAGCATTACATCCGAATAACCATCGCGTACATAATGGAAAGCCTCACCGATTGCATTGTTACCGGATGCACAGGCTGTTACCACGCAGGTACATACACCCTTAAAGCCTGTCTCGATTGCGATCTGACCGGCTGCCATATTTGCGATTGACATCGGAATAAAGAACGGTGAAATTTTCTCAAAGCCACGGCTTAAGCCTCTGTCATGCTCGCTTTCAATCGTCTTTAAACCACCGATTCCGGAAGAAACGATGGTACCGCAACGTAATGGATTCTCCTTGGTCATATCCAGTCCGCTGTCTGTAAATGCTTCCTTTGCAGCGATCATTGCAAACTGTGTATAACGATCCATACGCTTTGCTTCTTTTTTATCCAGGTACTCATCCGGATTATAGTCCTTTACCTCACCGGCAATCTTTACCTTAAACTCTGATGTATCGATCTGGGTGATCCGGTTAATTCCACAGACACCTTTTTTCACATTCTCCCATGTGTCCTGCGTATTATGTCCCAATGGATTAATGGTTCCCATTCCTGTAATTACAACTCTTTTTTTCATGTATATTCCCTTTCCATGCTATGTTCTGTTACATCACCATACCGCCGTCTACATGCAGTACCTGTCCGGTTATATAGGAAGCCTGATCTGATGCCAGGAATGCAACCGCATTCGCAACATCCTCCGGCTGACCCATTCTTGCCAACGGGATTTCCTTAGCCATCTGTTCCTTTACCGCATCCGGCAATCCCTCTGTCATATCCGTGGTAATAAATCCGGGTGCAACTGCATTCGCCGTCACATTTCTGGAACCCAGTTCCTTTGCCAGAGACTTGGTCATACCGATGATTCCTGCCTTGCTGGCTGCATAATTCACCTGACCCGCATTTCCGGATACACCAACCACACTGCTGATGTTGACGATCCGTCCATAACGCTTCCGCATCATCAGCTTGGCTGCTGCACGCATACAGTAAAAGGTACCTTTTAAGTTCGCATCAATGACCTGATCAAAATCTTCATCGGACATCCGGATCAACAGACCATCTCTTGTAATACCGGCATTATTGACCAGGATCTCAACTGTACCTGTAACCTTCAATGCCTCTTCGAATAACCGGTCTACCTCTTCCTTCTTTGACACATCTGCCTGAACAGCAACAGCCTGCACACCAAGCTCCTTACAAAGTGCGACGGTTTCCTCTGCCGCTGCTGCACCCCTCGCATAGCAGGTCACCACATTGGCACCTTCCTTTGCTAATGCAACACAGATTGCCCGACCGATACCGCGGCTTCCGCCGGTCACGATCGCTGTCTTATTTTCTAACAACATATGTTTCCTCCTCTTTGGATCTATGCCAGCTTTTCCAGTAAAGCATCCACATCTGCGACCTTCTCTACACTATAGCAGGTGATTTCCGGACAGGTCTTCTTTACGAACTTGGACAATGCAGTACCCGGTCCGATCTCAACGATCGTATCAACGCCCTGCTCTGCCATATAACGGATAGAATCTTCAATATAAATACTGTGCTGTACCTGCTTCTCAAGCAATGCCGGAATGCTTTCTTCCTCTGTCTTGAAACGTCCCAGGGAATTAAAGACAACCGGAATCTTCATATCTCCGAAAGACTCCTCCTTGAAGCGTTCTCTTAACTTATCACCGGCCGGCTTCATCAATGAAGTATGGAATGGTCCGCTGACTACCAAAGGAATACATCTTCTTGCACCTGCCTCTGTCAGCAGCTCGATCGCACGGTCTACCGGTGCAACATCACCGGAAATAACGATCTGTCCCGGACAGTTATAGTTGGTAGGCTCTACAACATTGCATGCCTCATCCTTAAACTCCTCATGTGCCTGTGCACAGCATGCTTCTACCTTCTCACGGTCCAGATTAATGACTGCTGCCATCTTACATGCACGGTCAACGACCGCCTCAGCCATAGACTGTCCACGGAATGCAACCAGAGAAATCACCTGCTGCTCATCAAACACACCTGCCGCATATAATGCAGAATATTCACCAAGGCTTAAGCCTGCTGCCATTTCCGGAACAATTCCCTTGTTCTCCAGGATCTTGGTTACTCCAACCGCAAATGCCACCATACATGGCTGTGTATATTTTGTTGTATTCAGCATCTCTGCCGGTCCGTTAAAACAACAGTCCTTCACATCAAATCCAACATCCGTATGATCCATTACTTCCCGGAATTCCGGATATGCCTCGTAGAAATCCTTACCCATTCCCACATACTGGCTGCCCTGTCCGGCATACATAAATGCTAACTTCATTCCATATCCTCCAATCTGATATCTTTCTTATTAAAGCTGTAAGCTCTGCAGTTCCTTTAATTCCTTCTTTGCGTCCTCATACAGATTCTCAAGAATCACGGACAGAGGCTGAATCTCCTTTAACTGTCCGCAAACCTGTCCTGCCATAACCGAACCGGTCTTCACATCACCGTCTAATACGGCACGGCGCAGACCGCCTAATGTAAACTGCTCTAATTCTTCTCTGGTACCGCCGCTTCGTTCTACCTTTATGTACTCTCTTGCCATATCATTCTTCAGGATACGGACCGGAGCATCCAGAGACCGTCCGGTTACCGTGGTACTGTTATCTCTTGCCTTGATCAGTGCCAGCTTGTAATTCTCATGAATCGGGCACTCCTCACTGACTAACAGACAGGTTCCGATCTGAACGCCGATCGCACCCAGAGCCATAGCTGCCACAAACTGCTTTCCGGTTGCAATACCGCCTGCTGCGATAACCGGAATGGATACCTTCTCGATTACCTGCGGCACCAGTGTCATAGTCGTCATATCGCCAACGTGTCCACCGCTTTCTCCGCCTTCTGCGATCACGGCATCCGCACCCTGCTGCTCTACCTTCCGAGCCAGTGCGGTGCTTGCTACAACCGGGATTACCTTACTGCCATTTGCTTTCCACATGCCCATATATTTACCCGGCATACCGGCACCCGTTGTAATGATCCCAATCTTCTCATCTGCCAGAAGCTGTGCGATATTATCCACGTCCGGATTCATCAGCATCAGGTTTACACCAAATGGCTTATCCGTCAACTTCCGGCACTCTGCGATCTCTTTCTCCAGAGCTTCCGCATTCATTCCACCGGAAGCGATCAGGCCCAATGCACCTGCATTGGATACCTGTGCCGCAAATTTACCGGTTGCGATATTGGCCATACCACCCTGAATGATCGGGTACTTGATTCCTAACATTTCATTTAATAACATTATGCATTCTCCTTCTTTGCTGCATCAATAATCGCAGCATCCATATACCGGAACTTGTCATACCGGTTCTTTGCCAGCTCATTCGGAGACATCTTCTTATATCTGGCCAGTTCCAGATTCAATACTGCATCTATCTCCCGATATACCTTGTTCGGATTCTGCTGAATACCGCCCAACGGCTCCTTAATGATTCCGTCAATCACATTATAATGCTTCAGATCCTGTGCCGTCAGCTTCATCAGATCGCAGGCCTCCGCACTTCTGTTGGAATCCTTCCATAAAATAGAAGCAAAGCCTTCCGGTGACAGTACGGAATATACGGCATTTTCCAGCATATAAACACTGTTTGCAACACCGATTGCCAGTGCACCGCCACTGCTTCCCTCACCGGTTACGATCGCAATGATCGGTACCTTCAGGGAACTCATTTCAGCCAGGTTCCTTGCAATGGCATTTGCCTGTCCATGCTCCTCTGCCTCCAGTCCAGGATATGCACCCGGTGTATCGATAAATGTAATTACCGGACGTCCGAATTTCTCTGCCTGTTTCATCAGACGCAGCGCCTTCCGATATCCTTCCGGTTCCGGCATTCCGAAGTTAAACTCCATATTCTCATTAATATTTCTACCCTTCCGGTGTCCAAGAACTGTAACCGGCATACCGTGGAACATGGCAATTCCGCCGAGGATACTCTTGTCCTCTTTGCTAAGAAAATCTCCCCGCTGTACAAAGAAATCATCAAACAGAACATTGATATAATCATCTACCTTCGGACGCTTGATGCTTCTTGCCAGATATACCTTATCTGCCGGTGTCAGATTATCACACTGATGAAGGAGCTTGCGCTTCTCATTCTTTAATTCTTTCACACGTACATCCGCTGCATAATCATCTGTCTTTGCAGACAATTCTTCTATCTCGGTATCGATTGCACGGATGCGCTCATCTATCTCTCGAATCATAATGACGGCCTCCTCTTTCTTTCATGCAGACGCAGAATCTGTCCAACGACCTCCCGCATCTCACCTCGCGGAACGATCTGATCCACAAATCCATGGCTCTCCAGATACTCTGCCCGTTGGAATCCCGCCGGCAGCTTCTGTCCGATAGTCTGCTCAATAACACGCGGACCCGCAAAGCCGATCAGAGCTCCCGGCTCTGCCAGAGTAATATCACCCAATGTTGCAAAGCTGGCACTGACACCACCGGTAGTCGGATGCGTCAGACAAACGACATAAAGTCCGCCATGCTCGTTGAACCGTTGTACGGCCGCACTTGTCTTAGCCATCTGCATCAGGGACAGGATGCCCTCCTGCATTCTGGCACCGCCGCTGGCCGTAAACATAACCACCGGCAATTTATTCTTATCTGCCACTTCAAACGCATAGGTGATCTTCTCGCCGACTGCAATTCCCATACTGCCCATCAGGAACTCACTTCCCATAACAGCGATCATTGCCTTCTGGCCCTGCACCTCACCGACACCGATCAGGACACCTTCATCCAAGCCGGTCTTTTCCTGCAGCTTTGTAATCTTCTCTTCATAATCCGGATAATCCAGTGGATTTACAAACGGAACCTTATGTTTTAATTTCCGGAAGGTTCCCGGATCCACCATACTTCTCATTCTCCGTGCTGCTGAGATTTTATTGTGTGCACCACATTCCGGGCAGACGAACAGATTCTTCTTCATAAGATCTGCCTGAATCTCTGCCTTACAGGATGAACAGGTCACTGTTCCCGGTACATTATCCTCCTGCTTCTCAACCTTCTCACGTACTGCAACCGGTTCAAAATCATCACTCATTGCAGCTTCTTTTTCTTTATCAGAACCTCTTAGGACTGTCGCATATCGTGCGAGTCCTGCTTTTGTCTTACCTAACAGACCCATTTTTCATCACTCCAATTCTCAAATAGCAGAAATAGAAACAGGAATATACAAATCAGAGACTTATGTAAGTGATTTATATATTCCTGCCTTCCTCCGCTATACTACTACGATTACTCCTGATGAGCGTTTACGTAGTCTACTAAATCCTTAACTGTCTTCATCTTAGGAAGATCTTCATCTGCAATTGCAACACCTGTCTCGGTCTCAATAGCCATACCGAGCTCTACTGCATCCAGGGAATCGGCTCCAAGATCATCTGTTAAAGATGCCTCTAATGTGATCTTATCTTCATCACAGCCTAAAACATCTGCAATCGCCTTCTTAATTGTCTCGAACATAGTAGTTTCTCCTTTTCATGCTTTCTTATTTAGTTAAAAAATTTTAATTTTCTAACCACATATATTGTAACAATTATTCCCTGTTTGTCAACTCATTTATACATGTTTAGATAGTTTTTATTTTTATATTTTTCCTATCATAGAAAGTTCATAATTTGTTCAAAAACTCTACATATTTTTCAAAATATATCTCTTGACACATGCCCAATCACACTATATCATATTATTGTCTATGTGGTTTTGAAAACTACATGAAAAAATCTATCAAACTATTTTTACTGGCAATTAATATCATATCAGATTATAAATAAAACATTCTATAATAAGAAAGGAACAAATTATGAGCAGCACGAATTTACAACCTGAGGCCGGAATCGCCGGTATGTTTATTTCCACATCCAAGGATGAGAATGGTGTATTAAACGCCATTGAATTTCACAATGATGATCGTTTCAACTTCGCTTATGACGTTGTAGATGTTCTGGGAAAGAGCAAGCCGGATAAGCTTGCAATGCTTCACATTGCCAATGACGGCAAGGAGCGCCGGATCACCTTTAAGGATATGATGGTATATTCCAATAAAGCAGCCAACTATTTCCGCTATCTGGGAATCAAACGCGGCGACCGTGTCATGCTGGTTCTGAAGCGTCATTATCAGTTCTGGTTTGCGATCCTGGCCCTTCATAAGATTGGTGCCATCGCAATCCCGGCGACCAATCTTCTGGTAAAGAAGGATTTTGAGTATCGTTTTAAAGCCGGGCAGATTGATGCAGTATTATGTACCTCTGACGGAAAGGTAGCTTCTGAGGTAGAACGGGCTTCTAAGACTTATGATGGATTAAAGGCCAAGATCATGGTTGGCCCAAGCACATTAAAAGGCTGGAGTAATTTCAATCGTGACATCCGGTTCTTTTCTCCGGAATTCAAGAAACCGGCTGATGTTCCGGGCGGAGATGACCCGATGCTGATGTTTTTCACTTCCGGTACTACTTCTTATCCAAAGATTGCCGCTCACAGCTATAAATATGCTCTGGGGCATTATATCACTGCAAAATACTGGCAGCAGGTAGATCCGGATGGTATTCATTTCACCATCAGTGATACCGGCTGGGGAAAGGCCTTATGGGGCAAGCTCTATGGTCAATGGCTCTGCGAGGCAGCCGTATTCACCTATGACTTCGATGAATTCTATGCCAGCCAGATCATGCAGATGATCGAGAAATATAAGATTACCACATTCTGTGCACCGCCAACCGTTTATCGCGTTCTGGTACATATGAATCTTGCAAAATTCGATTTATCTTCTTTAAAGACGGTAGCGACTGCCGGAGAGGCCCTGAATCCGGAGATTTACGAGAAGTTTTACAAGGCAACCGGCATGAAGATCATGGAAGGCTTTGGTCAGACGGAAACCACCCTGACGATTGGAAATCTGCAAGGTATGGAGCCTAAGCCGGGTTCTATGGGTAAACCAAGCCCACAGTATACGGTAGAGGTCATGCGTGCAGATGGCAGCATTTGTGATACCGGAGAGACCGGAGAAATCGTTATCAGCGTAAAGGACGGTCTGCCGGAGGGACTTTTCCTCGGTTATTATCTGGACGAAAAGCGGACCGAATCGGTCTGCTATAACGGATATTATCATACCGGTGATACTGCATATATGGACGAGGACGGATTTTTATGGTATGTTGGTCGTGTAGATGATGTGATCAAATCCACCGGATACCGGGTAGGTCCTTTTGAGATTGAAAACGAGATCATGAAGCTTCCTTATGTTGTAGAATGTGCGGTCACTTCCGTTCCCGACCCGATGCGCGGTCAGGCTATCAAGGCAAGTGTTGTATTAACGGAAGGCACTGCAGCGACAGATGCTTTGAAAAAAGAAATGGTCCGTTTCTTCCGTGCGAACCTGGCTTCTTACAAGCGGCCGAAGGTAATCGAGTTCGTAAAGGAATTACCGAAGACCGTAAGCGGTAAAATCCGTCGTGTCGAGATCAAGGAAAAAGACTGGGCACAGGAGGATGATCCTCATAAATATGCAAGTACAGGAGAAGAATCAAAGGATGAATAAGATTGTTATTACCGGTATGGGTGCTGTAACTCCCATCGGGATTGGTGTAGCTGAATATTGGAATGGATTGGTTTCCGGCATGCACGGAATCGGGAAAATCACCCGATTTGACGCTTCCGCTCTTCCGGTGCAGATTGCTGCCGAGGTAAAGGGCTTTGATGCAACCGAACATATGCCGCGCAAGCTGGCCCGTGAGATGGATTTATTCATGCAATATGGATATGTCGCAGCCGAAGAGGCTATGCAGGATGCAGACCTTCACCCGGATGCTCCGGAAGCCCGGACAGTTCCGGCGGAACGGATCGGAATCGTAGTCGGTACTGCCTTTGCCGGAATTGCCACTATTGCAGAGACTCAGAACAGTATCAGCACCGGTGCACAATCTAAGGTAAGTCCGCGATTTGTCCCAAAGGTTATCGGTAATATTGCAGCCGCTCAGATTGCGATTGCAAAGGGACTCCGCGGCCCAAGCCTGACTGTCACTACAGCCTGCTCTTCCGGTGCAGATGCATTATCGACCGGAATTATGCTGATCAACAGTGGTGAAGCAGATGTTGTTCTCTGTGTTGGTGCAGAGGCAGCCACCTCTCCTCTTACGATTATGGGACTGGCATCTGCCCATGCGTTATCAACACAGAATAATTCACCGGAAACAGCCAGCTGCCCGTTTGATGTAAATCGTGACGGCTTCGTTATGGGTGAAGGAGGCGGTTGTATCGTCATTGAGACCGAGGATCATGCCAAAGCAAGAAACGCACACATCCACGCATCCGTGATCGGCTGGGCCAACAGTACCGATGGCTATCATGTTACCTCTCCTCATCCGGAAGGAATCGGTGCAGTCTTCTGTATGAAGCGTTGCCTGGAAAAGGCAGGCATTCAGCCGGAGGAGGTCGATTATATCAATACCCACGGAACATCTACTCCAAAGGGTGATATTATTGAAACCACTGCGATCAAGACTCTGTTCGGTGATTATGCAAAGAAGATGGCGATCTCTTCTACCAAGGGTTCTACCGGTCACATGATGGGTGCCGGCGGTATTACCGAGACGATTGCCTGTGTAAAGGCCATTCAGGAAGGTATCGTACCTCCGACATTAAACCTGACGAATCCGGATCCGGAATGTGATCTCGATTATGTACCGAATCAGGCAAGGAAACAGGAAGTACAGATTGCCATGTCCAATGCGTTCGGCTTCGGCGGTCAGAATTCCAGTATCTTACTGAAGAAATATCTGTAAAGTCTAATTCAGCAATAAACATACATACACACAATAAACAATACTAAACAACGTCCGGCAATATGGATGCCTGTTTCCGCAGGTTCATTCCTATCACCGGACGTTGTTTAGTGTGTATCTTATACTATTTCTATTATGTGACTTTCCTTCATGATCACATCAGGGTCTTCAGCTGTTCAAACAATTCCAGATCCGACTGGGTAACCTTGATGTTCGTCTTCATGACTTCCCCATCCGGCTGTGTGATCTGAACCTCCAGAATACTGCCCTCTGATATACCGGAATTTTTTACCGCATTTAAAAACATAGGAAACTTTGGATGATTCTGAACAAATGTATCCCACATTCCTTTTATCTTAAATAACGCTGCCGGATTCTTCATCTTACTCTTCCTTTCTACTGCTCTGCGCCTGTATCTTCCGTAATGCTCTTAGCCTCTGCCTTTGCAGCTGTTCCCGGCTCCTCGCCGAAATGCTTTTCAACCATCTTAGTCACGATCGGAAGCTTTACAACCTCACCCTTGAATGCTGCAATAACCGCATAAATCATGATCACGAACTCGGCAATACCGCAGATTGTCTTTAACCAACTGCAGAAATCAAGCTTGCTTAATACATTGTATACACCGTAAGCGCCGCTGAACAATCCGATAAAGTCCATATAGCCGCTGCTGCATGCACCGAATACCATTGTCAGAATACTGAAGAATACTGATATGATCATTGCCTGTGTGACATTCTTCTTTGCTACAGACTCAATATCTGTATACAATGCGAAAATAAACAATAATACAATCGGTACAATTCCCACATAACCTGCAAAATATGCAACCGCACTGATCAATGCTACTGATACACCAAACTTCGTTAACTTCATTTCTTTTCCTCCATAATATAATCTCCGTATCTCCAAACGTTCCTCTCGTCTCTGTTCTGCAAAGTACGGATAATGTATCACTGAAATGTCTAATTTCATGCGACCATTGTCAGTATATCATATTTCCGATATTTTTTGTCAAAATCTTGTCGACATTTTAAAATTTTATAGATTCTTCATTCTGACTGTTTCGACAATATCTGCTGCATGCTCACAGGTATCCAGACATGTCTCTACGCATTCATAAATCGTCCTCCATGTAAGAATCATCTTTCCATCTGCTTCTCCATGAAGCCGGTACATATTCTCCATATACAGCCGGTCTCCCTGCTCCTCAAGATCATTGACCCGGATAATATAGTTCTCCAGCTTTTTGGAATGTTTAAAATTCTCCAGTTCTCCTACCAGATTCTCCAGTGTCCGTACACTTTCAAGCAGTATCTCCAACACCGGGAACAGATCCTCCCGGACAGCTTCTACCCGGCACATATAGATCTGCAGCAGAATTTCTTCTATAGAATCTGTTGTATCATCCAGTGCATTGCTTAATGCGATCAGATCCTCCCTCTCAATCGGTGTGATAAATGCCTGGTTCAGAACCGCCATCATCTTATGCCGTTTGGTATCACCCTGTTGTTCCAGCTCATGTACCTGTTCCATCTTTTCCTGCAGGGCCGTCTGATCAAATTCCTTTAATGTTTCCTGTAGAACTTCTGCTGCCCGGCATGCATATCCTGCACACTGATTCAGATTCTTATAATAGAACTCATCTTTTTTCTTTTTCATTTTCATTCTCCTCTGCTGCTATATTAAACTTCTTATTTCAACAATAACATCAGCTTCGCCATTCCAAAGCCGATCACGCCGCATCCCGGGAAGGTCAGTACCCATGCCAGGAGCATATCCTTAACCACACTGAAATTAATGGACGATTTTCTCTTTACGGCTCCAACTCCCATGATCGCAGTTGTCTTTACATGTGTTGTACTGACGGGTAAGCCGAACAATGTTGAGACCAGAATACTGACAGAGGCCGCAACATCCGCAGAAAAGCCCTGATATTTCTCAAGCTTTACCATATCCATTCCTACGGACTTAATAATCTTCTTACCACCGATGGAAGTTCCGACACCCATAACTGCAGAACAAAGTATCATCATCCAGATTGGAATTACCGCCCCCTGCGTATCCTCCATGCCATTCGTCAGAAACAATCCAAGAAGCAGGACTCCCATAAACTTCTGTCCATCCTGCGCCCCATGCACAAATGCCATTGCCGCACCACCTGCCACCTGTCCGGCTTGCAGAAGACGGTTCATTTTCTCCCGGTCACAATTATAAAAAAGTACTGTCATTGCCTTACAGATCACAAATCCAAGCATAAATCCACCAATCGTAGATAAGACCAGGCCATAAATAACCTTCAGCCATTCCGCACCGTTAACTCCGTCCATTCCGCCCTGAAGCGCAATAGCCGCACCGGTCAGCCCCGCAATCAACGCATGGCTCTCGCTCGTCGGTATTCCGAAGTACCAGGCTCCGACCGCCCAGATTACAATTGCAGCCATCGCAGCACATAGGGCAATCATCGCATCCTGATTATTTCCGTTAAAATTCACCATGTTCTTAATCGTCATCGCAACCTTGGAATTAAACATGGTCATTACCAATACTCCGAAGAAATTACAAACAGCCGCCATAATAATGGCTCGTCTGACACCGATACACCGTGTAGCTACGCAGGTAGCGATTGCATTGGGGGCATCGGTCCAGCCATTTACAAATATGACTCCCAGCGTCAGCAGTACCGATATCAATAAGATTGGATGTTCCCCCATTTGCTGCAAAAAATATCCGAATGATATCTCATATTTCATAGTATTCCTGTATCCTCCAAGTTTTTATCTTTCCCTACTTCCTATTTTCTCTGCTGTCTTTCCACTCCCGCACCATTTTTATCATCTGAATGCAAACAGTTGGCAGGATTGCCAGTCCGGTAATCTTCAAAAGCACCCATCCTGTAATACCGGATATGCTGAACAATCCCTGCAGCGGCGGAATTGTCAATACAAGCCCAAGCAACAGCACTCCCGTTGCAAATGCACCAATACTATATGGATTTGAAGTAAATCCAACTCGCAGAATAGACTGTCGGGTTCTGCAATTAAAGCCGTGGAATAACCGTGCTAATGTCAGTGTTGCAAATGCATAAGTCATTGCAACTCCCGGTGTCTGCATCGGGCCACCCATATAATAAGCCGCCATGACTACCAGTGCGATCAGGATGCCCTGCAGGAAAATACGCCCAAAAAAGGTCCGGTTCAGAATACTTTCCAATGGATCTCTCGGTTTTTCATCCAGTAAAGTCGGATCCGCCGGTTCCATACCGATTGCAATTGCCGGCAGAGAATCCGTCAACAGATTAATAAACAGTAAGTGCACCGGTGCAAACGGAACCGGGAGTCCCAATATAGATGTATAGAGAACTGCCAGAATTGCAGCCATGTTACCGGATAGCAGGAATAGAATCGCATTTCTTATATTCCGATATACATTTCTCCCGTTCAATACTGCTTTCATGATCGTAGCGAAATTATCGTCAGCCAGAATCATAGCTGCTGCATCCTTGGATACTGCTGTTCCCGTGATGCCCATTGCTACTCCGATATCAGCCTGTTTCAATGCCGGTGCATCGTTGACACCATCTCCGGTCATAGATACGATCCTTCCCTTTTTCTGCCAGCTTTTAACAATGCGGATCTTATTCTCCGGCGACACTCTGGCATATACCGATATCCGTTCGATTTTTTGATCCAACTCTTCTTCCGACATGGCATCCAGCTCCATTCCGGTCACTGCCAGATCTCCCTCTTCAAATATTCCTATTTCTTTAGCAATTGCCGTTGCTGTAATCTTATGATCTCCAGTTATCATAACCGGACGGATTCCGGCATGCTTGGCATCTGCTACAGCCGTGATTGCTTCCGGCCGAGGAGGATCCATCATGGAAATCAGTCCAAGGAAGATATAACCTTTCTCCTCCTCCATGGTCAATGGCTGATCCAGTTCCCGGTAGGCAAAAGCCAGAACCCGGAGCCCCTGCTCCGAGAAATGACGGTTTTCCTCCCGGATTTTCTTCCGTTGTTCTTCATCCATAGGCAGAATTCCTTCTGATGTCCGGATACTGACACAGCGATCCAGCAACACATCTACCGCTCCTTTGGTCAGAAGCGTAGGCACACCATGCAGACAGTATTTGGTAGACATCAGCTTCCGGTCGGAATCAAAAGGAAGTTCTTCCATCCGTACCATTGTCTGCCGAAGCAGATTCTCATGAAATCCATCTGCTAAAACTGTGTCATCTGCTGCTACCGGAACCTTCCGGACCATTTCAAGTAATGCATATTCCGTCGGGTCGCCGATTCCCTTTCCATCTATCAGACTGGAATCATTGGTCAATACCGCATCATAGAGCAAATACCGATGAAGCTGGTTATGAAGATCCATTTCCTCCGGCTTCCACTCTCTGCCGTCTATATAAAGCTTCTGTACCGTCATCTTATTCTGTGTCAGTGTTCCGGTCTTATCGGAACAGATTACAGATACACAGCCCAGACTCTCTACCGCTTTTAAATCCTTTATAATAGCCTGCTCCTTTGCCATTTTCTGCGTACCCATTGCCTGGACGATCGTTACTATGGAACTTAATGCCTCCGGAATTGCAGCAACGGCAAGCGCCACTGCAAACATTAAAGAATCTATCATCGGCATTTTCCGTAAAATACAAAGTCCGAATACAACCGCTGAAATAATCATGATCAGAGTTGCCAGATGTTTACTGAATTGATCCAGGCTGACCTGTAACGGTGTCTTTCGCTCCTGAATATCATTCATCATTCCTGCAATCTTACCGATTTCTGTTTCCATCCCGGTCGCAGTCACCAGAACTTCCGCTCTTCCGTACGTAACCAGTCCGCCGGAATAAACCATGTTTATCCGATCAGCCAGTGCCACATTCTCGGGCAACACGGTATCATCTTTATCCACATTGGTTGATTCACCGGTTAATGCACTCTCATTTACCTGTAAAGAGTAGTTGTGTAAGATTCTTCCGTCAGCAACTATCATATCTCCGGCTTCCAGCATAATAAGATCTCCCGGAACTACTTCTCTGGATGGAATCTCCTCCATTCTTCCATTTCGGATAACTTTTGCAACCGGTGAAGATAACTGCTTTAGGCTATCCAGCGATTTCTGTGCTTTTACATGCTGAACCATTCCGAGCACGGCATTCATCAGCAGAACCGCTACAATTACGATCGTACTTTCCATATTGCCGGAAAACATGGAAATCCCGGCAGCAATCAACAAGATCACGATCAACAGATCACAGAATTGGCTCAAAAACACCATCAATATGCTTTTTTTCTTCCCTTCTGCCAATACATTTTCACCGGAAGTTTCCCGAATTTTTCTAACCCGGGCATCCTGTAATCCATCCGGCCCGGTCCCGAATTCTTCTCTGACATCTTCTGCCGGCTGATTCCAATACTCCATACTCATTACCTCCATATTAATGTTTTATAATAATGTATAAAAAAAGACTTTTATCGCACACAAATAACATGTGCAATAAAAGTCTCGTTCCTGTTGCAATGCACAGCCCGGTCAGACCTACTCTGACGTGATGACGAACTGTACAACATCCTTTCGATGCGAACTACTCCCTAATATCAACTTGACTGAATTCTAACACAGCTCAAACTTTCCGGTCAAGACTTTTTCCTGCTATCTTTACCATTTCTTAACTGATTCCGGCCGGTTCCCACCTTGTGATTTTCTACTGCGTTTGTTAAAATACGCTTGGAGGCGATTGATATGTGGCAAAGACATTCTATGATATATAATTTCATAAGTACACTGCTTCTGGCAGCCATGTTTTTGTCCGGCATCTGCATGACACAGATCACTGAGGATTCTCATTTTGCATATCAGACCTCACAGCCGGTCAGTACAACACTGACAATCTTAAAGACACAACCGGATTCCGCTGTTTTGAGCAATGATGGTTCTATGAGCCGGCACGAATCTCTGATCCGTACCCGCAGGAACCGACGTTTAGACGAACGGACACGTCTGCGCTTTTTGCCCATTATCGGCTTGTGTTCCTCTGTTTTTCTGCCTATGGCCTTTGTCTCTATATACGGCTGTGGCACACTTTGTGAAGAAATCTACAGCCTGACTGTAACCATTCGTTACATTCAATGCCAGGATGGTCAGAAACCGTCACTCATGTTCTAATCTACAGTATGGCTTTTCATGCCATGATTATTCCATTTCCTGTAATGTTACAGGTCTTATTTGAGTACGTAAAATATAATATTAGAACAGGAGTGTTAATTATGAATATTGGTTATCTTATTTTAATGATTATTGGTGGTTCTGTAGGCGTGCTGGCAACCGGATATCTGGTTGTCTCCATGATCATCGTTTTATTCCAGAAAATCTACGGAGTGATCCGGTATCACAAATCTTTATTTGACTAAATCAGAAAAGACCGCAGGCAGCATATCAACACTGCCTGCGGTCTTTCCCGCTTATGCTATTCCGTGATCGTCCCCTCGATCGGAAGTGTATACATATTGTCATCTGTCACTGTCTTAAACCGTGTTCCATCATATCCGTCCAACCATCCGAGCGGTGCCCGATAAATCTCATTGGTCTCAGTATCATAGACCCGGTCATAGTCCAGGATCGCATCACTCTGTTTCTGGCGCATGATCTCATCACTGGTATTTCTGGCCTCCCAGGATGCCATAATTCCATTCGAAATTTCACTCAGTGTATTCCGTATCTCCATAGCATTTGCAACTACGGCATCGCTCTGCGCATTTGCATTACTGATAAACGCATCCGTATATTGGATGGAACCGATACACTGATACAGAAGATCCTGCCACTCGATCAGTTCATTTTCCGCTGCTGTGATCGCCATAATATTATATGCCATGTAATATCCGGCATCAATTCCAAATGCCGAATTCAGATTTCCGGAAAAATCCACAACATCTGCTGTAAACATCCCTTCTCCTCGATTTCCGTATGCATCTGTAAATGTAGCATGAACAATTGCCGGATTTAAGGCCGCATCCTTCAGAGATGTAGTACTCTCAAAGCTTTCTAATGTTGTAAACTCATTAAACCGCGGAAATGTATACCCACTATACTCCGGTTCATCTTTTTCTACAAAAGATGCATATTCCGGAAAAATCCGGAAGAAATTCTCTGTAGATGGTTCCGCTAAAACCGGCGCATCTGCCATAATATAATACGTACCGCCATAAGCCTCATATGACTGACGATAATATTCTTTACCGGTCTCGCTGTGCATCAGCGGCATCGCCTTTAACAGCAAAAACACCTGATTGACCGGTTCCTCCGGATCATACACATGAATAGAATGAAACATACCGTCTGCTCCTGTTTCTACTGTCCAGCCACTTGGAATCTGCATACTGAATGCCTCTGACTGATATAACTCCAAGGTTGCCTGTGACGCCTTGGTCGGAACGATCTGTATCTCCTCATCTGCCGTCTGTTTTATATCCTTTCCACTGGCCCAGTCGACAGCTTCTGTAGCTTCCTGTGTATTCCGGGCATCATATGTAGATACATCTTTCCCGGAAGATTGTCCTTCCGTCCCTTTTCCCCATCTGCCGCAGGCACTCATAAACGGCACTGTGATCAATAAAAGACTGATTGCTACTCCTATCCGGCTTCCTCGTTTTTTCCATTTTCCGCTCATATAAATCCCTCCCTCTCTTATGGCATTCAGGTTATCCCTGAATAAAACAACTCACTTATAGTGTAATTATATAATATTTTCCCGATTTTTATAAGCCTATATTTCTTCATATTAAATTGAATTATGATTGAAAAAGCCGATCGAATCTTACGATCCGACCGGCTTCGGCTTATTGTCCGTTACTGAATATCTGTCACCTTATAATCCTGATCCTCAACAGCCTTCTTCAGCACTTCATCTGTAACCGTTTCTTTCAAAGTCACTACTGCAGATCCCTTCTCATGACTTACTTCCGCCTGTTCTACCTGATCCAGTGCCTCTAATGCTTTCTTTACCCGTGCTTCACAATGTCCGCACATCATTCCTTCAATCTTCATTGTCTTTGTCATTTTATTTTCCTCCGATTCCTTTTTATTTTTTTCTGTTATTCCGTTCTCATTTGTTGCTCCATTTTCATTTAATATTGCATTCTTATCACCGGCTGCTGCATCTATATGCTTTCTCCGGTTCCGGTCTCTTCCGGAGTTATGGATTTTCACCAGATTCAGCCGCAACGCATTCGTTACCACACAGAAGCTGGAAAGACTCATCGCTGCCGCACCGAACATCGGATTTAACTGCCAGCCAAACAGCGGGATCCAGACACCTGCTGCCAGCGGAATTCCGATGATGTTATAAATAAATGCCCAGAACAGGTTCTCATGAATGTTCCAGAGTGTCCGTCTGCTTAACCGGATAGCCGCCGGTACATCACTTAACCGGCTCTTCATCAGTACGACATCCGCCGCATCAATTGCAATATCCGTTCCGGCACCGATTGCAATACCGATATCTGCTCTGGTCAGTGCCGGTGCATCATTGATACCGTCACCTACCATGGCTACCTTGCCTTTTTTCTTCAACTGCCGGACCACCGCTTCCTTACCATCCGGTAATACACCTGCAATGACTTCGTCCACACCGACCTGAGCTCCGATTGCCTGTGCGGTCTGCTCATTGTCACCGGTCAGCATTACCACATGGACACCCATATTTTTCAGCTCCCGAATCGCCTGTGGACTGTCTTCCTTTATTACGTCTGCAACCGCTATCACACCCAGCAGCTCCCGGTTGCCATCTGCCTTCTGTCTTGCGAAATAAAGCGGTGTCTTACCTTCTTTCGCCAGTCGGTCTGCCCGCATCTTGATATCCATCTCCGCATTCAACTGCGTTCCAATATACACCGCATTTCCACCCCAGATAGTTTCTGTGCCGATCGTACCGGACAATCCATTGCCCGGCAGCACCCGGAAATCCTGTACCTCCAGGCTCTGTACCGGATGGTCTTCACAATATGCCAGTACCGCCTTCGCCAACGGATGCTCACTCTGCTTCTCCAATGCACAGGCAAAGGTCAGCAGTTCTTCCTCCGACAATCCGTCTCCCGGCAGAATATCAGTAACTCTCGGTTCGCCCCCGGTGATCGTACCGGTCTTATCAAGAGCTACGATCTCCGTCTTACCGGTTTCCTCCAGCGAGACTGCTGTCTTAAACAGGATCCCGTTCTTTGCACCGACGCCGTTACCTACCATGATTGCGACCGGAGTTGCCAGTCCCAATGCACACGGACAGCTGATAACCAGTACCGAGATGCCTCTCGCCAGAGCAAATCCAAAGCTTTCTCCTGCAAATATCCACACCAGAATCGTAATCAACGCGATGCCGATGACTACCGGTACAAATACGCCGGACACCTTATCTGCCACCTTGGCGATCGGTGCCTTCGTCGCCGCTGCATCACTAACCATCCGGATGATCTGTGCCAGTGTTGTATCCTCACCAACATGTATTGCCCGGCATTTCAGGAAACCGGACTGATTACTCGTAGCTGCCGATACGGTACTACCCGGCTCTTTATCGACCGGTATGCTTTCTCCTGTCAGTGCAGACTCATTTACCGCACTGTTACCTTCTATTACAACACCATCTACCGGTATATTCTCACCCGGACGTACCACAAACAGGTCTCCCTGCTTTACCTGACTTATTTCCACAACTACTTCCTGCCCATCCCGCAGAATCGTAGCTGTCTTCGGTGCCAGCCGCATCAGACTCTTGATTGCATCCGTGGTCCTTCCCTTCGACTTCGCCTCCAACATCTTTCCGACCGTGATCAGCGTCAGGATCATAGCTGCCGATTCAAAATAGAAATCATGCATATAGGACATGACACGTTCCATATCCCCGTTCATCTGTGCATCCGTCATTGCAAATAATGCATAGGTGCTGTATCCGAACGCTGCAGTCGCACCGAGTGCCACCAGTGTATCCATATTCGGTGCGCGGTGAAGCAGCCCCCGGAATCCACTGATAAAGAACTTCTGGTTGATCACCATAATGATGATGGTCAGCAGCATCTGGAACAATCCCATTGCCACATGATTGTCTGCCATAAATGCAGGCAACGGCCAGCCCCACATCATATGCCCCATCGATACATACATCAGGATGATCAGAAATCCAACAGATGCGATCAGCCGCTTTTTCAGTACAGGTGTCGCTTTATCCTTCAATGACTCCTCCATTGCCCGGATGGAATCATATCCGTTATGACCGGAGGAAGCCTCCGATCCGGCTGCGCCCTTTCTGCTTGCACCGTATCCGGCTGCCTCAACTGCCCGGATAACGTCATCTGCCGCCGCCGTTCCTTCTACTCCCATGGAATTCGTCAGCAGACTGACAGAACAGGATGTAACTCCCGGAACCTTGGAAACTGCTTTTTCCACTCTGGAACTGCATGCTGCACAGCTCATTCCGGTTACATGATACTGCTCCATGATTATCACCAACCTTCTGTTTTATTTTCATTTTCAATTTTTCTATTCTTGTTTTCCGGTTCTTGTTTCCCGGTTCTTATTTCATCAATTTCTGAAGAACCGTTACCAGCTCGTCAACCGTTTCTTCTTTTCCCTCTTTAATATCCCTTGTTACACAGGTTTTTATGTGGTTTGCCAGAAGAACTTTATTAAAACTGTTCAATGCCGCATTGACCGCCGACACCTGAACCAGAATGTCTGTACAATATGCATCCCGTTCTACCATTCCACGAATCCCGCGTATCTGGCCCTCGATCCGGTTCAACCGATGGATCAGATCCTTATATTCCTGTTCGTCCCGCTCCTTTGTCTTGTGGGAACAACAACAGTTATTCTCTTCCTGCATGATGCGCCTCGCTTTCTGTTGCTATGTGTTATCTCATTACGGTTGCTATTATATACCCCCTATGGGTATATTGCAAGTGGTGAAACAGAATAAATTTTATCAAAAAGAAACATCGTCATATGTGTCTAGAAAATGATGTTTCACGCCGTCCTTTTTATAAGCAATGATCGTACTTAAATTTACATTCTCAACGCTCCGGAAAATGTTCTTCTCGATCACCGGATTCTGTTCTGCCAGCGTCCGGATCAGCTCCTTGATTTCTGCACGTTTGGAGCCCTTCTCCGTTCCGCCGCAGGAAGCACAGCTCTCCGTAAATCGGCAGGCACATTGTATAAACTGCAAATGATTGTAATCCCGCCAGTGCTTGATGGCATCCTCGCGAACAAGATACAGCGGCCGGATCAGCTCCATGCCTTCAAAGTTCGTACTGTGCAGCTTCGGCATCATGGTCTGTACCTGTCCACCATAAAGCATTCCCATAAGAATCGTTTCAATCACATCATCATAATGGTGTCCGAGTGCGATCTTATTACAGCCCAGCTCTTTGGCCTTACTGTATAAATACCCCCGCCGCATTCTGGCGCAGAGATAGCACGGAGAATCACCCACGTCTGCCACCGTATCAAAGATTTCTGTCTTAAACACCGTAATCGGCACATGAAGCAGCTTCGCATTGGTTAAAATCCGCTGATAATTCACATCATTATATCCCGGATTCATAACGAGATATACAACCTCGAAATTCTTTCTGCCATGACGCTCCAGCTCCTGAAACAGCTTCGCCATAAGCATGGAATCCTTACCGCCGGAAATGCAGACCGCAATCTTATCCCCATCCTGTATCATCTCATATTCATTGATACCCTGCGTAAACTTCCGCCAGATGTCTTTCCGGAATTTCTTCACAATGCTCCGCTCCACATCCTTGCAGATCGTATCGGTATCTAACTGTTCCTGCTCCAACCGGCCCATCATTTCATTCAGATGAATCCGCAGATATTCCACAAATCCTCCCTGAATGCTATATGCCTCACAGCCACGCTGCTCCAGTTCCTCTGCCCATTCGTCACTCCGGCTGCCGGTATAACATAATAAATAAATCGGTTTATCCTTCGGAAACTCCGGTACTTCGTCCCCAAACGGTTCATAAAACAGATTCTCCGCTCCCGGACAGGTCTCCTGAGCAAAATCCTCGGGTTTTCGCATATCGATCAGGCGTTTTTCCCGACGATCCTGCATATATTCTTCTATGGTTCTTTTATACATAATGACTCCTCTTACATTTTACATGCCTGTTACTTTCATTTTTTCATTGCTTATCCTACCATCTTTCCATGCATTTGAAAATAGAAAAAGAGGAATTCCTTTGGGTTTCAGGAATTCCCCTTCTGCTTCTTGTTTCAACTTCTTAGGAAATAGGTTTTTCGTTTTCTTACTGTTTACTGAATAGCTTTGAATGCCTCATCCAGATCTTCGATAATATCATCAATGTTTTCTGTTCCGATTGAAAGACGGATGGTGTTTGGCTTAATACCCTGATCTAACAGTTCCTCCTCATTTAACTGAGAGTGTGTGGTAGATGCCGGATGGATTACCAGCGACTTTACATCCGCAACGTTAGCCAGCAGAGAGAACAGCTCCAGATTATCGATAAAGTCCTTTGCCTTCTGTGCATCGCCCTTGATCTCAAATGTAAAGATGGAACCGCCACCATTCGGGAAGTATTTCTTATAGAGTTCCTGCTGTTCCGGATCCGTAGAAATCGACGGATGATGAACGGCCTCAACCTGTGGATGATTCTTCAGATATTCAACAACCTTCAATGCATTCTCTACATGGCGTTCCACACGGAGGGAGAGTGTTTCCAGGCCCTGCAGGAAGATGAATGCATGGAATGGTGACAGGGTAGCACCGGTATCACGAAGGAGGATTGCACGAATCTTAGTCACGAAGGCTGCCGGTCCGACTGCTTTCGTAAAGCTGATACCATGGTAGCTTGGGTTTGGCTCGGTCAGAGATGCGAACTTGCCGCTTGCTTCCCAGTCAAACTTACCACTGTCTACGATTACGCCACCGATGGTCGTTCCATGACCACCAATGAACTTTGTTGCTGAATGCACTACGATATCTGCACCATACTCAATCGGACGAACCAGGTATGGAGTTGCAAATGTATTATCAATTACCAACGGAATCTTGTGTGCATGTGCGATTCCTGCTATTTTCTCAATATCAACGACATCGGAATTCGGATTACCAAGGGTCTCAATGAAGACTGCCTTTGTGTTATCCTGAATTGCCTGCTCGATCTCATCATAATTGAACGGATCTACGAATGTGGTATGAATGCCATACTGTGGGAGGGTATGCTCCAACAGGTTGTAAGTACCACCGTAAATGTTCTTAGCTGCTACAATATGATCACCGTTCTGTGCCAGATTCTCAATCGTATATGCGATAGCTGCTGCACCGGATGCAACCGCAAGTGCTGCCACACCGCCTTCCAATGCTGCGATTCTCTGCTCGAAAACATCCTCGGTCGGATTGGTCAGACGTCCGTAAATATTACCGGCATCTGTCAGGCCAAATCTTGCTGCTGCATGTTCGCAGTTACGGAACACATAAGAAGATGTCTGATAGATCGGAACGGCTCTGGAATCAGTAACCGGATCCGGCTGTTCCTGTCCAACGTGTAACTGTAAGGTTTCAAATTTCAAATTTCTTTCTGCATATGATTTCTTTCCCATAATTTTACCTCTTTCTGCAGGCTCGTTCCTGCTGTGTATTCTTGATTTATTGTCGTTTTATTTTTGTATCGTTCTATATCTTTTTCTGATGTCTTTACTTCTGAGTTCATTCCAATCTATTATCCTTAGCGGCAACACATTCGGTTGTAATTAGCGACTCCGTATCTTATTTTGATCTGTCTCATAAGCATCAACCCCATTTCTATGTATCTCATGTTGTAGTAGTTTATTTCCTACCTGATTACAAGGATATATTAACATGCCGATCCCGGGTTGTCTAATACAGGAAATCAAGAGCCGGTTATAGGGGTAGGCTATAACCGTTTCACACCTATTTTTCATAACCGGTTTTCACCGTCATATGCTTCAATCTGTGCGATGACTCTCTCCAGAAACCAGTTCAAATATTCATTCTTCTCCCGCCCCTGTGCAAACCAGACATTCGACTGTCCAAACCCATAGGATGCACCCTTCGACTTGCGCGGTACCTTCCACAGATTCGCTTTCCGTCTGGTAGCCCTGGGCAGTAATACACAGTCCTCTGCCCTGGCAATCACATTATATGCCTGATCATAATACCCCTCGATTTTCTCAATGTTTAACTGATTTCTGGTTGCACCATTGGTGGATTTCGTCTCCACAAAGCCGAGACAATAATCCCCTTCCGGATAGCCCGACTCCGCCGTCCGATGAACGGCTTCAAAGTTATATTTCTCATGTGCATCTGCATGCTCTCTGACGTAAGCACCGCCGCCCTGTGGCCCATCCTCTTCTGTGATGCCTTTGTATTCATTCATCCATGCAATGTTGCAAAATAAGATTTTTATTATTTCAGATTAACCTCCAACATCAGTCTATCAAGGAAAATATTTTTATAAAAATATTGCTTCAATTGCCCTTTAAGTTATTACACCTTTAATTTATATATAATGTTATTTGTACTACCAGCAACTTCTACCAACCCCGTTTCCACCAAAATTTTCATATATCTCCATGCGGTTGTACGCGACTTATTAAGTAATTCCATTACTTGCTGGATTGTAATTTGCTTATTCTCATCAAGAAATTCTACTATTGGATACAATCTTTCTAAATCTTTTTGTTTCAAAACTTGTTTCAAACTTGTTTCAAAACTTGTTTCATTTTTATTTATTTCAGGTACCACATCTACCTTTTCAAAACCCTCATGTATATGAATAATTGTGTTAAGATAATTCCTTTCCTCATCCATTTCAAATTCCGGCTTCGGAGATCCATTTTGTTTTAATTCCCGCAATATTTTTGAAATTCCAGTTCCTTTTTTCTCAGATAAATCTATTTCTTTAAACAATTCACCAATTCTTCTATTCCGATACTTTCTTCCCCTAATTTTTCCTACTGAAAATTTTTCAAAATTAATCCACTTTGCAAGTCCCGGATAATTAATAATCTGTATACTATCAACGTATATACGAATCTCCACAGGTTCCGCATCACGGTATGACTTATGAAACACAGCATTTACCAAAGCCTCTTCTAAGGCGTTATATGGGTAATTATAGAATCGTTCCGATTCCGCCTTTCCCTGAATCTTAACCACTTTTTCTTCTATTACCGTTGTATTAATGTAATCTAACGCAT
>ERZ1034719.439-NODE-439-length-24974-cov-24.361090_pt1 | contig 24974 bp, 19 predicted proteins | sample MGYA00520703_ERZ1034719 | MGnify/ENA primary metagenome ERZ1034719 (study PRJEB33766, sample SAMN09781716) | gut metagenome | biome: gut microbiome | host: Homo sapiens | place: Madagascar | study: EMG produced TPA metagenomics assembly of the PRJNA485056 data...
TTTCAATATTATTTCTTTACTTTATTTCTTCCTTGTGTTAAAATTATTTTAATCAAAATTCAAGGAGTAATTATGATTGAAGCCATCGAAAGGTTAAAGTCCGACGGCGTCGCGCTCATAAACGACGCGAAAACGCTTAACGACGTAAACAACGTGAAAGTGAAAATCTTTGGCAAAAACGGCGATTTTACAATCGCTATGCGCGGTCTGAAAGACGTCCCACGCGAACAAAAGCCCGAAGTGGGCAAAATGTTCAACGACGTGAAAGTCATGCTTGAAGGTCGTATTGCCGAAAAAGAAGCAGAATTTAAGGAAATCGAAAAACAAGCGCGCATTAAAAGCGAATATATCGACGTCACGCTTCCCGGAAAAACGAAACTCGGGGCGTTGCATCCTTTGACTGAAGTCAAAAACCAGATTCTCGATACGTTTATCGGGCTCGGGTTCGAGGTCAAGGAAGGTCCGGAAATCGAAAGCGATTATTTTAACTTCCAACTTCTCAACATTCCGAAGGATCACCCCGCGCGCGATATGCAGGATTCCTTCTATATCACCGACAATTTCCTGCTTCGTACGCACACAAGCCCGATGCAGGCTCGCACGATGACCACCGAAAAACCGCCAATTCGTATCGTCGTTCCCGGAAAAGTTTACAGAAACGACGACGACGCGACGCACAGCCCGATGTTCCAGCAGGTCGAAGGGCTTGTCATCGACAAACATATCACGCTTTGCGACCTGAAAGGCGCGCTCGAAGTCTTTGCGAAGAAACTTTTTGACGAAAAAACGAAAGTTCGTTTCCGTCCAAGTTACTTCCCGTTTACGGAGCCGTCCGTCGAAGTCGACGTGTCGTGCAGTATCTGCCACGGTAAAGGTTGCCGCGTTTGCAAGGGCACGGGCTGGATTGAAATCCTCGGCGCGGGCATCGTAAATCCCGCGGTTCTCGAAGCATGCGGCATCAACAGCAAGGAATACAGCGGCTACGCTTTCGGTTTCGGTATCGAACGTATCGCAATGATTAAATACGGTATCCCCGATATTCGTCTTTTCTTTGAAAACGACAAACGCTTTTTAGAGCAATATAAGTAGGAGATTTTTTATGAAAGCACCAATAAGTTGGTTACAAGATTTTGTTAAAATAGATATACCTGCCGAAGCGCTTGCGGACAAACTCGTACACGCGGGTTTCGAGGTCGAAGAAATTATCCGCGAAGCGGACGCAATCAAAAACGTCGTTACGGGACGCGTGCTTGCAATGGAACGCCACCCCAATTCCGACCACCTCTGGATTTGCCAGATCAACGTCAAAACCGCAACTTTGCAAATCGTTACCGGCGCGCAGAACGTGCAGGTCGGCGATATCGTTCCCGTCGCGCTTGACGGAGCGGTTCTTCCCGACGGAAAACGTATTTTCAACGGGGAACTTCGCGGCGTGAAATCGCTCGGCATGCTTTGCGGCGGCAGTGAACTCGGTCTGACCGACGCCGATTACGAAGGCGCGGACGTCGACGGCATTCTTATTTTGAAACCCGACACGAAAGTCGGCGTCGATATCAACGAAATTCTCGGTCGCACCGACGTCATTCTGGACGTTTCGGTCACGGCAAACCGTCCCGACTGCAACAGTATATGGGGCATCGCGCGTGAAGTTGGCGCAGTCCTTCACAAAACCGTGAAAGCACCCGTCACAAGTTACACCGCAACGCCGGAACGTATCTTTAATTTGCTGGACGTTCAGGTTGCCGACGCAGACCTTTGCCCGCGTTATATGGCAAAAGCCGTCAAAAACATCAAAATTTGCGAAAGTCCCAAAATCATTAAGGACAGACTTCGCGCGGTCGGCATCAAACCCATCAACAATATCGTCGATATCACAAACTATATTCTTATCGAACTCGGTCAGCCGATGCACGCCTTCGATTACGAAAAAATCGCAGGTCATCGCATTGTCGTCCGTCGCGCGGAAGAAGGCGAAACTATCACCACGCTCGACAACACGACGCATAATCTCGACAACGACGTCCTTGTCATCGCCGACGCCGAAAAACCTTTGGCTGTCGCGGGCATTATGGGCGGTCTTGACAGCGGCATTTCCGACGATACCCACACCATTATCTTTGAAAGCGCGAAATTCGCACGCGATAACGTACGTCGCACTTCAAGAAAACTTAACCTTAAAAGCGACAGCAGCGCAAGATTTGAAAAAGGCATCGACTTTTTGAGTCAGGCAATCGCAATCGACCGCGCTTTGACGCTCATTCAGACGAACGGCTGGGGCACGATTATCTCGGGTACGATCGACACGAATATGAACGCGGTCAAACCCCGCACGCTCACCGTGCAGTATAAGAAAATCAACAATATTCTGGGCATTAAGGTTCCCACCGAAAAAATGGTTGAGATTCTGAACTCGTTGCAGATAAAAACCGTCGTAAAGGGCAAACGCCTTGAATGCCAGATTCCCGCATATCGCGAGGATATCGAGGGCGCAAACGACCTTGCGGAAGAAATCATTCGTCTGTACGGCTACAATAAAATCAAGTCGACCTTGTTTGCCGACGCTTCAAAGCAAACTATGGGCGGCCGCGACGCGTTCAGAACGAAAGAAGATCTGCTTAAACGTATTCTTACCGCAAAAGGCGCAAACGAAATCATTACTTACAGTTTCATCTCGCCAAAGACGTTCGATATTCTTCGTCTTCCGAAAAACGACGCACTGAGAAACGCAATTCCCATTCTCAACCCGCTTGGCGAAGACGTCAGCATTATGCGTACGACTCTTGTCGGCAGCATGCTTTCGATAATCGGCAGCAATTTCAGCAAAAACAATAAGGACGGCATATTCTTTGAAACGTCCAAAGTTTTCGCGCCAAAAGCATTGCCTCTTAAAGATTTCCCCGTCGAGACCGAAACTTTGTGCGTCGGTATGTACGGCGCGGATTACGATTTCTTTGCGCTCAAAGGACTGCTTGACAGCGTTTTCTCGGCGTTCAAAATCGACAAAACGACCTACGCCCGCGTGAATAAACCTTATTTGCACGAAGGCAGAAGCGCAGAAATCTTTGTCGGGGACGAGTCGGTCGGTTACATCGGCGAGGTTTATCCCGACGTTCAGGAAGCCTATGACATCGACACGCGCGTTTACGTTGCGGAAATAAATCTTGTCAAACTTTTCGCACATGCCGTCGATCATCGTGAATTCAAAGCGCTTCCGAAATATCCCGCAATCAGCCGCGACCTTGCTCTTCTTGTCAAAGACGGCGTTTCGTCCGATCAGGTCGTTGCGGTTATCAGAAAAGTTACCAACAGAAAACTTCTGGAAAGCGTTGAAATCTTTGACGTTTACAAAGGACAAGGCGTGCCGAAGGGCAATACGTCAATCGCTTTGACCGTAGTCTTCCGCGCTCCCGACAGGACGCTCACCGACGACGAAGTTCAGGCGGAAATCGACCACGCTTTGAAGAGTATGAAGCGTAAATACAGAGTCAAACTTCGTGTATGATTGAAATTCTTGCTCCGGCAGGTGATTTAATATCGTTAAAATCGGCAATAGCCTCAGATACCGACGCGGTTTATCTGGGGCTATCCGCGTTTAATGCGAGGATTAAGGCCGAAAACTTTACAACCGAAAACATTAAAGATACGGTGGATTATTGCCACCTTTTCGGCGTGAAAGTTTACGTCACGATAAATATCGCCGTGAAAGAGTCGGAGAAGGAAGAACTTAAAAATATTATCGTTGCGTGCGGACAGGCAAACGTCGACGCTTTCATTATCACGGATATGTTGGCGCTTGAACTTGCAAAAGAATTTGCGCCGAAAGTCCGCTTGCACGCGTCCACTCAATTCGGCGTATGCAACGCGGAAGGCGCAAAATTTGCCGAAAGTTTGGGGTTTTCACGCGTGGTATTGTCGCGCGAGGCGACAATCGAAGAAATCAAAAAAATCAAAGCCGAAACAAACTTGGAAGTCGAGTATTTCGTACACGGTGCGCTGTGCGTTGCGTTTTCCGGGAAATGCCTTATGTCGTCGTTCATTAACGGTGGCAGCGGAAACAGGGGCAGATGCCTGCAACCGTGCAGATTGTTTTACACCGAAAAAACGACGGGAAAGCAAGGTTACCTTTTGTCGACTTCCGACTTATGCCTTGCCGAAAATTTGAAAGAACTTGCCGCCGCAGGCGTTTCGAGTTTTAAAATCGAAGGACGACTTCGCCGTCCCGAATACGTTTTCAAAACTGTTTCGACTTACAAAAAAATCGTAAAAAACGGGTTTATTGCACAAAAAAACGATATAAACGCCTTAAAATCCGCTTATAATCGTGGCAACTTCACAAAAGGATATTCCTTCGACGACACGAAAAACATTATGAGCGAAAAAGTTCAAGGCAACATCGGGCTTTTGGTCGGTAAGGTCGCAAGCGTCGATAAGCAAGGTTATGCCGAAATCAGGTTTTTTGACAAAATCTCGGAAGGACAGGGCTACAAACTTCTGGACGAAAACGGTTTTGAAAAGTCGGGCGGCGCGTTTCCGAAAGCAAAAAACGGTAAATACCCGATTATCGGCGCAAAGCCCGGATACGAAATAAGAAAAACTTCGGACGCGGAATTTACCTTTTCGGAAAAGAAAATCCCGGTGAAAGTTAAATACCTTATCGACGAAAACGGGAAGTTTTCAGCGACGTACGAACATAAAGAGTTTTCGTATACCGTTTCGTCCGATTTTGAAAAAGCGCAGAATAAACCGCTTGACGAGATGACGATAACGGATTCTCTTTCAAAGACGGGCGACACGTGTTTCGTTGTCGAAAAGGTGAGCGGCAAAATATTATCCGACGTTTTCGCACAAAGAAGCGTGCTGAATTCGTTGCGCCGCGACGCTTTGGACGGATTAAAGGAAGAGATATTAAAATCGTACATTTTTGCGAAAAATGACGAAAAACCGCGTGAAACTATTATAAAAAGCCGCAAAAATTATAATAATCTTATCGCTGTCGAGGTTCAAAACGAAAATCAACTGTCAGATCGCATAATAAACGAAGCGGACGCAATCGTGTTTTTTTCGGACGAGTTTTCGGAAAAATCGGTATCGTCGTTTTTAAGTTCTTTGGGCGACAAAAAAGACAAAGCGTACTTGAAACTCACCGTAAACGCGCGTGAAAACGACGTCGCCTTATATGAAAGTATTATTAAAAACACCGGCATTTCGGGCATTTACGCAACGAATCCGTATGGCATATACCTTGCGAGAAAGCATAATCTTAAACTGTTTTCGGGATACGAACTCAATATTTTCAACGAAGTCGACAAAAATCTTTTGTCCGACGATTTATTTGTCGCGAGCGCGGAACTTACCGAAAAGGAACTTAATACGTTTTCGACAACCCCGTTTGTTTTTGCATACGGATATTTGCCGCTTATGAATCTTTCACACTGCGCGTCGCAACTTTTGACGGGAAAAACCTGCAAAAACTGCGCTTATAAAAACGGCTTTACCTACGTCGACCGCAAATATTACGAATTCAAAATCCTGAGAAACAGGGCGGCAAACTGCTATTTCACGCTGTATAACTCAAAAATTCACGATATTTCGTCAAAAGTGAAGCCGAATTCTTTTAATTTATATCTGAATATGTTACAATTATCGCGTGACGAAGCGGACAACGTTTTCGCCGCGTTTAAGGATAATTTATCCTTAACGACTCGTGACAAAACCAACGGACATTTTATAAACGGTGTGTTATGAACGCTGAAAAAGCCTTAAAAACATTGGAATATCAAAAGATTCTGGATATGCTGAAAACGCACGTCTCGTCCGAGCGCGCAAGGGAACTTGCTGACGAAACGCGACCGACCGACGACAAAAACCTTGCAGAGTCTTGGCTTACCGAAACGTTTGAGGCAGACAAAATCCTGTACGAGCAGTCGTTGGACCCGAATTTCGCAATCGACAATATCGTAACGTCTTTGGAGCGCACGAGAAAACTATCAAATCTCACGATGGCGGAACTTCTGAAAATTGCCCGCGTGCTGAAAGTGTCAAGGATTCTTAAAAATACTTTGTCGCGCGCAATCGACGCCGACGTAATAAAAGGATACTCGTTCGGGCTTTTCACAAATCTTTCTTTGGAAGAAAGAATCGACAAAAGCATAATTTCCGACACCGAAATGAGCGACGACGCAAGCCCCGCGCTTCGTCAGATCCGCATCAAAATCAGGCGCACCAACGAAAACGTCAAACTTAAACTGCAAAGTTACGTCACACAGGGCAAGTACCAGAAATATTTGCAGGACAATATCGTCACGATGCGCGGCGACAGATACGTTATCCCCGTTAAGTCGGAGTTCAAGGGCGCGATGCAAGGGCTTGTGCACGATCAATCGGCGTCCGGGCAAACGCTTTTTATTGAGCCGCTTGCCGTTGTCGAACTTAATAACGAACTGAAAACCCTTCTTATCGAAGAGCAGCAGGAAATCGAAAAAATTCTTACCGACCTTACGGCTTCGGTGCGCGGCGACGTCAACGAAATCCTTAACAATTACGAAATTATCGCGCGGCTTGACCTGATTTTCGCAAGGGCAAAACTCGCAAGGTCGATGAATGCGATTATGCCCAAAATCAACGATAAAGGTTATATAAATATCGTTGCCGGCAGGCATCCGCTTATCGACAAAAACAAGGTGAAACCCATCACGATATATCTTGGAAAAGACTTTGACGTGATGCTTATCACCGGTCCGAACGCAGGCGGCAAAACCGTAACGCTCAAACTTGTGGGGATTCTGGAAGTCATGGCGCTTTCGGGTATGTTTATCCCTGCGGGCGCGGACAGCGAAATATCGACGTTTTCAAACATTTTCACGGATATCGGCGACGAACAATCCATCGAACAATCTTTGTCGACGTTTTCGGGACACCTTAAAAACATCGTGTCGTTTATAAACGACATCACGCCAGACACGCTTTTGCTTCTGGACGAACTCGGTGCGGGTACAGACCCGGCGGAAGGCAGCGCGCTTGCCGTCGCAATCACTAAAGAAATCAAAAAAGTCGGTGCGAAAGCGGTTATCACGTCGCACTTCAACGCGCTTAAAGAATACGCTGTCAGCACCGAGGGCGTGGGTTCCAGCAGTATGGACTTCAACGTAAACACGTTCGAGCCGCTTTATCGGCTTATCATCGGCTCAACGGGAACGTCAAACGCGATACAGATCGCAAGACGGCTTGGGCTCAAAAAGGAAATCGTCGACGACGCGGATTCCATGCTCAGCGAAGAGTCAAAATCGTTCGACAAAGTCTTAATGTCCGCGGAAAAAGCGCGAAAAACCGCCGAAGAGTTGACCGAACAGGCAAAAATCCACAAAATAGAAGCGGAAAAAGAACTCAAAAACGTGCAGGACGAACTTAAAAAACTGCGCGATAACAACGAAAGACTTAACGAACAAATCAGAAAAGATACCAAAAAACTTATCGAATCCAGCGTGAGCGAGGCGAACGATATCATCGACGAGCTGAAAGAACTTTTGAATAAGCCCGACGAACAGGCGCTTTTCGAGGCAAGAAAACTCAAAAAACGCCTTGAAAATATGTCCGCCGAGTACGAAGAAAACGACATCAACGCCGAATACGATCAAAATCTTAATTTTATCGGCGGCGAAATCAAAGTCGGCGACGAAGTTTACGTCGATGCGCTCGACAAAGTCGGTAAGGTTACCGCCGTCAACAAAAACGGCGAATACGAGATAATGCTCGGCGCGGTAAAAACCAAAGTTAAGGCAAAAAATTGCAAGCGACTTGCGCCGACAAAATCGAAATCTGGGCGCGTGAGCGTGTCGAAAGCGTTCTCGAACGCACAAATAAAAACCGAAATAAACCTTCTCGGGAAAACCGTGGACGAGGCGATTTTTGAACTCGATCCGTTTTTGTATCAGGCGTCGGAAGCAAACGTCCCCGAAGTCCGCGTCGTACACGGCAAGGGCACGGGCGCGTTGAGAATGGGCGTACAGGCTTTTTTAAAAGGTCATCCTTGCGTCAAGGAATTCCGCGACGGCGTTTATGGCGAAGGTGATAACGGCGTTACCATGGTGAAAATCAAATGATGCCCGAATTTTTCTCGGAAACCGAAACGAACACCGGTGCGACCGAGGCGAAAAAAGTAAAAAAACTATTGTTCCTGTCATACGCGTTAAAAGTCGCGTCGCTTTTATTCGTGGTACTCAGCGCGGTTTTCTCGCCTTATTATCTGATAGGATTTGCGATTTTTGTGATGTCAGGCATTCTAATGAAGCAATCCGTGCTTGAAAGAACCGCAAGTTTTGAATACTTTTTCGTCCGCGACACGCTGAAAATAACGGCTTTTTCAAACTTCGGAAAGAAAAAGTATGAGATTTCGATACCAATAAACGATATCGTAAGCATTGAACGGGAATTTGAACGAATTCCTGAAAAAACCGACGTTTTTGCCGCACCGGAGGGCAAACGTATTATAAAAATCCGCTTTATTGAGAATAGTTTGACGAGAAATTTGTATTTTTCGCCTTGCTTGTATCTTGAAGCACTTATACGGAACAGGAAAAATGATTTACTTTGACAATGCGGCGACGACGCCGCTCGACGAAATCGCGATCGACGCGCTTAAAGAATACGGAGTTGAAAAGTTCTTTAATCCGTCGGCGTTGTACCGCGAAGCACTTGAAAACACGAAAACCTTGAACGCCGCGCGCGAAAATATTCTGAAAATAATGCACGGCGACGGCGATTTTATATTCACCGCAAGCGGCACGGAAGCCGACAATATGGCGATTTACGGCGTGAAAAAACCGAAAAACGCTCGTATTATCGTGAGCGCAAGCGAGCATTCCGCAATGCTCAACCCCGCAACCGACCTTCTGAACAAGGGATACGACGTTGTTTTTGCGCCGCTGAACCCCGACGGAAGCGTTAATATCGACGAGTTCAAAAAACTTTTGAACAAGGACGTTTGTTTCGTGTCGATAATGCACGTCAACAACGAAACGGGCGCGGTGAACGATCTTCAAAAAATCGTAAAACTCACGAAATCCGTCGCGCCGAAATCAATCGTCCATTCCGACGGCGTGCAGGCGCTTATGAAAGTCAAGGTAAACCTTATGAACCTTGGCGTTGATATGTATTCGGTCAGCGCGCACAAGGTTCACGCGCCGCGCGGAGTCGGCGGACTTTACATCAGAAAGGGCGTCAGAATTAACCCGCTTATTCTCGGTGGCGGGCAGGAAAAGGGTTTACGAAGCGCAACAGAAAATCTTGCGGGAATCGTCGCTTTTTCAAAAATTCTTGAAAAATATGATAAAATGTTCAACGAAAATGTTGAAAAACGAAAAGTCGTCCTTGATTATCTTCGCAAAAAAATAAGCGAAACTATGTCTGAACATATTATCGTTTCGCCTGAAAACTCGCCGCATATTCTGATGCTTGCGTTAAAGGGCGTTCGCGGCGAAGTCATGCTGCACAGCCTTGAAGATTACGGCATTCTTATCGGCGTCGGCAGTGCGTGCAGCAGCAAAAAAGGCATCAATAAATTCCAGTCGCTTCTGAGTCTTGACGACGAGCATAAGGAAGGCATTATCCGCGTCAGCGTTTCGGAAACGAACACGATCGAAGAATGCGATTTCTTCATTGAAAAACTGAAATACCTCACGGATAAATTAACCGATTATAAAAGGATTTAATATGGAAAGAGTCATTCTTTTAAGGTTTTCCGAAATATTTTTGAAGGGAAACAACAGAAAATTTTTTGAAAAAAAACTTATCGACAACATCAAAGAAACGCTGAAAAGTTACGAATATCGTTTTTCAACGTCGCAAAACAGATACGTCGTGTCCGATTACGACGTCGACCTTGAAACGGAAATCGTCGAAAGGCTGAAAAAAGTATTCGGCATTTATTCGCTAAGCGTCGCAAACAAAGTCAAAACGGATTTTGACGAAATAAGAAAAGCGGCGGTCGACTTGTTTGACGATACGCCTTTGAAATTCCGCGTGACGGTAAGAAGGGCGGATAAACGCGTCGAAATCCCAAGCCCCGTTATGGCTGCGGAAATCGGCGGCGACATTCTGGAAAAATATCCCGAAACGTCGGTGGATCTCACAAACTTTGACAAAGAAGTTTACGTTGATATACGCGAAAACGGATATACTTATATCTTCCTTGACAAAATTCACTGCGCCGGCGGCATGCCCGTAGGATCGAGCGGCAAAGCGCTTTGTCTGCTGTCTGGCGGCATCGACAGCCCCGTCGCGGCGTATATGATGGCAAAACGCGGGCTTCAAATCGATGCGATCCACTTCCACAGCATGCCGTACACGAGCGAACAGGCAAAAGAAAAAGTCGTAAGCCTTGCAAAAATCGTTTCTGCGTACGCGGGACACATTAAACTTCACGTCGTGCCGTTCACCGAAATTCAGGAAAACATACACAAATTCTGCCCACCCGAATACATGATAACAATTATGCGCCGCATTATGATGCGTATTTCGGAAAGGCTTGCGATGCAAATCAATGCGGGCGCGCTCGTCACCGGCGAAAGTCTGGGACAAGTCGCGTCGCAAACCATGCAAAGCATCACTGTTACCAATAAGGTCATTGAAAGATTGCCCGTATTTCGTCCGCTTATCGGTTTTGACAAGGAAGAAATCGTGAAAATTTCAAAACATATCGACGCTTTTGAAACGAGTATCCTTCCGTATCAGGATTGCTGCACGATTTTCCTTCCGAAAAACCCCGTGATCCGTCCGAAACTTGAACTTATCGAACGCGCGGAAAAGGCTCTTAACGTCGAAGGTCTTATTAAAAGGGCGATGGACAATATCGAAGTTATCGAAGTCAAACATTGATTCAGTAATTGCTAAAATCGTCGATATTTATGTCGTTATTCAATAAAAACCAGTCGGTTTCGTGAACGTTACCGACTATTTTTATGCCGTATTGGTTGTAAAAATAGGGTTTTATATAATACTTCACAAGTTTTTTGTTGTAAACGACGTCGTAAAAACTCAGTTTATCGTTGCCGTTTTCGTATTGTCTGACAAGAGTTTCCCGTTCGCCGTCAAACCTGAAAACGTCGTAATAAAGATACGGTTCGGCGGCAATTTTCACGTTGACGATCCCGTCAGACACGCTGCATTCGATTTCTTCAACCGAAAACCCGTCAAAGCAGGTCGAATAGTTTTCGGGCAGGTTATCCCTTTTGAACACTTCGCTTTTAAGATACGTTTTCGGTGTGTTCTTTGTCGCAAGCAGTACTTTTTGCTTGTTTTTCTGGGCGTAGGCGTCGATATCGACGCGATAAACGTCGCTTGGAATCGTAAACGCCGCAGATTTTCCGCTTTCGACGTACTTTAAAACTTCGCGCATGGAGCGGGTAACATAACTTCCGCCGGTTTCGTCAAGCGACATATCGTTGTTTTTCGCGCCCGACGCGTTGCCGTGCCACAAAAGATACGTGTGCGACGAAGTGTACGCGACGTTATAAGCGTCGGAATTCCCGTCCGCACCGCCGACCGTTCCCGTTTTTGCCGCAACCTGAAAGTCAAGGTTATTAAGTCCTTTTGCCGTGCCGTATTTTGCGGTATCGACCAGCACGTCGGTCATAATATAAGCGTCGGCAGGGGACAAAACGGCGTTTTGTTCAAGCGATTTTTCGTAAACGATTTTGCCGGATTTGTCGTAAATGCGGTTTATAAACGACGGCTTATTATAGATTCCCGAGTTTGCAAACGTTGCGTAAGCACCGACAAGTGACAAAATATTGTTTTTTGAAAAGTTTCCAAGCGCGACCGTCGCGTTTTCGTCGAAATCGGAAATATTTATGCCGACGCTGTTTGCAAACGACTGCACGCTCTTAAATCCCAGCGCGTTGTACGTTTTTACCGCAACGACGTTGGACGAAGTCATAATCGCAGCACGGACGTCCGTCCACCCGAGATAATGCTCGTTATAATTTTTCGGCATATATCCGTTGAAGTCGGTTTTCATATCGAGGACGGGCGTCGCAGGGGACACGACGTTTTCCGAAAGTGCCGGCGCATATATGACAACGGGTTTTGCCGTTGAACCGAAAGGTCGATAAAAATCGTAAATATTGCGTTTTTTTGTTGAAAAATACGCCGAAACGCCCATATTTTTGTTATCGACGATTATCGACAATCCGTCGGCACGGACGCCGTTTTTGTTCAGAACGTAAAAATTCGGGTTTCCCAGAACTTCGGTAAGACACGCTTGATAATCGGGATTTAAGAAGGTTTCGATTTTATATCCGCCCGAAAGAACGCTGCCGACAGAAACGTTCAGAATACCTGCCGCCTCGAACGCCGCCGATTCCACGTAACTTTGCGTGTTGGAATATATTGCGTTCAGGTCAACCGAGATTTTTTCGTTTTTCGCGCTATTATATTCGGCGTCGGTGATTAAATTCTGATTTTTCATAAGAGAAAGCACGACGTTTCGCCTTTTCGTCGCGTTTTCGACGCTTGCAACAGGGGAATATTTTGACGGATTTTTAAGAATTCCCGCAAGCACCGCGCACTCGGACAGGGTAAGCGAAGAAAGGTTTTTGTTGAAAATACCTTTCGCCGCGCTTTTGACGCCGTAAAGCCCACCGCCGAAATACGACACGTTAAGATACGACGTCAGGATATCGTCTTTTGAATATTCTTTTTCAAGTTGTTTTGCGATTTTGATTTCGTTGAGTTTCCGTTTTATTGATTTTTCTTGCGTAAGGTGAGTGTTTTTCACAAGTTGCTGCGTAATCGTTGACGCGCCTTCAAGGGATCCACCTTTCAAATTGTTTCTTATCGCGCCGAAAATTCTTATCGAATCAACGCCTTTATGCTTATAAAACCTTTTGTCTTCAACGGCGACGACGGCGTTTTTAAGGTTATCGGGCAGTTCAAAATATTGCGCGAACGAATTCTTAAATCCTTCAACGTTATTGCCGTTTATGTCAGAAAAAACTGTTGTTATCTCGTTTTTTGGCATTAAAGTATTATCGAAAACGGCGTTTTTTGTAATACTTTGAAAGGCAATTAAGCCGCCGCAGGTCAAAACCACCGCAAAAACCATCATCGACACAAGCAAAATCTTCAAAAACTTTTTCATAGTTGCAGTATGCATATAAGTCAAATTTTTATGTTTTTATAAGGCTTATTTCTTGCTTATATTTGTAAAAAAATGTATAATTTAATACTATGAATAGTATTATCGATTTCAAAAACAAAAAATATTGCGTGGTAACGTACGGTTGCCAGATGAACCTGCACGAGTCCGAAAAGATTTCGGGCATTTTAAGCGGCATGGGTATGACCGCGGTGAACGAGCCTGAAAACGCCGACGTCGTGGTTTTCAATACCTGCTGTATCCGCGACACCGCTGAACGCAGAGCGCTTGGCAACATCGGCAAAATGAAGGAACTCAAAAAGAAAAACAAAAACCTTCTTATCGTCGTTACGGGCTGCATGACTCAGCAAAACGGCTTTGCCGAAAACATGAAAGAACGTTATCAATACGTCGACGTAATTCTGGGCACGCACAATATTTCCGACCTTGAAAATCAGATAAGAATCCGCCTTGAAAAGAAAAAGCGCGTCGCCGCCGTCCTTGACACCGACGGTTATATCGACGACGAGACCACGCCCGTCACACGCACGAGTTTCCCGAACGCGTGGGTAAACATAAATTACGGCTGCAACAATTTCTGCACGTATTGCATCGTGCCATACGTCAGGGGGCGTGAAAGAAGCCGCGATATGAAAAGCATTATTTCTGAATGCGAAAAACTCATTAATGACGGCTACAAAGAAATAACCCTTCTCGGACAAAACGTCAACAGTTACGGCAATGACGTTCCGGACGAAAACGTAAATTTTGCAAACCTTTTAAGGGAAGTCGCGAAAATCGACGGGAAATTCCGCATTCGTTTTATGACGTCGCACCCGAAAGACCTCACCGAAGACGTCGTGAAAGCAATCAGAGATAACGACAAAATCTGCAACAATATCCATCTTCCGATTCAGGCGGGCAGCAACTCGGTTCTGAAAAATATGAACCGCCGCTACACGCGTGAGCATTATCTCGGGCTTATCGACATGATAAGGCGTTACCTTCCCGACTGCGGCATCACGACGGACATTATGGTCGGCTTCCCGTACGAAACCGAAGAGGACTTTTTGGACACGATGGACATTGTCGAAAAAGTCAGGTTTTCAACGGCGTTCACATTCATTTATTCGGTAAGAAAGGGCACGAAAGCCGCCGAAATGCCGCAAATTCCTTATGAAATCAAGCAAAATCGCATAAAACGTCTTATCGCAAGGCAAAACGAAATCACCGAAGAAATCTCAAAAGATTACGTCGGAAACGTTTACGAAATACTTGTCGAAGGTATGCAGGAAAAGAAAAACGGATACGTCGTCGGGCGCACCGAAAGCGGCAGGCTCGTCAGCGCAAAGGGCGACGAATCTATGATCGGCGAGTTCAAAAACGTTAAAATCACCGCCGTCAAAAACGCACAACTTTTAGGAGAAATACTTTGAAAGAGAAAAATCAGTTGTCGCCGATGATGCGAAGATACCTTGAAATCAAGGAACAATACAAGGACGCCATTTTGTTATTCCGCCTCGGCGATTTTTACGAAATGTTTTTCGACGACGCCGTAACCGCGTCCGATTTTCTGAACCTGACGCTTACCGGGCGCGACTGCGGGCTTGAAGAGCGCGCGCCTATGTGCGGCGTGCCTTATCATGCGGTCGATAACTACATCAAAAAACTTATCGACGGCGGCTTTAAGGTTGCGATTTGCGAACAACTCAACACTCCCGAAGAAGCGCAAAAAGGAAAACAACTCGACCGCGACGTCGTGCGCGTCATCACTGCGGGCACGGTTGTCGAGGACAGCCTTCTTCCCGAAAAAGATAACAACTATATCGCGTCGGTTTACGTTTCCGACAAAGGATTCGGGCTTGCGTGGGCGGATATGTCGACGGGCGAGTTTTGCCTTTTTGAAAACGACGCTAAAAACCCCGACGTGCTGGACGACGTACTTGCGTCGATTTCACCGTGTCAGACGATAATCAATTCAAAAGGCGACGGCATCGTATTAAACAGCGTGATGTCGGGAAGATTGAAACGTCCCGAAACATTTTTCGATTGGGCATTTTCTTTCGACAACGCCGAAAAAACGCTTTTGAAACAACTCGGCGTCAAAACCCTTGAACCGTTCGAGTGCGCGGACAAAAAACTTGCGATTTCCGCGGGCGGCGCGCTTGTCGAATATATGCTGCAAACGGGAAAACGCGATTTGTCGCACATAAACAAGATAAACTTCGTGAGAAACGACTCGTTTATGCTCATCGACGTCAACACAAGACGAAATCTCGAACTCACGGAAACCATGCACGATGGGAAGCGTTTCGGCAGTTTACTGTGGCTTCTGGACAAAACGGTAACGAGTATGGGCGCGCGCCTTATCAAAAATTGGATTGAAAAACCGCTTGTCTCGGCAAAAAGCATAAGCGCAAGGCTTAACGCGGTGGAAGCAATCGCAAACGACAAGGAAAACCTTTCGTATCTGCGCGAGTCGCTTCGGGGAATCCGCGATATCGAAAGACTTTCGGCGCGTATCGCATACGGAAACACAAACCCGCGCGACCTTATTTCGATTGGAGAAACACTGAAAGCATTGCCGCTTGTCAAAAGCGTTGCAAAATGCTTTGAAGACAAAAACATCACGAAAATCGCAAATACAATCGTCACGAACGACAAACTTTCTGACAAAATTTTTGCCGCAATCGACGAAAAAGCCGGCGCGTCGATAAAGGACGGACAGTTTATCAAGGAAGGCTTTGACAAACAACTTGACGAATACAGAAACGCCAAAAAAGAAGGCACGGTCTGGCTTGCCAACCTCGAAGCCGCCGAAAAAGAAAACACCGGCATCAAAAATCTGAAAGTCGGATACAACAAAATTTTCGGATATTATATTGAAGTGTCGAAGTCACAGGTCGATATGGTGCCGCTTCGCTATCAGCGCAAACAAACCCTTGTCGGCGGCGAACGATACGTCACGGAAGAACTGAAAGAAATCGAAAACCGCATATTAGGTTCCGAAGAAAACGCAGTGAAACTCGAACTTGCGATTTTCGAAGACCTGGTACAAGAACTCAAAACGCATATCGACGAGTTTTTGCAGTCCGCAAAAGCCGTTCAGACAATCGACGTTTTGCAATCGTTTGCGACGGTCGCTTTGAGTAATAATTACGTAAAACCCGTCGTCAGTGACAAAATCAAACATATTTCAATCAAAAACGGGCGTCATCCCATCGTGGAAGCCGTCGCGAAATCGACCGCATTCGTCCCCAACGACACAAACCTTGACGAAAAAGAAAACCGCTGCATGATTATTACCGGTCCGAATATGGCGGGTAAATCGACTTATATGCGACAGGTCGCGCTCATAACTTTAATGGCGCAAATCGGCTCGTTCGTCCCCGCGGATTCTGCGGAAATCTCGCTTACCGACCGCATTTTCACACGAGTCGGCGCGTCGGACGATATAACGCTTGGGCAAAGTACGTTTATGGTTGAAATGGTGGAAGTCGCGACGATTCTGAACAATGCAACCGACAAATCCTTGTTGATTCTGGACGAAATCGGGCGCGGCACATCGACAATCGACGGACTTTCCATTGCGTGGGCGGTCATCGAAGAAATTTCCAGAAATATCGGCGCAAAAACATTGTTCGCAACGCATTTCCACGAACTTTCGGAACTCGAAGGCGTGCTCGACGGCGTGAAAAACTTCCAGATTCTCATAAAAGAAATCGGCGGGACAATCGTTTTCCTGCACAAAATCGTAAGGGGAAGCGCGTCGAAAAGTTTCGGCATCGAGGTTGCGGAACTTGCGGGAATCCCCAAAAACGTCGTAACGCGCGCCAAAACCATAATGCGTCAACTTGAAGAAATCGACATAAATCGCGACACAAACAGCATTATGATGACGGCAAAGGGCGGGAAACAAAAACAAATTTCGCTTTTCGACGAAAACCGCGACGACAACGAAATCGTAAAAATCCTTAAAGACACGAATATCGAAAACGTCAGCCCGGTGCAGGCGTTCGCGATCTTACTTGACCTTAAAGACAAGGCGGATAAATTATGAAAATCAACGTTCTTGACAGCAGTATCTACAACTTGATCTCGGCGGGCGAAGTCGTCGAAAGACCGGCATCCGTCGTAAAAGAACTTGTCGAAAACTCAATTGACGCCGGCGCAAAGTCGGTGAAGATCGAGGTGTTTTCGGGAGGGAAAAGCAAAATAAGGGTTACGGACGACGGCGCAGGAATCGCAAAAGACGATTTATTGACGGCGTTCTTGCCGCACGCGACAAGTAAAATCCACAAAAAAGACGACCTTTTTTCAATACAAACGCTGGGTTTTCGCGGCGAAGCGCTTGCAAGCATCGCGGCGGTTTCGATGGTCAACGTAATTTCAAAAACAGACGCGGACGACGCGGCGTACGGCGCGGAACTTCGCGGCGGGAAGGTTGAAAACACGTTTGAATGCGCGGGCGTTACCGGCACGTCGATTTCCGTTGAAAACTTATTCTTCTTAACCCCTGCAAGATTGAAGTTTCTGAAAAAAGATAAGTCGGAAGAAAGCGAGATAACGTCGCTGATATTAAAGATGATTCTTGCAAATCCGTATATCGCGTTTTCGTATTACGCCGACGACAAAAATATATTCAAAACCGATGGAACAGGGCTCAAAAACGCAATAAACAGCGTATATAACCGTGAAATTACTATGAATTTTATCGAAATCGAGAATACTTTCGGCGATTTTTCGATAAAAGGATTCATATCAAAGCCAACTTATTTCAAGGGGAACCGCTCATACCAGACGACGATTATCAACGGGCGCGTTATCGAAAACAGAACAATTTCGACCGCGGTCGAGAAGGCTTACGAACCGTTTTTGATGAAGCGCAGTTATCCGTTGTACGTCATCGAAATCAATATGCCGTTTGACAAACTTGACGTGAACGTGCATCCGTCGAAAGCCGACGTCAGGTTTCAGGACAATCATCAGATGTTTTCATTCGTTTATTCAAGCGTGCAGCGTACGCTTATGTCGTACGACGACGTGAAAAGCGTGCCGCAGCTCGAATACGTAAGCGACGACGGCGAAATTTTGAGCGAAAATACGAAAAAAGGCGATTATAATAATGAAAACGCCGCGTTTTTCAGCGATTTTACAAAAAATCACGACGAAAATAAGCTTATTTCAGACGATAATATATCGTTTTCAAACGAAAATTTGTCGGGTTTTCTCAAAAAAGACGGGAATTTTAGCGGCTTTAATCAAACTCGCGCGGCAGACGGCGCGGGCGACGCGTTTTACAGGATTATCAAAAACAAAATGGCAACCGAAAACGCGAAAACCGAAAATGTTCAGCAGTCTTTTGACAATATCGACTTCGACGTGAAATCCGACAATGCTTTCGACTTCGACGGAAAAGTTATTGGACAGGTTTTTGCAACGTATCTTCTTGTCGAAAAGGACGAAAACCTTTATATTATCGATCAACACGCCGCGCACGAACGCATTTTGTACGACAAACTCACGAAAAACGGCTCGGAATACGCGCAGCCGCTGCTTATACCTTATATATATTACGCGAGCGCGCAAGAGTTTGACTTTATCACGGAAATTATTCCGACGCTTTCAAACATCGGCTTTGATATCGAAGAGTTTTCAAACGACAGTTTCAAGGTGTCGGCTGTTCCCGAGGCGTTGACGGACATAAACTTTGACGAGTTTTTTAAGGATATTACCCGCGATTTCGTCCGCGTAAATCTTTCGGAAAAGGATCTTTTGAAAGAAAAACTTATGCAAAGGGCGTGCAAATCCGCAATCAAGGGCGGCGACGTATTGAATAATGCACAAATCGGCGCGCTCCTTAAAAGTTTCAAAGATTCCGAAAACAAACCGCTGCAATGTCCGCACGGCAGACCGACCGTCATTAAGTTTTCAAAAACCGACTTTGAAAAATGGTTCAAGAGGATTGTATGAAAAAACTGTTATTCATCGTCGGACCGACCGCCTCCGGGAAATCCGATTTTGCGGTTCAGGTTGCCAAAATGCTGAAAACCGACGTAATTTCGTCGGACAGCATGCAAATTTACAAGGATATGACCGTCGGTACCGCAAAAATCACGCCCGAGGAACAACAAGGCGTCACGCATCATCTAATTGATTTTGTAAATCCGAAAGACAGCTTTTCGGTTGCGGAATATCGCGAAAAGGCATTGCCTGTCATCGACGAACTTTTGAAAAACGGAAAAACCCCGATAATTTCGGGCGGCACGGGACTGTACGTCAACGGAATTTTGTATCCGATGAATTTCTCGGACACGTCAAAGGACGATAAACTCCGAAAAAGCCTTGAAAACGAATACGATGAAAAAGGCGCGGATTTTATGCACGAAAAACTTGCGGCACTGGACGAAAAATCCGCGTTAAAAATCCATAAAAACGACAAAAAACGCGTCGTACGCGCGCTTGAAATCAATCTGACGCACGGAAATCGCGACGAAAACGATATGAAAAAGCCGTCGTACGAGTACGAAATGATCGGTTTGTCCGGCGGAGATCGCGCCGCTTTGTACGACAGAATCAACAAACGCGTCGATAAAATGTTTGAAAACGGGCTTGTCGACGAGGTAAAATCTCTTATAAACACTGGCGTTTCTTTCGATTGTCAAAGCATGCAAGCCATCGGATATAAGGAATTTAAGGGATTATTCGACGGGATTTTAAGCGAAAACGACCTCAAAGAACTCATAAAAAAAGACACGAGAAATTACGCAAAACGCCAACTTACCTGGTTTCGGCAATACAAAGATATTAAATGGTTTGACGCCGCAAACGACGACGCATACGACTATATTAAGGACAAATTTTTAAGGTAAATTATGATAAACATACAAAATATTGACGAATTTATTCAAAAATCCGAACAAAAATGTCAAAAACAATTTGAAGAAATCGACAAAATCGCGCTTTATAATCAGGAAAAAGTCCTGAAAGCCTTCCAAAAAAACGCCGTTCAGGCACGCCATTTTTACGGCACGACCGGATACGGTTACGACGATGTCGGCCGCGACACGTTAAACCGCGTATTTTCGGACGTTTTTCAATGCGAAGACGCGATAGTTTCACCGATGATTATGTCCGGAACGCACGCTCTGACGCTTGCATTATTCGGCATTTTACGTCCCGGCGACACGTTTTTATCGATTGCCGGAGACCTTTACGACACGCTTTACGACGTGATTTACGGAAAAAATATCGGTTCTCTTGCCGATTTTAACATTAAATTTGACAAAATCGACCTGAAAAACGGCGCTTTTGACGAAGAAAACATCATAAAAACCATTGAAAAAACGCGTCCGAAAATGGTGTTTATCCAACGTTCACGCGGATATTTCTGGCGCGACGCGCTTTCAATCGACGCAATTTCCGACATAATCCGCAAAATCAGGCAAAAAAATAAGGATATTATCGTTGCCGTCGACAACTGTTACGGCGAGTTTATCGATTATCTTGAACCGACAAACGTCGGCGCGGACCTTATCGTAGGCAGTTTAATCAAAAACGCAGGCGGCGGAATCGCTCCGACAGGCGCATATCTTGCAGGAAAAGCCGAAGTTATCCGCCAGATTTCGTATCGTTTCACGTCGCCGTCGATAGGAAACGAAATCGGAAGTTATCTCGGCGGCTATCTGCCGTTTTATCAGGGGCTTTTTATGGCGCCGATTACCGTCAAAAACGCCGTAAAAGGAAGCATACTGTTTGGGCAGGTTTACAACGATTTGGGCTATGAAACGCTGCCGAATCCCGGCGTGAAATGCAACGATATTATAAGAAGCATAAAATTCGACACCGAAGACGAACTTGTCGAGTTCATTCGCGGCGTACAAGCGTCTGCGCCGATCGACAGCAACGTCGTGCCGTATCCGTGGGATATGCCGGGATATAACGACCAGGTAATCATGGCTGCGGGCGCATTTGTCCAAGGAAGTTCGATTGAACTTTCGGCGGATTCTCCGATAAGAAAACCGTACGTTGCGTATCTGCAAGGAAGTCTTACGTACGAACACGCAAAAATCGCCGTCAAACAAACGATTGAATATTTGATAAAAAACGCCAAAAAATGACATTCGCCGCCCTGAACGGCATTTTATCGGGCTTATTATGCGTAAAACTCGTGTTTTACGCATAGTACTTCTCGTCCCCTACACTATAACATAACGTCTTATACATTGTCAAATTATTTTACAATGTTTTTCAAAAATGTTATAATATCGGATATAAGGAGCGTGAATTATGTTAGATTTATTAAAGAAAGTTCAAATTACAGTTATTACAGAGTTATTGTTTTTAATCGTAATAAAGTATTGCGATTTATATTATTACCTTTTCCACAAATTCGCAACAAATGACGATATAGCATTATGGTATAAAATATCAATAATCATTACAGCGTTAATTATCGTTATACAAATAACTACATACGTTATAAAAAGAAACAAAGAAAAAAAGCAAGGCTAATCACCTTGCTTTTTATTTTTCTTTTTATGCACTTTTTCGGGAGCATCTACACCGTAAATTATTTTATGGTATGCCCTTGTATCGTAGTTGACCTTTTTAACACGTTGACAAACAATGAAACTTTCAACACGTCCGTGAACTGCCTCAAATTCTTCTATATTTGCTACGCTTTCAGCATGTGCAAATATGCGACGTTTATAAGGTAAAAGGTTTTGTTTTGCGCTTTCGTATTCGTCATAATAAACAAATCGCGTAAAAAGCAAACCACATATTCTTATTGTGGACGTTGTCTTAAAATATCCATCGGCTTGCTCGCGCAGTTTATCCCATACCCGCCCAAGATTTTGTGTATTGATATGTATATTACTGTCGGTCAAATGACGGCTTAACGCATAGAAAATAGGTAAACTCGGATAATCTTTACAAAGTTGACCTTGATATTGTGACGGCAACACGATGCCGCCGTCCGATATATAAAAATCCTTTCTTTCGTCAAGTTTCTTTTCAACAATTTTGATATTATCTTTCAAAAAGTTTTCGTACGTATTAGGCGCAACGGAAAAGTCCTTTATTTGCTTTACTTCGCATAATTTATCGTTATAAGGTATATTCGCGTAGCAAGGTTTTTTACGCCCGTTAATCGCAAGGTTGAAAAGCAAGTCCTTGCCCGTTCCTTTTTTTCCGAATACGATACAGTTACACCGTTCAAATTGACGGATAACAAAACGTTTGCCTTTTATACACTTTATCACAAGGACAATCAAAGCAACGGCGGCGAAAATTAAAGCACCGTATATAACAAACTTAACCATATATTACCCCCTTATCTAAACGCCTTGAAAATAAGCCATTTTGCCAACTTGAACAAAAGCCACAGTATAAAGGCGCAACCGATAAAAGAACCGTACATTATGAATATTTTACCTTGTGCGGACACTGCAATGTCTTGTCCGAGTATCGTTGTAATAAAGTTTTCAAAAATCGGATATAATGCCATATTATTCCCCCTTTAACGTGATATGATATAAATAACCAAGACTGCAAGCAGTCCACAAATAACGTATAATACGTTATCCGTTTGCAAAAATTGCATTAAATCGTTTATAATTGTGTTCATATTTCACCTTTATTTCAGTATCGAATAGACAATTAAAACGAGTAAACCACCGCCAATTAAAAGGCTTGTCATTGTTAAATCGGCAAGACCTAATTTTTCAACGATTTTACTTGTAAAAGCCAAATCAGATACAGCATCGCCAAGTTTCAGCGAGAAAAACATTGATAATTTATCAAATATACCGACAAAAATATCGAAAACGTCATAAATATATGTGCCTATGTTCATATATTACCCCCTAACAAGTTTTAAGACCGCCATTACGACAAGCAAAATAAGCGGGATACCGATAAGAGTACCGACTGTGATATTGCCGAATACTTTTATATCCAAAAGTTTACCCATATCGGTAAAAATGGATTTCAAGAAACTCGTTGAACTTTCAAAAATATGACCGCTTTGTGTTGCTTCGCTAACACCGTTAGCGTGTCCCCGGTCATAACCCGTTTTATACGTCCTATCGTGAACAACTACGTCTTTCATAGCATCGGCGTTATAACTTTTTAAGCGAAAGGCTATATTATAATCGCCCCTATCTTGTGTACAAATAATGGGATAGCCTTTATTACTGTCATAATGAAGGATAGAATAACTAACAAAGTCAATCACGCCATTAAATGAAACGGTTTGAAAATGCCCAGAAGAAGGGTTTTTTTCATACAAATAAAAGGTATTATAGAAAGAAATGTTAGGACGATTATCTACGCCCATAATAGCCTTTCCATCTAAATAAAAACTATTATGTTCACGCCCTACTTGCCCATTGCCAAAAGGTTCACTCGAAATAACACCATTCGAAGAACGCCGCCAATCTATACGGGGTTGACCGTTAACAAGATAAATATCTTGTACAACTGTTTCATAGGTACAAAAATATGTATCTTTCATTAAAGTATCTAAACGATTTTGCAAATCGGTATTTTTTGCCGTCAAATCATTTACTTTATTTTGTAACGCCGTTTTTTGAGCAGTAAGAGAATTTATTTGCGTTTGATAATCGTTTACTTGCGCTTGTAAAGCCGTCTTTTCAGCCGTCAAATCGTTTACTTGTTTTTGTAAAGCCGCTTTTTCAGCGGTAAGCGTGTCTATTTGACCTTGCTTTTCGGATAATTGCGCTTGCAATACGGACTTATCGGCGGTCAAATCGTTTACTTGCTTTTGCAACGCCGCTTTTTCAGCGGTAAGCGTGTTTATTTTGTTTTGTTTCTCGGCTATTTGCGTTTGAAGCGCGGATTTTTCAGCCGTCAAATCGCTAACTTGCTTTTGTAACGCTGTTTTTTCCGCTGTAAGATTATCTATTTGAGTTTGCAATTTTGAAACGTCATTACCCGAAACCAAAGCAGAAGTACGGACATAAATATCCATATTTTTGACAAAATTAGGCATATAATTACGAAACTTAAACCCGTCCAAATATATAAACTCGTTTTCAAAAGAGCCAAAAACGTCCAAATAAGAAACAAACAAACCGCCATTATTATATAATTTTATCTTTCTACTATTAGTATTTTCGCCATTATCAACGCCATAAAAATAAGCAATAGAATACAAAACAGAATTATCATTTTTGGAAAGTAAAGAAAACATACCGCTATCACCCCCAATCATAACACTTACGTTGCTATTTTTATCATTATTAGGAATATACAAACCATAGTATATAGTATCAAAATCTACTTGCGAAATGGGAATATAATCGGTTTCTAAATTACTTGCGGAAGCTATTGCGTAACAATCAAGATCCGGGCGTTCGCTAACGAACACAGTTTGATTGTTATCGCAACTTGCTTGCGTTGAAAGTTTACCCTTTGTCGCTAAAACGCAACACGAAATGAGCGTTGCTATTAAAGCAACGGCAAGAGCAATTACAAGGACAATTTTTAATGTGTATTTATTTTTATTTTTCATAGCCTTATATAAAGAAAATACCGCTATATAATTACAAGGAGTTAATAACTATATAGCGGTAGAAAAATTAGCCACGCAACTTAATCAGTCGCATAACATAACGGATAACGCCGAATACGATACCTACCGACATAGCGACGATAACAAGGATACCGACGTCGGTAAACTTACCGCCCGTACCGCTTTCGGCAGGTACCCACACGAGTTTGAAAACGTTTTCAATAAGAGATTTCAAAAACGTAACAAATTGAGAGCCGCCGTCACCGAGTTGAGTAAACAGTTCGTTAATCACTTATAAACCCC
>ERZ1034719.449-NODE-449-length-24591-cov-4.800946_pt1 | contig 24591 bp, 21 predicted proteins | sample MGYA00520703_ERZ1034719 | MGnify/ENA primary metagenome ERZ1034719 (study PRJEB33766, sample SAMN09781716) | gut metagenome | biome: gut microbiome | host: Homo sapiens | place: Madagascar | study: EMG produced TPA metagenomics assembly of the PRJNA485056 data set...
GTAACAGCGGTTCTTCTGCTTATGGCAAGTATTGGTTTTTCAGATCAATTTGCATTATTTTCCCAATATACGGTTCTTATTGATTTTGTGATTGCCTTCGGGTACACCATGCTTTTTCTGGAGGGTATGTGGTACTGGAAGCTTTTTCTGATTGCAGTATATAATGTTGCCCTTCTTGGTTCGAGTGTTCTTGCAGTGAACACTTTCGTGAATCTTTTTCATGTAGATGCGACGGTACTTGTGGCTGAGGGCAATCCTCTGCGGATTGCCATGATTGTTACGGCCAAGGTCGTATTGGTCATTCTGGTGATTCTTTCCAGAATTTTCAGGGATAAAATCATGGTATTACAAAGAGCAGGAGTGTGGGTTATTGTATTTCCGCTTATAACGATATCCGTAGGTACAACATTGTTTCAGACTCTTGTACATTTTTACAGGCAGACTTCGGATATTGTCTGGATGGTGTGGCTGCTTCTGATGGTCTGCGCGCTGTGCTTTATGAGCTTCCAGCTGGCCTATGATGCATACCGGGGAAAGCAGCAGAAGAAAATGAGCGATTTTCTCCGTAAACAGATGATCATCCAGCAGCAGACCTATAAGCAGCAGTATGAAAATATCAGGAAGGTCCGTAAGACACAGCATGATATGAAGCACCGTCTGGTAGTCATTGAGCAGCAGCTGCTTGAGAAGGACTATGAAAGAGCACAGAATTATACCAGAGATTTTCTGATGGAACTGGATGGAGTAAAAGAATTTAAATATGGAGACAATCCTTTAAGTACCCTGCTTTTGATGAAGGAAGAGATTGCAAAAGAAAATGGAATTGATATCCGCATTGATATGGATGTTCTGGAAACAACAAGAATTTCGGATCTTGATCTGGCAATGATTCTTGGGAATCTCATGGATAATGCGATTGAAGCAGCCAAAGAAGTCAAAGAAAATCCAGAGATCCGGGTACTCATAAAAACGAAGGGTGTCTTGTATATCAGTGTCCGGAACACGGTGAAGGATTCTGAAATGGAAAAACCTTTCAGGCATAATTATACAACCAAAGAGGATGCATTGTTACATGGATTTGGGATTTCCTGTATTCGGGAGTTGGTTGATAAAAACGGGGGAAGATTTGATCTGAACGTTTCGGAAGGCTGGTTTCGGGCTGAAATCTTCTTCTGACAGGCTGTCAGGAGAAAAATATGACATAAATCGGGCAAAAGCTGACATTCTGCTATTCAAATGAAAAAATTGCGGTTACAATAATGAAAAAGGAGGGGGAAGCAGACGTGTCGGAATTTCTAGCCAAGAGAATCACGATGAGGTTTATCCGTAAGTTTCAGATTAAAGAAGAGGATTGGGATTTGTACTACCTCGGTATCGAGGTTATTGTAACTACGGCATTGACAAGTCTGATGATCATGGCGCTTGGAATTGCGTTACGGAATTTTTTTGGATCTGTTGTTTTCTTACTGTGTTTCATGAGTATTCGGGGTTATTGCGGAGGATATCATGCAAAAACCAGAGTGCGGTGCTTTTTTGTTTCGATATTGTGCTATCTGCTTTCGTTTGGAATGATGAAGGGGCTGCTGTTTCTTCCGGAAATTGCGCAGAACATTCTCATTACAATAGGGGTAGCAACGGCGTTTATACATTTTGCGAAGTTTGCGCCGGTAGAAAATCCGAACAAGAGAATCCGTGAGGAGATGAAGGAACAAAACAAAATCATGTCCTTTGCGATGCTCGTGGTCTGGTATCTGGTCTGTTCTGTGTTCGTATTTGCCGGAACATATGAGATATCAACGCAGATATGGGCAACAATAGACATTATTGCTTTACTTCTCTGTGTAAAAAGGAGGAAAAGGAAATGAATAAATTCAAAGCAACATTGTCGAGGCTCATAATGGCAGCCGTCTGGGGCGTAGCAATCACAACACTGACTTCTACATCCCGTTATCTGACATATCAGCCGAAGGGTGAAGAAGAATTAATGCGCAGATATCTTTAGTTGTGTACATATGCGGTGTAAAAAGGGATAAAAATGTACACGTTTAGATATGCAAAAACCTCCAGCAGGACAACCTGTCTGGAGGTTTTTGCGTGAAACAGCGCAGCGTAAATTGCAGCAGCGTGAATTGCAGCAGGTAGTTGTTGTGAAACAATACAAAATTTGATATGATGATGTTTAAGAATTGTTTAGGGGAAGAAATGCGATGAAGCGTCTGAAATGGGATCAGCAAAAGCAGGAAAGCCTGTGCATATTTTTATATTTTATCGTGGTAGCAGTGACGGTACTGCTTCTGGCAACGAGATCCTCGTTTCTTTATCCCTGCAATAACTGGGATGATGCAAACAGTTACTTTTCCGTTGGCAAGGCGATTTTTAATGGGAAACTTCCCTATCGAGAGGTATTTGATCAGAAGGGAATCCTTCTTTATTTCTTATATGGTCTTTGTTATCTGATTTCCCATACCACATTTGCCGGAGTTTTCGTGATGGAATGTATCCTGGCATTCTTTGATTTGGTGGGCATTTACCGGATTTTGCTTCTTTATATGAGAAGAAATACAGCACTTGTCCTGACGCCATTTCCACTTGCCATGGTGCTCGCTTCTTATAGCTTTTACTGGGGCGGTGCAGCGGAAGAAATTTGTTTTCCGTTTTTGGTCTGGGGATTATACTTTGGACTCCGTTATTTTAAGAAGGAATATCCGCACAAGGCGATGGACAGCCGGACATTGGTGGTTGCAGGTGTCCTGGCAGGTGTGGTTGCAAATATTAAATTTACCGTATTGGGATTTTTCTTTGCCTGGATGATGTGGGTGGCTCTTTCCTGCCTGATCCGGAAGGATGTGAAACGAGCGTTTGTGTCCTGCGGCTGGTTTTTACTTGGGATGGCGGTTCCGTTTTTACCGGGGCTTATTTATTTTGGTGTGCGTGGTGCCTTATATGACTGGTATTGGGGATATGTTTATATTAACGTATTTCTGTACAGCAATCTGGACGGTGCAGGTCCTTCTGTTGGAGAAAGAATTTATACGCTGGTTAAAATTCTGTACTGGCTGATCCGCGTCAATTTTGTTTATTACATTGCGATGATTCCCGGAATGTTCGGAATGCTTCTGGAAAAGAAACAGAAGTGGATGACACGCTTGTTTGTACCGGTTCTCTTTGGCTTTTTGTTTCTTGGAATTTATATCGGAGGTTCTGAGCTCCCCTATTATGCATTACCGCTTGGTGTATTTACGGTCTGCGGCTTTGTTCTGGTTGGAAAGCTGGCAGAATGGGGGATGCGGAAGCTGAAGAAAACTTCTGCCCGGCCTGATGCAAAGTGGCTGCAGGGCATTTTTATGGTGGCAGCGATTGGCGCAAGCGCACTGATTGTATACCTGAATTCGGTTAATATTTCTTATATGAGGATGAAGCGCGAAGACCTGTTTTTGTATCATTTTAAAGAGATTGTAGAACAGTCGGATAATCCGACTTTGTTAAATATCGGCTGTCTTGATGCGGGTCTATATACCGTGTGTGATATTGTACCGACATGCCAGTGGTTCCAGACACAGACGATTAATTCAGATATGGTCGATAAGGAGCAGGAGCGGTATATCAGGGAAGGACAAACCGAATACGTTCTTGCAAAAGACAGTTATCCGGAGGCAATCTGGGAGAGATACGAACTGGTTGCAGAGGATGTGTTTGATGATGGAAATTATGTGAGTACCTATTATCTTTTCCATAGAAAATAGTATTTGGGAATGTTTGAATTTTGAGATCGACACGTGAGGGGATAGGATAGTGAAGCTGAAAGAGAAAAGGATCATCTTCATACAGGCCGGGGAAAGTTTTTTAACATCCTGGGCATTGATGAAAGCGGCACGAATGGAGCCGGGGAATGTATTTACACTGATCTTCTTTCTGTTGGCATTTTTCTTTTACCGGGAGGTTTATAAGAAGCTTGCTGATTCACAGAAAGCAGACCGCAGAATGAGAGTGACAGCGGCAGTTTTAGCAGTGATTTATACCCTGTGTTATATGCTGTTAGATGCGTCACATTATATCGAGTCGTTAACCAACCGGATGTTTCAGGGCGCTATCCTTGCGGCAGCCGCAATTGGTTTCTGGGCCCTGTTTGATGCATTGCTGAAATTTCTGTTCCTTTGGGTTACAGAGAAGGAGAAGATGAAAGAGCTCTTCTGCGAAAGAGAACCGGTCAAAAGCCGGAATCCATTCGCTGTACATCCATTGGCGTCGGCATTTATGGTCTGTCTGCTGGGATGGCTGCCCTATTTCCTGTATCAGTTTCCCGGAATTATGACACCGGACAGTATTAATCAGCTGGAACAGGTGCTTGGTATTGTCTCTTACAGCAATCATCATCCCTGGGTACATACATTACTGATAAAAGTTTTTTATTCCATTGGCTTTGCAATAACCGGAAATATGGTATATGCCATGGGATTTTATACTTTTGCACAAATGTGCATCATGGCATTTGCAGATGCTTATTTTGTGTCATCCATGCGTTTCCTTCATCTGAAGGCAGGATGGTGTACCGCAATGGCTCTGGTATTTGCAATCCTGCCATATCATGCTGTTTACGCAGTTACGGTCTGGAAGGACATTCCGTTTGCAGCAGCTGTGCTGGTGTTTATCACATCGCTGTTGAGGCTTCGGAATGGAGGGAAATGGCAGCATGCTGTATTGTTTGTATTAAGTGGGGCGATGATGTGCCTGTTCCGCTCGAATGGCTGGTACGCATTTTTGGTATGTGTTCCAATTTTCTTTGCTTCTTTCTGGAAAAAGAACCGGAAAGTGATCGGACTTCTGGCGGTTTCCCTGCTTGCAGCAGTTGTGGTGAAGTATCCGGTGATGAATGGATGCCGGGTAACACCGCCGGATTTTGTGGAGTCTTTGTGCATTCCGATTCAGCAGATTTCGTATGTTCTTGCCAATGACAGGGAGTTATCTTTGGAACAACTGGAACTGATTGATGCGGTCATTGACCGTAATCACGTGAAGAACCTGTATAATCCGGAATTCGCGGATAATATGAAGGAGCTTGTCCGGGCCGGACATCCGGAATATCTGGAAGCACATAAAAAAGAATTTTTCAGGTTATGGCTTGATCTGCTGATCCGATATCCGGGTGATTATCTGGAGGCTTATATTCAGCAGACAAACGGATACTGGTATCCGGATTCCTATTATCCGGTAGCTGACGCCGAAGGAGTCAGTGCGACGGAGCTTGGCATTTCCCATACACCGCTGATCCGGGGTCCCCTGGTTGTGAAGGGCAAAGAAATTGCTGTAAAGCTCGGAAGCATGGTACCGGTGTATGGCACGTTATGGAGCATGGGAGTTGCCTTCTGGATCTTAGTGCTGATGATAGGATGTGTGCTGGTACGCCGGGAGGAAGGAAAACTTCTTTATGCACTTCCGTGCCTGTTGTTATGGGGAACGGTAATGATTGCAACACCCGTGGCAACAGAGTTCCGGTATGTTTATTTCCTGATGCTGTGCATGCCGTTTTATCTATGCATGATGGTGTTGGAAGAACCGTCCCAAAGCTGTATAGACGCTTCCCAAGAAATATGATATAATGAGCCTCAGAGAAAACCAAGCGGCTGCGAAGCAGACATTTGGTTTTCTGGGCTCATTAGCGAGCAAATATCCTGCGAAGCAGGATGGAGAGCACGAAGTGCGGATTTGCGAGTGTAATGTGGATATATCGAGAATGTAAAAGGCCTCAGAGAAAACCAAGCGGCTGCGAAGCAGACATTTGGTTTTCTGGAGGTAGATATATAATAGAAAGGCGGTTAATCGCGAATGAAGAAAGCCCTGATTATTGGTGCAGGTCCTGCAGGTCTTACTGCAGCTTATGAATTGCTTACAAAATCCAAGGATATTGAGGTGGTTGTATTTGAAGAAAGTGACTGCTTCGGTGGTATCTCCAAGACGGTCAATTATAAAGGAAACCGTATGGATATGGGGGGACACCGTTTCTTCTCCAAAATTCCTGAGGTAAATGCCTGGTGGGATCATATGCTTCCGATGCAGGGACATCCGACATACGATGATATTATTCTGCACCGTCCTATGCCGGTAACCAAGGGAGGACCGGATCCGGAGAAGGAAGACCGTGTCATGCTGACGAGACACCGCGTTTCCCGTATTTTATTTGATACGAAGTTTTATGACTATCCGATTTCCTTAAAACCGGAAACCTTTAAGAACTTTGGCGTGCTGACTACCCTGAGGGTAGGCTTCAGCTATCTGGGATCCATGTTCCATAAGCTGCCGGAGGATAATCTGGAAAATTTCTATATTAACTGCTTTGGCAGGAAGCTGTATTCCATGTTCTTTGAGTACTATACAGAGAACCTCTGGGGACGTCATCCCAGTGAGATCGATGCTTCCTGGGGTGCACAGAGAACCAAGGGACTTTCCATTATGGGAATCCTGAAGGATTTCTTTGGCAAGCTTTTCAAGGTAAAGAACCGTAAGGTCAATACCTCCCTGATTGAGGAATTCAAATATCCAAAGCTTGGTCCCGGACAGCTCTGGGACGTAACTGCAGCTGAGGTTGAAAAGCTTGGCGGTACGATCATCAAAAATGCAAAGGTTACGAAACTTCACAAGAATGCGGATAATGTGCTGACCTCCCTGACCTATGAAAAGGATGGACAGGAGTTCACCATGGAAGGTGATTACTTCATTTCTTCCATGCCGGTGAAGGATCTGGTTGGCGGTATGAACGATGTACCGGCAGAGCCCGCAAGGATTGCCAAGGGACTTCCTTATCGTGATTATATGACGCTTGGCGTACTGGTACCTAAGATCAATCTTGTAAATAAGACTAATATTAAGACCATTAACAATATTGTTCCGGACTGCTGGGTTTATGTACAGGATCGTAATGTGAAGCTGGGACGTTTCCAGATTTATAATAACTGGTCTCCTTATATGATTAAGGATCTTGAGCATACGGTATGGATCGGTCTTGAGTACTTTGTCAATGAAGGCGATGAATACTGGAACATGACCGAGGAAGAGTTCGCGAAGATCGGTGTCAGTGAAATGATTAAGCTTGGTCTGATTGACAGTCCGGATGTGGTTCTGGATGTTCATATGGAGAAGGTGAAGAAAGCTTATCCGGCATACTTTGATACCTATGATGAGATGGATAAGCTGGTGGATTACTTAAGCTCAATTGAGAATCTGTACTGTGTTGGACGTAATGGTCAGCATCGTTATAACAATATTGACCACTCTATGGTTACGTCCTTTGAAACAGTCAAGAATATTCTAACCGGAAGCAGGGACAAGAAGAATATCTGGAGTGTCAATACCGAACAGGAATATCATGAAACCTCGAATAACGAAGGAAATGAAGCCGAGGTCGATTAACAGAACCTTCCTGCGGAATATCAGAGTACAGAGATTTGTCCGATCTTACATTTTTATGTAAAGAGATAAAGAAATCCCCGATAAATCAAAAGATTATCGGGGATTTTAATGTCTGTTGTTTTAAGAAAACGGTTCTTTCATTTCAATGTCTGTTCTTATTTACGGAACAGGGACTGTCTTGCTCCATGATTGGCTTCTCTGTGATGTAATGTATCATCTACGGTATCCATACGTAGTCCGGCATCGATAAAATCGCAGTATTTACAGAAAGCATAGTCCGCACGGCTTGTCCGGATATCCTTGCGCAGCTTCCGGTATTCCAGAGAATTCCAGGCTTCCTTTAACGGCGTCTTTGTCAGGTCTGCCAATGTGGTTGCTTCGAAGTTATCACAACAGCAGATTCCCATGCGGCCGTCCGGGAAAATAAACATATCGGTGTAAGGCATCAGGCAGGTTTCCCTGATAATTTTAACGTCGTTCGTTTTATTCGGTGCACTTCCGGCGCGGTTACTCAATACGGCATCCATATATCGCATCTGAATCAGCAGCTCGACATCCTTGAATTCTTCCGGATGGGACTTTGCATATTCATAAATTTCTTTCACATTGTCATGCAGCTTCATATCTCTGCAGTAGTTGTTGATAATAAGCTGATTTACATAGGGGATGATCTCCTTTACCTTGTCTACGGTAAGAAGCAGGCCGTTGCTGGAAAGGAAAATAAAGCTGTGAGGAAGCTTCTCACGGCAATATTTATGGAAGTCTACAATTCTGGTGTCCAGAAAAGGCTCATTATTACCATAAAGTGTCAGGTGGCCGGTGTATCCCCAGTCAGCAAGCTGGTCAATAATATTGTAAAATAAAGAATCCTCCATACGCTTGTATGGGCGCTTTTCCGCATTTTTGTTTGCAGTACAGAAGGAACAGGTGCTGTTGCAGCGATTGATGGTTTCCAGGTTAACCACGAGCGGCATCGGCGGCTCGTCTGTAGACAGGAAATAATCGATATATTCCTGCTGTAATTTATTTCTGGTGGAACGCTGAAGCTTCAGATAGCTGTCGGAAGAAAGGTTGGGGAAATATTTCTGAAGATTCCAACCAATGACTCCACCAAAATTATGATATTTTACTGACATGTCAAATCTCCTCTTTGGATCTTTTTGAAATTTGTTCTGATACAAGTTATATCCTAACATTGATTTTATGGGGCGTCAAGTTAATAGCGTTGCAATAAAGGCCTGAGTCGTGCTAAAATAGACTGATATATTGCGGAGGAAAAGACAATGACTTCTTTTTGGGAAAAACATCGGAAAGGGATTTTTGCAGGTACGGTACTGCTCTCCTTTTTGATGATATCCATTTATAATTTTCTGACTCCTTATTATACGGATGATTATGCGTATGCACTAGAGGTACAGGAGGCGAGATCCCTGTGGGACCTTATAAAGCAGCAGTATGCAGAATACATGTATCATAACTGCAGAGTGATCGGACAGTTTAATCTGCGTGTGTTCCTGTCGATGGATAAATGGGTATTTAATATTGCAAACAGTGTGATGTTTGTGGCTCTTGTTCTGCTGATTTATGCTTCCGTAAAGCGAAAGAAGAAGCATGATATCTTTGTCCTGCTTTTAAGTCTTACTTTTGTATGGAGATATTCGGTGCGGTTTGGAGAAACCATGCTCTGGCTGTGCGGTTCCTGTAATTATTTATGGGGAAGTGTCATTATGATCGGATTCCTTGTATGGTACCGCCATCAACTGGAACGAACCGGGAATACCATGAAGTACCCGGTGCTTACGGCAATTATCGGCTTTGTGTTCGGACTTGCAGCCGGATGGTGTAATGAGAACACCTCAGGAGGCATTTTCCTGGCATGGATTTTCTTTACCTGGATTTATCTGATGAATCGGAACGCAGATACTATGGAAGGCGACAGCCGGGAATCCTGGCTGACACGGTTAAAAACAGGAATGCAGGCATATATGATTACTTCCGGAGCAGGAGTTGCCTGCGGGCTTTTGGCAATGGTGCTGTGCCCTGGAATCCGGAGCCGTGTGGATGATACGGATGAGACTTTTACAGGGCTGGCGAAGCTGCTTTCCCGATTTTATAAGATTACGGTATCCATTGAAGAACTGTTTGGAGAAGTGCTGATTCTTTTATTGATTGCGATAGTGATTCTGGTGTTGCAAAAGAAGTGGAAGAGCTGGAAAGCGGTTGTGTCAAATGAGTCGGTCATCTTTGGGCTGGTAGCACTGGCATCCAGCTATGCCTTAATTGTGATCCCGCCTCCGACACCAAGGGCTTATTATGGAGTGGGAGTGTTTCTTTTCATTGCCTGCATCCAGGCAATCCGGGACTGTGATCAGAAGGAATTCACGGTGGCCTTACTGCGTTACGGACTGGCAGCGGTACTGTGCCTGTGGCTCATGTTTACCTATTTTGATAATATGATTAACCTGTGGCGTATCAATCGCGAAAATAACGAGCGTATTGAACTGATTGTCAATGCCAGTGAGGACAATGGGGGAAGCGGCAGCGTAGTGATTCCCCGGTTCCGTGAAGAATTTCAGAATCCTTACAGCACGGCGCATGATTCGGATATGACGGATGATCCGGATTTCTGGATCAACCGGTTTTATGAGTTCTATTATCATGTGGACTCGGTAACGGCGGTTCCCCGTGAGGAATGGGATGAGTTATATGGAGAGAAGGAAGAATGATCATACTGAAAATCTCAGGTCTGCTATTCTGGCTGCTGGTGATTCCTGTGGGATTGGGGCTTTTATTCCGGAAGGCTCCCAGACGGGAGTATCTGCCAAAGAAGCTGCAGACAGCAGGTGTGACTTTATTAATTGGATATTTGTTATTGTTTGCGCTTTTGGAGATCGTTGGAATTCCGGTAATGCTGCTATCCGTTTATCATGGCTATTCCAGAATGGTGATTTTGTATGCAGCTCTGCAGATCTTAGGGGCAGGAGCCGGTTATGGGTTCTGGATATACCGGGGGAAGAAGACACGGAAAACGAACCTGTCCAGTGCCTTAAAGGAAACAGATCATATCTTAATCTTATGGCTTCGAAGGGCTCCCTATGATAGCTGGGAAGGAAGGATCTTTCTTGTACTGTTCCTGCTTCTTGTCGGATTCCAGCTTTACATGGCGCTTACGAGGGCTTCATTTGACGGAGATGACGCTTATTATGTGGTACAGGCGCTGACCGCACAGCAGACCGATACGCTGTACCGGATTGATCCGAACCGCGGAGTAAGTATGCCGTTGGATGCCCGGCATGCACTGGCACTGTTTCCCATCTGGGAGGCATATGTCGGAACCATGTGCGGCATTCATGCAACCATTATGGCGCATAGTGTGGCGCCCCTGATTCTGATTCCGTTGACGTATCTGATTTATTATGAGATCGGGCGTGAACTGTTCTGCAATAAAAAGCGTCTGCTTCCGATGTTTATGGCATTGATGGCACTCTGGCAGATGTTCGGGAATGTGTCGATTTATACAACAGAGACCTTTTTCCTGACACGTACCTGGCAGGGAAAGTCCCTTGCGGGAAACTTTATTATTCCGGCAGTGTTCTGGATTTTTCTGTGTCTTTTCCGGGAGGAGGAGCGTGAAAACCGGCAAAGGATTGGTCTGGCGGTGAAAACTCCTTCTGAAACAAAAAAGCAAAAGAAGCTTCAGGGATGGAATAAAGCCGGTTTGTGGATTCTGCTTACATTGCTTAATCTGGCAGCAGGAGCAAGCAGCTCCCTTGCAGTATTACTAAGCTGCGCATTAACGATGGGACTTGGGATGCTGCTGACCATCCGGAGCCGCAGATTCCGGAATCTGATCTATGCTGGACTAAGCTGTGTGCTTGGCGGAATTTATGTCATATTGTATATGATGTTGTAAGAGGGTAATGCTTTGGAACTTCATTCATAAAGTTGCTGATTACAGATTAAGTTATATGCATGTGGTCACTTTGCTATATAAAATTGCTGTTTTGTATGAAAATGAATATTTATAGAAAGCAATTTTGCATGGATCTGAATAGTTGCGAGCTATGACAGCAATGACTGGATGTAAACCTATGATCCGGGTTTGATTGGATTCATATCAGCCGGTTAGAGGTATAGAAATGGAAAGGGTTTGCGCACATGTTTGGAATTTTTATGGAAAGCCTTGTGATTTTTAAATTGTATACAGGACTTCGGGGATTGTTTGTGCTTTCCCTGCTTGCGTGGATTTATCTGCTGTTTTGTGAAAAGGATAAGACCATCCGGGCTTTATTTGTTTATGCGCCGGTTATGATCCTGCTGGTATTCCTCTTTCCCTTGAGCCGGAAGCTCTTCGTGGCAGCAGGCCTGGATGGGGAGACCTATTACCGCGTGATCTGGACGATCCCGATGGGAATGGCAGCGGTTTATGGAGGGTGCTCCCTGTTTGCACGTTTCCGGACGCTTGGAACAGTGGTGATCGGGGCATGTATCATTCTGCTTGGCACATACGTTTATCATGGAACCTATATCTCAAAAGCAGAGAATCTGTATCACATTCCGGATTCTGTAGTTCATGTATGCGATTATATTGGTAATAAAGATGCAGACGATATGGTCACTGCGTTGTTTCCGGATGAAATGATTCATTTTGTGCGTCAATATGATGCCACAATCCGTATGCCCTATGGAAGGGATATGCTGGTGGAACGGTGGGGCTATTATCAGCCGGTGCATGACATTATTAAGAATAACGAAGTGCTTCCGATGGAAGAGCTTTTGACGGAAACACGTAAGGAATACTGTCAGTATCTGGTTTTCCGGGAGGATCAGCAGATGGACCGGGTGCCGGAAGCCTGTGGACTGATTTGCAAGGCTAAGATGGATGGCTATGTAATCTATGAAGATCCGGAAGTGACAGAGATTGTTACGGAGTGGAAAAATATATATGGTGTTTAATTCATTTTCCTTTTTATTTGCATATTTACCGATTGTGCTCATTTTGTTTTGGGTGAGCAGAAGATACCTGGGAAGGCAGTGGGCAGATGTCTGCCTGATTGTGGCTTCTCTCGTTTTCTATGGGTGGAATTATCCAAAGTGTCTTCCGGTTCTGCTTGGAAGCCTCATCGTCAATTACGCATGGGGCTGTTTTCTGTACAGGGATCTGACGAAGAAGCCGAAGGCAGCAAGGGGAAAGGCAGTAGAAAAAAACGCAGAAAGGACCGTAGCAAAGACCGTAGAAAAAACCGGTTCGGTGCCGGATGATTTCAACAGAAGGAGAAAATGCATGTTGGGAGCCGGAATTGTACTGAATGTGGCAGTACTGGGCTTCTTTAAATATGCACGGCTGCTTCCTGCACTTCAGGGAATAGAACTGGATGCACCGGGAATCAGCTTCTTTACGTTTACGCAGATTGCATTTCTGGTGGAAACCTATCGGAGGAATATTGTGCCGATGGGAATGAGTGAGTATGGGTTATATGTAAGCTTTTTCCCTAAGCTGATGCAGGGTCCGATTATGCTGCCGGAGGATTTTCAGGCACAGAGGAGTGATGAAAAGTCCACAGAGCAGCGAAGTAATAGAAAATTGACAGAAGGAGAGAAAAAGCAGACACGGGCAGTTTTTGAAGATCTCGCCCTGCGGTCTGCACAAACCGGGGATGAGTGGTGGGAAAAGCTTTTGCGTAATGTGATTCTGATTTCCCTTGGCTTATTTAAAAAGGTGATTCTGGCAGATACCCTGGGACAGGCTGTTGCGGCAGGATTTGAAAATGTGGCGGCACTTCTCACAGCGGACGCATGGGTTGTAATGCTGTCCTACACCCTGCAGCTATATTTTGATTTCAGCGGTTACTGTGACATTGCCATGGGCGTTGCGGCATTCTTCGGCTATGACCTGCCGTTGAACTTTGATTCGCCGTATAAAGCAGTGAATATCATGGATTTTTGGAAGCGCTGGCATAAGACATTGACGGATTTCCTGACAAAATATGTGTATATTCCGCTTGGTGGAAACAGGAAGGGTGCTTTCAGGATGTATGTGAATTTCCTGATTGTCTTTTTAGTAAGCGGGATCTGGCATGGCGCCGGCTGGCAGTTCGTTGTCTGGGGCATGATGCATGGCACACTTTACGTCATTACCCGTGCTGTTTCAGGCTACAGCAGGAGAAAAGAGGCACAGGTGGCTGGTGGTAGAACCGTCAGAGAAGGCTGTACCAATACCAATAACCATGGATTACTTCGGAGACTGTCTCATGGAGTACGCGTGCTTCTGACCTTCCTCTATGTCAATATTGCATGGGTATTCTTCCGGGCATCCTCGGTTAAGGAAGGGGTTCAGTTCCTTCGCAGGCTCCTGACGGGCGGAACCGGAAAGGTGAGCCGTTCGATTGCAGAGGCCTTTAATCTGGATGAATTCTGGTATGTGATTAAAGTACTTCATCTGGATCGGCTGCCGGACAGCTATTTTTATGTGATGGTGCTGTTTCTCATAGTATGCCTGCTGTTCATCTGGGTTTCCCCCAATGCCGTGCAGATTGCAAAGAAGTGCAGATTGAACGCCGCAGTGGTTCTGCTTGCGGCAGTGTTGTTTGTGTGGAGTGTGATTTCCTTCTCGGGAGTCAGCACGTTTTTGTATTTCAATTTTTAGTCTGTTCAGAGCCGTGCAAATCCTGCCAAAATATGAATGGAATGTCTACATTCCGAGTCACATTTGGCAGGATTTATATGGAGAGGTAACCAAATGAGTAAAAGGAAAGCTGCGTATGCAGCGATTTTACGAATTGGGTTCTGAATAGACGAAACAATATATATCTCTAAGGAGGCGGTCATACGAAAAGGTACAGGAAATTATTGCTCTTATTTATTACGTTCGTGCTTACAGCATTTGTGCTGATGATCGCACTTGTTGTTTATGTGGATCCCTTTTTCCATTATCATAAGCCGTTAAAGAATTTCAATTATGTAGTGGATAATCAGTTGACGCAGAATCCGGGAATGGCAGAGCACCTTCCCTATGACAGTGTGATTTTGGGCTCCTCCATGACGGTCAACTTTGAAACCGACTGGTTTGAGGAACTGATGGGACTGAAAACAGCGAAGCTCAGTTACAGCGGGGCATTTCCGAAGGATCAGTCCAACATTATGAAGCTGATTTTTGACAGTAGGTGGAACGGAGAGAGACGGGAGGTTAAGAGGGTATTTTTAGGCGTGGATGTCATTACCTATACCGGGGATGTGGAACAGACCAAGTATCCGATTCCGGAATACCTTTATGACAATAATCTGCTGAACGACGTGCAATATGTCCTGAATAAAGATGTGCTTCTGCAGTATGTGCTTCGTCCCCTGGTAGACCCTGAACCGACGAACTGGTCTCATATCTATGCAAGCTGGTGGACGGAAGAGTACTACAATGAGGACTGGGTGCTGCAAAATTATGAGCAGCCCAAGAAGGTGGAAACGGAAACTCCAAAGGACGAGTATGTGTCACCGGTGGAAGCCAATCTTTCTGCCAATATCTGCCCTTATATTGAGGCAAATCCGGATACGGAGTTTGTGATCTTTTTCCCACCGTACAGTATTTTGTACTGGAATGATGTATTGGAAGAGAATCATCTGGAAGCAACCCTCGAGGAGTACCGTTATATTACCGAAAGACTGAATGCTTATGATAATGTGACGGTGTACTTTTTCCCGGCATGTGAAGAGATTATCTGTGATCTGAACCATTATGCGGATTACAGCCATTATCATCCGAGGTTCAACCGTTTTATGACGGAATGCTTTGCGTCTGGCAGCTACCGTGTGAGTAAAGAAACGGCCGGACAGACTGCATCGCAGAATACAGAAGAGAACCTGCAGAAAGCAGATGTGCAGCCGGAAGAAAAAACAATTGATGAATATCTCGAAGAGATGCGCCGGATCGTTGATCACTATGATTTTGATACATTGCATGAAAAAATTGCGGTGTGGAATCCGTAATTCGAAATTTACATTACAGGGCATGCAGGATCGGCAGGCCTGGAGTGATGATGCAAAGTAAGCGATACAAAACAGGTATCAAAGTCGGGGGTTTTTGCCCCAGACATCAAAAAATATAAGTAATGAAAAAGGATGAAAACAGACCATGAAAAAGAAAATTCAGTGGAAAGATTTCCTGATGCTTCAGGTTGTATTTCTGATATACAGCTTCACCAGTCTCACGCAGAAGCTGGCTTCTTCTTTTTTACCGAAGGATGCCGGAACGACAGAAGAACTGGTTCGGCAGCTCCTTAACTGGAAGCTGATTTTGTCGGCGGGGCTTGTGGTACTGCTGCTTGGTGTATATGCATTGCTATGGCAGCAGGTGATTAAGCGGTTTGAGTTGTCTGTTGCCTATGCGAATAAGGCCATTACCCTTTTGTGGGCATTGGTGTGGGGAATTTTAATTTTTCATGAAGAGATTACACCCGGAAAGGTGATTGGAATTTTACTTGTCATGGCTGGGATTTACGTGCTGAACACGGGAGAACGTCCGAAAATGGAGGATCACCAGGTCGTAGAGTATCAGGAAACCGAAGAACAGCTGGAAACAGCAGATCACCAGAAAACAGCAGAACATCAGGGAACAGCAGGAAAGGAGAGCGCAGAATGAATATCTATCTGATTATATTGATTGTTTCTGTAATGATAGCTTCTTTTGCACAGGTTTTATTGAAAAAAAGTGCGGAGAAGACCTATGCTTCTCCGCTCCGTGAATATTTGAATCTGTATGTCATTTGCGGTTATGGTCTCATGTTTCTTTCCATGTTTATGACCATTGCCTCCTACAGCGGGCTGGATTTTACCAATGTCCCTGTGATTGAATCACTGGGCTATGTAATGGTAATGTTCCTCAGCTATTTCTTCTTTAAAGAAAAAATAACGAAGCGTAAGCTGCTTGGAATGGTCATTATTCTTGTGGGGATTTTTATTTATCACCGTTGACCTGTTGGGCAAGCAGTGTAGTGACGGGAAGATGATCCGGGTTATTTGCCTGTAACTCTTTATACCACTTGCTGTACTTGTACATGCGGTAATTGGTCTTTAATTTACACAACTGGCTTTCGTCAGCACAGGATTTTAGAAATGAGGCACGCTGTTCCAGGTTCAGATCGATATAATCCAGATAAGAAATACGAAGCTCGGCAAGCGGTTCCGTACACCGGGGACAGATTAACTTATGGCCGTTGAGCATATAAATGCGGTTACAGTTCTTGCAGTAATGAATATACATCATATGGCAGGACTCCTTTCTGTTCAAATGAGTGGGTTGCGGTAAGGGATTAAGTAGAGTTTATCTGAATTTGTATTTTACCGTCAATATTTTCTGCAAAAATTCACATATTTTACAGGTAAATTTGACATAAACTTTACATTTGCGGCTCAAACTTTACGAATCTTTCGTTACTGTTCGCTCGTACCTCGTTCCAGTAACAAATTATTACAAAAGAATTAGAAAAGGAATTAAATGGATTTGTACATACTGTAAATTAATGGTATAATATACCATAGCGCTTCAGATGTCAAGACGAATATCTGGATTTTTTAAAGAAGAATTTATCGAAATTTAGCGAAAATCAGTAAAATAATACAAGGTAGGTTTGAATGAAGAGTTTATTTAAAAAGAAAGCAAAGAAAGAACGCCAGCGTACGACACGTAAGGGTTGGGATGATTACCGCGAGGATGCGTATTACAACGACGATTACGAGGATTCTGATGAGTATTACGGTGATGAAGAGATAGACGAAGACGGGGAATACTACGGGGAAGAATTTGAAGGATACGAAGACGAAGAAGATCCGGAAGAATACTACGAAGATGTTGAAGAAGCCGGATATGATGAGGAAGAGGATTCGGATGAATATTACGGCGATGAAGAGATAGGCGAAGATAGGGAATACTACGGGGAAGAGTCTGAAGGATACGAAGACGAAGAAGATCCGGAAGAATACTACGAAGAAGCAGAAGAAGCCGGATATGATGAGGAAGAGGATTCGGATGAATATTACGGCGATGAAGAGGTAGACGAAGACGGGGAATACTATGGGACAGATGAATACGATCCTGAAGAGAAAGAATCGTATGAAGATGACGAAGAGTATTATGAAGACGACGAGTATTACGAAGATGACGAGTATTACGAAGATGACGAAGAGTATTACGAAGACGACGAAGAGTATTACGAAGACTACGATGAGGAAGATTATGACGAGGACGATGAATACGAGAATGATCGTCATTCCTATGTAGCCTCCCACCGCAGACGCGCTCACGGAATGAAGGGAGCCGCACAGTGGTTTATGAATCTGGGAACCACGGATCATGTGATCATGTTCACAGGGCTTATTGTGGTGATCCTGCTTGTGGTAACCGGTACACTTTATTTTAATGCCAGAGGAAGGCAGGAGCAGATTGAAACCTTTGCACAGGTAGGTGAAGGACTTGAGGATATTCCGGTCATTGGCGAAAGTGGATTAGTGGCAATTGCTGATGCAGAGGCAGCCAGATTGATGGCGGCTATGGAGCAGGAACAGCTCATGGAAGAAAAGCAGCAGGAAGAAGATGCTAAAGCAGCCGGAGAAGAAGTACATATTTTCATGAACATTACCTCCATCCAGAGAGATATGAAGATCAAGTTTTCGAACGAAGCAACCGGAAAGCTGTTTTCAGGTGTGGAATTTGAAGTGAACATCAAGAATTCTTCGGGTGGAGAACTGAATAAAAAGGATGATGACAAGGATGGCGTGATCTATCTTACCGGTATGAAATCCGGTAAATATACTGTCACACTGGTTTCTCCGCTGCAGTATGAAGATTATGTGTTGTCTTCCGATCCGGTGATAATCACCGTGAAAGAAGACATTGAATATAAGAAAGTCGATGTTGCAAACGAAATCAAATCCGAATCCCAGGTTAATGTGGCAGCAGAGGACACCAAGGTGAATCAGACGGTTGTAGAGTCGACCAATACCGATACGGTAGAATGGGTAGAATCCACGAAGACCATCATCGAAGGAACAGAAACAAGTGAGGACACCTACGAGGTTCTTGATAAGAAGAAGATTGCAGATCCAGGGAAGAGTACTTCCTTATTGCTGACGCGTTCCATGCTGCTGGATTCCATGAATCCGGTGGTGCTGCGGGGACAGCTCAGGACACAGGAAAACGAAAATCCACAGCCGGTTGCAACCGAAGGAACAACGGAAGAGCCGTCGAAGGCTCCGGCAGAAACACCAACGCCGGAACCACCACAGGAAGTAACACCGACCCCAACGGAAGAGCCGACGCCGACACAGGAGGCAACACCGACCCCGACAGCAGCCGCGACACCGACACAGGAGGTGACACCAACTCCAACGCAGACACCGACGCCAAGCGTATCGCCATCGGTATCGCCTTCCACCTCACCGTCTGCGAGTCCTTCCGTGTCACCGAGTGTATCTCCTTCGGTTTCACCAAGCGTATCGCCTTCTCCCACCATGAGCAAGGAAGAACAGGCAAAGAAGGACACAACCACTACCCTGAAGTCAACAGATGGCAAGGTGATTTATGTTAAGGATGATAACGGAAGCTTCCGCGAAGCCAAATATGCGGATTATTATACCAAGAAGGAATTTTACTTAAAAACCAGTAAAACAACTGGACAGTACCGTTACACAGGCTGGCAGACCATTGACGGACGCACCTATTTCTTTGATAAGAACGGAAACAAGGTCACCGGAGAGCAGGTCATTCAGGGAGCAAAATATAATTTTAACAGCGACGGAAGTCTGAACAGTGGATCCGGACATATGGGGATTGACGTATCCAAATGGAATGGTAATATTGACTGGAATGCAGTAAAGAACAGTGGTGTTTCCTATGTGATTATCCGTTGCGGATACCGTGGTTCAACGACTGGTGCCCTGATCGAAGATCCAAAGTTCCGGAGCAATATTCAGGGTGCACAGAAGGCAGGGCTTAAGGTTGGAGTTTATTTCTTTACGCAGGCAGTGAATGAAGTGGAAGCGGTTGAAGAAGCTTCTATGGTAATCAGTCTGGTAAAGGGGTATAATATATCCTATCCGGTATTCCTTGATGTGGAAGCAAGTAACGGACGTGGAGACCGGATTGATGCAGCCACAAGAACGGCGGTATGCCGTGCATTCTGCCAGACCATTCAGAACTCCGGATACAAGGCAGGTATTTATGCTAATAAAACCTGGCTGAATTCCTATCTGGATGCACCGGGACTTAGCAGCTATAAGATCTGGCTGGCACAGTATGCAGCATCCCCGAGCTATACACGTACCCGTTATGATATGTGGCAGTATTCCTCCAAGGGATCGGTTGCCGGTATCAGCGGAAACGTGGACATGAATATCAGTTACTTGGGATACTAGGGACTCAAAGTCAAATGTTTTTGTGCTTGCACAGGAAAACATTTGACCTTGAGGACCGCTCACACATGAGTAAGAAGCGATTTTCAAAGAAAATCGGCGGATTACGAATGGGTGTAGGATTGTGAGAGCTGCAAAGCAGCGGAGCAATCCGTATCCCAATAAATGAAAGGGAAACCAGAAAGTAAGAAGCGATTTTCAAAGAAAATCGGCGGATTACGAATTGGCGTAGGATTGTAAAATTTCATCTTATGTACATGCATAGATAAATATAATGTTAAGAAAAGAAAGGACAAACCCCATGAGAACATATTTAGTAACAGGAGGCGCAGGCTTCATTGGTTCAAATTACATTCATTATATGTTTAAGAAGTACGATAATGAAATCCGGATCATCAATGTAGATGCGCTGACTTACGCAGGAAACCTTGAAAATTTAAAGGACATTGAGAACCGGGAGAATTATACCTTTGTCAAAGCAGATATCTGTGACAAGGAAGCCATTTCCAGGATCTTTGCAGCAAACGACATTGATCGTGTGGTACATTTTGCGGCAGAGAGTCATGTAGACCGCAGCATTAAACATCCCGAAGTGTTTGTCCAGACGAATGTACTAGGTACAGCCGTAATGCTGAACTGTGCGAAGGCTGCATGGGAGCTTCCAGATGGCAGCTTCAAGGAAGGAAAGAAGTTCCTCCACGTATCGACTGATGAAGTATACGGATCCCTGGAAGAGGATGGTGGATATTTCTATGAGACTACACCGTATGCACCGCACAGCCCATATTCGGCAAGTAAGGCAAGCTCAGATATGCTGGTAAAAGCTTATATGGATACCTATAAGTTCCCTGCCAATATTACGAACTGTTCCAACAATTATGGACCTTACCAGTTCCCGGAAAAGCTGATCCCGTTGATTATTAACAATGCCTTACAGGGTAAAAAGCTTCCGGTTTATGGGGATGGTAAGAATGTGCGTGACTGGTTATATGTTGAGGATCATGCGAAGGCCATTGATATGGTTCAGGAAAAGGGACGTTTATTTGAAACCTACAATGTAGGCGGACACAATGAGAAGCAGAACATTGAAATTATCAATATTATCATCGAAACCCTGCAGGAAATGCTGCCGGATTCCGATCCCCGCAAGAAGCTGGTAAGCAAGGATCTGATTACTTATGTGGAGGATCGTAAGGGACATGACCGTCGTTATGCAATTGCTCCGGACAAGATCAAGGCAGAGATCGGCTGGGAGCCGGAAACCATGTTCAAGGATGGAATCAGGCTTACGATTAAGTGGTTCTTTGAGCATGAAGACTGGATGAAGAATGTAACAAGCGGTGACTATCAGAAGTATTACGAGGATATGTACGCCGGAAAATAATGCACAGGTAACGGATAGCTGCAGCTTATGTGTGGATATCCGTTTGGAATGCCATAAATGTGAAAATGAGGAAAAGTGAGGAAATTCATATGAAGGGAATTATTCTGGCAGGTGGTTCCGGAACCCGTCTGTATCCACTGACGAAGGCAATCAGTAAACAGATTATGCCGGTTTATGATAAGCCGATGATTTATTATCCCCTGTCCACGCTGATGCTGGCAGGGATTCAGGAGATCCTGATTATTTCAACGCCCAGGGATCTTCCGGTATTTGAAGAGCTGTTAGGAGACGGAAGCCAGCTGGGAATGAAGTTTTCCTATGCCGTTCAGGAACAGCCAAGAGGTCTTGCCGATGCATTTATTATAGGTGCAGATTTTATTGGAAAGGACAATGTGGCTCTGGTGCTTGGCGATAATATTTTCTACGGACAGAGCTTTTCAAGAGTACTTCGTGAGGTGGCTGCCAGAGAAAGCGGTGCAACCATTTTCGGATATTATGTACGTGATCCGAGAGAGTATGGAGTGGTAGAGTTTGACGAAAACGGTAAGGCACTCTCCATTGAAGAAAAACCGCAGAATCCGAAGAGCAATTATGCAGTTCCCGGACTTTACTTTTATGATAATGATGTTGTGGAAATCGCAAAGAATGTTAAGCCCTCTGCAAGAGGTGAAATTGAAATTACAAGCATTAACAACGAATATCTTCGTCGTGGAACGCTGCACGTAGAAACCTTAGGACGCGGATTTGCATGGCTGGATACCGGAAATCACGATTCTTTACTGGACGCGGCAGATTTTGTGGCAGCATTTCAGAAGCGTCAGGGACTTTATATTTCCTGTATTGAAGAGATCGCATATAAGAGAGGCTTTATTTCGAAGGAGCAGCTTTTGAAACTGGCAGAACCTCTTATGAAAACCAACTATGGAAAGTATATGAAAGAGGTTGCTGAAGGACTGTAAGCGGGTAATGCTTCAGAACGATGACAGTAACTATTCAGAGAAAGAAAGAGAGACAAAGCAATGGGTAAGATAACCGTAGAAACCTGTGAAATTGAAGGCTTAAAGGTGATTACACCGACCGTGTTTGGTGATGCCAGGGGCTATTTCATGGAGACGTATAATTATAATGATTTTAAAGAAGCCGGAATTGATCAGGTCTTTGTACAGGATAATCAGTCCGCATCGGTAAAAAATGTACTGCGTGGACTTCATTTCCAGATAAACTATCCGCAGGACAAGCTGGTCCGCGTGGTAGTAGGAGAGGTTTTTGACGTGGCTGTGGATCTGCGTCCGGGTTCCCGGACCTATGGAAAATGGTTTGGGGTGACGCTTTCTGCTGAAAATAAGAAGCAGTTCTTTATTCCGAAGAATTTTGCACATGGTTTTGTGGTATTGTCCGACTATGCGGAATTTGCCTATAAATGTACGGACTTCTATCATCCAAACGACGAGGGAGGATTGAAATTTGACGATCCGGATATCGGAATTGACTGGCCGGTTGCATCAAAAGAAGATCTGATTATGTCAGATAAGGATACCAAATGGGGCGGAATCAAAGAATATACAGCGTCCCGCAATCAATAATTACCGACAGGTAAATGAAAGCGAACGGATGATTCTATGCAGGAAGTAAGACAGGAAACAAAGAAAAATAAACGGCGGATCTCCAAGCCTGTGGGAATCGCACTTTTTTATATAGTATGTGCGGCAACCGCAGCCATGGTGATCCTTCACAATAATCCTCTGGCAGATAAGCCGACCGAGGATCTTAAGAAAATATGTGCATGCGCGCTGCTTTTGCTGGCATGCACTATTTTTGGTATTTATTATGACCGTATTTTTATTATTCCGAAGGAGCTTTTCCAGAACAGGGAGCTGATCTGGAAGCTTGCGAAGAATGATTTTAAAAAGCGTTATGCTGGATCCTATCTTGGATTTTTGTGGGCACTGGTGCAGCCGGTCGTGACGGTTGTCATGTACTGGATTGTATTTGATGTGGTGTTTGATACGAGAAGCCAGATGGTGGCGAGTGGGGTAGAGGTACCGTATGTATTGTTTCTGACAGCGGGACTTGTACCCTGGTTTTATTTTTCAGAGGGGATCACAAATGGTACGAATGCACTGCTGGAATACAGTTATCTGGTGAAAAAGGTTGTATTTAAGATCAGTATTCTGCCCATCATTAAGCTGGTGGCGGCAACCTTTATTCATGCATTCTTTGTAGGAGTATTACTGATTATTGCAATGATGTATGGATATATGCCCAATCTGTATACCCTGCAGATCTTTTATTACAGCTTCTGCCTGTTTGTGCTGATGCTGGCCATGAGCTATTGTACCTGTGCGATTGTGGTGTTTTTCCGCGATCTGGCGCAGATTATTAATATCGGACTTCAGGTAGGAATGTGGGCTACCCCGATCCTCTGGAATATCGGTATGCTCGAAAATTATCCGAAGCTCCGGGTATTGTTTAAGCTGAATCCACTGACTTATATTGTAAACGGGTATCGAAGCGCTATATATGAGGAAAGCTGGTTCTTTGAGCATTTTTATTCCTCTACCTATTTCTGGATTTTTACAGTGACATTGTTCTGCGTGGGTTCCCTGATCTTCAAGCGTCTGAAGGTGCACTTTGCAGATGTGCTGTAATGGGAGCAAAACCGGGAAAGTGTGTACGGAAATACAGAATGGATAACAACAGGAAGACAGGGAAACTGCAGAATGGATGAAATGCCGGTAAAAGGAAGAGAGCAGTGAGAAAGGATCGTTCAGATCATGGAAGAAAGAAAAATTGCCATTCAGGCAACTGGTGTTGAAAAAGTATATAAATTGTATGATAAACCTTCAGACCGTCTGAAGGAAGCTCTTGGCCTATCCGGAAAGAAGAAGTATCGGGAGCACTATGCCTTAAAGGGTGTAGACATGACCATTTATCAGGGAGAGACGGTTGGTATTATTGGAACCAACGGCTCCGGAAAATCCACAATTCTTAAAATCATAACAGGTGTTTTGAATGCAACGAAGGGAAATGTGGAGGTCAATGGACGGATTTCGGCACTGCTTGAACTGGGTGCCGGATTCAATATGGAATACAACGGTATTGAAAATGTATATCTGAATGGAACCATGATCGGGTTTTCCAAAAAGGAAATTGATGAAAAGCTTCCGGACATTCTGGAATTTGCAGATATCGGAGAGTATGTAAACCAGCCGGTGAAGACCTATTCGAGTGGTATGTTCGTTCGTCTGGCGTTTGCGGTTGCCATTAATATAGAGCCGGAAATCCTGATTGTAGACGAGGCATTGTCCGTAGGAGATGTGTTCTTCCAGGCCAAATGCTACCATAAATTTGAAGAATTTAAGAAACTTGGGAAAACCATTGTTTTCGTCAGCCATGATTTAAGC
>ERZ1034719.453-NODE-453-length-24505-cov-11.544458_pt1 | contig 24505 bp, 35 predicted proteins | sample MGYA00520703_ERZ1034719 | MGnify/ENA primary metagenome ERZ1034719 (study PRJEB33766, sample SAMN09781716) | gut metagenome | biome: gut microbiome | host: Homo sapiens | place: Madagascar | study: EMG produced TPA metagenomics assembly of the PRJNA485056 data...
GTGGAGGAATAGAAATGCTTGAAGCATTAGAAGAACACCAGAATAAGAAATGTTTGAAATGTCCTTACCATTGGTCTGATGGTATGTATTCTGAACATGGATGTTACATAGAAGAAGGGAGGCTTGGAACGCTCTGGCAGAAGTTGACAGAAATGTTACGCAGGGATGAATATAGCGGTTGTTTCATTCCTTCTTTTGTTTTGAAAGTTCTGTATATATATAATTCAGGACATGAAAGATAGACGGAGATATGAAACAATGAAGAATTGTGAAAACTGTAAGAATGACGTTTGGCATTATCTTATTAACAGTTCTTGTCCTTGTGATGAGTGCAACAATAATAGTAAATGGGAGTTGAAAGTAAAATGACTATAAGTTCAGGAGGAAACTTTTGAACTTTAGTAAATATCATGCAAAACCTGTAACAATCGACGGAATACGGTTTGCTTCCAAAAAGGAAGGAAACCGATATTGTGAACTTAAGGCACTTACACGCGCTGGGAAGATTTCTGACTTACAGTTGCAGGTGCCTTTTATTTTGTCAAAAGCTCATCGTAGAACTGGCGAGAAGAGAATGACTTCCGGAAAGAAATACATTGCCGACTTTGTTTATTACGACTGCATTAACAAACGGCAAGTCGTTGAAGATGTAAAAGGATTCCGCACAAAAGAATACCTGGTAAAGCGCGAATGGATGTTTGAAAAGTACGGAATTGAAATCCATGAAGTGTGAAGTCGGAATCTGCGAAATAACAAAAAAGAAAATATTTTCTTCTTACAATGATTGCATTAAATATTCCAGGTATGTAAGCAGAAAAAACAAAATACGAAGAAAATCAATCGGTTCTGAATACAAGCGCAAAGCAAACGGTGATTTGCCCTACACAAACCATGTGAATGTTAAAACCAAAGCAATTTACAAATGCATTTTCTGCGGCGGGTATCATTTTTCAAGCCATTACAAAAGTATTGAAACACGCAAACTTGAAGAAAAATGGCTTAAAACACATACCCCCAAAAACGCGAAAATCTGACAAAAATGACTATAAATATACGGAAAAACTGTAAAAATACGCAAAAAAAGCGAAAATTTTAATGAATTTACGGTAAATAATACGGAAAAAAAATGAGCAAAAAAGAGGATATTCTGGCAGATTATGTACGCTGGTTTTTGGCAAAAGGAACAGGCGACGAAAAAAGCCAGGTAGAAATTTACAAAGAATCTCACCCGAACTGCGCCGATTCAACAGCGAAGACAAAAGCTTATCTTTATTTTCGTAACGGTGAAAAACTTTTTGACTCACTTCCCTTTTCGCGCCAGTGTGATTTGTTCAATGTCGGAAAGAAAACTACTCTTGCGGAACTCGGTCATTTGATGAAAGCGACGAAACTTGTAATTACTCCGGAAGAAAAAGAAGTTCCGGACAATACAACGCGTGTTCAGGCTGTAAAGATTGCAGCTGAAATCAACGGAATGACAGGCAAAAACGCAAGACTTGAAGAAACGGAAGAAAGCGATGACAAACTTGTTTTAAGGCTTGTTGACGGGAAAGAATAATGACGATTGATTCAAGTACGATTTTTCCGACTATGTTCAACAATGATTTTCGCGATATTGTAAATCACAAGTTTACAGAATATTGCGAAAAAGGCGGGCGCGGTTCGTGCAAGTCGTCGTTTTTGTCGACTGCGATTATTTGGCTTATGGTAAACAATCCCGACTTTAACGCGCTTGTTTTGCGTAAGGTTGCGGACACGCTTTCTGATTCAGTGTATGAACAACTTCTTTGGGCTATTGATGTTCTGGGACTTACTGACCGTTTTAAAGCGACAAAGTCACCTCTTAGAATTATCTACACAAAGACAGGGCAAAGAATTATATTCCGCGGTGCTGATGAGCCGAAGAAAATCAAATCGATAAAACTTAAGCGCGGTTATTTTGCTATTACTTGGTTTGAAGAACTTACAGAATTTTCTGCAGAAGATGTTGAAACTATTAAACTTTCCACAATGCGCGGTGGCGACAAGTTTTGGATTTTCTACAGTTTTAATCCTCCTTCTTCTGCAAGAAACTGGTGTAATGAAGAATTCAAAGTGCCCCGTAAAAACACTCTTATTCACAGGACAGACTACCGCGGAGTTCCAAAGGAATGGCTTGGGCAGGCCTTTTTTGATGAAGCACTTTCCCTTAAAGAACGCAACGAAAGAGCGTACAGAAATATTTTTTTGGGTGAGCCGACAGGAACCGGACGCAATGTTTTTGAAAATGTAACACTCCGCGAAATTACGCAGAAAGAGATTGATTCTTTTGATTACTGTTTTTACGGCATTGACTGGGGATATTACCCTGACCCGTTTGCTTATGTTCAGATAGCTTATAATCCCGCAAAGAAAATACTTTACATTTTTGATGAACTTGAACTTTTGAAGCACGGAAACGAACAGGCAAGCAACGCGCTTGAAGAACATCTTTTGAATTGGTACGGAACTGATGTAAACGGGCACTGTAAAGTGAATTACAAGAATGACAGAATTGTTGCTGACAGTGCGGAAGACAAGAGTATCGGAGATTTTATTCTTTACGGCTGGAATATCAAAGCTGCAATCAAAGGACCACACAGTAGAGAGCCGGGCTACAAATGGCTTCAAAGTCTTAATGAAATTGTAATTGATCCTGCAAGGGCTCCGCATAGTGCAGATGAATTTTCTTTGTATGAATATGAAATTGACAGGAAATCGGGCGAAATATTGAGCGGGTACCCGGAAGGACAGGCAGACCATTGTATGTCGGCGGTGCGCTATGCAATGGAATCTGTCTGGAGACGACGTGGCGGTTAAAATGACTATAAACAGAGAGGAACTTTATGTTTGAGAAGATTAAGGGGTTTTTTATGAATATTTTGAATGCTTTTCACGGATATACTGTTGAAGAAGTTACCGGAATAAAAACAAACATCACGAATGAGATGTACAGGGCAATCAATCTGTGGGCGGATATGGCAAGCGGACATGCTCCGTGGAACGAAAAGTCTCCTTCTTGCGGAATACTTGACCAGATTGCAGGAAGACTTCATATGATGGTGTCGCGTGAGATTGGGCTTGAAGTAAATAATCCTGCTATTGAAAAAGCGATGTATCATCTTGATGATAATGTTGACAAGATTGTTGACTATATTACGCTTTTTGGCGGTTGTGTGGCGCGTCCTGTTTTTTCTAACGGCAAATTACAGTACCAGCTTATTCCGCTCGGGAATTATCTTCCGACCAGATACGATTTTGACGGAACTCTTACCGGCGCTCTTATTATGAAGCAGATTGTCAACGGCCAGCACAAATTTTTACTTACTGAAGAACATCTGTACGAAAACTCAAATCACACTGTAAAATGCACTTTATACAACAATGATGAACAGATTTTGCGCAAAGTGTCTCTTGCAAGTTGTCCGCAGACTGAAAATCTTACAGAAGAATATACGTGGCACAATGTCAAACAGCCGATGATTATTGAATTCAGAAGTCACTGCGTGAACAAGATTGACGGTTCAAATGTTCCTGTTGCTCTTGTTGGCGCGGAAGGCGTTCCTTACCTGGTAAAGTGTGCTGATGAACAGTTTGAGAGAATGAACTGGGAACAGAAATCGGGTGAGCGCAAAATGTGGGCGGACCGTGATTTGTTTGTCAAACGCGAGAAAAAAGGCAACAAGGTTGTAGGTTCGTACATTTCAGGAAGCGAAGATTTAAACCGTCTTATTATGCAGGTTGAGGGTGACGGCTCTCTTGATTATGCAAAAGTAAAGGAAGTCTCTCCTGCTCTTCGTACAGCTGAACAGAATGCAATGTTCCAGCAGATATTGCGCCGCATTGAACTTACGATGAATATCGGCAAGGGAACTATTTCTGACGCGGAAAGTGTTCAGCAGACGGCTACTCAATACAACGGCGGAAGACAGGAACTTTACGCTATTGTTGACAAGATTGAAGATGAAATTGAAGTAAAATATCAGACTTGCGCTGATGTGTTTGCTTATATGGCCGCCGCTTACGGTCTTGGAAGTGCTGATTCAACTATTGTAATCAAATGGAATGATGACGCGACACGCAAGGATATTACCGCTGCAAAACAGATTGAACTTCAGGAAATTGCTTCCGGTGTACGCGCTCCTTGGGAATACAGGCGCGACTTTATGGGAGAAGATGAAGAGACTGCAAAAGTAAATGTTCCGCAGGCACAGGCGCAGGGCATTGAAGATATATTCGGAAAGGAATAACGAATAATGCTTTCTCCGTCTTATCTTGCGGGGCTTCCCGATGAAATGGTAAAGATTTATTCTCAACTTGAAGCAGACATTGCGTGTGATGTGGCGCGCCGTGTTGCAAAGCTCGGTAAAGTTACCGACACTGCAAAGTGGCAGATGATGATTCTTGATGAATTGGGAAGTCTTAAAAGTTCAATAAACAAAGCTCTTACAAAATACAATGATCAGGCACAAAAAGAACTTAAAAGACTTTTTGAAGAAGCGGTTCAGAAATCTGCACAAAAAGATTTGGCGCAGTACAATAAAGCACATTTGAGCGACAACCAGAAGCAGATTCTTGAAGCTACTGTTATGAAACTTTCTGACGGGAAGATTGCAAAGGGCGCGGCTACTACTGACATTATCAACAATCAGTTTAAGGCAGATTATGAGGGACTTGTGCGCCTTACGCAGACGATTGCAAGCAATGCTGAAAGCCGTTTTGTTGAAGAATGTAATTGCGCTTATATGAAAGTTGCTTCCGGGGCTTTTGATTATGACAGTGCAATAAAGCAGAGTGTAAACTCATTGGCAAAGAATGACAGGACAAGCGTAAATTACAATTACAAAAAAGAGACAAGAAGTCTTTCGATTGAAGCGGCCGTAAGAATGAATGTTATGACAGGAATAAACCAAACCTGTGCAGAAATTACTGAACGCAATTGTGAAGATTTGGGTGTTGAACTTGTAGAAGTAGACGCACACGAGGAAGCACGTCCCGAACACGCAGCATGGCAGGGAAAAGTTTATGTGCGCGGTAAAGCAAGAGAAGTTGACGGTGTGTTTTATGATTCTTTTGAAGAAGTCTGTAAGCCAGGAACTGCAACTGGTATTTGTGGAATAAACTGCCGTCACTCTTATTACCCATATTTCCCAGGAATGGAAAAGCACTATGACGGCAAAGACTTGAAAGAAATGAACAAAAAAGATGTTGAGTACAACGGCAAGTTGATGACGAAGTACGAAGCACGGCAGAAGCAGAGAGCGATTGAACGAAAGATAAGACAGTGGAAACGCACGGCAGATATTCAGAAAGCGGGCGGCGTGGACGATACAAGCGCGCGCGTAAAGCTCGGTGAATGGCAGAAAATAGCACAGGACTTTACGGACAAAACAGGATTAAAAAGAGATTACGAGCGTGAGTATATCGGCACGAAGAGCGGAAAACAGCCGAGAGGGATAACGACTACAATACAAGGTTTTGAAGATAATCTGAAAAAAGCCAATGAAATAAAACGCCTGGACAATGCAAGAAATAAAATTGTTGCAACCGTAAAACAAGGAAAACCGATGAACTTTACACAAGCAGACGGTGGTGCACCGAACCCAAATTTCAAAAAAGGCGGTGGGTATGAGAAAAACTGCCAAAGTTGTGTAGTTGCTTACGAAATGAGAAGAAGAGGTTTTAATGTAGAAGCAATGCCGAACTACAAAGGTTCAATGTCGGAAGTATTATCTTATAAAACAAATTTGGCGTGGATTGACAGGACAACAGGGAAAAATCCGAGTTATATTTATACACAAGGCAGAAGTCTTAATGAAAGACTTGACTGGATTAAAGATAATATAACACCAAACAAGAGATATACAATTGAATGGACCTGGAGTGGAAAGAATTATGGGCATATAGTAAATCTTTATAAAAATAATAAAAATGTATTATCATTATATGACCCGCAATCAGGGATAAATAGAATAGACATTCTTGACATAAAAGATTATTTAAGCGATTGTGTTAGAAGTTCGCTTAAACTTTTATGCGTGCAAGATTGCGATATAAACATGAATGTCGTAAATTCAATTACGATGAAATGTGAGTACAAATGATGACATTGACAGATTTCTTAAAATTACATGGATACGAAAAAATTGAACACTCTTTTAATTGGGGTGAATATATTGCCCACTCTGTAGATTTGGGGAGTGGATGTATAGGACTGCCTCTTTTTGTTTTGGAAAAGGATAACAACTTTAGATTATCTGACCCCGAAGAATCTCTAAAAATATTTCACAGAGAATGCGAATTATTTTATCAAAATGACGAAGAATGACCGATAACTGACAAAAGCGCAATATTGTGCTATACTTACATTACCACATTTGGTTATCATTATTGATGCCGTTAAAGTCCGGGATTGCTCCCGGGCTTTTTTTTATTAATGAGAAAGGTTAATGTTTCAAATTAGGTATAGCACTAACGGCAGCTGTTACGCCTGCAACGCCTACTTCTTTTATGATATTTGCTGCTTTAATTAACGCGGCATTTTCTGCAAGCCATTTTATTCCTTTTAATGTGATATGGAGATTTTCTGTTCCAATATCGGGCTCGTCTTCGTCAAATACTTTTAACCCCTCAATGTACCCGCTGTTTTCAAGCATTATAAGGTAGCGTGCGCGTCTTAATTCTGTTATGCCAAGTGTTTTTGCACTGATTCTTTCACTGTCTGCTTCCGGTAAATCAAGCATATCATCCAGGCGTTTTAAGATTTTGTAAATATTTGAAAAAGATTTCATACAAATAGTTTCGGTGTTTTTTTTCATTTGCTTTACCTCTGCCCTTATAGTCAATTTTTAAAAATGACTATAGTTGTATGGACAGAATTATAAATGAGCAGACCTATTCTGCGCTTATCAATTATCTTCTGCAGAAAGATACAGGGGTTCAGCTGTTTCATGCTTTGCTGAATGCACAGAAAGTGGAACCAGAAACAACGGCAGAAAAAAAGGAAGGTGAAAGTTAATGGACTATTCGAGAGTAACGCCGCGTTCCAGAAACGGGACGACAGGTATTTCTTATGAAGGAAACATAGGTGCAGGCAAATGCATATGGTGTTCTCCGCCCGACAGGATTGCAGCTGTAAGCGTGTTTGTAAATATTCCGACTGGGGCAAGTGCAACATTTGCAATCGAAGTTACGGGCAACCTTGTAGACAATCTGGGTTCGGATGGAAACGGGTCAAACGGGGCTACGGTGTACTGGTCACCTGTAGAAAGTGACAGTGCAACATATAAATCGTCACGCGTGAAGATGATTGCAAACTCTGTAACCGGTATTCGTGTTCGCTGCATAGATTTTAATGCAGGAAAAAGCGGAGCGACCGGAATAAACGTTTGTTTTGTGGGGTAATGTATGGCAAGTGTTATATCAGGAGCGGGAGCGGACAATCTTCTGATCCCGCGCTCTTACAATGAAAAAACAATCAGACTTGAACAGACAGTGGAAAGTACAGAAAGCGGAGGCATAAACACGTGGACTGCAACTTTCCATGACGGACAGCAATCTTTGCTTAATGTGAGAAACGGAAAGCAGGGCGCGACAGGACCACGTGGTGCTACAGGCGCGAAAGGTGATACAGGTGCGCAGGGACCGAAAGGAGCAACAGGCGCTACTGGCGCGAAAGGTGATACTGGAAAAACAGGGCTCGCGTTGACTGTTAACTTTACTGGCAGCTATTCAAAAGACAGTTCCGCTGTAGCAACTACATCACAATTCAACAGAACACCGGTTGTAGGAGAAACTGCATTTAATTTTTGTGCAGGAAACTCTTCGATTTGTTATTGGAAAGTTACTGCGGTAAGCGGAACAAATGTAAGTATTACTTGTACTGCGTCTTATTCAATTAAAGGTGCTACAGGGCCTCAAGGGCCACAGGGAAAGCAGGGTGCGACAGGTGCGACTGGGCCACGGGGAGCAACTGGTGCGACAGGCCCTCAAGGACCACAGGGAAAGCAGGGTGTACCCGGTGTTACTGAGGTAGCCACTACTGCAAAAGCAGGATTGATGAGTGCAGCAGACAAGACGAAACTGGACAAACTTTGGAAATATGTTACACAATTTCATGGTGAGGTACCTGATATTGCGGCTGGTAGTTATACAACAGAACAGCTTGTAAATATTCTTGTCAATTACATACCTTCAGGAACAACACGAGCCATGCGACCGATAAAAATTGGTTCAGATTATATCAAAGATATTTTCCCAGATTCGTATCATTTTGAGGGTCCGTTAATAGGTTTGTATTCTATTCAACTAACAAAAGTAGAAAACTCATCAGGTTTTCGTCCACATTATGAATTAAGGTTCAATTATATTATTGCAGTAGATGGAGTATATTCCACTGCAACAAACAAAACTATTAGACGAACAGTAGTTTACAAAACTCTTGATAATAACAGTCATCACTTTGATGTTGGAGTAAAATTTATATGAAAATATATTATTCAGTTGCCAATTTTATTTCTGAAAAATGGATTTATGATGCAGTTTTAAGCATACTGTCTGTACATATTCATAACCCTGACACCCAGTTTAATATTTATTACGATACGGAAGAAACAAAAGAAACGCTTCTGCAATACCTCGATGGAGTAAATCTTAACTTTATTCTTGATGACTGGAGCGATACTTTCTCAAAAAAACTTACACAACCATATTCTTATACGGGGACAGGAATATACAATTTATTCCGTGTCATGCAGGAAGACAATGATTTTCTTTTCTTTGATACCGATGTATTTTGTTTTGCACCGATAGAATTCAGCAATACAACTGAACTGGCTTGCAAAGCAGTCAAAGGTGATAACGGTCAAACATTTTACACAAGAAGTTTGTGTTATGTCGGGAATATCGTAAATGCTTCTGAAAAACTTGAAAATCTGCCTATTATTGAAACAGGAGCAATTTTTCAAGATGAGATAATTTTGAATGACTGTTTTTCTGATATTTTATCACCACTTGAAATTAAGGGTGTGGTACATCTAGGCAATACTGTACACTTCCAAAAGAAACCAAACTTTGACAAGTCTTTGTTTGAAGAAATCTACAATAAATTAAAATCAAATGAAGATGTATCATATATTTTGTATGCAAAATATATGAAAGGAATTGATTGAAATGATTATTTTTTATGATTCAGTAAAACTTACAGATACAAATGTATCAATGTATGAACCTGTTGACAAAAAAGTCATACTTGACGCCTTTTGCATGACGGCACCCGAAGGATTTGAACTTGCAGCTTCAGATATAAGAGACTGTCTTGAAATCTGGGGCAGACCGTTTATGTATATGTCAGACAATGACTGTTTTGATACAGACTATAAAGTAGTAACAAATTACCCTGAAATGTATCACGACAGAAGCATGGAACACGCATTGATTGTGCCGTGACAGGCTGAACTTGCCGCAATGTAAAAATGACTATAAGTATGGGAGAAACAAGTGAGTACTACTGCGATTATTTCCTGCGCCATTGCGGTGGCTGGATTTATTATATCAATTCTCGGCACAATGGCACGTCTTTCGGTGAGGTTCGGAAAAATGGAACAGCGTGTTGCAGAAAATGAAAGCCGCGACAAAGAAGAGCGCGAAAAAACACGCGTGAAATTTGAGGGGCTGTATCATGATGTGAATGTTCACAATACGGCTATTGCGACGCTTTCTACGAAGATTGATTCTATGGCACAGACGGTAGCAGACACAAAAACGGAAGTTCAGCATATGAACCTTAAACTGGACAAAATGATTGAAAGACTTTACGGAGCAACTAAATGTCAAAAACTAGATTAAGAAACGGAATACAGACTTTTTTGTCGGAAGCTGGAGAAGCGGCCTGTTATGCGCTTTGCCTTATTGATATTGCAGAAGAATATTCCGGAAAGCATATTGATGTTCTTGATTCTTTGTTTAATGCAGTGGACAGAGGTTACATTCATTACAACGCGGACGACAGAAACGACGATGATAATTTCTTTGTTGAATACCCTGGATTGTTTCTTGAGATGATGACGGGCGTAAAGTGGGATGTAAGAAAAGAAGGGGCTTTTTACACACCGAAAGACGGTGAATATTGTGTCCAAAGGTGGGAACGGAAAAAAACAGGGAATATTTTGTCACACTTCCAGCGGAAAGACTTTGAACCGATTGAAGATTCTCTTACGGCAAAATATGGCAAGATTGCGTCCCAGCGTATCTTAATTCCGCACAGAAAGGAAGCATAAATGGCAGAGCAGACTTACGAAGAATACAAGAAAATTGAAGAAAGCCTTTCTGACGCAGAAAAGAAAAAGTATGTGTCAAGAAAATGGATTCTGACTGTTTGGTGCGGGATTCTTGCAACGCTTGTTGTTGTAATTGAGGGAATTGCCGTTTTTATGGATTTTTCATTGCCGGAGGGATTTACGGGGCTTGGGCTTATGTTTGGGACTGAACTTATTGCTTATATTGGCGGTAATGTTGTTCAGAAAGTTGCAGGAAAAAAGGAAAGAGAACAATGAAATGTAGACGCAAGTCAAAAATATTATTTTACAAAAAGGGAGACAAAATGAGATGTTTAAAAAAATTAGTTTTATGTCTGTTTTTTTTCTTTGCTTCTGTTTGTTTTGCACAGGGTGCAGAAGTACAGAAATCACCCATACAGACATTGTCGACGGAAATTCACGAACAGCTGGAAAACTTGAAGCAACAGTCAACGCACTTGACGGAGCAACTTCTTCTAGCAGAGAACGAATTGGAAAACTCATCGAAACAAGTAGAAGTATTGAAGACGGAATTGACAGACTTGAATACCTGTTTGCAGGCTACGAACGGGAAGTTGAACGATTACAGTGTGACATTGAGCGCATACGAAAAGAAGCTTGTGTACAGGGCGAAGATAATAGCGGTAGCAACAATAGTTTTGATACTGGCGGTAATTATACGAATATGTCTGATATTTTTGAGAATCAAACTCAATGTAAAGATTCCTTATTGGCTGAATCTGATTCTTTGAAACAAAAATGACTATATATATAAGCCCGTGAGAATGGCTCAAAACTTCTCTTACTTCAAAAGCGCTGCAGTGGCGCTCTATAAATCAACTCAAGGAAGGAAAAATGACAAAAGAGTTTTTAACAGGTCTTGGACTTACTGAAGAAGTTATTGCCAAGATCCAGGAAGAAAGCGGAAAGGACATTGAACGCGAAAAAGCAAAGTATGCTGACAGAGACACTCTCAAGCAGAATCTTGCAGACGCAACTAAAGAACTTGAAGCATTCAAAGCATTGAAGCCGGAAGACATGCAGAAGCAGATTACCGAGCTTTCGGAAAAGTTAAAAACACAGGAAGCGGATTCTGCAAAACGTATTGCAGAAATGGAAACGCAGGCAAAAGTAAAAGACTATCTTTCTGAAAAGAAGTTCGTTAATTCTATTACGAAAGACGCTATTGCAGGTAAACTTGCAGAAGCTCTGAACGGTAACGAAAGCAAGGGCAAAAGTCTTGACGATATTTTTGGCGGACTGATTAAGGACCAGAAGAACATTTTGCTTGATGAAAACAAACCAGCCCCACCTACTGTACCGAATATGGCGCAGACTGGAGCTGACAGAAAAGATGACGATGTGGCAAGAACGCGCGAAATTATGGGATTGCCGCCGTTAAAATAACAGGAGTAAAAAATGGGAAATGCAGTTGCATTGTTCAAGAAGTATATTTCGCTTCTTGATGAAGTTTACAAGAACGCTTCAAAAAGTGCTGTTCTTGATTCAAATGCTGCCAACATCGCAAACGGTGCCGGCGCAAATGAGTTTATTGTTCCGAAAATCTCTATGCAGGGACTTGCGGACTATTCAAGAAATTCGGGTTACGTTGGGGGCGATGTTACGCTTACCAACGAAACTATCAAGGCAAACTTTGACCGCGGCCGTTCGTTTACTATTGACGCTATGGATAATGAAGAGACAGCTGGTGTCGCTTTCGGACGCCTTTCTTCTGAATTCATTCGCGTAAAGGTTGTTCCTGAAATTGACGCTTTCCGTTTTGCTATGTATGCAGGAAAAGCCGGTAACTCTGCAAAGGGTGTTCTTGCTACCGGTGAAGATGCAATTAAAGCAATCACTGCTGCAATGAGCAAAATGGACGACGATGAAGTTCCGGAAGAAAGCCGCATTCTTTTTGTGACACCAACAATCAAGAGATTGATTGAAGCAATGGACACAACAAAGAGCCGTGAAATTATCGCAAATTTCGGAAGCCGTCTTGTAACTGTTCCGCAGTCAAGATTCTACACGGCAATTGACCAGCTTGACGGTACTACTTCCGGAGAGACCGAGGGCGGTTATGTAAAACACGCGGCTACTGCAGATCCTGAAACTGCCGCCGGTCAGAACATCAACTTTATGATTGTTGAAAAATCGGCAGTCATTCAGTTTGAAAAACACGTTGTTCCTTCTGTGTTCTCTCCGGAAGAAAACCAGAGCGCGGACGGTTGGAAGTTCAATTATCGTAACTACGCTCTCTGCGATGTTTACGAAAACAAGACTGCGGGTATTTATCTGCATTCTGTAGCGTAAGGAGGCTGACCTATGGCGAAAGTTATAGGTCGGGTTTCTGTACCCGGCAAACCTAAAACAAACGGACCTTCCAAGTCTGATGACAAGTCGGACAAAGGAAAGAAATAAAAAAAGGAGGCCTTATTTTGGCACAGTTCGACAATGTAAATTATACTTTCTACTCTTCGACTTTGGGTCGGACTGTTGTTCCGGATGAGGCTTCCTTTGACCTTTACAAGACTGAAAATATTCTTTTTGTAAAAAACCTTGTTGCTGACGGGATTGTTTTTGAGCGTGAAGAAAACGGGATTGACAGCGCGGTCTGTATGATGTGTGAAGTTGATTACAAGGCTTCTCTTATTGAAAGCGGAAAGGCTGACAATGCGGTTGCTTCTGAAAGTCTTGGTGCTTACTCCTACTCTACCGGCGGAAAAGTTTTTGATTCTTTTGTTGACAAGAATGCAAAGAGCGTTGCCGAGCAGAAAATGAAGTGGCTTCGCCTTTACTGCGATTATGTTCCTGGAGTGAGATAATGGCAAAACTTATTCCCGAAAAATGGCTTTGCGATAGTGTTTTTGCCGAAAAAAGCTGGTCTTATGATGAAGACCGGAACAGAGTACCAGTCTCGGAAAATGTGGCGAATGTTGCGGTAACAAATATAAGAAAAGCTATTTCTGACGGTAACGGCGGCAAGATTTTTACTGATTCTATGCTTTTGATTTGTGATGTGCGCACAAAGTGGGCTGACGGCACTTGGTTTGTTCCGGAAGTTGATATGGGAATTACCTGGAACGGCACAAAGTACACTGTTCAAAGTGTTGTTCCGTTCAAAGTAAAGGGTGACATACACCATTATGAGGCTACTCTTGTATGAACAAGCGCGGAATTGTTTTTTCAAATATTAAGGTTGATGTTGATGAAAAGCGCATTATGGAGCGTGTGACAGAAAATGCAACAAAGGCACAGAAAGCACTCGACAGCCAGGTACTCAAGGATTCCAATCACTTTGTTCCTGTTTACACGGGTACGCTCAAAAAGTCTGGAATTATGAATACTGTTCCTGGAAGCGGTAAAGTTATCTGGCATACGCCTTATGCAAAGGCACAATATTATGGCGATGATTATGACCATTCAAAGCAGGACAACCCGAATGCGTGTTCACGGTGGTTTGAAGCTGCAAAGGCAAGATTTTTGAAAAAATGGAGAAAACTTATAGATGAATACATCTAAAGCACTCAAGGCTATAAAAAAGCATATTGAAAAGTTTGTTCCGGAAAACATAAAGATTTTCAATGACACGAGACCGGAAGGTGATATTGATTCGATTGTGATTTCTGTTCTTCCTGTTTCGGTACAAACATTTATTGATGATGAAGCGGACGCTCCGGACAGACGCGTAACGTGCAATATAAACTTTTCTGTTTGTATGAAAAACGCAACGACGGCGCGAAACCTTGCTGAAAAGATTGTTGCTGCCTTAAGCGGAATGACGCTTGCAAGTGAAGACGGCAGCGACATTGATTTTGCAGATGAAGTTACTGTTCAATTTCAGGGGAATGATGAAAAGAAGTATTCAACTTATATTACGGCGATAGACTGCCAGTATGATATAAACGAATTGGAGGAATAAAAAAATGGGTGAACTCATTAAAAAACACAAGATTGCGCTTTTTGTAGGTGATACTACAGGAGAAGCAACTTCGTGGACAAGAATCAGAAAATCAACTGCGTTCAATCTGTCAATGAACCCGGTTACAAATGAATTCGACTACATAGCGGACGAAACCCCGACTACGGAACTTGATCATTATGCACCAAGTTTGAACCAGGCTTTGACTATGTACAAAGGCGAACCGGATTACGAAAAGATTTTTCCGAAGTTCTTCAATATGGACGTTGGAAGCGACGCTTCTATGCCGGTTCTTATTGTGTTCTTTCAGGAAGGCTTGGATTCAAAAGCAGAAACACAAACCCACTTTAAGGCTTGGCAGGCACCGAATGCGCGCTTTGTTGCAAACGAGCTTGACAGTGTTGCAGGCACTTTGACTTGTGATTTGTACTTTAACGGTGGCATTGAAAAAGGTTATGCTACTGTTACAGACGGAACACCGGTCTTTACAGAAGGCTCTTATACTGCTGACAGCGGTTTGTAAAAAAAGTTAAAATTAAAAAAGTTTAAAAAGGCTCTCTTGCTTTTTGCCGGAGGGCTTTTTTTTATTTAAAAATGACTATATATGTATGGGATTAATTGACCTTACAAAAGTTGAAAGCAAACAGGCTCAATGCGTATTGATTGACGGCGTAAGTTACGAAATTCAAACTTCGTTCAGGTACGGTCTTATGTTTTACCGTCTTATGGCTGAAAAGAAATATATGAGTGAATTTATGTTTTTGTATAAGTTTGAAAAACCGAAAGACCTGGTAAAAGGTTTTGAGGCTTTGTATGACTTTTACTGTAAAAAAACTGAATTTCCAAAAGAGACTGGCTCAAACGACGGTGAAAAAGTTTTTGATTACACGGCAGACAGTGATTTGATTTATTCTGCCTTTTGGCAATGTTACGGAATAAATCTTTTGAATGCAGATATGCACTGGTATGAGTTCCGCGCTCTTGTTGCGGGGTTGAAAGACTGCAAGCTGACTGATGTTATAGGTTACAGAAGTTTTAATCCTTATGACAGAACAAAATATGAAACAACTATGGCACGGTTGCGCGATGCGTGGAGTTTGGACGATGAACTTACTGATGACGAACAGGATAAGCTGGACGCGTTTAATGCGCTGTTTTAGTCGGCAAAGCCTTCGACATCGTCGTCAAGGTGGTTTTTGCACCAATTATAAGCGAGTTTAACAAGGAGTGCGGTGATGATTATTGAAATGAAAGTGACCATAATTCACGTTCCTTTTTGGTGTTTAGTCTTCCCACCACATTTTTTTTTGTTCGGGAGAATCGTCACCTTGTCCCCAACGCCTTTTTGATTGGGGAGAGTCAAAATCTGTGTCTTTGGTAGCATAATTAAAGAAGGCAATTACGATGATGAGTGAAATTAAAGAAACTAACATGGACAACCTCACTAAAGTGAGTATAGCACAATATAAGGAGAAGTCAAGATAATGGCAGACGACGGAAAAGTAAGCATTGGAACTGAAATTGATACAAGCGGTGCTGAAAAAGGAATTAAAGGATTATCAAATAAATTAAAGACGCTCACAAAAAAGTTAACAAGTAATGAATGGGCTAAAGCAGGCTCTGCAATTTCTGGGTTGGGTGTTGCTTTTTCTGGGGTAACAAAGGCAGTTAACAGCGTTGCTTCCGGAATAAAAGCAGTAAATGACGCTTACCGTGTACAGATTGGAGCTGAAACGCAACTTCAAACGGCGTCACAGAATAATCCTTATCTTGACGGGAAGTCGGTAAAAAATCTTAAAGCGTATGCTTCTCAATTGCAGTCTGTTTCTACTTTTGGCGATGAAGAACTTCTTCCGTTTATGGCACAGCTTGCCTCAAGCGGTAGAACGGAACAGGAAATTATGGACATTATGGCCGCTTCTATCAATGTTGCTGCAAGCGGTACTATGAGCCTTGAAAGTGCGGTACGCAATCTTAACAAGACTTATGGCGGGCTTTCTGGTGAACTTGGGGAAAGCATTCCGCAGATTAAAAATCTTACGACTGAACAATTAAAAAACGGGGAAGCTGTAAAAGTTATTGCAGGGCAATATAAAGGTATGGCAGAAAGTGTTGCCCAGTCAACAGGTTCTTCTCAAAGGCTTGCAAATACGTGGGGAGACTTTAAGGAAGCCCTTGGAAGAAACTTTGCGCCTGCTGTAGATAATGTAAAAAATTCTGCACAGACACTTCTGACCAATGTTGTTGACGCGATGAACAAGTCTGTTGAAACAAAACAGGCGATTATTGAAGCACAGGCAGAAGGCGTTGAACTTGCAAAGATTCTGGACGGGAAAAACGGCGGAAGCGGAAAGACTGTAGCAGAAGCTGCAAAGGAAGAAAAAGAAGCGAAGGAGAGCGCAAAGAAAGCGGCAAAGGAAGCAAAAAGAGCTGCGGAACAGGCGGCAAAAGAAGCGGCCGCAAGTATTCAGTCAATATTTGCAGAGTCTGCCGGGCAGGCACTTCTTAATTCGGGGAAATTTTCTGCGCAACAGATTGAGAATATGGCAAAGGCTGTTAGCCAATCGCAGAGTGATATGCATGGTATACGAAGTCCTATGTATGTCAATACGACGGAACCTGTAGGACACGGATATACAAAAGAGAAGAGCCAAAGCCAATTCAATGAAGAAAAAATTGCAAAAATTGCAGAACATTACAAAATTACAAAAGAAGAAGCTGAACAACTTGCATATTATTCCGGCATTATCAAAGCAAACGAAACCGGAAGATATGACGCTATTGTTGAAGAAACAAAAGCAAAGAAAGAACAGCTGGCTCTTGAAGATGAAGCGCAGAAAAAGGCAGAAGAAGCGCAGAAGAGCGAGGCAGAAAAGGCACAGGAACTAGCCAAAAGGAATGAATACAGGGCAAAAATTGACAAAGCTATTCTTGAAGAAACTGAAAATATAAGACGCGAAGAACTGGCAAGCACTGTTCAGATTGACGAAAAAACAAAGGCGCAGAGAAAATATGCTGCGGCAGTGGCTGTTGTTTTTGATATGCTGAAAGACCCTGTATTTACAGGAATGAGTTTTGAAGACGCGGTGGGAAAGCGGCTCAAAACAATTCAAGAACTTGGAAAAGCTGCATCCGAAGTTGAAGACACTACAAAAGAGGCTGAACGCAGTGCGGAGGACGTAAAGTCGCAGTATTCCGAAAGTGCACAGCATGAAGCGAAAAAAGCCGCTCTTGAAGCAGACCTTGCCCTTCTTAATGCAGAACTTGATAAAGAAAAGATTACTGCCGAAGAGAAGGTAAAAATTGACAAAGAGTGGGCAGAGGCACACAAGGCAATTCTTAAAGAGATAGATGACGCAAACAACGAATCTCTGGAAAAGCAAAGGGAAAAGATTTCGGAAGTTGCAGGAGACATTGCAAGTGTAATGCAGCAGACACAGGATATTGTGGACCGTGCCTGTGAAATGATGAGCGACAATATTTCTACGCAGGCGGATCTTGAAACGGCAGAAGCAGAAAAGAAATATGCCAGCGGCGAAATGAATGAAGAGGAATACTACGACAGGCTGAATGAGATTCAGAAGAAAGCGGCGCGGGACGAATACAAGGTTAAAATGGCGCAGTGGACTATGAGCGTAGCGACGGCAACGGCAAATATTGCCGAAGGTATTACAAAGGCGCTTGCACAGGGATACCCGATGGGAATTATTAACGGAGCTTTGATTGGAGTGTCCGGGGCGGTACAGCTTGCTTCCCTTGCACAGTCCAAACCTACACCGCCGAAGTTTGCGACGGGTGGTATTGTTCCGGGTACAAGTTACAGCGGTGACAAAGTGCCTATTCTTGCTAATAGCGGAGAAGGAATCTTTACAAAAGGACAAATGAAAGCGTTGGGACTTATGGCAGGGCGCGGGCAAGGAATGGACATTACAATCAACAACAGCCAGAGCGACAGGGTAAGCACGGTTGCGCAGCAGAAAAATGACTATTCTGTTGTGATAGACATACTGGACAAACATATAAATGAGGGCTTTATCAACGGTTCATACGACGGAGGAATAGCGGGTATGAATACAAGACAGGCGGGAACGGTGATATTATGAGTGCGATTGCATGGCCTGCGGGCGTAAACAATAAGGCATACGGTGTAACAGTCGGTTATGTGGGCAACACGCAGTCACAGGAATATGACAGCGGCCGCATTGTCACGTATGCGAGGAATACAAGAACAATAAGAAAATTCTCCGTAAAGTTCAGATGGACAAAAGCAGAGAAAAAACTTTTTGACACATGGTTCAGAATAAGTCTGGGCGGTGGTGCCGGAACATTTTTATTCAGGGACCTTTCGGGCGGTGATTATAATACCGAATACAGATTGTCTTCTGTGCCGGAAGGGAGCGGACAGAGATACAATGAATGGGCTATGGAGTTTACGGAAGCATGACGGAAAGAGATATATACGACGCGCTGGACAAAGGCGGTTCTTTTTCACTGCCGTATCTTGTTCAGTTTATTGCGCCGGGCTATGAGACAATTTACCTGGTAAACAACAATGAAGATATTGTTTATCTGGGCAATACGTACAAGGCGGCGGCATTCAAATATACACCGCCAAAAGTCAAGGGCGGAGTTGTTCAGGGCGGAAGCCTTGACGTTTCTGTTACAGACAATGCTCTTTCTGCCTGGGCAGATCTTGCGACGCATACGATGTCGGTAAATGCTGTCGGCATTCTCAAAAACGGGACTGACGTAGAACCGCTTTCTTTTTTCAGACACCAGTATGGAAGTGTTACCATAAACAACGGATACCAGATGCAGATGAGCTTCACGAATGACGACAGACTTTCGATGACGTTTCCTCCGGTGGTATTTGACAACGAAAACAATCCGGGTAATGCGTAATGACGGCAGATATTGACGACCTTATTGGCATTCCGTACAAGGACCACGGAAGAGATCATAACGGCATGGACTGCTACGGTCTTGCGATAGAAGCAGCTGCAAGGTTTGGGTACAAGCTGAATGATGTGGTATATGAAAACCACGATGCGGAACTTGCAGACGTGTACGCACCGACACTGAATGTACACAGAATAGAAAAACCGCGGGAAGGTGCGCTTCTGGAGATGACGGCGGATAACGGAAACCTGCATATAGGGATCTGTATTAATAATAAAGAATTCATACATGAAACGCGGAACGGAAGCCGCATAAACAGAATCGGGGTGCTCCCGGTAAGGAATATTTATGGCATTGATATACGTTTATAACGGAGTCGGCAAAGACTGCGACATTTACAATAATGACGGAAAAATCTGCGACATTGTAAAAGGCATTGATTTAGAAAAAAGTCTTATTATAAGCAAGGGTGAAAAACTTAAGGCAGATTATGTCGCAAAAAAAGATGACGTTATTTTTATACGCCGTCTGCCGAAGGACCCCGTCACTGTCACTATCGTTGGCGGTGCGGCGATACTCGGATTCTGCGCATTCGGTACTGCACTCGAGCAGAAAGACAAGAACGACAAAATGCAGGCAGAAATGGACAAACAGGCTGCAGCTGCAAAGGCGGCGGCAGAGACACGCGCGAAGCTTCCTTTTGTCAAAGGTTCAAAAAACCAGATTGCTACAGGCAATACGCTGCCGTTCATTATAGGCAAGACTCTTATGACGCCGTATCTTCTTTCTTCGCCATTCTATACTTTCGGCGGAGCAAACGGTTCAAAGAGTTATTACAATGCAGTCATGGAAATAGGATATGCAAAAACCGCAATCAACAAAATCTCGCTGGGGACGACGGACCTTAAGTCATGGGCTGACGGAAAATTGAGCGGAACGGCCACCATAGCCGAAGGAACATACGGGGACAGTGAAAACCGCGTTGAAATTATACAGAGCGGAAGCTTCACGCTCGATTCGAGGTTCAACGAGAAATGGGTGAGCAACGAACTGAATACAGAAATACCGCACAGATATTTTGACGGATCTGACGCTGATGAAGGTAAGGAGATACAGGAAGAATGGGAAGCAGGCGTTGTTGAAAATCTTCCGGAACACGCAATGCAGGTTGAAGTTGTAGTTCTCCTTGACGGCTGCCGTAAATATGACGACGGCTGGAAGAATCAGGACATCACGCTTACAGTGGAATACTGTACAGACGCCAGCAATCCTGTATGGGAAAGGTTCTCGAAAGGTTTTAACCAGAACGGGACATACTCGAATACATTCAGTTACAGAACCAAGAAACAGATGCGCTTTGTTGCAACACAGACATTCACCGCGGAACAGGCGTTCGGCTCGAATATGGCTGTAAGGGTAAAACGCACAACGGCGAAAGCAGAAAGCAATGCAAATGACACGATTTACCTTCTTGCCGTACAGACAAAATGCTATGACGCAAAAAAGAGCAGCAAGTCGGCACTGGTTGCGGCAAAGCCTCTTGAAGACAATCTTGCAGGCAAGTGTACGCGCATTGCACTGCGCATGATTGCAAACACAAACACTAAAGACAATCTTGACGCCTTCAATGTGACCTGCACTTCCTACGCAAGAACATGGAACGGAACATCATGGAGTACGGAAAAGGCACCGACGCGGAACCTTGCTTCCTGGGTTCTTGAAATACTTACGAGTGATACTCATGCACCGAGCAAATACGAAGACTCGGAACTGGATCTGGACTCTTTTGGTGCGTTCTATGAATACTGCAAGTCAAACGGGTTTTATGCAGACGGCGCCATTCTTGACGGAACCACAAAGAAGAATACCATTGAGACACTTTTACAGAATGCAAATGCCGCTCTTGTTTATGACCCGTCTACAGGCAAGATTGAAGTTGTAATAGACAGCGCGCGCTCCTATGCGGTTGCACTTCTTAACAGTGACAATATAATCTCGTTCCAGATGAGTAAGGAGTTCAAAAGACAGACAGACGGAAGACGCTGTACTTATCTTAACTCGAATGCGGAATACAGTTCGGACACAGAAACATTCATGCGCGACGGTGGGGATTATGACCCGGCAACAGACACGCTGACCAAGTTGAGCCGTGATTACATTACAACGCATGACCACATTTTTAAATATGCATGGCGCGAAATGGCGGCAGAGAGTGCGCAGCCAAGAACCATGACAGTAAACGTTGGCCCTGTCGGTGCGTACTATCCTATTTTTGACTGTGTGGACGTACAGCATAAAGCTCTTGCCATAGGACTTGGAAGTACGACTATAAAGAGCGCGGAGTATTCGGGCGGAGTTCTTTCAAAGATTAACCTTGACGGATTTGTGGACTTTCCTACAGACAGCGCATGCGGAATTATCGTGAATGCGTGCGCAGGAACTGAAAGGGGCGTTCTTTATCTTAAGGTAAGCAATGCGGAAGACACTGTAAGAACCCATACACTTAAGGTTACAAGTCCTGTTTCAATAAGCGACAGTGTTCTTCCGGGGCATGGCGATACAATATCTTTCGGCAGACTCGACACTGACGGAGAGTTTACGCAGATAAGAAGCCGCATGAAGATTATGGACGCGGAGCCGAACGGACGGAATTATATTCTTACGCTCAAAGATTATGTTCCGGAAATGTACAAATACGGGACAATCCCTGCCTATACATCGAATGTAACAAACAGACCCAATAAGACCGGCGGAACAACAGACCAGAGCAATATTCTTGACGGTGTGATAAAGGCTGCGGAACAGGCGGCAAAAGCCGGGGGAAGTGATGCGGCGCAGGAAGCCGTCAATGCAATGACCCACGGTAACCATTTTACGAATGTACACAAAATAGACTTTGACGGAACGTCTATTGACGCTATTCTTGCAAAGATAGACGAAGTGCTGAAAACTGCCAATTCAATGACAGAAATCAAAGACGAGGATATGACCGTCGTCATGGACGACGCAAACATGAATATATCTACTCTGCAACAGACTGCGACAGAAATATCGGCTTCCGTTGCAAAGAAGGCTGACAAGTCGGAACTGGAAGACGCGAAAACAAACATCTCTACGTTGCAGTCAACAGTTTCTGTGCAGAGTTCATGTGTCGGTGCTATGGTCAGAGGCGGTGGCGCGGAAGGGCATATGTCGCTTTCTCTTGAGCTACCTGTTGTTATTGACTCTGACACGCGTAAAACAATGGTGGCAATATCTTCGGAAACGGTTGTTGCGGCAGTGTACGCACAGCTTTCAGACGCGTCGGGTACTGCGATTAAAGGAAGTTATGCAATCAAAAAGAATGTGGCAGAAGACAGCGTAAAAGCGTTGTGGGACGCCTGTGTCAAAGGAGGGCTTCTTGCCAGCCAGATTGAACTAACCGCAGCCCAGATAAAGGTTGCCGTCAAGTCCCTGAACATAGACGCAGAGAAAGTTGTATTTAACAACGGCGGTACTTCGACATCGATAATTGAAGGCGGAAAAATAAAAACAGATTTGATAGATGCAGATAGTCTTTTCGCACAAAATATTGTTATTGGGTCACAAGGATCTGTATGCTCTAAAGATTATTCCTCGGAGAATGACCGGGGATTCAAAATCAGTGGTAACGGAGATGCAGAATTTTCGCAAATAATGATTAAAGGCAACTCTGTTTTCAAAGGAGATATAGATTCAGGCCCATTAATGCTGAATTCAATTAATCCATCTAATAGTAAAGACGAAGTGATATATGAAGTTGGAGCTTCAACAAAACCTTTAATGGATAGAATAATTGCTGGAGAATCTGGTTATTTTGCTTGTTCAGGCTCATATAAAGGTGTCAATTTTGTATATTACAAACTAACTAAATATGAATTCAAAGGAATGTATAGTGGCTATATTACATTATATAAAAAAGGTCTTATACGGATACCAACTGACGAGGATTCCGCTTCAAGTCATCCTGGAATTGCTTTAGGCGAAAAATGGGTGAATGCTACAAAGTATTATACATTTCTTAATAAGCTAATACTAACCACATATAATCCTACAGGTAAGACATTTAAATTGAAGGATCTTCCAACATCTGCCCCCACCGAAGCGGGGTATGTGTGGGTTGATTCCGAAGGTTATTTGCGTTTAACGACTTAATGTAATATCTATTTTCCCCTTTAGGCTTTCATTATGCCACGAATTATTCGAGTCATATTGCCATTGATAATAACAATCTAAAGTCGAAGAATCGTCAAAATAAAAAACTACATGATAGCTAAAGGTATGGGCTTTATCTTTGGTCGGTAACTGTTCTACCGAATAAATATTGCATTTAATAATATTTTTTACCAGTGTATCAGAATATTCCTTACCGTTTAATACTGCCGTTTCCGTAATTGTATAAGTCCCTGTGGCCTCATATTCTCCTTCAAATTTATAATCGGAAAAACAATTATAAATTTGAAGATCAGTGGTCCCTTGAGGAAAGGAAAAACTATTATCAGTGATAAAGTAAACAGAACTATCAGTTTTGGGTAATGAGGTAGAAGGAGTATCACAGCCAGAAAATGTAAAAATGACAAATAATCCAAGTATTAAAAATCTTTTCATATCTGTCATATTATTCCATAAATACAAATAATTCAACACTCTCATATTTTATGTATCCCCCCCCCCTTGATTAATAATGTATAACGTTGTATATTATAAACATCAGGAGGTTAAAGATGTCTGACCAAGACAAGAAGCTCGCAAGAGCTGCACTGGTTCTAGGAATTGTACTTGTAACCTTGCAAATCGCAAGTACAATCCTAGATATAATTCTTAAACTGGTTCGGTAGCCAGTGGGGAGCGAAAGCTCCCCTTTAATCTAATGAATTAGAAAAGGAGCGTCAAGTGAACTATAAACTGCTTATTGTCCTTATAGCGTTAGCCATTATTATGGTTGCTCTAAAGATTGTCGTTAAGTTCATATAACGGATAGGGCAAGCGTTACGGCTTGCCCGGCATTGAATAGAGGTGATTATTTATGACTACAAAAGAAGTATCTGAAAAATATGGTGTCTGTATTGCTTCCGTTGCACGTTGGGCAAAGAATAATGGTGTACAGCGTGGAGAGCCAATTAACGGAATAAGTCCGTTTAACTGGACTGAAGACGACTGCAAACGTTTTGAAAACCGAACAGGCAAAGGTTGGAAAAAAGGTGTTCCAAGAAAAAAAGAAATTTAATCTTTATCGATTTAACACAAAAACACGGTTTCAGAAAAAGAAACCGTGTTAGAAAGTTATTCATTAGAAAGAGCTAAGTCTATTAAATAACGACTTATTGTTTTTTTATTTTTTTCTGCATTTTGT
>ERZ1034719.456-NODE-456-length-24376-cov-5.589449_pt1 | contig 24376 bp, 13 predicted proteins | sample MGYA00520703_ERZ1034719 | MGnify/ENA primary metagenome ERZ1034719 (study PRJEB33766, sample SAMN09781716) | gut metagenome | biome: gut microbiome | host: Homo sapiens | place: Madagascar | study: EMG produced TPA metagenomics assembly of the PRJNA485056 data set...
GTAGCAAGTTGTGCTGTCTTGTCATCGCAACTGCCCTTTCGTGGCTGTTTGCGGTATCAGCCAATGCGCAGATTTCTATGTCGTTGAAGGATGTTAGTGTGCGCTCTGCCGTAGAATATCTGCAGAAGGAGTACCACTACTCGTTCACGATTGGAACTGATGACATTGACATCAACAAACATGTGACAGTACAGGTTAAGAATGTGTCAATCCAGAATGCGCTTGACCGTATTTTTGCCGGACAGAATGTTTCTTACAAGGTCAATGGCAAAAATATTTCCGTTGTCGCAAAAAAAGCTCAGCCTGCGCCGGCAGCAAAGCCTGTGGGAAAGGCCCAGTCGCTGCTGTGCACCGGAATTGTCGTGGATGAGAACAATTCCCCGATGGCAGGAGCTTTCGTAGTGGAGAAAGGTACGACCAATGCCGTTTCTTCCGGCGCTGACGGAAAATTCTCCATCAAGGTTACCGGTGCGGAGCCGGTGCTTTCATTCTCTTTCTTCGGCTACGAGGATAAAGAGGTGCAGATGTCATCTTCCAGGACCAATATTGAAGTGAAGATGGAGCCGCAGGCATTGTCGCTCGACCAGTCAGTGGTGGTCGGATATGGTAGCATGACCCGTAGGGACATCACTTCCGCCATCGGTCAGTTCAAGCCTAAGGCATCTGAAAGGCGTGACGTGCTTTCTGTGGACCAACTTCTCCAGGGACGTATTGCCGGTGTGAATATCACTACCGCATCTGGTATCCCGGGAGCCAGCAGCCGTGTGAGCATTCGTGGTATCGGTTCCCTCAATGCCGGTAATGAACCTCTGTATGTCATTGACGGTGTGCCTATTACGAGTACTTCAGGTGATACGGGCGCATTTTCGCAAGGTGAATCCATGACGGGCTTGGCAACATTGAATCCGTCTGATATCGAGTCTGTGGAGGTCCTGAAAGATGCGGCATCCGCTGCCATCTACGGTTCCCGTGCCACTAACGGTGTCATTATCGTGACCACCAAGTCGGGAAAGAAAGGCGCTCCGGTAATTTCGATTGACGCAAGCATGAGTTTCAGCCAGCAGCCGCGTCTGGACAAGCTGGATCTTGCAAGCGGCGACCTTCTGATCGAAACTTTCAACGAGGCTATCGACAATTATAACATCCAGTTCGGCAAGACTCAGGAGCGTTTCATCAATCCTATGCCTGGAAAACCGACTCATAATTGGCTTAAAGATGTGCTCCGTACGGGCTTTTCACGTAATATTACCGCTTCAGTATCAGGCGGTTCCGAAAAGATAAGGTACTATGTTTCTGCGACTGCAAAGCATCAGGAAGGAACAGCATTGAGCAATGCTCTCAATCAATACAGCATCAAGTCCAACATTTCCGGAGATATCAGAAAATGGCTTTCTTTCGGTATCAACATGCAGCTCAGCTATACCAAGAACAACCGAGTTTCTTCCGGTTACAGCGGATATAATGTCATCAAGGCTGCTGTGGAGCAGTACCCTTGGGATGAGCCGTTCCTCCCTAACGGAGACTGGGCTACATCCAAGAATGTGCTCGTGAACAACAATGCCCTTCAGGCAATCAAAGAGTCCGATGTGTGGCTCAAGACCTATAGGGCATTGAGCAATGCGAATTTGACCTTCCATATTATCCCGGGTCTTGATTTCAAGACATCCCTGGGCGAGGATTTCTCAGCATTGGAAGAGCATGTTTATTATACGGCGAAACATCCTGGCGGATATCCGTCGAAGGATAATCCTCAGGGAGGTTCATTGACCGACAGCCGCAAGTTCCGCAGCTCTGTAATTTGGGAAAATACATTGTCATACGACAAGAAATTCAATTTCGGACTTGGACTCAACGTCGTTCTCGGTCATTCCGCACAGGTGGATGAGAACTCGATGGCTCTGCAGAGGGGTATCGGATTCCCGTCAAGCTCATTCGACGTGAACTCTGTCGCAGCGGAAATCAGCAAGGCCAATACAATCCGTACTGCTTACGCGCTCCAGTCGTTCTTCGGCCGTGTCAACTTGAATTACAAGGACCGCTATGTGGGAACTCTCACGATGCGTGCCGACGGATCATCCAAGTTCGCTCCTGAAAACCGCTATGGTTATTTCCCTTCTGCCAGCCTCGGATGGAATGCCGACAAGGAATCCTGGTGGCATGCTGACGGCATTACCATGAAACTTCGTGCCAGCATCGGTGCCACAGGTAACCAGGGCAACATCGGACCTTATGCCTATCAGGCACTTGCATCCGGCGGTGTGAACTATAACAATACCAACGGCCTCGGTCTCAGCACTCCTGGCAACCGTGACCTGAAATGGGAAACTGCCGTGCAGCAAGACTTGGGTATCGACATGAGTTTCTTCAAGGGCGCATTGTCTTTCACTGCCGATGTGTTCAACAAAGACACCCGCGACCTGCTCTACAGCAAGCCGACGATGATTACCACGGGATATTCCAGCTATACCTGCAATATCGGTTCAATGAACAACAAAGGTCTTGAGCTCACTGTTGCCGGAAATGCCGGAAAGAAGGATTTCCGATGGAGAGGTGATTTCAATATCTCATTTGTGAGGAATAAACTGACCAAGCTCCTGGATGACAGTGACATAATCATGCCTGACTCTTTCCACGCATTGCAGGTAGGCAAGGAAGTCGGTTCGTTCTACATGGTCAAGATGCTCGGCATCTACCAGCATGATGAGGACGTCCCTAAATACCTCTATGAAAATGAAGGAGTACGTGCCGGTGACGTAATCTATGATGATTATAACGAAGACGGAAAGATTACTGCTGACGACCGTCAGATAGTAGGCTCCGCCAATCCTAAATTCAGCGGCGGTTTCAACAATACATTCACTTGGAAGAATCTGGAGCTCTCCGTGTTCATGACATACTCATACGGACAGAGCGTATATGAATATTGGACTGGTGGCCTCAGGCTCGGAAACGGAACATGGCCGCAGCTCAAGTCCGCATGTGAAGGAAGATGGACAGGTCCCGGTACCACCAACAAGACTCCTCGTGCAATTTACGGACAGAGCTGGAACAGTACCAAGTTCGTCAATACCCGCTTCCTGCACGATGCATCATATCTTCGTCTGAGATCCATCACATTGGGTTACAATCTCCCTTCGAAGTGGATGCGCGCGATCAAGATGAACAGCGTAAGGGTATATTTCCAGTTGGACAATGCCTACGTGTTCACGAAGTGGCCTTATCTTGATCCGGAAGTGTCATATAATTCCAATGCAGCCACTTACGGTGTCGATTGGCTCAATCCTGGACAGCCTAGGACGTTCATGTTCGGTGTCAATCTTAAATTCTAATTGTCAATATGAAAAAGATAATATTAGCGCTGTTGACAGCATCCATAATAATTTCGTCCTGCGACATTTTGGATAAATATCCGCACGATGCAGTATCAAGGGACAGCGTGTCAGAAGAAGATCTGGAGCTCCTTTTTACGGGTCTTTACTGCTACTCGCAGTATAAGCCGGGTTTCGAGGGATATTTCCAGAATGATATGACGGGAGGAGACTTCTTCCGTGGAGGCGGTTCCGTATGGCCGGACGCTCCGTCATGGATCAAGGACTTTTTCCTGCCGACCAACGGCTGGATCCAGGTCCCTTATACAGGATATTATGCCCTGCTTTATCAGATAAACAGCTTCATCGAGGTTGCTGAAAAGGCGGCACAAACCGACAAGGTCCGCCAGATGCTCGGAGTGGCATATTACTTCAGGGCATTGGATTACTATAACATTGTCACCAAATACAGGATCGCTCCTCTCATGAGGGTTACCAGCAATGATCCGCAGCCGAATTCTACCGAGGAGGCTCTTTGGGCTTTTGTCAATGAGGACCTTGAAAAAGCATTGGCGATGTGCCCTGAATATTCTACCAAATATTATGTGTCATTGCAGGCAGCCAAGGCGCTTGCGGCGAGAGCATATATCGCCCAGGGCAAAAAGGCCGAGGCAGCGAAACTTGCTGATGAACTCATAGCTGATCCGCTGTTCGCACTGGATGATTTTTCCAAGATTTTCCGTGGCGAGGCCAATTCAGAGGTAATATTCACATTTGCCAACTTGCCGGAAGAGAGCGGTATCAAGTTCGCTGGCGAATTCTTGCAGCCTGCCACTATTTATGTGCCTGTACCTGAGGTGATTGCATTGTTCACTGATAACGACAAGAGAAAGTCGATCTCGATAACGGTGGACGGAAGCGAAACTGTATTGAACAAGTATATCAACAAGTCATCTTCAGACCCTATCATCATCTCCCGCCTTGCAGAGATGTATCTTATCAGTGCGGAGGGCAAGGGTCTTGCCGGAGGCGGTCTCGCCAGACTCAATGAACTCAGGCGTGCGCGCGGCCTTCAGGATCTTTCACCTGCGCCGAAGAACGAGGAGGAATTTATTGATGCGGTTCTTGCAGAAAGGCGTCTGGAGTTCCTCGGAGAGGGATTCAGATGGTATGACCTTGTCCGTACGGGAAGATATATGAAGAAAACCGGCCTTCCTGAGAAATATACGGTTTTCCCTATTCCTCAGAAACAGCTGGATTTGAATACTGTCAATCTGCATCAGAATGAACTTTGGAAATAACGATATGAAAATATTAAACAGAATATGGCTGGCTGCCAGCGTGTTGATACTCAGTGCAGCTTGCGACAAGGCTCAGGACACGGACTTCCTGTATGAGCCGACTACGGAAATCGGAAAGACTTTCGTGAATGATTGCCAGGAGGTGGCGAGAGTGTTCAAGGATACATCTTTCGTGGTGGCTGTAGGTGTGGAAGAGACTGACTTGCATCTCCAGACAATGGAAGGATATGTACAGCAGATATGTATCCTCCGCATTGACACCAAGACTCCGGGCCTGAAAGTGAAGGTTGCAATGCCTTACAACAGCAATTCCATCTCGGACGGCTGGAGAAAACAGACATTGATAGATATGGCGGCCGCTATGGACAAGAGCCGTGCGAGAGTCGTCGGTATGATCAACGGAGATTTCTGGAATATCAACACTCCTATCAATCCGAGAGGTCCCGTGCATCGTGGAGGAACGATTGTCTCGTCAGCATGGGATTATAATCCGAATGTCGAGCAGCAGGCTCTCAGCTTCGTCGGAGTCGGTTTCGACAACAAGATGGTAATTGCCGAGCGTGCGAAATACGAGGAGATGAAAACCCGTCTTAAGGAATGTACGGGCGCAGGTCTGATCCTTTTGTCAAACGGCCATTTCTCAGGAACTGAATGGGTTGCAAGAGACCCGCGTACCGCTATCGGTTATACTGATGACGGCATCGTGTATTTCCTTACGGCTGACGGACGCAGGACATTCGGTGCCGCAGGCCTTACCTATAAGGAGATGGCATACATGTTCCAGTCTCTCGGATGTTCCGGAGCTGCCAATCTGGACGGCGGCGGTTCTGCCCAATTCATGGTGCGTCACCCAATTGCACAGGTGTTCCAGATTCGTAACAGACCTGCTGACGGGGCTGAAAGACCGGTAGTGTCCGGCTGGGCCGTAACAGTAGATGAACCATAATAATTGATGACAATGAAAAGAATAATATTGATACTTCAGATGGCTCTGTTGCTTGTTGGCGCAGCATCTTGTTCGGACTCGGAATCTGGGAATGGACTTGCTGCGGAGCCGGAGCTGATATCCATAATCCCTGTCTCCGGAGTATCCGGATGTACAGCGATCATTTCCGGAGTGAATTTCGCTGCGGAGCAGTCTGCAAACAAGGTGTATTTGGATGGCCAGGAGGCGCAGGTAGTGTCTTCTTCCAAGAACAGAATCCAGATTGTGACTCCGGAACATGCTGACGGAAAGGTAGATGTGAAGGTTTCCGTGAACGGTACTGAGGTTTCCGGCCTGGACTTTACTTATGTGACACTCGCGGAGCCGGAGGTGAAGATTACCGCGTTGAGGCCGTCTTTCGGTTTCGTAGGGGACAATGTCACTATCCTCGGAGAGAACTTCTCTGATGAGTTGGCCGACATGTCAGTTACCTTCGACGGCGTAAAAGCCAATATTCTCACGACATCATCTTCAGCATTGTCAGTAACCGCACCTGAACACGCACGTGGACGCGTTACCGTGGAGGTGAAGAACGGTGCCAAGACGGCGGTTGCGGAATTCACCTACGTGGAACTGATGGTAGAGAAGTCCACTCCTTCAGAGGGCGGCGCCGGAACTATCGTGACCATCTATGGTGAAGGCTTCAGCGAGGAGCTTGCGAACAATGTGGTTATGGTCGGCGACCAGGTTCTGACAGTTACAGAGGCTACCGCCACGACATTGAAAGTGGAGATGCCTGCACTCGGAACCGGTACTTATACGTTTACCGTGAAGGTGGGCGAGAGAGTCTGCACAGGCGGCTCATTTACCGTGGCTCCTCTGTGGTATGTGGAGACTGTCGCCGGTTCTGCCCAGGGTACAAAGGACGGAATCGGAAAAGAAGCTAAGTTGGAGATTGTTCAGCATCTCGCGATGGGACCTGACGGCAAAGTATGGTTTACATCGCGTGGCGCCAAAGATAAGAATGCCATCAGGACGCTGGATCCTAAGACTTGGGAGGTCAAGACGGTTATCGGTACGGACAATGCGCTCATTAATAATACTCATCTTTGGGGTTCTACATTCGATTCCAAAGGAAACTACTATGTGGCAGGCAAAGCAGCTGGCAAAGTATTCAAGATTGCCGCTGGAACCAATGGAATCAGCGTATTGCCGCTTCCGGCACATAAACTGACATCAAATCCGATGTGCGTGCTTACTGATGCTCAGGATAATCTGTATCTGCTGAACCGTGCGAATCCAAGTTATATCTCGGTATATGACAAGAACCTTGTGCTGAAGCACGACTGGCCGGTTAATTTGTTTGCTGAACACATGGCGTGGAACAAGGACAAGACTAAACTTTACCTTGGTACGGCCGCTGCTCCGTTCGGAATTTTCGAATTCGATCCTGCTACGGGAGAGATGAAGAAAATCGCGGGCACCAAGGATAAGCCTGCTAGTGCGGCGAATACGACAGACGGCGAACCGGGCAATCCTCTTACTGCGACTATCGGCCAGATAGAGGGTATGGCAGTCGATGCTGAAGGTAATCTGTGGTTCTCCGATATAACTACCAGTACAGTCCGCGTATTGGTTCCTGGAGAAGGCGGAGACTATACCAAGGGAACCGTCAAGACTCGTGCAGGTATGAATTTCGTGCCGAAATATCCTGGAGTTGACGGACTTGGGACCAACGCGGGATTAAAATACCCTTGCGGATTGCTTCCGATGCCGGACGGCTCAATGCTGCTTGCAGACGGAACCGGCTTTACCATAAGAAGGATATACTCAAAATAAGCGTATATGAAAAAATCGATAATTTTAGCGGCAATGGCACTTGTAACACTTGCAAGTGCCTGCCAAGATGATAAATACGTCGCCAATGTGACGGAACTCAGCCTTGTGCGCATGGATCCTGAAAGCGGATATTCCGGCGCCATCGTGAAAGTTCTCGGACGTAATTTCAGCGAAAAAGCGAAGGACAATGTGGTCCTTATCGGCGGGAAAGAGGCTAAAGTGCTGGATGCCAACAAATGGGATCTTACAATCGTGGTTCCTGAAAATGAACCGGCAGAATATGAAGTACAGGTTACCACACCTAAAGGCACGGCCGGCGGAATCAAATTCCTCTACAAGGAAAAGCCTGAGCATATGTACATTGCTTCCATTTATGCCGGAAAGGTAGGAACAAATGCTTCTGAAGACGGAGTGGCCACCTCTGCGACATTCTCATCCCCGGAAGGTATCATTCCTGCCGGTGACGGAAATTACTACATCTTGCAGAGAGGTTCATTTGCCATCAGAAAGATGGACTCCTTCGGAAGGGTCACTACTGTGAAAACATCAGGCGCGGAACTTCACCATCCTTGGCAAGGTGCAGTCGCTCCGTCGGGAGAACTGTACTTCTGCAACAAGAGCAGCAACCAGCTCATGAAGATGGACGCTGCCGGAGTCGTGAAAGTGGTCTCCGGATTTACCTTGCAGAACCCTATGGGTGTCAAATTTGATTCAGACGGCTTCGGGTATCTCTCGAACAGAAACACTGACGGCGGTCAGGTGATTAAGTTCAAGGACGATGCTGTGGTCAAGACTTTCAGTGTTCCTACAGCGACTTGTGCATCTGTAGATGCTGCCGGTAGGGTTATTGTCGGATCAAATGATTCCGGATATCTATTTATGATAGACAAGGAGGGTAATGTTACCAAGATTGCCGGAGATGGAAATCGCAGTGGTTCCAAGGGAGACGGCGTTCCGGGAGATTTGCTCGACAAGAGTACAATCGGCATGGTAAACGGAATCTGGTGCGCAAAGGATGGTGCATTGTATTTCTGTGATGTTACCGCCCAGTCTGTAAGAAAACTTACTCCGGGAGCCGGCGGTGACTATTCCAAAGGCAAACTTGAAACCATTGCGAGCGGTTTTTACCCTTCTGATGTCGTAGTTTCTGAGGATTGTGCGAAAATTTTCGTAACTTCGGCGACCACGAATACAATCAGGCTTATTGAAATTATCTGAAATGACGGAAAAGAATCTTGTCGGCAGACTGAGACGTGGGGATAAAGCGAGTTTCGATGAGCTTTTCAACAGGTACTTCGAGCAGTGTTTTACTTATGCGGTATCACTGCTCAAGGACCCGGACGCTGCTGAAGATGTAGTTCAGAATGTGTTTCTGAAACTATGGACGGGCCGTGAACGTCTGGATTCTTCCAAGCCGGTCAAGAGCTATCTTCTGACCGCCATCAGGAATGAATCCATCAGTTGGCTCCGTGCCAAATTCGTCGCTGACAGGGAACGCCGTCTTGTACAGGAACCTGAGGATGAAACTCAGAATATCCTGAACACAATATCTGCGCTCGAGCTTGATGCAACTATTTCGGCTGCAATCAGCAAGTTGCCGGAAAAGCGGCGTCAAGTATTCGAGAAACGCAGGTTCGAGGGGAAGACGGTGGAGCAGATTGCTGATGAGATGAATCTTTCTCCGAAAACGGTGGAAAGACACCTGACATTGGCAATGAAGGATTTACGACATGTGATTTCTTGAGTAAGCATGAAAAAATAAGTTGGTAAAGATTTGTGAAGTATTTTCGAGGATAGATTTCTTTTCGAAGAAGGAGTGTACTGGACGTACACGACTGATGAGAAAAGGAATATAGACCGAAAAGACGAGCAAAGATTACCAAGTTATTTTTTAAGGATTACCAAACTTTAAACATAAAAAAACACACGACAATGTTTTCATTGCTGATTTTCGCTTTGCTGCAGTTGCAGCCTATGCAGATGCTCCGGGAAGATCCGGACAGGGCAGGGGTGAACACCCATCCTTATGAATTCAAGGAAATGCAGGCAACACCGGCCCCTAAGGGATATAAACCTGTGTATATCAGTCATTACGGACGCCATGGCTCCAGGACGAACTGGGGCATTGCCAATTACACTTATGTAATCGACATATTGGAGAAGGCGGATAGCGCCGGCATCCTTACGCCGGAAGGCGAAGCCCTTTTGCAGGAGGCGCGGATCGTGGCTGAAGTGCATCATGGCGCCAACGGACATCTGACGAGACTCGGCGAGAAGGAACACCGCATGATTGCGGAAAGGATGTATAAGACCTATCCTGGAGTATTCCGCAAGGGCAGCGGTCTGGTGAGGGTGGAAAGCAGTACGGTACACCGTTGCCAGGTCAGCATGGCCAATTTCGTCGGAGAACTCATCCGCCTGCAGCCGGGACTTCAGTTCGAGATAGACAGCGATGATATCATCATGTCGTATATCAGCAACGGCACATCCAAAGAGCAGAAGGAAGCTTCTGCGGTGATGCTTGAACCACTGAAGCATGTGCAGACTGACACCGTGAAAGTCATGGCGTCATTGTTCACCGACCCGCAGGCTGCAAGGCAGTTCGTGCGCAATGCGGACAAATTCCAGACGAAAATCTGGGAGGTCGCCAGAATCGCACGCTCGTCAGGAGTCGAGACCAATGTCTACAGGCATTTGCCGGAAGACGTCATCTACAAATGGTGGGACTACAGCAACCGCGAACTTTATATCAGGCACGGGAACTCCGTGGAATTCGGAAAGGAAAGGATGAAAAACACGGAACCGCTTGTGAATGATATTGTTGCGAAAGCTGATGAGGCCCTGGCATCCGGACATTATGCTGCCGACTTGAAGTTCGGTCACGACTATCCTATCATGGCATTGGTGGGATACCTGCATCTGAGCGGAGTGGGCGAAAGGCTGTCTTTCGATGAGATACCGCAGAAATGGAATGATCCGATGAACATACCGTTCGCGTCGAATCTCCAGATGATTTTCTACAAGAGCCATAAGTCACCGGACGTGCTGGTGAAATTCGTGTATAACGACAAAGAACGCACTATTGCAGACCTGGAGGCAGTCTCCGGTGTCTACTACAAGTGGGAAGATGTAAAAAAATTCATTGAAAAACGTAAATAGAATTATGATGAAAAGCAGAATGTGGGCGACAGCGGTCGCAGCAGCGGCAATGCTTGCTTTGGCGACTGTCGCAAATGCCGGGGAGCCGGAGAAAGATGGATTGGTATATCACGATGCCACGGAATTTTTGATTGGAGGAAAAGCCACCCAGGCGACATTGACCCCTTACGACAGGCTTCCTGCTTCTTACGAGAAGACCACCAGACCTGAACTTTGGCGTCACGGACACCATTCTGCAGGTATTTACGTGCGTTTCCGTACGGATTCCCCGATCATCAAGGCAAGATGGACCTCTTATTTCGGAGCATATATGAACCACATGTCGCCGGCCGGCATCAGAGGACTTGACCTCTATGTGCTCGACGAGGGCAAATGGTATTTTACAGGTGTGGGCAGACCTAGCAGGGACAACAAGACCTCGGAGTATGTGCTTGTGAAGAACATGGACCGCAAGGAGCGTGAATATATGCTTTATCTGTCTCTGTATGACGGCGTTACATCGCTTGAAATCGGTGTCGACGGGTCCAGCGTCATCGGCAAGCCTCAGGTGGACAGCCCTAGAAGAGGATGCCCGATAGTGATGTACGGCACCAGCATTCTCCAGGGAGGCTGCGTGTCACGTCCTGGAATGGTGCATACTTCATTGATAGAGAGAGCTCTCGACATGGAAGTCACCAATCTCGGATTCAGCGGCAATGCTCTCCTCGACCTGGATATCGCCCAGCTGATGGCATCGGTGGAAACACCTGCCGTCTACGTCATGGACAATGCGCCGAACTGCAAGGCTGACCGCATCGAGGCTCACAGCGTGGAATTCTTCCGCGTTCTCCGTGATGCACATCCTGACGTTCCGGTGGTTATCGTGGAGCATCCGCTTTACCCGACAATGCGTCTGAACAATGTCGAGCGCGAGGATATCATCGCCAGGAACAATGCCCAGAAAGCGTTCTATGAAAAACTTCGCAAGGCGGGCGAGAAGCGCGTATATTATGTCTCCGGCGAAAAACTTCTGGATGAAATGAAGGAAGGTACCGTAGACGGCGACCATTTCACCGACCTCGGAGTGACTTATTATGTAAAGGCAGTCCTGCCGACAATCAAGAAGGCGCTCAAGGCTTCCCCGAACAAAGTGGGAAAATAATCGCCTAAGGTAACTGCAAGCGTCTCCGGAGTTACGTATTGCAACATGAACCCCGAAAGTTTGTAAGCCTCCGGTAAGGCACGTGTTGAGAGTTTGTTCTGATTAGTTGCGATTAGTCTCGATTTTGTCGCTAATCGCAGCAACTTGCCCTCTTCGAGGGGGTCAACATCATAAAAATGGGGGGGGCAATATCGTAAGAATGCATAGTCCATGTGCCGTACGCTTGTCAAGATTGAACTCGTTTTCGGAATAGAACTTGCTATCCGATTGAACCATGTCCGTGTCCGTTCGTACAATTTTGCAGCCCGAACCGGAATCTCTGTTACTTTTGTTTCCATGTTAATTTGCTTTTTCCATTGGCAAAAGTACGGAACGCTCAAAAGCGCATCAACACGTAAAGGCGGAGACGCTAACTGAAATATGTTGAAAAACAGTATTGTCAATGTGTTCGGAAATGTTTAATTTTACGGAATAATCGTGCATATAACTACATAACGCTTTGAAAATGAGGTTATTACGCAATCGGGGGGGGGCGAAAACCATCCTTACTTTATGGCATTTGTCTGCTGCTGTTCTTGTTGATTGACATACGCGCCGGTGCGCAGCATGTCTCCATATCGACGAATGCACTTCAATGGGCGAACCTTGGAACTGTAAATGCCAATGCTGGACTAAGCGTCGCCCGCCACTTCTCTCTAGAGGCTGGGGCCAGATATAATCCTTTTACATTTCATAAATCCTCCGGAATGATGCTCCGGAACAAGCAGACTACGGCGTATGCAGGTGTACGCTGGTGGCCTTGGTATGTCTTTTCCGGATGGTGGATATCCGGAAGGGGACAATATTCCAGATTTTCTGATACGGGAATATGGAGATATGCCCTGAATGAGGGCACAGGTGTAGGCCTGGTGCTTTCTGGTGGATATACCTGGATGGTCAGCAAGAAGATAAATATAGAATTCAGCGTAGGAGGATGGGCAGGGCGCTATCTTGACCATAAACTGTATCATTGTCCGTCATGCATGGAAATCAGGGAGTCCGGTCCTAAGAACTTCATTGCTCCCGATGATGTGTCTGTCTCGTTTATGTACATGTTCTGAAATGAAAAAACCGATGATATTTTTGCTCTTGCTGCTGGCTCTGGCGGCATGCGGCACCCAGAGAAAGCTTCAGAAGCTGAAGAACGGGGAGACCGGGCAGGTGCAGCTTGCCCTTGGAGAACAGGCGGACTATCTTCCTGAGGTGGATACGACATCGCATATCTCTCATGACACATTGAAGGTGAAGGATGATGACGGGCATGAGATGATACTTATGAAAGCTGTGAAGGATGATGAGACCGGAGAAATGGTCGCCGCCGAGGAACTTGCACCGGTGACAGTGACTGCACGCTTCCGCAATGTCGCAGAACGCAGCGGGAAAGTGGATCTGTCATTCCAGGTGATTGTGCCGCAGTCGATGCGTGACAGCCGCTGGCAGCTGCGTTTCAATCCTGTGATGTATGTGCTTGGTGACAGCATAAGCCTGGACCCTGTGATTATCACCGGGGCGGCATACAGGAAAGCGCAGATGCGTGGGTATCAGCTCTATGACAAGTTCGTGTCCAGAATTGTCCAGGATTCTACAAGGTTTATCAATGTCAAGCAGCTGGATATATTCCTGAAGCGCTATATCCCTGCTGTATATTCATATAAGTCTGATACATCGTATGTATCGGAAAAGGAGTTCTATTCAGCCTACGGGCTGAGCGAGCAGCAGGCTGTTGAACATTACACGAACCAGTTTGCCAAAGCCGCGAATGAACGCCGCAAGGCTCGTCAGGACAAGATGTACCGCAAGTATGTCAAGGTTCCGATTGTGACAGAAGGCATCCGTCTGGATACTGTCATGACAGGGGATAATGGCGACTTCATATATAACTATGTCCAGACGATAAACACAAGGCCTAAGCTGAGAAAGGTTGACATTGTCCTTAGCGGCGATATAATGGAGCATGACGAGTGCATATACAAGATTCCGGCCAGCAAGCCTTTGACATTCTATATCAGCTCAATATCTGCATTTGTTGATGAGACGGAACGGTATCTGACCAAGGTTATATGGCGCCGTGCCACTGCTGATACTGAAAGCAAGATAGACTTCGAAGTCGGGAAGGCGGATGTGGTTGAAAGCCTGGGCAACAACGGAGTTGAAATTGAACTGACGAAACGGACACTTGCCTCCCTGGTGGAAAACAGCACCTACGACCTGGATTCTATAGTGGTCAGAGCCACCGCCTCTCCGGAGGGGGCATATAAGGCGAATGCAAGCCTCGCGCAGCGCCGTTCAGAATCGGTGTCAGCATATTTCGGCCGTTATGTCAAGGCGTATCGTGATTCCCTGCTTGCTGACAGGGGTGTATTTGCTGAAATAGGAAGCGATGTGATGAGGGATGCTTCCGACAGCCTTGCGGACATTGTATTTACTCCGCGGTCTATTCCTGAGAACTGGGATGACCTTTATGAGATTGTAAGAAATGACATTGTCATGAATGACGGTCTGAAGGAGGAATTCGAGTCGATCTGCAGATCGGAACCGGATCCTGACAGGCGCGAGCAGAAGCTTCAGCATTGCCAGTTCTATAAATATATGAAGGAAAATCTCTATCCTCAGCTGCGTACCGTGAAATTCAATTTCTATCTGCATCGTAAGGGTATGGTGAAGGACACCGTGCATACGACAGTGGTTGATTCTGTGTATATGCAGGGCGTCCAGGCATTGAAGGACATGGACTATGCAAGGGCTCTGGCGCTTCTGTCACCGTATGCCGATTTCAATGCCGCAGTGGCGAATATGGGTATGGAAAGAAATGCTACAGCAATGCAGATTCTGCAGGCGATGAAGCCTGATGACAAGGTGAACTATCTTATGGCGATTCTGTACTCGCGCTCGGGTGATTTCCAGAATGCGATAGAACGTTATCTGCAGGCATGCAGGCAGAATCCTTCCTATGTCTTCCGTGGCAATCTGGATCCGGAGATATCGGTGCTGATAAAGACATATAACCTTAATTCACAGGAAGATGATGAGGTGTTCCAATAAATTGCTTGCCGCCATGTTTGCGGCGCTCATTGCTGTCTCCGGCTGTGGAGATACATATCTGGACAAGATGTGGAAAAGCAATGTCGAGCATGAAGATGCCATTGCATCCAATGCTGAACGGATAGCCAGGCTTCAGGCACAGTGTGATACCATCAACAGGAACATTGATGCGATGAAGACACTGGTCGAGGCCATGCAGAACAATGATTATGTGGCAGGTGTCAGACAGGTTGACAATGGCTACCGCATATTGTTCCGTAATGGCGGATATGTGGATATATTTAACGGTCACGACGGTCGTGATGGGACTGATGGTTCGGATGGGCATGATGGACTGCCGGGAAAAGACGGGCAGGATGGTAAAGATGGCAAGGACGGCTCTGACGGGCATGATGGCGAGGATGGTCATGACGGTAAGGATGGCAAGGATGCTTCGGCTCCGGTCATATCAATGAGGCAGGCTGAAGATGGCGCATGGTACTGGACTCTGGATGGCGAGTTCATGACTGATGCAGGCGGTCTGCGGATACCTGTGTATGGTGAAGATGCGGCAGCTCCGCAGATACGCATGGAGAATGGCAGATGGCAGGTGTCCTGCGATGGCGGAAAGAACTGGAGTGATGCCGGACAGGCTGACGGGCTGGATGGCGATACCATGTTTGCCGGCATTGACCTTACTGATACGGATGTCTTATTCAGATTTAGGGACGGAATGTCCTTCTCGCTTCCTCGGTGGAACGGACTGGAGATTTCTCTGGATATTGACGGCAGCGAGACAGGTGTGGAACCTTGCAAGGAGATCCAGATAAACTATCAGCTTAATTATTCATCAGATGCGACAGTGGTGACGGCTGCTTCTGATGGTAACTACCGTGTGAAAGTTCAGAGGACTGACAATTCCTCAGGGCGTATAATTATCACAAGTCCAAAATATTATGAGGATGGTCATGTCTCGATAATAGCATCGGACGGAAGCGGATACTCGGCCGTGAAAGTGGTGAATTTCTATAAGAGGACGATATACATTGCCGGTCTGAACTATACGATTCCTCCGCAGGGCGGTTCCATATCTGTTCCTGTGTCCACGAATTTCGAGTATGTACTGAAGTTCCGTGGCGGTGATGTGCCATGGCTCGGATATCAGGTGAAGCCTATGGCTGCTATCAGGAATGACAGGATAGAGCTTGCCGCCGAGATGAACAAGGCATTCAAGGAGCGGAATGCAGTGCTGGAGCTGTATGCTAAGAATGATCCGTCACGCCCTCTTAAGGAAATAAATATCATACAGTCTGCAGCAGTGTGGCGGCTGGAGCGCAACAGGTATATGCTTAATGCAGATGCTTGTGCACTGAGAACTTCTGCAGTGTCAACGTCAGGGCTTGCGGTCTCTTGTGATGCTTCATGGCTGAAGGTGGTGCCGGAGACTTCCGACAACATTCATTATTCATTGAACATATCGGTCGAAGCAAATGAAACAAGGGTGCGGAGAAGTGCGGAGGTCGTTTTCAGAACTTCCGATAGCGAGGATGAGCTTGGTGTGATGAGCATATCGCAGGTGGCGGAGGGTGAAGAGAACCCTGATGATATGATTTTCAAGGTGAGGGCGTATGCACTTAATTCTTATACATCAAAACTTCCGTTGTGTGGTATTGCTGATTGCATTGTGGACTGGGGCGATGGCTCTGAACCGGAACATTGTACCGCTGATTTTCCTTCTCATAGGTATCCTGAAAAGGTGAGTGAATATATAGTGCATGTTTCCGGAAATGTTCGTAATCTTAATTCTCAAAAGGTGGATCCCAGTATCGTTGAGGTGATTCAGTGGGGGAATACAGGGCTTGAATATATGTCCGGGGCTTTTGACGGAAATTATCTGCTTGTCAAGATTCCTGGAGATGTCTCCGGTGCGTTTTCGAATGTGAGGCGTTTTGATGGCGCATTTAAAGGATGCGCGTTCCTTGAATCTGTCCCGGAGGATTTATTCGTTTCGGCTGCGGCAGCATTAACTTTTGGCAGCACGTTTAACAAGTGCGCCTCATTGAAAACTATTCCTGTAGGGCTCTTCCAAAGCTGTGCGGTGGTAAAAGATATGAATAATGTCTTTTCGTATAGCGGAATTGAGGAAATACCTGAAACTCTGCTGTCACGCTGCACTGGACTTGAGAATGTCGGGGCTATGTTTGCCGGCTGCGAATCATTGAAAAATGTTCCTCAAAAATTGTTCTGGAATAGCCCTGCTATAAATGATGTTACTGGTTTGTTTGAACGTTGTGGCAGTCTGGAGGCTATTCCAGAGAAATTCTTCTGTAACAATTCTAAGATTGTATCGATGGTTTCCACTTTTGCCGAATGTCGTTCATTGAAGGCATTGCCTGCTGATCTTTTCGCGTATTTTCCGGATCTTCAGGATTTCTGGCAGACATTTCTTGATTGCAGTTCACTTGAGACACTCCCCGCGTCCTTGTTTGATAATAACAGAAAACTTCAGAGCACGCAGGAAATGTTCTTCTGCTGCGGTATTACAGGGAAGTCGCCATATACGATCATAGATGGGAAGAAGATCCATCTGTATGAGAGGTGGATGTATCCAGACTGGTTCTATCCGATATCCAGGCCATATAACAGGGCTTTCACGGGAAATAATTTTATTGATCAGAGCGTGATGCCTGAAAATTGGAGAAACTGATGAAAATTATGAGAAAGATATTTTTGCTGGTAGCCGGATTCTTGGCTGCAGCATCTTGCAGCACAGACAAGATTATTGACGAGATGAACAGGTCAAACGAAGTCCTGGAGGATAAGGTCCGGGACAATGCAGACCGTATCACGAAGCTGGAGAACCTGTGTTCACAGATGAATTCAAATATTTCCGCACTTAAGGTGATGCTTGATGCGGCACAGGGTGAGGACTGGGTCAAGAATGTGACTCCTATAAAGGGCAATGACGGTTCGGTTATAGGATATACATTGGAATTCACTAAAAGCGGTATTGTTACCATATACAATGGTAAGAATGGCCTTGATGGAAAGAACGGTGCCGACGGTAAAGACGGCAAGGATGGCGAGAACGGCAAGGATGGAAAAGATGGTGCCGACGGCAAGGATGGTGCTGATGGCGCCGACGGGAAAGATGGAAAGGATGGGAAGGATGGCTATACCCCTGAACTTGAAATCCGCAAGGACACTGATGGGCAGTATTACTGGGTGCAGGATGATGAATGGATGCTGGATTCTGGAGGCTGCAGGATTCCTGCACTTGGAGTAGCAGGGATTACTCCGCAGCTCCGTATCGTAGATGGCTATTGGGAAGTGTCATACGATAAAGGAACGACATGGAGCCGTACCGGACAGGCGACCGGGACTGACGGAACATCTTTCTTCCGTGAAGTGAAGGTATCTGATGGAGGGCTGGTCCTGACGCTTTCCGATGGTACTTCATTGACATTTCCGCGATATCAGCGTCCTGAAATCACTTTCAGTATCGGCGAGGATGGCACAGGTGCAGCTTCCGGTATCGAGGTGAATATAGGCTATACATTGAAGTCTCAGTCGTCAGGAACATCTGTGACTGCGACTTCCGACGGCAACTATTCTGTAAAAGTCATAAGAACGGATGAACATTCAGGACGGCTGGTCGTTACGCCTCCTTCACAATATACGGATGGCTATGTCAATGTCCTCGTGACTGATCCTTATGGCTATTCTCTGCTGAAAGTCATTAACTTCCATGAGAATAAGATTTCATTCCCTGAAGGATTGGAGTACAGCATATCACAGGAAGGAGGGATGCTGACTATCCCGTTGTCAATGAATTTCGATACCGATATCCGTCTGGATTCTGACTGGCTTACGATGGCTCCAGCCACAAAGGCTGTGATGAGGGACTCATCCATAGTGGTGTCGGCCTCGAAAAACAATACATTCGGCAGCAGGAGAGCTGTCATAAATGTCCATTCAAAAACCAATAGCTATCAGCCGTATGCGGAGATTGTCGTTAACCAGGCGTCGGCAAGTTTCTCGGTAAGCCAGACGAAATTCGCCATGCCATATCTGGCGTCTTCTGTAAAGGCAGGTGTGTATTCCTCATTGGGTTTGAAAATAGTTGTCAATCCTGGTTCAGAATGGCTGACAGCTGATACTCTTAAGTCCGGCAATGATTATGTCCTGACAATGTCTGCATTGAAGAATGATACCGGAGCGAAACGCAACGGGACGGTGACATTGTTCTCGGACATGGGTGAACGTCTGGGTTCGATTCAGATTATCCAGATGGCGGAGAAGTCTGATTCTCCGGATGATATGGTATTTACTGTGCGTGCTAACGTTCCGAATGATTTTACGTCGGAGCTTCCTCTGGATGGAGAAATCGACTGCTATGTCGATTGGGGTGACGGTAGCGTGGACTACTATAATTCGAAACCTGTGAAGCATACGTATTCTTCAGATGCGCCTGCTTCCTATGTCGTGCGGATTTCAGGGAAAGTTACGGGGCTTAATTCGGAAAATATAAGGATGCCGTCTGTTGTTGAGGTGAATCAATGGGGAAAGACTGGACTGAAGTATTTGCATCATGCTTTCTGTAATAACGTGGCTCTTGTAAAAGTTGCCGGTTGTGAAAACAATGAATTTGCTGAAGTTATCAATGCATTGGATATGTTTTCCAATTGCTATAATCTTGCTGAGATAGGCGGTCCTCTGTTCTTTGGCTGTGCAAATATTAATAGCCTGTCGAGAACTTTTGGAGATTGCCGTTCATTGAAAAATATCCCGGATAATCTTCTTACGGGATGTGAAAATCTGGCGGATGTCAACAGCATGTTCCAGGGGTGCCTTGCATTGGAGTCCATTCCTGCGGTACTCTTTAAGGATTGTCTTCATTTGAGATATGTCAGCACAACTTTTAGCGGTTGTTCTTCATTGTCAGCAGTGCCGGAAGATTTGTTTAAGTACAATCCTGATATAGCTGAAGTTAATTCGTTGTTCAGTGATTGTTCAGCATTGGTGACCGTTCCTGTAAATATATTTGATAATAACAGAAAAATCAATTCTATGCATTATATCTTCACTAGATGCGTCAATGTGAAGGGGGAGTCTCCATATACTGTAATAGATGGTCAGAAGATACATCTGTATGAACGAAATCAGTATACAGACTATTTTTCTTATATCGGAAATCATCAGAACTCTTTTGAGAGGGCTTCATTTTCAGATTATGATAAAATTCCTCGAGGATATAAGTGATTGTATTCGCTTTGGTTTTGTAAACCATAGTGCTGTTTTCGTTAACCTGTTGATTTGTAACCGTTTATCGTTTTTCAAAATAGCCTATATGATGATTTTGAAGAATGTTAACATGCTGATATTTAATTGATTAACCATAAAAATAACAAACGTATTGGAATGAACAGTTATCTAAGAAAACCGGCAGCTTCTGCCGCCATCGCATTGATGCTTCTCGCACCATCCTGCAAACGCTATGACAAGGACATCCAGCGTCTGGACGGCCGCATTGACCGGATAGAGAATACTCAGATAAAGACGCTAGACCAGCAGGTAGAGGCGATAAACAAGTCGCTGCCACAGCTTCAGAATACAGACGAGGAGCTGAGGGGCTATATAACGAAGCTTCAGGGGATTGCGTCAGATCTGCAGAAGTCTGTTGCGGAGACGGACGGGAAAATCGCCAGCGTGAAGTCGGATCTGGAACGTGCGATAAGTGATGCACAGGCAGATGATGCTGCGCTGAAGGAAGAACTGACATCTGCATTGAACACTGCTAAGTCAGATATCTTGTCACAGCTGGCTTCGGCGAAAACTGATATGCAGGGACAGCTGGACAGGATTAATGCAACGATAACGGAACTTCAGGCTAAAGATACTGAACTGGAGAAGAAAATAGAAGACCTTAAGACCTGGACATCTGGCGAGATACAGAAGTCAAAGGATTGGGCTACAGCTACATTCGCCACGCTGGAGCAGTACAATTCTGTCACCTCGGAGATTGTCACGATAAAGCAGAGCATAGAAGGGCTTGAAAGTTCCGTGGCAGTGATGGAGACAAAACTGAAGGAGAGCATATCCAAGGAGCTGGATTCAGCATTGGAACCTGTAAAGGATCAGATTTCCTCGGAAGTCATAAAAGAGGTGACATCATCATATACATCTGCCATCAGTGCTGCTAAGACAGAGCTCACAGAGGCCTACAAGGCGGAAATAGCTTCTTCCATTTCGGCTCTGGAGATTTCGCTTAAGAACTGGGTGAACAGCACATTGACAGGATATTATACTGTCAGTGAAACTGATGCGAAACTGTCGTCATTGAAATCCGACCTTGAGGGGCAGCTGAAATCCCAGCGGGCCTATCTTGAAGGATTGCTTGATAATCTTTCGGACAGCATCTCTTCGGGAATAAATGGCAATAAGGAGCTGATTGAGTCAGTGCAGTCAAGTCTTGCTTCTGTGAAAAAGGCGCAGGAGGCTAACACTTCTGAAATTTCTGCATTGAAGAGAGAGCTTGCTGAATCAAAGGAGGCTCTGACCGAGGCGTACAACAAAGCGATAGAAACAGCTGTCAGTGAACTTGACGGGAAGCTGACAGCTGATATGAAGTCTGAAATAGAGAAGGTGAATAAGAGCATTGATGCGAAGATTGCTGATGTCGAGCAGAAGCTGTCGGCTCTGGATGCAAGGGTGAAGACGCTGGAGAACAGCATCGTATCTATAAAGGCTGATATTAATACTGTCCTGGAGGAACTTACGGCAATGAAAGACCAGATTTCAAAGCTTGTAAGACGGATAATCTCCATATCTCATGTGCCGACATTTTATAGTGGAGAAGAGGTGATTCCTTATAAGTTGAACGGCAAGGTTCCAGTGCCTGGAAATTTCACTATAAGATTCGAAGTGGCTCCAGCCAGTGCTGCTGATGAGATCGTGGAGGTTTGGAAATCGGCTGTTTCGGTTAAGGGGGTATATACAAAGGCTTCTCTTAAAGGTGCAGGTGATTTCGTGCAGATTCCTGTGGTGTCAGTGTCAGCTGAAAGTGGTATCCTGTCGGTTACAATGTCTGGAGAAGGTATTGATAATGCATTCTTTATTGAGAATACGAAGAAACTTAATGTCAGACTGAAAATTTCCAGTGGCTCCGATGATGTGCTGTCGGAATATATAAGGATGCAGCCCTATAGGGATTCGTCAGATTCCGATTATTTTGACAAGAACGGCGTTTATCAGGGGCAGTCTGTTGAGATTGACGGTCTGATATGGGCTCCGGTAAATGCAGGAGCGGATGGCTCCAATATATATGGTGAGCTGTATAATTTCGCTGAGGCTGCTGATGCCTGTCCTGCAGGATGGCGCCTGCCTACAGATAGCGAGCTTTCTTCTTTGTCCAAAAATCGTAAGTCTTCATCCTCAAATGGCGTTTTCGGCTTTGATTTCTATGGAAGCAATTCTCCATCGGCAGAGAAGCCTAAGGTGTTTTTCCCTGCTGCCGGGCAGTACACAATGGGTAGTGTTATAGATAAGGGCAGCCGTGGCTATTACTGGTCATCGGATGAGGTCGCAAATTCCAGTCCTTCAAGTGCATATGGGCTAACTTTCTCCAGCGCAGGCTCTGTCGGAAGCCTGGTGGCCAATGTCGATACGAAAAATTCCGTCCGCTGCGTGAAAGGGGAGAAGAAGGTTGATGATGTTCAAATGCCAGATTATATTGATTCTCAAGGGAAAAACTGGGGTAAGGCGGTAGAAATTGATGAGATTGCTTGGGCTCCAGTAAATGCTGGTGTGTCAGCAACGAACGGATATGGGAAATTCTATACTTTTGAGGAAGCAAAGACGGCTTGTCCAGCAGGATGGCGTTTGCCGACGTTTAGTGAGTTGCTATATTTAAGAGGAAATTACTCGGATTTCGTGACGTTTGATTCTAAGAAAGGCCGATGGTTTTCAGGTCAGAGTCAATTTGATGAAAAGGCTAATGCTATTTTTCTTCCAGCCGCAGGATTTGATGGCTTTTATAAAGACGTTAATGGTTTTTATTGGTCATCAGATAAGAATGAGACAGATAATGACTTAGCTTATGACCTTATATTTGATTCATCACAAGTTGGAACGAACTCGAACTCTTGTGCTAGCAAATTTTCTGTCCGCTGCGTGAAGAAATGAAGACTGCGCATGTGGTCTGCTGGCTGATATTGAAGAACACCCCGAAGGACATTCTGCCCATCGGGGTGTTTTGTTTGCCGTGGCTTGGAAAAATTATTATATTAGCAAATTGAAATGCTAAAACGGTGCTGATATGGAGAAAAGACGGTTGTTCCCGATAGGAATACAGACATTCAGAAAATTGCGTGAAAATAACTTTGTCTATATAGACAAGACTGAGTATATCTATAGGATGACTCATATGGAATCAAGCTATGTATTTCTTGGTCGCCCTCGCCGTTTCGGAAAGTCATTGCTGACGTCAACATTGTATAGCTACTTCGCGGGGGAGAAGGAATTGTTCTCCGGTTTGGCGATAGAGAAGATGGAAACGGAGTGGAATTCTTATCCGGTGCTCCACTTCGACATGAGTCTGGGCAAGCACATGGACAGGGAACAGCTGGTGCGATATCTAAATAACCAGCTGGAGCGTCAAGAAAAAGAGTTCGGTCTGACAAATACTCAAATGGATGTTAATAACCGCCTTACTAATCTGATAGTTTCCGTCAGCCGTCAGACCGGGAAGCAGGTTGTTGTCCTCATTGACGAGTACGATGCGCCACTGCTGGATGTGGTCCACGAGGAGGAGAACCTGCCGAAGCTCAGAGATGTGATGCGTAACTTCTACAGTCCGTTGAAGGCATGTGACCCGTATCTGAGGTTCGTGTTCCTGACGGGCATAACGAAATTCTCCCAGCTGAGCATCTTCAGCGAACTGAACAACATAAAGAATATCAGCATGCTTCCTGAATATGCGGCGGTGTGCGGCATCACTGAGGAGGAAATGATGACACTTATGGGTGACGGCATTGACAGGATTGCTGCGAACCAGGGCATCAGCCATGAGCAGGCGATAGAGAAACTGAAGTATAACTATGACGGCTATCATTTTACATGGCCGTCACCTGACGTGTATAATCCGTTCTCGCTGATGAACGCATTTGCTGACGGAATGCTGAATTCGTACTGGTTCGGGAGCGGCACGCCGACGTATCTTATCGAGATGCTGAATAAATACAATGTCTCGCCGTCTGTCCTGGGCTCGACAAGCTATGCTTCGGCAGAATCATTCGATGCCCCGACAGAACGCCTGACTGAGATAACGCCTCTTCTGTATCAGAGCGGATATATAACAATCAAGAGTTATGACCCTCAGATGCAGATGTACAGCCTGGATATTCCGAACAATGAAGTCCGCCTGGGACTGATGAAGAGTCTGCTACCTGAGTATGTGGACCGAGCTACGGGTGCCGGCTATGTCACAGTGGCATTTGTGTCCAGGGATTTGCGCAACGGCGACATGGATGCTGCATTGAACAGGATAAAGGAGTATCTGGGGACAGTGCCGTATTGCGACAATACGAACTACGAGGGACACTATCAGCAGCTGTTGTATATCATATTCAGTATTCTGGGACAG
>ERZ1034719.466-NODE-466-length-24245-cov-5.323853_pt1 | contig 24245 bp, 18 predicted proteins | sample MGYA00520703_ERZ1034719 | MGnify/ENA primary metagenome ERZ1034719 (study PRJEB33766, sample SAMN09781716) | gut metagenome | biome: gut microbiome | host: Homo sapiens | place: Madagascar | study: EMG produced TPA metagenomics assembly of the PRJNA485056 data set...
GGGCTTGACCTACAATTGGTAGTTAGCAGGCTCTGTAAAGTGCTTTCCGATTTGCAGAACTTCCATGGTGTTCGGTTTTCAGGGTGTAATCCTCAATAGTTGGTGCTGATTGGTGTGAGGGTCCACCTGTTCCCATACCGAACACAGAAGTTAAGCTCACATGCGCCGAAGATACTTGTCGGGTGACTGACCGGGAAAATAGGTAGTGCCAACACAAAGAAACCTGATTTCGATCAGGTTTCTTTTTTGCAGTCGGTGTTGATTGGCGTGAGGGTCCACCTGTTCCCATACCGAACACAGAAGTTAAGCTCACGATCGCCGAAAATACTTGCCGGGCGACTGGCCGGGAAAATAGGGAATGCCGACATGAAAAGACTGGTATAGCTGAGGCTATACCAGTCTTTTTGCTCGATCACAACTGTCGCAGATGCACGAACCGGCAGGCCCGAAGTATGGGCCTGCCGGTTTTCAATACTTGGGATACTGAGCAGGATCAGCGCAGGCAGGAAAGCTCCTTCGCGCCGGACATGAGAAGGCCAAGATCACTGCTGCACATATTGAGCGTCATGCCCTGGCTCAGCCACGGCTGCAGCGGTGCTGCTGCACCGAAATGTGCGCCGGAAACCTTGCCGTGCCGCGCAGCGGCGTCGATGACCTGCCGGAAGGCAGCCTGCATGGCGGGATGGGCGTACTGGCCCAGAATGCCGAAATCCTGTGACATATCGTTTGGGCCGATCATCGCGCCGTCAATGCCGTCGACAGCCATGATGGCGTCAATGTTGGATACGCCGAGCTGGGATTCGATCTGGCAGAGCAGAACGGTATCGCGGTTAGCGCTTTGCATATAGGCGGCGCTGTCCTGCTTCAGAAAATCCGTATGCGGCCGGGAGAGGGAAACACCACGGTGCCCCATGGGCGCGTATTTGGCATAATCGACGAGCTGACGCGCCTGCTCCGCCGTTTCTGTGTTCGGCAGCAGCAGTCCCGCCGCGCCAAGCTCCATGCAATGGAGCACGTGCTCGCGCCGCAGCTCCGGGATGCGCACCATGCCGGGCAGCTCGATCGCCCGTGCAACGCAGATCATGTCTGCAACCTCTCGCGTGGTGAACGAGCCGTGTTCGCAGTCGATGATGAAGAAATCAAAGCCGCAGGCCTTCAGAATTTTCGGCAGATCGGCGCTTGCGAAGGTCGTGACCATTGTGCCGAGCAGATGCTCACCGCTTTGGATCCGGGTTTTCCATTCATGCAATTTCATGTTTGTGCTCCTTTTCATACAATGCTTGCAGAGATTCCATATGCAGGCGTGCAGGATGCAAGCGCATCATGTCCAGAACCTGCTCACGGGTCGGGATCGCCATGCCGATGGCACCGCGCTTGGTGCATACCAGCGTCCCGGCGCAGTTGCAGAAGGAGATGGCGTCCTCCATCCGCACATTTTCCTCGATGCAGCAGGCAAGTGCAGCCGCGAATGTATCACCTGCGCCGGTGGGGTCGACAACGGGCACGTCGATGCCCTCTGCGCTCAGTACCTGCCCGTCGAAGCTGAACAGCGCGCCGTCCTTGTCCCGCGTCAGAACGACAAGGCGGGGGCCTGCTGCGTGCAGGGCGCGCAGCACGTCGCTGATCGCGGTGCAGCCGGTGATGATCCGCGCTTCTTCGAGCGTCGGCTCGATCACGTCAGCCATGGAAAGCATCTGCATCATCCGCTGGCGCATCTGCGCATCATTGCGCAGCTCCTTGCGCAGATTGGGATCAAAGGAAAACAGAACATGGTTCTGCTTTGCCAGCTCGACTGCGCGGAAGCAGCTCTGACGCATACTGTCGTTCAGCTCAAGCAGCATTCCCGGCAGGTGCAGGATCGACGCGTCGGCAAAGACTGCCTCCGTCAGCTCCTCGGGGCGCAGCTGGCTGCCGACGGAGCCGTCGCGGTAATAGGTATAATTCCGGCCGGAGGGGAGGTATTCGAGAAACGCAAGCCCCAGCTGACCGGAATCGGAACGGACGACGGCGTCTGTTCGGACGCCCCGCGAGGCGATGGACGACAGGGCAAGCTGGCTGAACGGGTCGGAGCCGACCTTCCCGATAAAGCTGCAGTCCAGCCCGAAGCCAGCGGCGGCGCAGGCGTAAATACCGGACGAGCCGCTGACGGTTTTCAGAACCGTGCCGGGCTGGGACAGCCGCATATCGGAGTCACAGGGAACAAAGTCCAGCAGCAGCTCACCCAGAACGAGCACGCGTCCGCTGCCGGAAGCATCAGGAAACAGGTCTTTGATTCTCATCATGTCGGTTACTCCAATATTAGTAGTATTAAAACAAGCGCGGGTTACGCGCACAATAAACGTGTTAACGGGTCGTTTCTTCGAAAAACGATGAAAAACGGAAAGAAGAAATTGACAAGTCTGCAGGGAAATGATAAAATATTAGTAATAACAAAAGCTGCGGGAGAAACGAAAATGGCGGAGAAAAAACAGAGAAAACCGACGTCTACAGACGTCGCGGAGCTTGCGGGCGTATCGCAGACCAGCGTTTCGCTCGTTCTGAGCGGAAGCAGCCGGGCAACGTTTTCCGAGCAGACCAGAGCGCGCGTCTTTGAGGCGGCCCGGCAGCTCGGCTATCAGCCGCCTGCGCACCGCACCAGAAAGAAAAACGGCAATGACCGGCGGCTCATTCTGGTCCTGACGCCCACGCTGGCGAACCAGTATTATTCCGAGCTGATCCAGACGCTGGAGGATTATGCGGGCAGTCAGGAGTTCCGCGTGCTGGTCTGCAACACGTTCCGCAAGCGGGAGCTGGAAAAATACTATCTGGAGCAGTTTTCCGATAACCGCATCAGCGGCATTGTTTATACGTTCCTGCCCAGCTTCCCGGACGAGGCGGTGCGGCTGTCGGCGCGCATTCCGCTCGTGCTGATCGGCGAGAAGCGCGAGGAGCTGCCGATCTGCTCCATCGAGCTGAGCAACCAGCGCGCAGGCGCGATGTTGGCTGACCATCTGTACAGCCTCGGACGACGCTGGCACGCAAGCAGCGGCTGGAGGGCCTCCGGCAGCGCTTTCATGAGCGAGGAAGACAGGACGGCGTCGAAACCTCGGTCGAGGCGCTTGTCGCGCCGGACAGCCGGGAGGAGGACGGTGTGGGCGGCAGCGTGCCGTTTGAGTACGCGACGGGCGCACGGCTGGCACGGGAGCTGCTGGCACGGGAGCACCGCGCGACGGCCCTTGTCGGGGCGAACGATATGATCGCCATCGGTGTGATCTCCGTGCTGCGCGAAAAGGGGCTGCGCGTGCCGGAGGACTATTCCGTCTGCGGCTTTGACAATATCTTTACCTCATCCATTATCACGCCGCCGCTGACCAGCATCGATCACCGGCTCTGGGCGCGCTGCCGTTCGGCGGTCGATCAGATTGTCAAGCAGAACGATCAGGGACACGGCGCGGACAAGAGCGCGGTCATGGCGGATAAGATCGAGTACGCGCCGCAGCTCATGATCCGGAAATCGACCGGCCCTGCGCGCACATCAGACTGAGCCTGTGCCTCCCCTCTGCATTGCAGAGGGGAGTTTTTTCGGGCTTCAGTCCGTAATTTCCAGAACAAGATGCTCGATGGCGGTGTGCCGGTGCATATAGATCACGTTGAGACGGCCCTGTGCGTCGCGGCACATGGCAGGCTGGCATTTGTTGCCAGGGGCGGGCGCAAGCGTGATGAGGTTCTGCCAGGTCAGGCCCTCGTCTTTGGAATATGCCAGCGTCAGCGGGCTGCGCTCGTGCCAGTCGGTCTCCGGCGTGTCGTTATAGGCCATCAGGATGGTTTCTTTGTCCCAGCTGATGACGTCCAGCTTGGATTCGTTGTTCAGAATGCCGCAGGGCTTCGGCTGGCTCCAGGTCAGGCCGCCGTCGAGGCTTTCCGCGCGGTAGGACGGCAGCGAACGGTTGCCCGCCGTGCCCCATCCGGCGGTGCCGGGGCAGGTACGGGTGAACAGCAGCAGCCGTCCGTCCGGGCGCAGGCAGATCGCGGGCTCGCGGATGCGGTTGCCGTCGTCCGCGGTGAGCAGCGCGCCCTTTTCCCAGCTTTCGCCGTCGTCATGGGAGCGGTAGATCTGCACGGCGCCGAAATAATACTCCGGCAGCTCGGTGCTGGTGGAGGCGAAGACGATCGTGCCGTCCGGCAGCAGAACGCTGTCGTTGGAGGCGTGCCCGGACTGAATACCGGCCGGAACAGCCGGGAGCCACGTGCGGCCGTTGTCCTGCGTCTTGCGCATCCAGAGCTCGTCGCGGCCGTTGCACCAGGTCGTAAAGTTGACCTCGGTGTCCAGAAATTTTGCGAACAGCAGGATGATCTCGCCCTTGCGGTTTTTCAAAAAAATGGGGTCGTGGCAGCAATAGCGGATGTCGCAGCCGACGGCGTCGGGATTGCTCCAGCTTTTTGCGCCCGGCTCGAGTCGGGAGACCCAGTCCTTGGCGTCACGGCCCATGGGGTCTCCGTTCCACTGCAGAAAGCCGCCGTTCCAGACGGCAAGCAGCGTGCCGTCCGGCGCCATGGTCAGGCTCGGCATATGATAGCACTGCCGTTCGTCGAACCATTCCACGACCCAGTTCCGTTCGATAATAGCTGCATTCATGCGGGTTCCTCCTCTTGCAATGTCAGGCACAGCAGCGCCGCGTCCATCGGCGCGAGCCGCAGATCAAAGGTGAAGCGTCCGTCCGGCCCCTCTGTGTAAGGAATCGTGCGGCGTTCGTTTCGGCTTGTGAGCGCCCATGCGCCGGAAAAGCGGAGCGCGCCCATTGTCAGCGTCACGGGCAAAGCCTCATCCAGACTGCCGTTGACCAGATACAGATACAGATCCCTGCCGTCACAGGTGCAGTACGGCTGCAGATACGCCTGCCCGGCGACCATCGGCGCGTCAAGGCGCGATGCAAGCATATCCTGCAGCAGCTCGCGCCGCAGTGCGTTCAGCTGCATGGGCGGCATGTCGCCGGGGCTGGAAAAGCGTCCGAACGGATGGATCAGGACGCGTCCGCGCGAAACAGCATGACCCGGCGCGGCAGGACGGCGGAAGGAATCGAAAAATTCGGTGTAAAGCTCCGGCTGCTCCAGATAGTCGATCTGTAAAACATCGGTGCTGGAAATCACGGCGGAGGCCCGTGCCTGCGGAAGGCCCAGATACGCCTTGCCGTTTACGACCTGCTCATAGGTGTATGCGCCGCTGTTCTGCCGCATCCAGCGGCAGCTGCGCACTCCGGCCAATTCGCCGAGCCCCATCTGGCAGAGCGTATCCACGGCGTCGCCGGAAAGCAGCAGCGTGTTTCGCGCAAACAGACGGGTGATCTGCTCCGGGGTCAGGTTCCGGAAATACTGGCCGCTCACGGCCACGACCTGACCGGAGACGCCGGGGTCGGTGCAGTACTGATACGCGATGCCCATCGCGTTTAAAAGGCCCGCAAAATAGACCTCGTGCGGGTACAGCTCTTCCATGTCCGCGCCGTGCGCGGTTTGAAGGGTATAGGCCGAGTCCTCGCTCGTCATCACGCACACGCCGCGCTTCGGCAGTGCGAAGACGCCTATGGCGTTGACGGCGTTTAAAAACGGCTTGACCGCGCGCAGCATCTGCTGATAGCCGTCGGAAAAGACGATGCCGCTGCCGTTGAGATCGAACAGATCGATCGTCATGCCCTTCAGGTTCAGCGGCAGACTGCTCAGCAGCTGGAAGCGCGTGAACGCGCGGGATTTGGCGAACAGGGAATAGGGATAGTTTTCAAGCTCGGGATAAACCTCCGTCTCCGGCGGCAGCAGCGCGCGGTTGTGCATGGAGACCATGTTGAACCGCAGCAGATACTGTCCGGGGGCGGTTTCCTGATACGCGGGCAGGTGGATGCGGCTGACGGGCGGCTGCCCGGCGGCAAGACCGCGCAGAATGCCGTACCAGTCGCGGCCCTCCGCCGCGTGGATGTAGGGGACGGAGCTCATCAGGCCGACCTTTGCCGTCGGGCTTGCCTGCCGGACAGCCTGTCCGATGCGTGCGGCAAGGGCCGTCATGGTCTCGCGGTTCACGTCCAGCCAGATCTTCCGGTAGGGGTGCACCGCGCCCGGCTGCAGGATGCCACGCACGAATTCCTCGCGCGTCAGCTCCGGCTTTCCGGCCCGGCGGGCGTATTCGCGCATATGCGCCGGGCAGAAGCAGCCGCCCCAGCGCAGCGGATCGTGGTTATGCAGGCGGAAATCGTCCTCCACCCACAGAATGTGCGGCGAAAGCGCCGCGTAGCGCGCGTAAAGCCCGGCAAAATAGGTCTGCCAGCGTTCGCACATCGGGCAGACGCACAGATCGGCCTCCCGGCCGTCCATGTCGACCATGCGGCGGAACGGCTGGCTCTGCGGCAGCGTCTTGCCGAGGTCGGCGTGCATCAGACTGTGCCAGTGGTTGACCGACAGCTGCACGCCCTCCGGCGCAAGCGCGGCCTGCACGTCGCAGAGCAGGCGCAGCCAGATGGTTTCCTGCTCCTCCTCGGTCATGTGGCCGGTATTCAGCTCTTCTACGTTACAGAACACGGCCACGTCATCGATCTGCGCCTCGCGGACGAAGCGCCGCAGCGACGCGATCTCGCGCCGGTCATTGAAGCCGGGGTCGCAGCAGAAGCGGAAGCTGTAGCAATAGGACTGATTCATGTTACTCCTCAATGGGCAGATTGTAGAACGAAAGCATCGGCATACGCATACAGTCGCATGGCGTGCACGGGCCGGGGTTGGCGCGCCAGACGCCGTGCAGCACGGCGGAATGCTCCAGAGGCCGGGCAAAATAAAGCGTCAGCGTATCATTGCCGGTTTCATAGCGCTCACAGCGCAGAAGTCCCTGCGCATCCTCTGCCTCAAAGGGCAGAAGCGCCGCAGCCACGTCAAACGGATTGAGCCAGTTGCAGATCCGGCTGAAGTGCAGCACAATGGCATCCGGCGCGCTGCGCTCCGCACGGCAGACCTCCGGGGCCTGCCACATCAGCGGCTTTCCGTAAAGCTCGGCCAGCGCGCAGCGTGCGCAGCGCTCACCGATGACAAGGTTGCCCTGTGCGCTGTTGTGGATAAAATCATAAAGCGCGACATCGGACGACGGCAGAACGTACACGCCGGGGATGCTGCGCGCAGCGGCGACCTGCGCCTGCCGCACCATGCCCCACTGCCGGTCGAGCGCCGTGTCGCACGGGGTCATGCAGCGGTTGAGCTGCACGGTGATGACGGGCAGCTCCGGCTGGTTCAGATCGCGGCGCAGCGCGCCGACAAACTGCGTAAAGCGGGCAAGATAGGTCTCCGCTGCGTTTTCGTAGCCCTCGGCCTCGCCCTGGTACCAGAGCATGGCCTTCGGGTGCAGCTCGTGATCTGCAAGCTGCTCAAGCATATTGAAATACAGCGAACCGTTTTCCTCCGGGTTCCACCAGCGCAGCGGCGCGCCGCCGTAGGCGCTCATGACGATGCCGATGGGGTAGCCAAGCTCCCGCTTGAGGAGCTTCGCAAAGTGCAGCCACGGCGTATGGCCGGGGTTGTGGTTCTCAAAGTGTCCCTGATGGACAGAGCCGGTCGTCTCGCCCAGCGGATGCGTCGCCAGATCCCAGACGCCGGAATCGCGCAGCAGATGCACGCCAAGCTCCGGCGCGTCCTCTACCGGGTTCTTTGCGCGTCCGGCGGCGTTGCTCTGCCCGGCGACGACGAACACGTCGCCGACGCCGATGTTGTGGATCATATCGCCCCGCGTTGAGGACAGACCGTCCCAGCCCTGATATTCCATATAGGTCTCTACGCGGTACAGTCCGCCCGCCGGGACGCGGTCAAACGTGACCGACCAGCGGCCGTCCGCCTCTGTCCGGCAGACGGTCCACGGGCAGACGCTCTCGCCGCTGCTTTCCAGCGCGATGCGGGCCTTGACGGTGATCGAACCCTCCGGTACGGCGGAGAATTCCAGCGGCAGCTCAAAGCTCTGCCGGACGCGGTGCGCCGTGCCGGAAAGGCGGATAACGGCGAAGCCCTGATCGTTTTGCTGGAAGATCTGCCAGGGGGAAGCGCCGCGTTCAATGACGACGCCCTTTTTCAGTTCAGAGCCGTGCAGCTGCATATCTGTTTCTCCTGTCTGTCAAAAGATCGCCGCAGCCTCTTCCAGCTGCGCTCTGCGCTTCACGCCCAGCAGCACGCACCGGACGGCGGGCTGCCGCAGCGCCCAGGCAAGGGCGTACTGCGTCATGCTCTGCCCGGCGGCCTTCGCTTCGGCCTCCACGCGCGCAAGCGTCGCGTAGACCTCGTCCGTCATGGGCTTCATCCAGTCGGGCTTTTCTGCTGCGCGGCTGCCTGCGGGCGGCTGCTGTCCGGCGTGATATTTTCCGGTCAGAATGCCGCCCTGCAGCACCTGATAGGGGATCACGCCGATGCCCTCCTGCGCGCACAGCGGCAGAAGCGCGTCCAGCGCGCCGGTGTTGAGCAGGCTCAGCGGCGGCTGGCACATACTGGGCAGCGGGATATTTTCCTCGCGCGCTGCGGCAAGCAGCGCGGAAAGCTGCTCCGCAGAATAGTTGCTCACGCCCCAGGCCCGGATGGTACCGGCCTTCAGCTCCTCGCCGATGGCGCGGGCGATCTCGCCGGGTGCGGTGTTGGGATCGTAGCGGTGCAGATAGTACAAATCAATATAATCGGTGTTTATCCGGCGCAGGCTGCGGCGCAGCTGGACGCGGATGGCCTCGGGCGAGGTGTTTTCGTCGACGGGGGTATCGCCGACCTTCATGCCGAGCTTCGTCGCGACGACGAAGTCCGCCCGCCGTCCGGCGACGGCCTTGCCGACAATTTCCTCGGCCACGCCGCCTGCAGAGCCTGCGAAGCGGTTGTAGCCCTCGTACATATTGGCCGTGTCGATGAAATTGACGCCAAGCTCCGCCGCGTCATGCACCAGCCGGATCGCGTCCGGCTCGGCGACGGGGCTGCCGAAGGTCATGGTGCCGAGGCACAGACGGGAGACGGAAATGCCGGTTCCCGGTAAAGTTGTAAACTGCATAACAGGTTCCTCCTGTGAAAGTAGAGACGTCAGGACATGGACGCGGCAAGCGCGTTCAGCCCGTCCAGATCGGCCAGCAGCTCCTGCAGCAGCGGCTCCGGCATGGAGCCGGGCTGCCAGACGGCGGGGGCGCGGAAGCATTTTTCCGCATAGCCGAGACTGCGCATCAGCTCCTGAAATGCGTTCAGAATGCCGAACTGCCAGCCCTTGCGCAAAAACTCCGTATAGGCCGTCTGCAGCCGGTTCAGCTCCGTGCAGCGGCCTGCCTGCGCAAGCGTCCAGAGCTTGCAGTAAAACTCCGGCAGCAGATTGATCCACGTGCCGATGGAGCCGTCCGCGCCGTAGAGAAGGCCCGGAACGACCATTTCGTCAAGGCCGGTATAGACGATCTTCTCCGGATAATCCGCCTTGATGCGGCGGATCAGGAAGATGTTCCAGTCGCTGACCTTGATCCCGGCCACGCCGGGCAGATCCAGCAGCTGCCGCAGCTGGTCATAGTCTGCCGAAACGTGCGTCAGACCGGGAATGTAATAGATGAAGACCGGCGCCTGCGCGGCCAGCGCGGTGTAATACGCAACCGTTTCGCTCCAGCCGCCCTGCGGCGGGACGGACGCGACCGCGTCCGCGCCCAGCGTCATCGCGTGCTCCGCCAGCTCCAGCGCGTGCCGCTGAAGCGTCTGGCCGACATGGACGATGGTCCTGCGTCCGGCGGCCTTGGTCTGCGCGATGGTCAGCTCCGCCGTCCTGCAACGCTCGGCGAACGTCAGACGGCTGCCGTCTCCGGTGCCGCCGCAGACATAAAAGCCGGTGATGGGCGCGCGCAGCAGCCGCGCCAGATTTTCCTGCAGGCTGTCGTAATCGACGCCCTCATTCGATGTGCAGGGCGAAACAACGGGGCAGACGATCCCGCGAAGCGCTGTAAAATCAGCCAAATCCGCTTCCTCCCGGCGCTCAGCCGCGCAGCTCTTCAACGGCGGAGATCAGGCTGGAGCACAGCGTGTCGATGACAGTGTCGTCCATGCCGCACCACCACGGGAAGGAGAACGAGCCGTCCCACCACTTGTCGAGCACGGGGCAGTCAAACTCGCCGCAGCCCTTGCGCTGGAACAGCGGATAGCGGTACAGGGGATAATACTGCACGATGCAGCGGATGCCGTATTTTTTTGTCATCAGATCGAGCAGATCATCGCGCGTTTTGCCGCAGGCGCTGCCGTCATAATGCATGATGTACTGGTGCACGACATAGCGGCCGTTTTCCGGGCAGCGGGAGAAGGAGATCTCAGGCAGACCGGCAAGCTTTTCGCGGATCTTGCGGTCCTGCTCGATCAGGGTGTTGTTGTTGGCGATGACGCTCTTGAGCTCCTCCGTGCCCAGCGCGCACTGCGCTTCGCCGATGCAGAAGTTCTGCGGCCAGCGGTCGTCCAGGAAGCTGTCGACGCAGCTCATGGCCGGGGACCAGTAGCGCTCACGGTCAGCCGGATACGCACAGCAGCCGTTGTGCCGGATGCCGGGCGCGGCAGCGGCGTCCGCGTCGTCTGCGCAGACGAACATACCGCCCTCGCCGAGCGTCGTCATGGTCTTTGCGGAGTGGAAGCTGAAGCAGCCGAAATCGCCGAACGTGCCGACGTGCTGGCCGTCAATGCGGCAGTCGAGCGCCTGCGCGCAGTCCTCCACGACCTTCAGACCGTGCGCTCTTGCGATGGGGACGATCTTTTTCATGTCGCACGGCATACCGAGCAGGTGCACGCAGACCACAGCCTTCGTTTTGGGCGTGATCTTGCGGGCGATATCGTCCGGGTCGATGGTCCAGGTATCCGGGTTGATGTCGGCCCAGACGATCTTCGCGCCCAGATCGCCGAAGGGGATCGCGGAGGCGCAGAAGGTATAGGCGGGGATGATGACCTCATCGCCAGGCTGGATATGGCAGAAGATCGCGGCCATTTTCAGCGCGCTTGTGCAGTTATTGACGGCAAAGGCGTGCTTCGCGCCGGTAAAGGCGCAGAAGGCCTGCTCAAACTCGACCATGTATTTGCCCTGCGTCTGGCCGCAGGCCTCACGCATGACCTTGACGACTGCGTCGATCTCTGCTTCTGTATAGGGATGCTGCATGGCGGGGCAGGTCACGCGGAAGCCGTCAACGGCGCCGCGGCCGGATGCATCACCGAGCATAGTTTTGTTGGACATGGAACATTACCTCCTGAGTGCGGAAAAATAGTGGATAAGAAATTTGGATAGGCATCAGGCAGCCGTCGTGCCGGCCCTCTGATGGTCAAAGCCCGCGTGCGGGCGCAGGATGTGCGCGGGGTGTGCAGGGGGGGAATGCCCCCCCTGCACATCGGAAATGGAATGTGGTTAGCCGCCGTAGGTGGTGCGGGCGGTCGCGACAGCGTCGTTGATCATCGTTTCGAGCTCGGCTGCACCGGCAGCTTCATAAGCGGCGGCATAGTCGCCCCAGGAAGCGTCGATGTCCAGCTGACCGCCGATGAACTGGGTCAGATACTCATTGGTGATGGTCGCGAGCTGGTTGATGATATCGGTCGCCTCTGCGGGCAGCGCGACCATGTTGTAATAGGCGGGCAGGGGCTGCACGACCTCGTTGACAAAGCCGGAGATGGTGTCCTTGGCCTTGCTGACGAGCGCGGCATCCTCTTCGGTCGCCCAGGAGTTGGAGAAGTCGACGGGATGGGAAACGGCGTCCCACCAGCTCTGGTTCTCAAAGTCGCAATAGTACTCGACACCGCTGAACATATAGCTGAACCAGACGTACTTGCAGCGGCCGTCGCCGTAGCCGTATGCGCCGTCGATCGCAGACCAGTAGTCGGAGCCGACGCTGGTGTTGAACTCGCCGTTCACGCAGTTATGCAGCAGATCCTGGCCTGCGTTGGAGGCAAGGAACTCGACCAGATCGAGAACACGGTCGGGATACGCGCAGGAGGTGGGGATAAAGTAGTGGGAGTTGATCCACGTGCCGGTGGAGTAGGTCTTGCCGTAGCTGCCGTTGGAGGTCAGAGCCTGACCGACGGCCAGATCGTCGATGGAAGCGTCCGGATGGACGGCGAGCCATGCGCTCTTGAAGAAATCACGGAACTGGCCGGGATAGCCGAAGCCGAAGTTCACAGCGCCCAGCGTGCCGTTGCCGAAATCGGCATACGCGTCGTCAAAGTCGCCCTTGACGCCGATGTTGGCGTCAAGACCGCCGTTCTTATAAAGCTCAGCCAGCTGCTTGACGACGGCCTTGCTCTGCTCGGAGACGGCGCTCACGGTCCAGTATTCGCTGTCCGTGCCGGCCTCGCCGGAGAGGATGGTGCCGGTGCCGGCGCCTTTGGGAACGGTGATGCTGGTGCCCTGCGGCAGAGCCAGCGTCGCGTCGATCTCGTTCCAATTGGTGAGCTTGTCGTTGCGCGGCCACCAGCCGACATAACCGGCGGAGCCTGCGGCCTCGCAGTAGGTCAGGAACTCATCGACCGTTGCGGGGACCTTGCCCTCGTTGACCTCGTCAAGGATGGCCTGGTTGTAAACGGGAACGCCGCCGAAGGAGGGATCTGCGAAGGCGGCCACGGAGTAGATGGCGTAGGAGGCGGTCTCATCGCCGGTGTAGAGCTTGTTGTACGCCTTCCATTCCTCGCTGTTCATCATCTTGTAGAGCGTGGGATAGCGGTCGGGATCGGCGTTGACGATCTCGCCGAGGTTGGTGACGAGGCCGTCCTGCACCCAGCTGGCGATCTTGTCGCTCTCGCCCCAGGTCGGGAACAGATCGGGGGCGCTGCCGGTGAAGAGCTCGGTCTGCATACGGTCGTCGAAGCCGTCCGTGCCGGTGTCATATTCCAGCGTCACGCCGACGGCCTGCTCGATGGCGGCCTTGATGGGGTCGTTGGCATAGCCGTCGAGATCGTCGAGGTTGTTGCCGAACTGGGCAAAGCGGATGTTGACCGTTTCGCGCGTGTCGGCGGGTTCAGCCGGGGTGGAATCCTCGGGGGTGGTGTCAGTTGTCTGCGCAGGCTCCGTGGTGTCGGCGGGGTCCGACTGCGCGGGCTGCTTGGCGCAGCCGGTGAAGCAGGCCATGACCATGACCAGCGCCAGAAGCAGGCAGAGCAGGGTGGTGTACTTTTTCATTGTGATCCTCCTTAGTTTTTATAAAACCGCGCGGTTCCCGCGCAGAGTTTCAAAATCATTCCTTCACGGCGCCGAGCGTCATGCCCTGCGTGAAGTACGGCTGGATAAACGGGTAGATGATGATAATGGGGAGCGTCGCGCAGATGATCGTCGCCATGCGCAGCGCCATGGGAGGCGGCAGCGTGAAGCCGAGGCTGGCCGCGCCGTTGCGCACCTGATTCATAAGGCTCTTGTCCGTCAGCATCCGGTGCAGCACCCACGCGAACGGCTGCAGCTTCGTCTTGTTGCCGATGAACATCATGTAGCTGTAATAGTCGTTCCAGTTGATGACCGCGATAAACAGCGTCACAGCCGCGATCATGCCGCGCGAGAGCGGCATGACGATGCGGAAGAAAATGCCGACCTCGTTGCAGCCGTCGATCATGGCGGCGTCCTCCAGCTCACGGGAGACGGAGAAGGAGAAATAGTTCCGCATGATGATGAAATAGGAGATATTCAGCGTGCCGGGCAGGACCATGACCCAGAAGTTCCCGGTCAGGTGGAGCGATTTGTAGAGCATATACTGCGGGATGAGGCCGCCGGCAAAGAACAGGTTGAAGACCACAAGCGCGTTGATGAGCTTCATGCCGCGGATATGGACCTTGCTGACGGCGTAGGCCATGGCGGAGGTGACCAGCACGGAAAGCGCGGTTGCCAGAACCGTCTTGACGGCGGAGACGAGCAGGCTGTTTGTATAGACCTTGGTGCTGAAGATCTGAATATAGTATTGCAGATCGATGCCCTTGAACCAGAGCATCAGACCGCCCTTGACGTATTCCTCATACGGCATGACCGATGCGACCAGGCAGTACCAGAGCGGGTAAAAGCACAGCAGGCCGAACGCGACGCAGAAGATCGTCACGGCCACGTCGTAGAAGTTAAAGCCCAGCCGCATGAACATACTGCGGCGCAGGGAAGTGGGTTTCTTTTTCATGCGCGGCCCTCCCATTAGAAAATGCCCATGATATCGAGCTTGGAAACGAACTTGTTGGTGATCAGCACGACGATCAGGCCGAGAACCTGCAGAACCAGATTGATCGCCGTGGAAAGCTCGAAGGACGTGCCGCCGCCGAGGCTGATGCGGTAGATATACGTGGAGAGCACATCGCCGGTGGAGAGCACATAGTTGTTGTACAGATTGTAGATCTGGTCAAAGTTCGCGCTGAACAGGCTGGACAGATCCAGGATCAGCAAAATCACGATGGTCGGCAGGATCGCGGGGATGGTGATGTGCAGCATCATCTGCAGCCGGTTGGAGCCGTCCATCTTCGCCGCCTCGTACAGAGCCGGGTTGATCGTGGACATGGACGCGAGATAGACGATCGTGCCGTAGCCCGCGTTCTTGATAATGTTGGAGATCACGACGATCGCGCGGAACAGATCGGGCCGCGTCAGGAAATTGATCGGCTCGCCGCCGAAAAACGTGATGACCTGATTGATCACGCCGCCGCTGCTGCCGGAGGAAGACGGGTATTCCAGAAACACCTGCACCAGACCGGCAAAAATGACCCAGGACAGGAAATACGGCAGATAGGCCGCCGTCTGCACGCAGCTTTTGACCTTTTTCAGGCGCAGCTCATTGAGCATGAGTGCGAGGAAAATCGTGAACGTCGTCTTGAATACGATGTTATAGCCGTTGATGATCAGCGTGTTTTTTGCCGCGCGCCAGAAATTGGCGTCGGCGATCATCTCGCGGAAATGCTCAAGACCGACCCACGGCGAGCCCCAGATGCCGAGATTTGCGTGATAGTCCTTAAAGGCCAGCTGAATGCCGTACATGGGGCCGTAATTGAACACGATCATAAAGACAAAGCCCGGCAGGACAAGCAGATATAAGAACCAGTAGCGCTTCAGATAGGCCAGCAGCTTCTGGAATCGGGTGCGCTGACTGCGGACACCGGGGACGTCAGGCGGATTACGCATAGGACCACTCGCTTTCGAAAATTAGTAATAATTAAATGAGGAAATGGGCGGAACGCCCCAATCCGAAATGATCAAAGAAGAAAAAAGGATTGATATTTTCTTCTTTTTGTAGTAGTATAGCAACAGAAACGATGCAAGTCAATAGACACATTTCATAATATTTGACTGGATTATTATTCGTTTACGACTAAAAAATTCGCATATTATTAGTAATATAAAAAAACAATACGTGCAGACAGGAGTGCGAAGCATATGACAAAGAAGCTTGCCTTTCTCGGCTACGGCCTGCGTTCGAAAACCATGCTGCAGGCCTTCCGGGAGATCGAGGCGGATATTTCCGTCGCCGCAGTCGCGGACCCGCGCTGGGAGCAGATCAAAGAGGAAAATGCCGGAGATCCGCTGTTCGCTGAAGCGCGGTATTTTGAAAACGCGGACGCGCTGCTGGGGGGCTGCGAACCGGACGGCGTATTCATCGGCACGCGCTGCCCGCTGCATACGCCGCTGGCGGTCGAGGTCCTGAAGCGGGATATCCCGCTGTTTCTGGAAAAGCCCGTCTGCATCAGCGAAGCGCAGTACCGGACGCTGCGTGAGGCCGCAGAGGGAAAGCTGGACCGGGCCGTCGTGTCCTTCCCTCTGCGCGTGGCGGATATCACCGTCCGCCTGCGGCAGCTGGTCGAAAGCGGCGCGCTCGGGCGCGTCACCATGGTGCAGGCCATTAACAATGTGCCCTACGGCAGCGTGTACTATCACAGCTGGTACCGCGACCCGAGCCTGACCGGCGGGCTGTTTTTGCAGAAAACGACGCATGATATCGACTATATCTGCCACGCCGCCGGGCTGACGCCGAAGCGTGTCTTCGCGCACACCGAGAAGCTCTATTATAAAGGAGACAGGCCCGCCGGGCTGCACTGCCCCGACTGTCCCGACTACCGCACCTGCGTGGAGAGCAGCTATGTCGTCGGCAAGCTGCGCGGCGAGGACGTGCAGGGCGATTGCTGCTGCTTCGCCGTGGATACCGGCAACGAGGACGTCGCCTCGGCCATGTTCCTGTGCGAAAGCGGCGCGATCATCAGCTATAATCAGAACTTTACCGTCAAGCGCACGGCGGCCAGACGCGGCTGCCGCATCATCGGAACAAAGGGCAGCGCCGAGTTTGATTTCTATACCGGCGTCATCCGCCATGACGACTATGCATTCGACCAGACCGCGACGATCCAGATCCGGCCCACCGGCGGCAATCACTTCGGCGGCGACCGGCGGCTGGCGCAGGATTTTATGAACCTGCTGGCGGGTGGAACGCCGTCGTCGGATCTTCTGGGTGGTCTGCGCAGCGCGGCGTGCTGTCTGGCTGCCAAACGTTCTGCCGAAACGGGCTGTCTGACCGAGATTCTGCTGTGAGGAATGCATATATGGAACTGATTCTGACGCTGGACGTCGGCACGACGTCCGTAAAAGCCTGCCTGTTTGACCGTCAGCTCCGGCAGACGGCGCTGACGAGCCGGGAATATGCTCTGCAAACGCGCGGTGTGTGCGCCGAGGCAGAGGCGCAGGTTTATCTGGATGCGGCGGCGCAGTGCATCCTGTCACTGCCCGCCGAAGCGCGGGCGAGGGTCTGTGCCGTCGCGCTGTCCACGCAGGGCGAAACGCTGCTCTGCGTGGACAGGCAGGGAAAGGCCCTGCGGCCCGCGATCGTCTGGCTGGACAGCCGGGCGGAGGCGCAGGCGGCGCGGCTTGCCGCCGCGCTTGACCGGCAGCGCTTTTACGAGTGCACCGGCCTGCCGGAGCTGAGCGGCGCGCTGCCGCTGGCGAAGCTGCTCTGGCTTCGCCAGCAGGAGCCGGAGAGCTGGGCGCGGACCGACAAATTCCTCCTGCTGGAGGATTATCTGATGCTTTGGCTCACGGGCCGGGCAGTCACGGAAAAATCGCTGCTGACCTCCACCGGGTATTTTGACCTGCAAAGCGACGATTACTGGGACGAGGCGCTCGCGCTGGCAGAGCTTGACCGGACGCGCCTGCCGCAGGCGCTTGCGTGCGGCAGCATTGTGGGGCCGGTTCTGCCGGAGGTGGCGGAAGCGCTGGGATTGCCTGCCTCTGCCTGCGTCGTGACCGGCGCGGTGGATCAGACCGCCGCGGCGCTGGCCGCAGGCTGCACCCGCCCGGGCACGCTCTGCGAGACGACGGGCACGGCCATGGTCGCCGCCGCGTTTACGGCCCATCCGCAATTTTCCGAAGACCATCATGTGACCATCTACCGCCATGCCGTGCCGGGCGCGTATTTGTATCTTCCCATCAGCAACACCATCGGCATGAGCCTGCGCTGGTTCCGCGACGAATTCTGCCGCGATCTGGACGGCGGCTATGCTGCGCTTGACCGGCTGGCGGAGCAGGTGCCGCCCGGCGCGCAGGGCGTGACATTCCTGCCGTATCTGGCCGGGTGCGTCGATCCCGACAATCTGCCGGAGGCCTCCGGCGGCTTTTACGGGCTGCGGCTGTCCAGCACAAGAGCCGCCTGCGCCCGTGCGATTCTGGAGGCAGCGGCCTTCCAGCTGCGCGATTTTCTGAATATGCTGTCTGCGCTCGGCTGCACGGCGCAGACCGTGACCTCGCTCGGCGGGGGAGCGGGGAGCGCGCTTTGGATGCAGATCAAGGCGGATGCCTGCCGCCGCCCGTTCCACACGCTCTCCACGGTGCAGGCCACGTCGCGCGGCGCGGCCATGCTGGCCGCAGGCGCGCTTGGCTGGGCGCTGCATGACGCGGAGGAGCAAACCGTCTATCAGCCGCAGGCGGAAACCGCCGATGCGTATGAAGAAGCCTACGCGGCCTACCGGCGCGTCTATGAGGCGCTGTATTTGCAGAAAGGATGAGAGACATGACACAGAAAAAACCGAGACTCGGCGTTCTGGCTCTGATGCTGGAGGACTATCTGCCGCTGTTTCCTGGCATCGACCGGGCGCAGACGGCGTATGTAAACGAGGTTCTGGACGGCCTGCGGGACGCGGCGGAGTTCGTTTTCCCGCACGCAGCTATGAACCGGGCGCAGATCGAGTCGCTCGTGGCGCAATATAATCATGAGAAGCTGGATGGAATTCTGATCCTGCTGCTGACCTATTCGCAGGGGGCGTATCTGGTGCGTGCGCTGGAGGAGAACCACCTGCCGCTGGCCCTTGCCCTCATCCAGCCGGAGCAGACCGTCCGGCCGGACTTTATCGAGTGGGACTATACGGTCAATCAGGGCATCCATGGCAGTCAGGATCAGGCGAACGTCATGACGCGCATGGGCGTCAACTGCGTCTATTACGCCGGGAACCGCTGCGACGGCTCGTTTGTGCGGTTCGTCGCGGATTTTGGCCGCGCGGCCATGACCGTGCGCGCCATGAAGCGGATGCGCATCGGCGTGATCGGCAAGCTGCCCGGCATGGGGGACGTCATTACCGACGATATGGCGATCTACCGCTTCCTGGGGCCGGAACTGGTCTATGACTCTATCGGGACCGTCCGCCGCTTCTGCGCCGAAGTCGAAGAGGACGCGGTGCGGGCACAGATGGACGCGGACCGGGCCGTTTTTGAGCTTGATCCTACGCTGGACGAGCCGACGCACGCAGAGGCGGCGCGGATGTATCTGGGCCTCAGGGCCTATCTGCAGTCCGGCGGCCTGTCCGGCTATACGCTGCACTACGGCGAATGCGGCGAGGATGGCCGTTTTACGCAGCTGCCGCTGCTTGCGGCGTCAAACCTGCTGGCCGACGGCTATGGCTACGCCGCCGAGGGCGATTCGACTGCCGCCGTGCTGGTGGCGGCCATGCAGACGCTCTGCGGCGCGGCGGGCTTTACGGAAATGTACATGATGGACTTCAAACGCGAAGCGATCCTGATGTGCCATCAGGGCGAGGGCAACTGGCGGCTCTGCCGCGCCGACCGCCGCCCGTATCTGAAAAACAGAGTCCTGTCCGAGGGCGGGCTTTCCGATCCGCCCACGCCGATCTTCACGCCGGAGCCGGGCCGCGCGTGCATCCTGTCGCTGACGCATCTGACGGCGGACCGCTTCCGACTGGTCTGCGCGCCGGGCGAGATCCTGCCGGACGCGGATCTGCTGCACGTGGATATGCCGTATCTGTTCTTCCGGCCGGACAGCGGCGTGCGCAGCTGCGTGACGGCATGGCTCGAACAGGGCGGCACACACCACGAGGCGCTCGTCCTGGGCGACCGGCTCGACCGCATCCGCCTGTTCTGCCGCCTTTGGAATGTTGAATTTGTACAGCTGTAAGAGCATAAGGGGGAACCGATATGATCAAAAATTTCAGCCGCAGTTTAGAGTCGCTTCTGGGCGCGGAGTATACCTCTGCCGTTTGCCGCGCACGCGCGGCGCTGACCGGAGAATCGGAGCAGGCGCTTGTGAAGCTCGCGCAGGAGCCGGTCGAATTTTATCCGGATCCGTTTGCCGCGCGTCAGGAGATTCTGATGGAGCAGGTCGGGCGGCAGCTCTGCCCGCCCGCGCAGGCCGTCTCGGCAGAGCCGGGCGCGCCGACCGATAGCTTTGCCGCCGCACAGCACTATGCCCCCGCGCCGCTCAGCGCGCTCGGCTGCTTCCGCCTCGGCGAGGACGGACGGCTGTATTTTGCCGGAAAGAGCGAGCATTATCACATCCCGCTCGGCCATGGCTTCCCGGGCTACGCGCTGCTGGACAAAGCTCGCGCACTCGGCATTCCCAATGCCACGCATAATAATACGCGCGGATATATCACGCGCCTGCTCGAACGCCGCCTGATCGCCGCAGCCAACGGCCGTCCCATGGACGAGCCGCTGCCGCAGACGCTTCTGCAGGCGCGGCAGCCCGGCGTTCTGAACCGCGTGCTCAATCTGGAAACGGGCTCTTTGGCAGTGGAGGCGGCGCTCAAGATGATGCTCAGCCGCTTTGACACGCTGGACGGCTCCGCGCCCGCGTATCCTGACCGCATCCCGGTGTTCCTCGTCATGGCGGACAACGACGGCGGCGTGACCGCCGGATACCACGGCACGACAGTTCTGGCGCAGATGCTGCGCGGCCTGTGGCCGTCGCTCACGGAAAAATGCAAAAACGCGCTGCGCGTCGAGGCCGTTGCGATCAACGATCCCGAAAGCTTCCGCAGCGCCATCGAGCGCTGGAACACGCCGCCCTATAAGACGGCGGGCTTCTGCCACGAGCTGATCATGATGAATTACAGCGGTACGCGTCTGGATCAGACGTATCTGACCGGGGCCTACCGCCTGTGCCGCGAAACGGACACGCCCGTGCTCTGCGACGAAATCCAGTCCAGCGCATGGTACGATACGCTCTTCCTGTTCCGCAAATACGGTCTGCAGCCGGACTTCGTCTCCATCGGCAAGGGCTTCCCCGGCGGCCTGTATCCGGCCAGCCGCCTGCTGGTCAGCGGCGCGTTCGACTGCCTGAGCCAGTTCGGCGCGCTCGTCACCAACGGACAGGAAGAGCTGGCAAGCCTTGCGTATCTCGTCACGATGGAATTTGTCAGCCATAACGGCGCGCATATCGAAGCGGTCGGCAAGACCTATCACGATGCGCTGCGCCAGCTTGCCGCGCGCCATCCCGCGCTTTGCAGCGGCGCGGAGGGCGACGGGCATATGAGCGCCCTGTGCTTCCATCAGGTGCCGGACGCGGCGGCCTTCGCCGCGCGGATGAACCGCGAGTTCTGCGTCGACATCAGCGCCCAGACCTACAAGGCCAACTGCCGCCCCGTCGCGCTGACAAAGCTGCCGCTGCTGGTCACGGAGCCGATGGTGGGGAAGCTGATCGCGTGGATGGAGCAGTGCCTGTCCGAAATGGAGGGCTGAGCGTGGAGAAGACCATCAAATTCGGCGTCATCGGCTGCGGGCTGATGGGCCGGGAGTTTGCAAGCGCCTCCATGCGCTGGCTGCATCTGCAGACCGACCTGCCGCGCCCACAGATCATCGCCGCGTGCAGCCGGACGGACAAAAGCCTCGACTGGTTCCGGCGCGTGCCAGACACGCGGTATTTTTACCATGATTATCACGAGCTTCTGGAAAATCCGGAGGTCGAAGCCGTTTACTGCGCCGTGCCGCACGACCAGCACGCGCAGATCTATACCGATATCATCCGTTCCGGCAAGCATCTGCTGGCCGAAAAGCCGTTCGGGATCGATCTGCCCGCCTGCCAGCAGATCCTGAGCGCCATGCGGGAGCATCCGCAGGTCTTTGTCCGCTGCTCGAGCGAATTTCCGTATTACCCCGCCGCGCAGCAGCTCTTCCGCTGGTATCAGGAGGGCTTCTTCGGCCGCGTGATCGAGGCACGCTTCGCCATCAAGCACGCGTCGGATATGGACCTGAGCAAGCCCATCAACTGGAAGCGGCAGCTGAAGACCAACGGCGCGTATGGCTGCATGGGCGACCTCGGCATCCACACCCAGCACCTGCCGTTCCGCCTCGGCTTCCGGGTCGATTCCGTGAGCGCGCAGCTGGCCAACCTCGTCCCGCAGCGGCCCTGCGGCGACGGCTTTGCGCCCTGCGAGACATATGACAACGCGATTTTGCTCTGCGGCGCGCACAATGCGGCGGGCGACCGGTTCCCGATGGTGATGGAAATGAAGCGCATGGCCCCTGGCTGCACCAATACGGTGGAATACGAGATCTACGGGCTGGACGGCTCTGCGAAATTTTCCACAGAGGACGCAAACGCCGTCTGGTACACGCGCAGTCAGGGCCGGGAGCAGGCGTGGAGCCGCCTGATACTGGGGCAGAGGACGCTCTTCCCAGTCATCACCGGCGGCATTTTCGAGTTTGGCTTTTCCGACGCCATGCTGCAGATGTTCGCGGCGTTTATCGCCGAACTCTGCGGCGAACCGTGCGCGTTCGGCTGCTTCCGACCGGACGAGGCGCTTTTGAGCCACCAGCTGCTCACCGGCGCGCTGCGGGCCTATGAAACGGGAAGCGTCGTCCGGCTTGACTGACGCGGAAGGAGGCGGTATGATGGACATATCTTCGGCCCCGCACGCGGCGGATGCCGAGCACCGCATGATCTACGAGCCTGCGGACGCCTTGGGCTTTACGGCGTGGACGGACTGCTTCGACTATCAGAACGGGCGGCTTGGCCTGTCCTTTAAGGAGATCCGCCGGGTGCATGACGCGGCCTTTGTGCCGCCGAGACTGGAAATGGGCGAGGCCATCGGCGCGCCGGTGTCCTATTGCTCGGCGGAATGCGGCAGTGCGGATACCGTCTCGGAGCGCGTCTATATGGCCTCCGACGACGGCGGGGAACACTGGTACGAGACGGGCAGGTGCCCGCTGGCCGAAGGCTCGTTTCTGAACGCGGGCTTTGCCGACGGGCGGCTGGTCGGGCTGGACGTGGGCCGCGTCAACGCCGCGCGCACCGGCTGGTGCGACTATATTGCCGTCCGGGAAAGCACGGACGGCGGCAGCACCTGGACGGAAACGGCCCGTCTGCTGGAGGGCTGCGCCGTCTATCTCTGGCGGCTGCGCCGCCTGCGCGACGGTTCGCTTCTCGTGCTTGCCAGCTTCTACGGCACGCCATGGGGCGCAGGCTGCGAACGTGCAACGCGCAACACCATGCTTCCCGGCGAAACGTATCTCAATAAGATCCAGACCTTTTTCCTCCATAGTCCCGACGGCCGGAGCTTTTCGGGGCCACACTATGTCCTTCCGGGCATCGGCGCGCATGAGTACGACGCGGCAGAGCTGTCTGACGGACGGCTTCTGTTCGTGGCGGGCGACGTGCAGGGCACGCCGGTCGGGCGGCAGCTCGTCCGCCGCTCGGCGCAGGGCTTCATCAACGGGCCGCTGCTGCCCATCGGCGCGGGCGCTCCGCCAGAGCCTGCGAAAAATCCGCAGGGCGGCTTTGTCCCGGAAAGCATCGTGTGCCTGCCGGGCGATGTTCTCGTCGGTGCGCGGCGAGGCAAGCCCTTCAGCTGCTCCGGCGATCTCGGCCAGACATGGACGGTGATCGAGGGCGCGGGAAACGGACTCTATCAGCCGTGTATCCGCCTGCTGCCGGACGGACGCGCTGCGGCCTTCGGCCACTGCGGCGCGGACAGCGCGGTCGGGCAGACGCGCATGGCGATCGCCGCCGATCTGTTCCGGCTGGACGGTGCGCCTCCCGCGGGGTGTGAGCTGTCTCTTGAACGCGTGCTTTCTGCGGACGGGAGCCATTACGGCAACGCATATACGGCGCGGCTGACCTGCAAGGGAAGTCCTGTCGCCGGGCGGCAGATGACGTTCCGCGTTGTACCGTTCTGGACGGAGGACGGAGCGGTCAATACCCTTGCGCAGGAGCAGGCGCCGATCAGGCTTTCCGCCGTGACAGACGCGGACGGCCTCGCCAATGCGGCCTTTCCCGCGTTTGACGCTGTCCGGGACATTCACTTTGCCTACACCATCGACGCCTTTGCCGAAGCCGCGCCCGGACAGGCATCCTGCGTCAGTGCCAGCCGCTGTGAGCTTGCCATGACGCCGTACCGCCGCTGCCGTCACCCGTACCCGGCCTATTTTGCCGAAAACACCCTCTATCTGTCACCGGAGTTGGAAAAAGCGTTCCCGGACTGCCGCCGCAGGCTTGCGGAGGAAGCGGGACGGGATGTTCCCGCAGTTCCGGACGCGCCGCTTCGGCAGGCACTTTTGGATGCGGGCGTATTGCGGCAGACGGAGGACGGCCTCCGGTGGATCGCGCGCGTACACGGCGCGCAGGCGCTCGGGGCGGTGCTCCCACAGCCGGATGGCGACTGGTATATCTGAAATTCCGCGTATGCGCGGAACGCAAATTATAAACAGGAGAGAGCTGCTATGAAACTTGTAGTATTGGACGGTTATACGGAAAATCCCGGCGATCTGAGCTGGGCAGAGCTGGCCGCGCTTGGCGAGCTGACGGTCTATGACCGCACGTCGTATACCGAGTCCCCGCTGATCGCGGAGCGCATCGGCGACGCGGAGATCGTGGTCATGAACAAAACGCCGATCTCCCGCGCGACGATCGACGCGTGCCCGAATATCCGGCTGATCGCGGTGCTTGCGACGGGCTATAACGTTGTGGATTACAACTACGCGCGGGAAAAGGGCATCCCGGTCGTGAACGTGCCGGCCTACGGCACGGCGTCGGTCAGCCAGTATTCCATCGCCCTTCTGCTGGAGATCT
>ERZ1034719.469-NODE-469-length-24032-cov-25.247028_pt1 | contig 24032 bp, 20 predicted proteins | sample MGYA00520703_ERZ1034719 | MGnify/ENA primary metagenome ERZ1034719 (study PRJEB33766, sample SAMN09781716) | gut metagenome | biome: gut microbiome | host: Homo sapiens | place: Madagascar | study: EMG produced TPA metagenomics assembly of the PRJNA485056 data...
TCCGTGCGGCGAAGCCGCGCTTCATGGAGCGAAGCTATGCTTCATTTTTCATGCACCGTAAGGTGCGCTTAATTTGAAAAAAGCACTTCGAATGAAGTGCTTTTTTCATGGCGCGCCCAGCAGGATTTGAACCTGCGACCTACCGGTTCGTAGCCGGGCACTCTATCCGCTGAGCTATGGGCGCATTGCCGTTCCTTGAACGTGCTTATGTATTGTAGCGCAAAGTTCGATGCTTGTCAACAATTATAACCGATTTTGATGCCAAAAAAATTTTTCGGCCTTGTGGACGAGAATGCGCTGTGCTATACTTTGACTACAAAATCGGTTGCGGATTTTTCCGGCGCTTGCCGCTTTTCGCCGCACAGCCTGCTGAATATGCCCGGCATATCGGCGGTTGTGGGGCTTTTTTTATGGGCCGGAGGAAACGGGCGGAGGTATTTATGAAAAGGCGAACGTTCTATACGGAATTGGCATATATATTAGGGCTTATTGTGCTCGCGTTCAGCGCGGCGCTTATGGAGGCGAGCGACCTTGGGGTATCGATGATAGTTGCGCCGGCGTATTTATTGCATCTCAAGCTGAGCCAAGCATTCGCGTTCTTCACGTTCGGCATGGCGGAATACACGCTTCAGGCGGCGCTGCTGATAGTGATGGTAATGGTGCTCGGGCGGTTCAGGCTATATTATCTTTTCTCGTTCATAACGGCGGTGCTGTACGGCCTTTTGCTCGATGGCTCTATGGCGATAGTGGCGCTGCTGGGCGTGAGCGGCATGGCGGGGCGCATAACGTGCTTCACAGCGGGGGTAATATGCTGCGCGGTGGGCGTATCGCTGCTGTTCCATACATATATTGCGCCGGAGGTATACGAGCTGTTTGTGAAGGAGATTGCGGCCAAATACGGGCGGAACATAAACCGCGTAAAGACCGCGTATGACTGCATAAGCTGCCTTATAGCCGTGGGCATGTCGTTCGCTTTTTTCGGCTTAGGCCATTTTGAAGGGGTAAAGATAGGCACGGTGCTTTGCGCATTGGTCAACGGCGCGCTGATAGGCTTCTTCTCCGGTGCGTTTGAGGGGAAGTTTGAATTTAAGGATGCAACAAAGCTGAGAAAATATTTTGAGTAACTAAAAAGCGGGGTATAGGCCCCGCTTTTGTATGCTTAAATCAGTATTCAACAGGCTCGCTCAGGGGAAGCTCCAGCAGCTCCGGATTTTCCAGCAGCTTTTTGAACAGGCGAACTGTCTTGGCGTAATAATATCCGTCCGCAATTCGCTCGTCTATCGTAAGGCCAAGATCCACGCTGTCACGCATTTCAAACGTGCCGTCCTGATTGAAGAAGGGATTGTTCTTCCTTTCGCCCACCACGCAGAATATGGAGCAGGTGCCCCAGTTGGTCAGGTGGTGATAGCCGCTCTTCAGCTTTATGGAGCCAAGGTTGGTGAGCAGCGCGGAAGAATAATACGGATCTGAACCGATAAGAAATTCCGGACACCAGCCGTGCTTGTCCAGCTTGGTTATAAGATACACTAAGAATTTGGACAGGAAGCGCGGCATTTTGTTCAAAATATCCATGCTGTCGCTCGAACGGTCAAGCGCATCGCTGCGGCAGGAGGATATCTGCTTATAAAGCTTGGCGCGCAGGGAATCGATATTGTCCGTGGGGTCCGAATAAACTATGGCAAGGGCCTCTGCCCCGTTGTCACTGAACAGCTTTTTTACAACAAATGCCGCGGATATCGCGTGGCGCTGATACACGTTCTTGTTGGCTATGAAGCGGTTCATCTTCGGGCGGAGCGTGATAGTCTTGAGCAGCGCTACCACGATTATGTGGAACATGGTGAAGGGAAAGTCCGTCTCCGTGGCGTTGCGCCTGGCAAGGTATGCGTTTATGTTGGTCAGATCGATGCGCTCCGAAATATATGCCTCGTTATCGCAGCGGTTGGGATAGATAAGCGGCACTATGAAGTGCATCGGGTCAAGCTCGCGTATGAGACGGCCATCTTTGCGGTTGCCCCAGCGGCGTTTGGGTTTTTCCATGGTATGAGTCCTCCGGAAATAGAATAAAGAGTATAAAACCTTAACTATAATACCACCTATTTGCAATATTCGCACGGTTTTTTTGAAAAAAGACGAAAATATGGGCATTTTGCCTGCCGCGGCACGCGTTTTGCTGCCCCTTTTCTTCTTATATTTATTTTACGCTATTGATGAAAACGGGGTGAATATGATAAAATAAGGTATGCTTATTGAGCGGCTGAAACTGAATGACTTTCGCAACTATGAATCGCTTCTGCTCCGCCCGGACAGCGGCCTGAACGTTATCGTCGGCGAGAACGCGCAGGGCAAGACCAACGCGGTGGAAGCTATTTTTTTGTGCGCCTTCGGGCGTTCGCACAGAACGGCGAAGGACGCGGAGCTGATACGCGCGGGCTTTGCGGGCGGATATGTGGGCATGGACATTCGGGCGAAAAGCGGCAGCCGCACGATAGAGATAAAGCTTAAAAGCGGCGAACGCAAGCAGATATTCATAGATAAGCTTATGGCAAAGCGCACGGGAGAGCTTATGGGCGCGCTGAACGCGGTAATGTTCTCGCCGGAGGATTTGGAGCTGGTAAAGGGCGCGCCTGCCGAAAGGCGGCGGTTTATGGACATGGAATTGAGCCAGCTCAGGCCCGCTTATTATTACACATTGCAGCGCTATAACGCCGCGCTCAAGCAGCGCAACGCCCTGCTGAAGCCGGACGCCAAGGCGGACATGAACGCCGTCAGGCAGCAGCTTTATATTTGGGATGAGCAGCTTAGCCAAGCGGGTGCGGAAATAATGCGCATGCGGGCGGAATTTGTGCAAAGGCTGGGGCTTATAGCCGGCCGGCTGCACAGGCAGATTTCGGGCGAAAGGGAAGCGCTGCTGGTGCGCTATGCCCCGGACGTGGACATAGAGCGCATGGGCGGCGGGGATGCGGAGGCCGCGCTGAGCGAGGCGCTGTATAATGGCGCATTGGACGATATTCGCCGCGGATACACCGGTTCAGGCCCGCACAGGGACGAGCTGGAGCTTAACCTGAACGGCACGAACGTGAGGGTATTCGGAAGCCAGGGCCAGCAGAGAACGGCCGCGCTGAGCCTGAAGCTGAGCGAGCTGGAGCTTATCAAGGGCGAAACGGGGGAAAGCCCCGTGCTGCTGCTGGACGATGTTTTGAGCGAGCTGGACGAACCGCGGCAGCGGGCGCTGCTTGAGGCGATGAGCGACTGCCAAACTTTTTTGACCTGCACCACGCTTGAAGGATTAAAGCGAGCGGGGCTGAAGGGCATAAACGCATGGCGCTGCGCGGCGGGCACGCTTACACGCGAATAGATGTAAAACTGAAAATGAAGGATCCGGCCGGATGGCCGATATGATTTTTTGAAACAAGGAGAAAACGGAAAATGAGCAACCACACCGATTACGATGCCTCTCAAATTCAGGTGCTTGAGGGGTTGGAGGCGGTAAAGCGCCGCCCGGGCATGTATATAGGCTCAACGGACTTCCACGGGCTGCACCATTTGGTGAAGGAGCTGGTGGATAACGCCATTGACGAGGCCATGGGCGGATACTGCAACCACATTGAAGTTACAGTCCATGGCGACAATTCCGTTACCGTTACCGATAACGGCCGCGGCATACCCGTTGACATGCATGAAAAGATGCATAAGAGCGCGCTGGAGGTTGCGCTTACGGTGCTGCACGCGGGCGGCAAATTCGGCGGCAGCGGCTATAAGGTCTCCGGCGGTCTGCACGGCGTGGGCCTGAGCGTTGTCAACGCGCTGTCCACATGGCTTATAGCCGAAGTAAAGCGCGACGGCAAGCTTTATTATCAGGAATATTCCTATGGCGAGCCTAAGGCCCCCGTTAAGGCCATAAAGGACATTCCCGAAGGCGAAAGCGGCACCAGCATAACATTCCTTGCCAACGACAAGATATTTGATGAGGTGAACTATAATTTCGATATCCTTGCGGACAGGATGCGCGAGCTTGCCTTCCTTAACGCGGGCGTAAGAATAACCGTGAGCGACGAGCGCGCCGAATCGCCCGACGTGCGCTCCTTCTGCTACGAAGGCGGCATAGTCAACTTCGTTAAGCATCTTAACCGCAAAAAGACCGTTCTGCACGAAGAACCCGTGTACATAACAGCAAGCCGCAACGAACCCGAAAAGCAGGAGGTTGCAACGGTTGAGGTTGCCCTGCAATACAACGACGATTATAACGAAAACGTGTTCACCTTTGCCAACAATATAAACACCGGCGAAGGCGGCAGCCATCTGGTGGGCTTCAGGAGCGCGCTGACCCGCGTTTTGAACGACTATGCGCGCAAATATAAAATACTCAAGGATAACGACGACGCCCTCAAGGGCGAGGATATACGCGAAGGACTCAGCGCGATAGTGAGCGTTAAGCTTGTTGAGCCGCAGTTTGAGGGCCAGACAAAAACAAAGCTTGGCAATGCGTACATTCGCGGCCTTGTGGACAGCGCGGTGAGCGAGGGCATGAGCGTTTACCTTGAAGAGCATCCCACCGAGGCGCGCGCGATAGTGGACAAGTGCCTTACCGCCGCCCGCGCAAGGGACGCCGCGCGAAAGGCAAGGGAGCTTACCCGCAGAAAGACCGCGCTCGATTCAACAAGTCTGCCCGGCAAGCTGACCGACTGCACGGAGAAGGATCCCGAAAAGTGCGAAATATTCATTGTTGAGGGCGACAGCGCAGGCGGCAGCGCAAAGATGGGGCGCGATCCCGCGCATCAGGCGATATTGCCCCTTCGCGGCAAAATACTAAACGTTGAAAAAACGCGCATGGACAAAATACTTGCCAATAATGAAATACGCGCCATGATAACGGCGTTCGGCGCGGGCATAGACGAGGAATTCGATACCAGCAAGCTCAGGTATCATAAAATAGTGTGCATGACCGATGCCGACGTTGACGGCAGCCATATAAGGATACTTATGCTCACGTTCTTCTTCCGTCATATGCGCCCGCTGATAGAGCAGGGCTATGTATACGTTGCGCAGCCCCCGCTTTACAGAATAACAAAGGGCAAGAACATATACTATGCCTACGACGACGAGGAGCTAAACAGCATACTTGAGCGCATAGGCCGCGACCCCAAGCCCCTTATAAACCGCTATAAAGGCCTTGGCGAGATGAATCCGGAGCAGCTTTGGGAAACAACGATGGACCCCGAGCGCAGGGTTATGCTGCAGGTGCATCTTGAGGACGCGATGAAGGCGGACGAGATATTCTCCGTGCTGATGGGCGATAAGGTGGAGCCCAGGCGCGAATTTATAGAAAACAACAGCAAGCTTGTTGTGGATCTGGACGTTTAACAGGGGAGGAGATAAGCGATGAACGAAAACGAGATAAGCCGCATAAGGCCGCTTGATCTGGAAAGCGAAATGAAGAAATCCTTCATTTCCTACGCCATGGCCGTTATTATAAACCGCGCCCTGCCCGACGTTAGGGACGGACTGAAGCCTGTACACAGGCGCATACTCTATTCAATGGACGAGCAGGGCTTCACCGCCGATAAGCCGTTCCATAAAAGCGCGCGTATAGTGGGCGACGTGCTCGGTAAATACCATCCGCACGGCGATTCCAGCGTTTATGATGCAATGGTAAGGCTTGCGCAGGATTTCAACAGCCGCTATATGCTCATTGAAGGCCAGGGCAACTTTGGCAGCGTGGATGGTGACGGCGCGGCCGCAATGAGATATACCGAAGCCCGAATGTCCAAGCTGGCGGACGAAATGATGGCCGACATAGGCAAAAACACGGTCGATTTCATGCCGAACTTCGACGAAACGCTCATGCAGCCCAAGGTGCTGCCCAGCCGCTATCCAAACCTTCTTGTGAACGGCTCCGGCGGCATAGCGGTAGGCATGGCCACGAATATTCCGCCGCATAATCTGGGCGAAACAATAGATGCATATGTCGCCATGCTCGATAATCCGGAAATAACGGTTGAGGAGCTTATGAGCTACCTGCCCGGGCCGGACTTCCCCACGGGCGGCATAATAATGGGCAACGCCGGCATACGCCAGGCATACCGCACGGGCCGCGGCCGCATACTGGTGCGCGCACGCGCGGAAATAGAGGAAACCGGCAGCGGCAAAAGCCGCATAGTTGTAACGGAAATACCGTATCAGGTGAACAAGGCAAGGCTGGTTGAAAAAATAGCCGAGCTTGTGCATGAAAAACGCATAGAGGGCATAAGCGATCTGCGCGACGCGAGCGACCGCAAGGGCCTTAGGATAATAATCGATCTCAAGCGCGACGTTAACGCAAACGTTGTGCTGAATCAGCTTTATAAGCATACCCAGATGCAGGATACGTTCGGGGTGATAATGCTTTGCCTTGTGGACGGCGAACCCAAGGTGCTTAACCTTAGGGAAATGCTGTATCATTATATGCGCTTCCAGGAGGACGTGGTAACACGCCGCACGCAGTACGACCTTGATAAGGCAAGGGAAAGGCTGCACATATTGGAAGGCTTGATGATAGCGCTGGACAATATAGACGAGATCGTTGAGCTTATCAAGCGCAGCGCGAACTCGGCGGAGGCTAAGACGGCATTGTGCGAACGCTTCGGGCTGAGCGAAAAGCAGGCGCAGGCGATACTGGATATGCGCCTTGCAAGGCTGACCGGACTCGAGCGGGACAAGATAAACGACGAGCATGCGGAGCTGACCAAGACCGCTGCCTATTATGAAAGCATACTGGCCGACGAAAACAAGCTGCGCGGCATAATACGCGACGAAATACTGGAGGTAAGGCGCCGCTATGCCGACCCCAGGCGCACTGAGATTGCCCCCGCGTCGGACGACATTGACCTGGACGATATCATTCAGGAAGAGGACATGGCCGTTACAATGACGCACCTTGGCTACGTTAAGCGCATAGCTGCCGATTCGTACAAGGCGCAGAACCGCGGCGGCAAGGGCATAATGGCGCAGGCCACGAGGGACGAGGACTTTGTGGAGCATCTGTTCGTGACGAGCACGCATAATTACATAATGTTCTTCACCAACACGGGCAGGGCGTATAAGATAAAGTGCTACAACATCCCCGAAGCTTCGCGCACGGCCAAGGGCACGGCGATAGTGAATCTGCTGCAGCTTGCGGGCGGGGAGAAGATAACCGCCGTATTCCCCGTGGATAAGGATACGGAAGGCGAATACCTTGTGCTTGCCACGAAGGACGGCGTTATAAAGAAAACGCCCATGAGCGACTTTGACAACATCCGCAAGGGCGGCATAATTGCCCAGAACCTTAGAGATGGGGACGAGCTGATAAGCGTACTGCTTTCAAAGGGTGATGACGATCTGCTCATAGGCACGCTGGAAGGCAAGTGCCTGCGCTTCAACGAAGGCGACGTAAGGCCGATGGGCAGGACAGCCACGGGCGTAAGGGCCATAACCCTTGAGGACGGGGACGAGGTAATAGACGTGAACCTCATAGCGCCGGGCATGACGGTATTGTCCATAACCGAAAGGGGCATGGGTAAGCGCACGGATGAAGAAGAATACCCGCTGCGCCACCGCGGCGGCAAGGGCGTTATAGCCAACGCAATAACCGAAAAGACGGGCAAGCTTGCCTGCATGAAGGTTTGCACGGGGGATGAGGACATAATGATGATACGCGACGACGGCACCGTTATCCGTACGCCGGTTGACAAGATAAGCGTGTTCTCCCGCAATACGCAGGGCGTAAGGCTGATGAGGGTTGACGAAGGCACGAAGGTTGCAAGCGTTGCGCTCGCCCCGCACGACAAGGGCGAGGAGACGGAGGAAGAATGAACCTTTTTCTCACGATAGCGTTCCTGTTCTTTATTGGCAGCATGGCGGGCTGGGGGATAGAGGTGGTGTTCCGCCGCTTCTTCTCCTCCGCCAATCCTGAGCGCAAATGGATAAATCCGGGGTTCCTTTCGGGACCCTATTTGCCTTTGTACGGGTTCAGCCTGTGCGTGCTGTTCCTGCTTTCGCTGCTGGAACAATATATACCAATCGAGAATACGGCGCTCAGGAAGGCGGCGCTGTTCGCCGTGATGGCGGCGGCGGTAACGCTGGTTGAATACATTGCCGGGCTTATTTCAATAAAGCTTCTGCATGTTAAGCTTTGGGATTATTCCAAGCAATGGGGCAATATACAGGGCATAATCTGCCCCAAGTTCACGCTGGGCTGGGCTATATTGAGCGCGGTATATTATTTCCTTATTCATCCGCGCATTGAAAACGCGCTCGTCTGGCTTTCCAACAACCTTGCGTTCTCGTTCATAATAGGGTTTTTCTACGGCGTGTTCGTTATAGATTTTGTGAACGCCACGGCGCTTATGGTCAAGATAAAGCGCTTCGCGGACGAAAAGCAGATAGTGGTAAAATACGAGCAGCTGCGCGAGCATATCCGCGTGAACCGCGAAAAGCGGCTGGAGAAGGCCAAGTTCCTTATGAGCATGGGCCCGCAGAGCGCAATGGCAGAGCAGCTGAAGCAATATTATGATAAGTTCCGCGACGAATTGGAGCGCAGCAAAAAGGACGCGCGGAAGACCGACAGGGGAGATGAAAAATAAATGGCCGGCTATGATGTAGTGGTGCTTGGCGCGGGCCATGCCGGGTGCGAAGCCGCGCTTGCGTGCGCGCGAATGGGGCTGAACACGGCGGCGATAACGCTGAACCTTGATTCAATAGCCATGATGGCATGCAATCCCGCCATAGGCGGCACGTCCAAAGGCCAACTCGTGCGGGAGATAGACGCCCTTGGCGGGGAAATGGGGCTTGCGGCGGACGATGAATTTATTCAGATGCGCATGCTCAATACCGGCAAAGGCCCCGCGGTATATTCCCCACGCGCGCAGATGGACAAGCGCCGCTATCACGAGCGGATGAAGCGCGCGCTTGAAGCGGAGCAGAGGCTTACGCTGATTCAGGGCGAGTGCGCCGCGATAGAGGCCGAGCACGGGCGCATAAGCGCAATAAGGCTCTCCGGCGGGGTGAAAAGCGAAGGCGAGCGCATAGAATGCAGGGCGGTTATAGTCGCAACGGGCGTGTATCTTAAAAGCCGCATCCTGATAGGCGATCGCGTGTGGGAGCAGGGGCCGAGCGGCCTTGCCCGCGCGGAGGGCCTGTCCGCATCGCTGAGGGAGCTGGGCTTTGAACTGAGGCGGTTCAAAACCGGCACGCCGCCGCGCGTGCTTGGGCGGACGCTTGACTTTGACGAAATGGAAATACAGAATGGGGACAGTCCCGCAAGGCCGTTTTCGTTTTTGCACGATATGGATTACCGCGTGCAGCGGCCGTGCTACCTTACCTACACCAATGCGGCTACGCATAAGGTGATACTGGATAACATAAACCGCAGCGCCATGTATTCCGGCCTTATCCACGCCACAGGCACGCGCTATTGCCCCAGCATAGAGGATAAGCTGGTGCGCTTTGCGGATAAGGACAGGCATCAGCTTTTCATTGAGCCGGAAGGCTTATCTACGGACGAAATGTACGTTCAGGGCATGAGCACGAGCCTGCCTGCGGACGTGCAGCGGGATATGCTCAGGACAATACCCGGCATGAGGGATTGCCACATAACCCGTTACGGCTACGCCATAGAGTACGACTGCATAGATCCGCTTTCGCTCAACAATGCGCTTATGAGCCGCGATGTTGCGGGGCTGTTCTTTGCGGGGCAGATGAACGGCAGCTCCGGCTATGAAGAAGCCGCGGCGCAGGGGCTTTACGCCGGAATTAACGCCGCGCTTTGGATAAAGGGCGAAGAGCCGCTTATACTTTCCCGCGCCGATGCATATATAGGCGTGCTGTGCGACGACCTTACCGGAAAGGGCACGAACGAGCCATACAGAATGATGACCTCCCGCGCGGAGTACAGGCTGCTGCTGCGGCAGGATAACGCGGACGAGCGGCTGACGGAGCTTGGCAGGCGGACGGGGCTTATATCGGACGAACGCTACGCGCGGCTGATGAAAAAACAGCAGGAGATAGAGAATGCGCGAATAAAGCTTGAAAAATCCGTGCCGCCGGAGGAAAAGCTTATAAGGCTTATGGAAAGCCGCGGCGAGACCCCGCCCAAAACAGGCATAAAGCTGAGCGAACTGCTAAGAAGGCGCAGCATAGGCTACAGCGACCTTGTTATGCTTTATCCCGAAAAGGTGGACGATATAAGCGCGGAAGCGGCGGAGCAGATTGAACTCAACGAGCGGTATGCAGGCTATATTGAAAAGGAGCGGCTGCACGTTGAAAAATTCAGCGAGATGGAAAACGCGCTTCTGCCTAAAGATACGGACTATTCCCAAATTGCAGGGCTTAGGCTTGAAGCAAGGCAGAAGCTAAACAAAATGCAGCCGGAGAGCCTGGGCCGCGCAAGCAGAATAAGCGGCGTTTCGCCTGCGGACATAGCGGTGCTAATGATATGGCTCAAGCGCCGCAAGGAGGCCGAATGACAAAGGAACTTATACTTTCCCTTATACCCGGGGTGAGTGAGGAGCAGGCGGACAAGTTCATAAAATACTATGAACTGCTGATAGAATGGAACGAAAAGATGAACCTGACCGCCATAACGGAGGAGCGGGAGGTTGCTGAAAAGCACTTTGCCGATTCGCTGCTGCCTATGGAACTGATACCCCAAAACGCCAAGTGCATAGACGTCGGCACAGGCGCGGGGTTCCCGGGCATACCGCTTATGATAATGCGGCCGGACATAACCGTTACGCTGCTGGACAGCCTTAATAAGCGCCTTATATTTTTGAATGAAGTAATACGCGCATTGGGGCTTGAGGGCAGGGCGAAAACGCTGCATATGCGCAGCGAGGACGCGGGCCGCGCGGCCGCGCACAGGGATGCATACGACGTGGCGCTGAGCCGCGCCGTGGCCAATGCAAGGGTGCTTGCGGAATGGACGGCGCCGTTCGTTAAAAAGGGCGGGGTCAGCATAATGTACAAGGGCGCGGCGGCGAAGGAAGAGCTGGACGCGGCGCAAAACGCCATGAATAAGCTTTGCCTTGGCGCGCGGCTTATAGAATACCCGTGCGCATGGGGCGAAAGATATGTTATTGCGGCCAAAAAGCTTGCCCCTACGCCGAAGGCATATCCGCGCAAGGCGGGCACGGCGGGCAAAATGCCGCTGTGATAGTATTGTATTGACGGAAGCACTCGCTTTTTGCTACAATAGCGCGTGCAGTAAAATGGGCTTTTTTGCGGAAGGCAAAGGAAATTAAGGAGGGCTAAAAGCTATGCCTGTGTTCGACTTTATAAGAAACAGCGACGGTGCAAAGGGATCAAAACGGCTTGTGGAGGTGAACGTAGCTTCCATACACCCGAACCCCTATCAGCCGCGCGCCACGTTTGACGAGGAGAGCATTGCCGAACTTGCCCAGTCCATCCAGCAGGTGGGCTTATTGCAGCCGCTGCTTGTGAGGAAGGTGGACGACGGATACGAGCTTGTTGCCGGGGAGCGCAGGCTAAGGGCCGTAACCAGCCTTGGCATGGAAAAGGTGGCCTGCATAGTGCAGCAGGATATTGAGGACGAATCGAGCGCGATGATGGCGCTGATAGAAAACCTGCAAAGGGAGGATCTGCATTACCTTGAAGAGGCGCAATGCTACCAAAAGCTGCTTGAAACATACGGTCTTACGCAGGAAGAACTGGCCAACCGCCTTGGCAAAAGCCAAAGCTCCATAGCGAACAAGCTGAGGCTTTTGAAGCTTTCCGATGAAGTAAAGGCCGCCATGACCGAAAAGCGGCTCAGCGAGCGGCACGCAAGGGCGCTATTAAAGCTGACGGACGATAAGCAGCGGCTTGACGCGGTGGAAAAGATTGCCGAAAAGGGGCTGAGCGTTAAGGAGACCGAGCAGATGGTCGAAAAAACGCTGAACAAGGCATATGACGAAAAGCAGGACGGCGCAAAGCCGCGGCCAAAGCTGATGCGGATAGTGCGCGATTACAGGCTGTTCATGAACACCATAAATCAGGCCGTGAACCAGCTTAGGGAATCGGGAATGACGGTTGAGGTTGAGCAGAGCGACAGGGCCGACGGAGTGGATATTAAAATAAGCGTAACGAGGAAATAACCGAGGAAATAATACCGATGGAGAAGAAAGGCGCCCTTGGGCGAATTAAAAGCACATTTATAGGGGACAGGGCTTTTTATCAAAGCGTTGTTAAGCTGCTGATCCCGATAGTTATACAGCAGGGCATAACCAGCTTCGTAAACCTTTTGGACAACGTTATGGTGGGCGCGCTTTCAACCGCGGCCATATCCGGCGTTGCCATAGTTAATCAGCTTATATTCGTATTCAATCTGAGCATATTCGGCTCGCTTTCCGGCCCCAGCATATATTCCGCGCAGTATGCCGGCGTTGGGGACGATGAAGGCGTTAAGCATTGCTTCAGGTTCAAAATGATAATAGGCACGCTTATTTCCGTTGCGGCTGTGCTTGTATTTGCCCTGTTCGGGGAAAACCTTATTTGGCTTTACCTGAATGAAGAGGTGAACACGGCGGAAACGCTGGCGGCTACGCTTGAACAGGCGAAGGATTATATGTATGTTATGCTGTGGGGGCTGCCGCCGTTTATGCTGAGCCAGGCTTACGGCACAACGCTCAGGGAAACGGGCGAAACGGTAGTGCCCATGCAGGCGAGCATAATTTCGATAGTTACCAACTGCGTGCTGAACTATGCGCTCATATACGGCAAATTCGGCGCGCCGGCAATGGGCGTTAAGGGCGCGGCTATAGCCACGGTGGTTGCAAGGTATCTTGAAATTGCGTATATTCTGATACACACTTACAGAAGGCTTGACAAATATCATTACTTCCGCGGCGCGCTGAGGAATTTGAAAATACCTAAGGAGCTTGTGAAAAAGATTGCCGTAACGGGCGCGCCGCTGCTGGCGAACGAGTTCCTTTGGAGCACGGCAATGGCGGTTAAGAACCAGTGCTTCTCCTATCGCGGGCTGGACGTTGTTGCGGCAACGAACATAACGAGCACCGTTTGGCAGGTTTTTGCAATAATAATGTTTGCAATGGGTTCGGCAATAGCCATAATGGTGGGCCAGCAGCTCGGCACGGGGGATATAGAGGAGGCGCGGCGCACGGACGCGCGGCTCATATTCGTATCCTTCGTGGTACATGTGCTGATAGGCATATTGGTAGTTGCGCTGAGCGACGTTATACCATTGATATACAATGTTGAGCAGAATGTCAGGGAAATGACGGGCGGTATGCTCGTTGCCGCGGGCTGCACACTATGGATACATGCGCTTGCGCACGCATCGTACTTCACAATAAGGAGCGGCGGCAGAACGCTTATAACGCTGCTGCTGGACAGCGTTTTTACGCTGGTGGTGGTTGTGCCTATTGCGTATGTGCTGTGCTATTGGACGGATATGGACGTAAGCTGGGTATACGCCTGCGTTGAAGCGGCCGATATAATAAAGTTCCTTATAGCATTGCCTATACTTATATCCGGCTCGTGGGCGAGGAACGTTATAAATACGGGCAAATGAGCCGTCATGCGTAAGGGGGAAGCGGCATGAAGAGCAAGCGGCAAAATTACGACAGCGTACAGAGCCTTATAATAGCCACGGCGGCGCGGCTTTTTACCGAGCGCGGGGCGGACGGCGCAAGCCTGAACGATATTGCCAAGGCTGCGGACATAGCCAAGGGCACGCTGTATTATTACTATCCGGCAAAGGACGAACTGATTGCGGACACGGCGCGCACCCATGGCGACTGGATGGGCGATACGCTGCTTGCCTGGGCGGAAACGCTGCAGCGCGATACGGATGCGCACAAGGCCATGAAAAGCCTGCTGCACGAACTGTTATGGGACGAGATGCACGCCAAGCTGCACGTTGTGCTGGTGTCCCATGCGGCGATAGCGGGTGGCGAGCTGAGCGGGCTTATGGATGCTATGCGCAAAAAATGGGCGCTGATGCTGGAGGTTGGCTCACTCAAGCTGCAATCAAACGACGCGCGCACCATACGCGCACGCTCCGGCGCGTTCTTCTCCATGCTTATAGGCTACATGGCCAAGGCGGAGATTACGGACGCGGATATAGACGAATTTATAGAAATATTCCTTTCGCGCTGAAAAAAGGCAAAATATATCTGGTTAAATCATCAAACGGGCGGTTGCAAAGCCGCCTTTTTGCGTGGTAAAATAATAAACGGCGCGTGGCGCCGAATATAAAGAAAGGACAGTGTATTTGACCATGGACGCAGGGCCATATCCCAGTAGCGTAACTAAAACAGAATATGCAGGCGGCCTGTTCATGGCGATGGATGCACCTGTTCATTCGGCTGTGCGCTGATACGCGCGCACTCTTTGGGCATATCCTACGCATGGCATGCCGCCTGAAAGAAGGAGGTTTGCCATGATAAACAACGAATTGATTGAAAAGCTGCTTTCCCTTTTGCAGAGCAAGCAATATGGCGCGGTAAAAACGCTGGTTCAGGACATGAACGAGGTTGACGTTGCCGAGGCAATAGAGGAGATATTTGAAGAAAACGAAGAGCCGGAAACGCTGCTTCGCCTTTTCCGTCTGCTTCCGAAGGAGACTGCGGCGGAAACGTTTGCGTATATGCACAGCGACGTGCAGCAGAAGCTTGTTGAAATGCTCAGCGATACGGAGCTTGGATATATACTGGACGACATGTATCTGGACGACTATGTCGATCTGGTGGAGGAAATGCCGGCGAACGTAGTGAAAAAGCTGATGCAGGTTTCAAGCCCGGAAAACAGGAAGCTTATAAACGAATATTTAAGGTATCCGGAGGATTCGGCCGGAAGCCTGATGACAAACGAATATGTGTATTTGAAGCCGCGGCTTACCGTCAGCCAGGCGTTTGACGTGATACGCAACACGGGCATAGATAAGGAAACGATATACACATGCTATGTGATATCGGGCGAAAAGCAGCTTGAAGGCGTGGTGACCATAAGGGAGCTGCTGCTTGCGGACCCGAACGCCAAGGTTGGGGACATAATGAACACAAATGTTATCCACGCGCACACGCTGGACGACAGGGAGGAAGTTGCAAAGCTGTTCTCTAAATACGACATGATATCGCTCCCTGTGGTGGATAACGAAGAAAGGCTTGTGGGCATAATCACCGTTGACGACGCGGTGGACGTTTTGCAGGAAGAGAATACAGAGGACTTTGAAAAGATGGCAGGTATGGCCCCGAGCGAGGAGGAATACCTGAAAACGCCCATATGGAAGCTTGCCAAGAACAGGATAGTATGGCTGGTGATACTTATGCTTTCAAGCATGATAACGGGCGCAATGCTGGAGCATTTTGAAGCGGCAATAGCCGCCATACCGCTGCTTGTAAGCTTTATTCCCATGCTTATGGATACGGGCGGGAACAGCGGCACGCAGGCTTCAACGATGGTCATCCGCGGCCTTGCGCTGGACGAAATTGAGCCGCGGGACGCAGCCAGGGTTTGGTTCAAGGAGATCCGCGTTGCGCTGCTGGTCAGCGCGGGCCTTGCGCTTATCAATTTTGCGCGCATCGCAATACAGTATCATGATGTTGCCGTGGCGGCCATAGTTTCGCTTACGCTCATTGCAACGGTATGCATTGCAAAATCGCTCGGCTGCCTTTTGCCAATGCTTGCCAAGAAGCTGAAGCTTGACCCCGCGCTTATGGCAACGCCTATACTTACAACCGTTACGGACGCGGCGAGCATTTTGGTTTATTTTACGCTTACAATGAACATTTTGGGCGATAGGCTGTGATTATTTAGACAAATAAAATGGGCGCAATACGGTTGCGCTATGCGCCCGCGGGGTGATAAAATATAATATATGAAACGGGCGGATGTCTATTTGGCCGTAGGCGCAATCATAATAGCGGCAATACTGATAATACTATCGCGCGGCGCGCGTTACGGCGGGGAGGCCGTTATATACTTAAACGGCGAGGAATATGCCCGCATGCCGCTTGACAGGGCGGATACGCTGAAAATAGAGCAGGACGGCGAAAAGATAAACCTGATAGAGAGCGACGGGCGCGGCAATGTGCGCATGCACAGCTCCACCTGCAAAAATCAGCTTTGCGTTGAGCAGGGCTGGCTGGGGGCGGATGCGCAAAGCGACAACGGGCGCTGGATAGTATGCCTGCCCAACGGCGTGAGCATTACCGTAAGCGGGGATGAAAATGAAAACGAATAAGCTTACGCGCAGCGCGCTGCTTGCTTCGCTGATGCTTGCGCTGGGGTATGTTGAATCGCTTCTGCCTGCGTTTTCGGCAATACCGGGCATAAAGCTTGGCCTTGCGAACACGGTGCTGCTGTATGCGGTTTATATTTGCGGCGTAAAGAGCGCGGTTGCGCTGGCGGTTATAAAGGTGCTGCTGAGCGGCTTCCTTTTCGGCAGCCCCGCGGCAATGCTTTACAGCGCGTCGGGCGCGGCGCTCAGCCTTTGCGCGATGCTTTTGCTCAAGCGGACGGGCAAATTTTCACCCGTGGGCGTGAGCGTTGCGGGGGCCATAGCGCACAATTTGGGCCAATGCATAGCGGCGGCATGCGTGATAGGCATAAGCCCCGTGCTTGCGTATTTCCCCATGCTGCTTTTGAGCGGGGCCGTAACCGGCCTTGTTACGGGCACGGCGGCGGCGCTTGTTATAAAGCATATGCGTCCCCCAAAGAACAAAACAGAAGTTTAATAGGCGTAAAAGCTAAAAAAGTTAAACGAAGTGAAAGGAACCAAGAACATGAAAAAGATACCTGCATGGCTGCTTCTGTGCATCATTTCCCTTGTTGCCGGGCTTGCGCTGGGCTTTACCAACGCGCTGACCAAGGACGAAATAGCGCGGCAGGACGAGGCCAGCAACGAACTGGCAAGGAAAACCGTTATGAGCGAAGCGGATGAATTCGTTCAGCTTAACGTTGCGGCGGACAGCGGCGTGGATTACTGCTACGAGGCTAAGAAGGGCGGCGAGACCATAGGCTACGTTGCCAAGGCCACCGCGGACGGCTACGGCGGAAAGATAGAAGTTACCGTGGGTATTGACAATAACGGCATGATAACGGGCATAAGCTGCGGCGGTTCGGGCTTCTCCGAAACTCCGGGCCTTGGCGCTAAGGTCAAGGAAGCTAAGTTCTCAGATCAGTTCGCCGGTATGAGCGCGCCCGTAAGCATCACCAAGGACGGCGGCACGGTGGATTCCGTAACGGCCGCGTCCAGAAGCTCCCGCGCCGTGTGCAAGGCCGTGAACGCCGCCTGCGATTACGTTGCGGCAATGGGTAACTGATTACTGAATAAGTAAGTAAAGCGGAACGCCTTTGCGTTCCGCTTTTTGATATACATTTAACCGCATTTTTACCGCTTTTTAAAACTGACCTTACACATTTTTTATTGGTATTTGGAACGGGTTTTGCACGCTTTTCCCTATTTGCCGTAGCGCACGCGGGCGAGCACGGGGTAGGGATTGATATAAACGTACTCCGGCGCGATTATGGAAAGGTGCAGGTGCGGCGCGTCGCTGTTTCCGGTGTTGCCAACGTGGCCTATAAGCTGGCCCTGCTCCACGCGGTCGCCTTCGCTGAGGAAGGTGGTAAGCTGCACCATATGGCAATATGAATAATAGAAGCCGTAATCATCTTTTACGGTAACATAATTGCCCGCAATGTCGTTATACGCTATGCGAACAATTTCCCCCGCCGTGCAGGAGGGTATTTCCTGCCATTCGCGCGCGCGGATATCCGTGCCCATGTGGCGGCGGGTAGATTTGGAACGGTCGCCGTACCAGCCGTCCTTTATATGCCGCTTGGGCAAGGGATCGATTATAGTGGCGATATACTCATCGCTCAGCTCATAGCTGCCGTCGTTATCCAGTATTTGGGCGTTGTTGTCATAGGTAGTGTTAAGGTAGCAATACAGCGACATTGCGCCGTAATGCACGTCGCTTGCAAGGGGGGCGAAAAGCGCGTCAAAATCGGGCAGGGCAACGCATACGTTAAGCGTTTTGCCATCTATCGTTACGGATACGTCCGTATGCGCGGCAATGGCCTTGTCCGGCTCATCAAGCATTGTGCATGCCGCCGCTATAAGCCGCCAGTCAAGCTTTCCTGTTACGGTAACGCTTGTGCGGTCAATAAGGCTGCTCATTGCTTTTACATCCTGCGCGGCGGTCCGGGCGCACATTTGGGCAAGGGTATGCGTGTCCGCCGCAAGTTCGGCATAAAGCGGCTGCTTTTCTATAAGGCCGGGCATGTCCAGCATGCCGAGGGAGGTATAATCATGCCCCGAATAGTCCGGCGCGAATGCGGCAAAAAAACCGTCCCTGCACATGGCGCGGAGTGTGTCCGCGTCAGGCTCCGGCGTAGGCGCGGGCGTAGGTACCGCCTTAGGCTCCTGCGCGGGGGTGGGGGCGGCAGGCTCCGTTGGGAGCGACGCTTCTATTGCGCAGGCCGAAAAAAGGGCGCATACGAGCGCGAGCATGAGCACGAGAATAAGCCTTCTATTAAAAACCATTTCTGATACCTTCCTTTGTATACCCAACAATATTGCCACAGATTGAATGAATAAGCAAGCAACTATTTTGTTAATATTTGCGCGCGGCTTTGACTATCTTCGCGATTTGGCGTATTATATTGGAAGAAACGGGCAACCATATGCCCCAAAACAGAAAACGGAGATGCATCATGAGCGAGAATTGTACACACGATTGTTCCTCCTGCGGCGAAAACTGCTCCAGCCGCAGCCAGAACCCGGCGGACTTTATTGAAAAGCTGAACCCAAAGAGCAGGGTAAACAAGACCATTGGCATAGTAAGCGGCAAGGGCGGCGTTGGCAAGTCGCTTGTTACCAGCCTGCTTGCGGTAACGGCGCGGCGCGCGGGGCTTGATACCGCGGTGCTGGACGCGGACGTTACGGGCCCATCGATACCCAAGGTATTCGGCTTGAGCGGAATGGCCGAAAGCACGGAGGAAGCCGTGCTGCCCATGAAAACCGCAACGGGCATAGATGTGATGAGCATAAATTTGTTGCTGGACGACGTTACCGCGCCGGTGGTTTGGCGCGGGCCGGTTATTGCGAGCGTTGTTAAGCAGTTCTGGCAGGACGTTATATGGAGCCATGAGGACATTATGTTCATAGACATGCCCCCGGGAACGGGAGACGTACCGCTGACCGTGTTCCAGTCCATACCGCTGGACGGCATAGTTGTTGTAACAAGCCCGCAGGAGCTTGTGGGCATGATAGTTGAAAAGGCGGTGAACATGGCGCGGATGATGAATATTCCGGTGCTTGGCATAGTTGAGAACATGAGCTACGTCACCTGTCCCGACTGCGGCAGGAAGATATATCCCTTCGGCGAAAGCCACGTTAAGGAGCTTGCTGCGAAGCACGGCATAGGCGTATGCGCTTCGCTGCCGATAGACCCCATAGTCGCCATGCTGAGCGACGAGGGCAAGATAGAGGCCGTGCAGATGGACGGGCTTGAGGATATATTTGCCGCAATAAAGGCGCTGCCCGATAATTACAAAAAATAAGGCGAAAGGGCGCAACCCTTTACGGGACTAAGGCGTTATATATTATGATGAAAACAGAGCGGCGGTATTTAAGATCGCCGCCCTTTGCTTGTTCACATATTGTTCAATTGCAATATGGTGAAAGGTGATATAAACTTACTGTATATGCTATATATGGAAAACGTTTTGTAACGCAGAAGGGAGCGTGATAGGATTTGGAGGCAGTTAAAAACGCGGCGGCGGCGCAGCCGATCATCCAGACCCGCAACGTGAAAAAAACATACCGCGTGGGCAGCGTTGATATTCAGGCGCTGCGCGGCGTGGATTTAAGCATTATGCCGGGGGAGATGGTTTCGATAATCGGCCCCAGCGGCAGCGGCAAGTCCACATTGCTCAATGTTCTTGCGGGGCTTGAGCATGTTACGAGCGGCGAAATAGTCATTGCGGGCAAGCGGCTGGACAAAATGAACCAAAGCGAGCTTATAGTGTTCCGCCAGAAGCACGTTGGCTTTATATTCCAGTCCTTCAACCTTATGCCGTATTACACGGCGGTGGAGAACGTTGCATTCCCGCTTTCCTTCCGCGGCGTGCCCAGAAAAAAGCGCGAGGCGCTGGCGGTTGAGGCGCTGAAGGTGATGGGGCTTGGCAAGCACCTGAAGCACAAGCCTTCGCAGATGAGCGGCGGCCAGCAGCAGCGCGTGGGCATAGCGAGGGCGCTTGTTACCAATCCGGACATTGTGTTTGCCGATGAGCCTACGGGCAATTTGGATTCCAACACGTCCGACGACGTTATGCGCACCATATGCGAGGTTATGCGCAGCCGCAACAAAACGCTTGTTATGGTTACGCACGACCCGAACATGGCCATGTATGCGGATAAGATAATAAAGATACTGGACGGCAGGGTGGTGGACATACAGCTAAACGAACACCCGACCTACCTTACCCCGCGGCCCAAGCGCGCCATAGGCGACGAGCTTGAGGAGCAGTCCGAACAGGCTGAAAATAAAAAAGACAATAAACAGGGAGATACACAAAGATGAAGCGTAGAATAATCGCACTTTTAACGGCGGCCATGCTGCTCATGGCCATATGCCCCGCCGCGCTGGCGGATCCGGCAACGACAACGCCGCCGGAAACGACAACGCCGCCTGCAACGACTAACGTTACAATATCCGTGGGTGAGGTAGTAGTCAACCCCGGTGAAACAGTCGTAAGCATTCAAGTTACGGTAGCTAATAAAAGCGGGGGAGAAGTTAAGATTACGTCTGTTAAAGAAGATAATAACAGCAATATCTTTAAGTCTATAAGCATTCCGGAAGGCGCCGAAAAAATAAAGAACGGCGAATCGGTAAGCTTAATGTTCCCCGCAGAGCTTAATGCTTACAGGGTGCGTAATTACAGTGCCAACTTAGTGTTTAAGTACACCATTGATGGTAGTTTGCCGGAACAAGAAAGTATTCAGATTATAAGGTTTACACTTCCGGAAGCGAACGCTCCTGCTGCCACGCCCGACCCGTCTAAGCCCGCGGCGGCATTCAGGCTGTCCAGCTATGACCCCAACGGCCTTATCGTTACCACCGCATCCGGCAAAAACGGCGGCAAGGTGCTTGTAAGGCTGCCGCTGATGTGCGTAAGCGGGCCGGTAATGAACATAAAGGTCGCGCCCAAGCTTTCAACAAGCCTTGATGAGTTCCCCTTCGCAATAGAGCGGGTGGACTACACCGTTGGCTATAACGGCTTCATAAACGCCAACCAGATAATAGAGTTCCAGTTTGACATGCGCTTTGCCGATAAGGTTACGGCGGGCGTGAAGAAGGTTGACTTCACCGTTACCTATGAGCGCGGCTGGGGCAGCGCGGAGGGCTCCTCCACCGAAAGCTGCGACGTGAGCCTGTATGTAAACGTTACAAAGGGCTATGAGGCCGCAGGCGAAACCCCGGGCGGCGAAACCACGCAGACATTGCCCAAGCTTGTTGTGGACAGCTACAGCTTCTCCGAGGAAAAGATATACGCGGGCGAAACATTCACGCTTACCTTCACCGTGCGCAACACCTCAAACGAGGAGGATACCAAGAGCATACTCCTGACCATGACCAACAACGCCGAAACGGGCAAGCTGACCCCCGCGGAAGGCTCCAACACGCTGTATATCGATAAGCTTGCAAAGGGCGAAAGCAAAACGCTGAGCATGAGCCTTGCCACCGCCCCCGATACCGAGGCCAAGGCATATGAGCTGAAGCTCGATTTTGATTACGAGGGCACAAAGACCCGCCCCGCAACGCTTGCCAAGGGCGCATCAAGCGCATCGATACCCGTTACGGTTTTGCAGAAGATACGCCTGAAGATAGACGACCCCACCGTTGACGGCGAGGCCATGGAGGGCGAAAGCGTTCCGGTATACTTCTCGCTTTACAATATGGGCAGAAGCCCCATATATAACTGCATGGTAACCGTTGAGGGCGACGGGCTCTCCCTTGAGGACAGCGTCTTCCAGGGCACGGTTGCAGCGGGCAACAGCATGCGCGCCGACCTTTCCGTAATAACGGCCACACCGGGCCAGATAGACGGCGAAATAGTGATAAGCTACGAGGACGCCCTTGAGGAGAAGATGGAGGAAAGGCTGCCGCTGAGCATTTTTGTCAACGAAGGCTTTAACCCCGATGCGAACGGCGGCATGGACGACCCGGGCTACATTGACCAGCCCACCATAGGCGGCATGGACGATCCTTCCTCCTCCGGTACTCCGGTTTGGATATGGATAGTGCTTGGCGTGGTTGTTGCGGCGGCGATAGTGGTTGCCATAATACTGCTGAAAAAGAAGCGCGCCAAGATGCTGGAGGACGTATGAAATTCCCGGATATGCTCCGCACGGCGTTCCTGAACCTGTGGCGGCGCAAGCTAAGGGCGTTTTTAACGGTGCTGGGCATGGTTATAGGCACAAGCAGCATCGTTGTTATGGTGTCGCTGGGCGTGGGCATGCGCCAAAGCATGATAGAAAGCTACGCCAGCATGGGCAGCCTTACGAACATAACGGTGAACAACTATCGCTACGTTGAAACAGCGGACGGCGGAGGCACGTTCAAGGACGTGAAGCTGGATAAAAAGGCCTTGGACGAGATTAGGAAGATACCCGGCGTTGAAGGCGCAATGCCGCAGATAACCGCATGGGGCATGGCGATGAGCGGCAAATATGCCACCGATGTGAGCATAATGGGCATAGATATGGAGCAGGCGGAGTTGTTCGGCATAAAGCTTGCCGAAGGCGAGTACCCCGGCAGCAAGCTTGCGGGCGGCAAGGTGCAGATGGTTGTGCCGAGCAGCTTTTACAGCAATTTCTATGACCCCAACGCCAACCGCTGGAGCCCCGCGATAGACAAGGACGGCAACTCCAAGGTCACCTCCCGATCGCGGCTCAAGCTTACGTTTGACTATTCAAACGTATATACCAACCAGCCCGGCGATCCCGGCCAGCAGAAGGGCAAGATATATACCCTTGTGCCCACGGGTATGCTTGAGGAGAGCGGCAACGATTTCAGCTGGTACTGCATAATGGACATAAAGGTGCTGGAAAAGCTGGCCAAGGAGAACCCGAACTACATATCCCTGAACAAAAAGAACTATAACCAGGTCATAGTCAAGTGCAAGGATATAGACGACGTTTTGACAGTTAAGGCCAAGATTGAGGAAATGGGCTTCGGCGCAAGCTGCATACAGGAATGGCTGCAGCAAAGCGAAGAGCAGCTCAAGCAGACGCAGTATCTGCTGGGCGCGATAGGCGGCGTGTCGCTACTGGTCGCGGCAATAGGCATCATGAACACGATGATGATGAGCATATACGAGCGCACAAAGGAGATAGGCATTATAAAGGTGCTGGGCTGCCGTATGTCCAATATTGCGGGGCTGTTCCTTACGGAGGCGGCGTATATAGGCTTCTTCGGCGGGGCGCTGGGCCTTGGGCTAAGCTACGGGTTAAGCCTTGTGCTGAACAATTTCCTTGAAGCAAGCGGGTTCAAGAGCGTAATACCGCTCTATCTTGCCGTGGGCGCGTTGGCGTTTTCGGTAGTGGTGGCGCTCATATCCGGCCTGTATCCGGCAATGCGCGCCATGAAGCTTTCGCCCTTGGCGGCAATAAGAAACGAATAAAGAACAATTGTGGGGGACGCGAAAGCGTCCCTTTTGGTTTGTGCAACCGCCGCCCAAAAGCCTGCCCTGAAAGGGGATTCGAGCCGAGCGCGTCCGGTGGACGATGCAGCGAGGGGAGAATCGGGCGGAATAGGGAGTGTTGCAAGCGGCAGCGAAGCAAGACGACCATATTCCAACCAGCGTTGTGGCAATGAGCGATAGCGAATTGACGGAGGGGTTGCATCGGGGCTGCTCATTTTTCCCTCAACCCCTCAGTCGCCATGCGGCGACAGCTCCCCGTCCGGGGAGCCTTTTAGTACAGTGCAAGCACATTGTACAGTGCCGTACCCCTCGCGGAGCGATCGTTTCAATGGGGTTACGGGGGGTGC
>ERZ1034719.472-NODE-472-length-23884-cov-4.147971_pt1 | contig 23884 bp, 15 predicted proteins | sample MGYA00520703_ERZ1034719 | MGnify/ENA primary metagenome ERZ1034719 (study PRJEB33766, sample SAMN09781716) | gut metagenome | biome: gut microbiome | host: Homo sapiens | place: Madagascar | study: EMG produced TPA metagenomics assembly of the PRJNA485056 data set...
GTGTTATAATTCATTTGATGACCTCCCTTTGTATGCGGTAATCCCTGTTACCATTGTTCTTGTCAAACTTTAGTATACAGGTAAATCCACGAACCTACAATGTGGAGGTCATTACATATTGTCTATTCAGAACTCCATTCGCAAAACCGCTGTTTCACAGCTTATGTTTTGCTCATGTAGTTACTTCGCCATATAAATCATGGCATATGTCCGCTTGAATGCAAGCATTCATCGTCCATACTGCCATAATTTGCATGGCTCTGAATAGTTACAAATTAAGAATTTAATTGAAAATCCCCTGTTAGAAGTTGATCTGACAGGGGATTTCCATGTGGATGGACAGATATTTATAAAGCAAGGAACACTGCGGTTCCACCATCGACTGCAAGGTTGTCTCCTGTCACAGAGGCATTTCCACCAACAGTATAAAGGATCTCACCCTTTACATCCGGAACAACCATCTTACGGTCTGCAGGATGAATGATCACCAGAATCGTTTCTTCATCACAGGTACGCTCGTAAATGAGCGGATCATCGTCGGAGAGGAAGCGGATAGCTGCCATACTCTGCAGGGCAGGGTGAGCCATACGGAGGGCGATCAGACGCTTTACCTCACTGTAAAGGGAGGTGTCATCAGCCATTTCGTTTTCTGCATTCGGGCGGTTCCGGTCAGGATCCACAGGAACATACAGCTTTTCAGCGGGAGCGGAAGAAAAGCCTGCATTTGCGGAAGTGTTCCACTGCATCGGGGAACGGGAACCGGTACGGTTATAGCCGCCTTCTACGGAAGTTAAGTTCTCCACATAACGCATGCCGATTTCATCCCCGTAATAGATGAATGGAGCACCGGGCATGGAAAGAAGGAATGCAAAGGCAATTTTCATTTCCTCGGGATCCAGGGTACGGGCCAGACGATCCATGTCGTGATTGCCGGACGGAATACAGATCAGACCCCGGCCATTTGTCTTTGCATAGTTTTCACAGTACTTTGCAACAAATTCCTTTGCACTTCCTTTTCCACGGCGGGAAAAATAGGGTTCTTCGCAGCGGAACAGATCATTGTAATGTGAGGGTCCGAAGTGAAGCAGGAAGTCCATATGAAAGCCACCGATGAGGCTCTTATCCGGTTCACCCCATTCACTGACCATGGCTGCAGCCGGGAATTCCTCATCTAAAAATTTACGGATGTCCTGCCAGAGCGCAATGGTTCCTTTCCCATCCACATCATTTTTTACAAGGGAGCCGGCCATATCCACACGGAAACCGTCACAGCCTAAGGAAAGCCAGAAGCGCATGATATTCTTTAATTCTTCGCGGGTAGCCATGGGACCTTCTGCATCCATGGGCTGCTGCCACTTTTTCGAAGGATCCGGCTGGTAGAAGCCGTAGTTTAAGGCAGGCTGATGGGAGAAGAAGTTTACCACACAGGAACCGTCGCGATCGGAGATGCCGCGGATGGTTGCCATATTTTCAGGAGATTCCCAGGCACTGTCCGTCCAGACATAGCGGTCAGTGTATTGATTCTTTTCGGCCTTCATGGATTCCTTAAACCATTTGCAGGTAACTGCCGTGTGCCCCGGAACAAGGTCGAGAAGGACATGCATCTGTCTTTTGTGTGCTTCTTCAAATAAATGAACGAGATCCTCATTGGTTCCGTAACGGGGAGCTACGGTGTAATAATCCTCCACGTCATATCCGGCATCGCCGAAGGGGGAGAGAAAGCAGGGATTCAGCCAAAGGGCGGTACATCCCAGTTCCTTAATATAGTCCAGCTTTTCGATAATTCCGTTAAAATCACCGATACCGTCAGCATTGGTATCACGGAAGGACTGGGGATAAATTTCATAGAATACGGCTTTGTCAAGCCATTCCGGTTGTTTTCTTTCTGTGCTCATAGATAACCTCCATTGTTCAGGATCTAAAATTTTTATTAAATCTGCGGTAAGGGAATTGATTTTCCCTGTCTATAACGATACAATACTATCTTAAATGGGATTATTCTACTATAATTCTATGAAAAAATAGTACAATTCTATGTTTTTCGGGAAGGAGCAGGAAAAGTGGCAGAAAATCAGGAACTGTTTGAGTCAAATGCACACGAAAAGCGCAGGCACAGCTCCTATCTTGTGCCATACAGCTATTATGAAAGCCGGATCCCGGATTACTTTCCGTTCGTGCCGCTTCACTGGCATAGGGAGTGGGAGCTGAATTATGTGACGGACGGAGAAGGAATTATGAGAATCGGTGACCGGGAAGTAGAGGTTCATCCGGGGGATATTCTGCTGATCCAGCCGGAGGTACTTCATGCCATTGAGACGGACGGATGCCTTTGTTATGATACGGTGGTCTTCCGTACCGAAATGCTTGGAAGCAGTGAGGACCGGTGTTATACCGAAATCATTTTTCCACTCAGCAGGGGAACAGCAAGGCTGCTTCCTATCCATACAGACAATTCATGTTACCTGCAGTTAAAGGAATGTGCAGAGCATGTTATTTTCTGCGCGAAGGAGAACCGTGCACAGACTGATCTTCTGATGAAGGGAGAGCTGTTAAAGCTTTTGTGGTATATGGAACAGTCCGGAGTGATAATTTACCGGCAGGAAACAGATTCCTGGGAAGAGATCCGGACCGTGCTTGATTATATGGCAGAGCATTATGAGGATGTCATTACGATAGAGCTGCTGGCCAGACAGGTTCATTTAAGTGAAAGCTATTTCATGCAGAGGTTCCGGGAGATCTCGGGAATGGGAGCGATTGAGTATCTGAACCGCCTGAGGATTCAGAAGGCCTGTGAGAAGATTCTTGGGGGGACGGCAGTTGCGGATGCCGCCTACCAGTGCGGATTTAAGAATTTATCCAATTTTAACAGGAAATTTAAAGTTATTACAGGGTGTACGCCCAGACAATATAAAAAGCAAAAGCGAGGATAGTGTATGAAAAAAGTTGAAAAACCAAAGAAGCCGTTAGTGTTTTATTACCTTGTGGCAATGGTGGTGCTGATTCTGCTCAATACCTTCCTGTTTCCACTGCTGATCAGGAGAAACCAGATTACGGAAGTGGACTACGGAACGTTCCTTAACATGGTAGAAAGTAAGGAAGTGTCCAGGGTAGAGTTAAACGGCGATTCCATTTATTTTGTGGATACTGATAAGGAAGAGCCGAAGTACTACGCAACCACAACGTTTGATGATCCGGAGCTTGTAAACCGTCTGGAGGATGCAGGCTGTGAATTTGGACGTGTTGCGGAAAAGGAAATGAATCCGATCCTGAATTTCCTGTTGGTATGGATTGTTCCGATCCTGATTTTCTGGGGACTTGGTCAGCTGCTCAGCAATTATATGATGAAAAAGATGGGTGGCGGCGGAGAAGGAAATCCATTTATGTCCTTCGGGAAAAGCAATGCCAAGGTCTATGTGGAATCTACAACCGGAATAACCTTCAATGATGTGGCGGGTGAAGACGAAGCCAAGGAGCTTTTAACCGAAATTGTAGATTTCCTGCACAATCCGGCAAAGTATCAGGAAATCGGTGCGGTATGTCCGAAGGGTGCACTTCTTGTAGGACCTCCCGGAACCGGTAAAACCTTACTGGCAAAGGCCGTTGCAGGCGAAGCCAGTGTACCGTTCTTTTCGATTTCCGGTTCGGAATTTGTGGAGATGTTTGTCGGTATGGGTGCTTCCAAGGTACGTGACCTGTTCCGGCAGGCGAATGAAAAGGCACCATGTATTGTGTTTATTGATGAAATTGATACTATTGGTAAAAAGCGTGACAGCGGCGGCTATGGAGGTAATGATGAACGTGAGCAGACCCTGAACCAGTTATTAACGGAAATGGATGGTTTTGATGCTTCAAAGGGTGTTGTGATTCTGGCTGCAACGAACCGGCCGGACAGTCTGGATCCGGCGTTGCTCCGCCCCGGACGTTTTGACCGCAGAATCCCTGTGGAGCTTCCGGACTTAAAAGGAAGGGAAGAAATTCTGAAGGTACATGCCCGTAAGGTTAAGCTTTCAGATCAGGTAGATTTTAATGCCATTGCAAGAGCCGCTTCCGGAGCGTCGGGGGCAGAGCTTGCCAATATGGTCAATGAAGCCGCGCTCCGTGCAGTCCGTGAGAACCGTAAGTTCGTTACCCAGGCAGATCTTGAAGAGAGTATTGAAACGGTCATTGCCGGTTATCAGAAGAAAAATAAGGTCTTGTCCACGAAGGAACGTCTCATTGTATCCTATCATGAGATCGGACATGCACTTGTGGCCGCATTGCAGACACAATCCGCACCTGTTACCAAGATTACGATTATTCCCCGTACCTCAGGAGCACTCGGTTATACCATGCAGGTAGATTCCGAGGAGCGTAACCTGATGACGAAGGAAGAGCTTACCAATAAGATTGCAACCCTTACAGGCGGCAGATGTGCCGAAGAACTGATTTTCCATTCCATTACCACAGGAGCCTCCAATGATATTGAGCAGGCAACGAAGCTTGCAAGGGCAATGATTACCCGGTATGGCATGAGTGAAAAATTCGGAATGGTTGCCTTTGAAACCCGGAACAATGCGTATCTTAACGAAGATGCTACCTTAAGCTGTTCGCCGCAGAAGGCAGCAGAGATTGACGATATGGTGATTTCTCTTGTAAAGCAGGGCTACAGCACAGCCATGGAGCTTCTAAGCGCCCATCAGGATAAGCTTCATGAGCTTGCGAAATACCTGTATGAAAAGGAAACGATTACAGGCGAAGAGTTCATGGAAATCTTAAATCAGACCAAATAGTATGAATTTTTGCATCCTGTGTATGACAATTGGTATAATTTTTTGCATCGGACAGGTAAACTGAATGGTATGGAAGAACAGACTTATATATGGGGAAGCAATGATGAAATTATTGGATCTTGTAATTGTAGATGATGAACCGATTTTGTTAAAGGGTCTGTTAAAGACTTATGACTGGGATCAGATGGGATTCCAGGTGGTTGGTACAGCATTAAGCGGAGAGCAGGCAATTGAAGTGATCCGTGAGAAGAAACCGGATGTGGTGCTGACCGATATCCGGATGAAACAGATGACCGGATTACAGATGATGGATACGATACAGCAGACAGGACAGGAGTGCCTGTTTGTTGTATTAAGTGCGTATCGGGATTTTGAGTATGCAAAGGAAGCATGCGATCTCGGTGCGTTTGCTTATCTGTTAAAGCCGATTGAGGATGACAAGCTGCAGGAAACCATGCAGAATGCGTACCGGTCCTGTATGGAAAAGCAGAAAAAAGAAGAGCGCATGGAAAGCTGGGAGAAGCTGGTAATGAAGGATGCGACAAGCTTCCTGCAGGTCATTGTGCAGAAGTATCTGTTTAATCAGATTTCCTTTGATAAGCTGACCGAGGTTTTTGAGACCGTGGATCAGCCATTACAAAAGGAAGAGCGTTTTATTGCTGTGAATACGGATATTGACCTAGCATACAAAATCACGAATACATTGGAATATGAAGCAGCGCGGTTTGCCCTGAAGTCCTTTCTGGAACAAAAGCTGCGGGAGAGGTTTGCTTATTTATGCCTGCAGGGGCAGGGAGAGACGCTGCTCTTTCTGATCCGCACGAAAGAAAATGCCACAGTACTTGCAGTGAAGCATCTTTTGGAGGAAGCAAAGGGAGAATTGAAGAGTCCTATCATTGCTTCCATATCCAAGCCCTATAAGGGACTTCCCGGAATCCGGAAAAGCTACGAAGAAGCCAGCGAGCTGTTTACTATGGCAAGTGAAGCCGGTTCCGGTTCATTTACCGTTTATATGGAAAGTGCCTCGCAATATGCTAAGGATACGTCGGCACCGGAAGAGCAGCAGATTGGAAGTGCGCTTCGCAGGAATGATGAAAATGGACTGAAGGAGGCTTTTGTACACTTCCTTTACACGCTTCCGGCACAGGAGGAGACACAGCGCCAGAGACTTCATACGGTCATGCTTGATGCTGAGGTTTTCCTGGAAGAGACTTATGGAATGTCGGAGGAATTAAAAAAGCAGTTCCAGAATTATTATTCCAATATGCAGAACTTAAGTGCATCGAAGGAAGTGGATGTGAGCTATAAGATTCTGTGCCGGGCAATTGAAGAACGAAAGAATTATGCCGCCAGTCATGAGGTTGGAGGAAACCGGGAATATATGACAGAAGCCCTGGCCTATATTGACGAGCATCTGCAGGAGGAGGATCTTTCAATTGTAGCGGTCGCCATGCATGTGTACCTGAATCCCGTTTATTTTGGAAGGGTATTTAAAGAAAGCCAGCAGATGTCCTTTAAAAAATATCTGTTACAGTGCCGGATGGAAAAGGCCAAGAAGCTTTTGCAGAACGGGAATGAAAGTATCGGAAGCATTTGTGAACAGATCGGTATCAGCAATCCATCTTACTTTTCCCATCTGTTTAAGGAATATACCGGGAAACTTCCCACCGAATATAAGAAGGAATGGTAGCCGTTTAGAAGGGATATAAGAATTTATCATATGAAAATCAGAAAAGCAACCTCCGGAATTCAAAGAAAATATCTGAAATATACAATCGGACTTCTTCTGCTTGCGCTGTTTTTGTCAAGCATGGGAGTCTGGTTTTATATGCGTAATATTATGATGGGAATCGTTACGGATAAATATACCTTTATGACGGAAAAGACCGGGATTTCACTTGATAACCTGTATCAGAAGACCGAAAAGGTGACAGAAGAATGCATTTTAAATGATCAGGTGCAGCAGAGCCTTAAGGCAAAGCCTATGGAAGAGGTAGACCGGATTTCTTTAAGTAAATATTTTGCTTATATTGACCTAGATCACGTTTCAGAATACTGTTATGTGGATAATAAGAAAAATCTCTATACCCGATCCTATTCGAAGATTCCTTACCAGTATTTTGAGGACAGCCTTCTGGTGCAGCAGCTTGGCAGTTCCTATGCCGATACCAGGTGGTTTGTTATGAAGGACTATCTGTTTGGGACAGGTGAAGAAGCACTGTTTGTCGGACGCAAGGTACACAGCCTGAATTATGCACATGAGCCTGGATATTTGTTTTTTAAGATGAATCCGGAGTTTTTGCAGAGTCTGCTGCTTGAAGAAGATACGCTCACACAGGAGGCAGCAATCGGAATTATGGATCCACAGGGAAGAATCTGTGCGTACTGGTATCCCGAAGGTTTTACGTTATCCCCGGAGCAGGAAGCTGTTCTGGCTGATTATGCGCAGACACAAGGGTATGGATCTCTGGTGGAAAATGAGAAAATAAGCGGAGGCATATTATCTGTTTATAAACAGGAGGAGTGTGGATTTTTAGTATTTACACTTGTTCCTGAGAGGGTACTTGGTAAGGAAATTACCAAGGTATTCTGGGTGCTGCTTGTCATCTACCTGTTAGTTATTGCGATTGCCATAGTATTAAGTATTTATTTTTCCAATAAATTTACGAAGCCCATTAAGGAACTGAACCGGGCCATGACAGAATTTAACGGAGAGGATTTCAGTAAGCTGGTCCATCTGAATACGAAAACAGAGCTTGACCAGATCGGGAATGCCTATAATGAGATGCTTTCCAATATCAAAGAGCTGCTGGATGAGATCAGGACACAGCAGAAGGAGCTGCGCACCAGTGAATTAAATATGCTGATCGGCCAGATTAATCCGCATTTCTTATATAATACGCTGGACACGATTTATATGCTGGCGAGAATTAATAAAGAAGAGACCACGATGAATATGATTCAGGCTCTGTCTAAATATCTGAGGCTTTCGCTAAGTAAGGGAAGTGAAATTGTTACGGTGGAAGATGAGCTTGAAAATGTGAAGAGTTATCTGCAGATCCAGCAGATTCGTAATGAAAATCTGTTTACCTATACGGTAGACTGTGAAGTGGATCCGAAAGAAACCTGGGTGTTAAAGCTGATTTTGCAGCCACTTGTGGAAAATTCGATTAAATATGGCTTCTGCGAAATTTATGAGGGCGGTCAGATCCGGATTCATGTGTATAAGCAGGATGGCAGGCTGATTCTTACCGTTTATAACAGTGGGATACCTATTGCGGAAGAAATGGCAGAAAAGATCAATGCATTAAACGGCAGGCCCCTTTCGGAAGCCAGAAAGCTGTTTCCCAAGAATGCGAAAAACGGCTATGGAGTGAGCAATGTACTGACGAGACTAAGGCTGAAATATGGAGAAGAGGTCCTGTTTACTTACCGGGCAGAGCAGGATGGAACAACCTGTACGATCGAAATCCCGGGGGAAGGGGAACAGCATGAAGAGAATTTATAGAAAATGCAGGAATGGCGTGACGTTCTTTCTTCTTATGATGCTGTGTGGCATGGTAGTTTCGGGATGTGCAGGAACGGAGAGTGAAAATACGGTTAAGGAAGAGAGCAGCGTGATTTCCATTCCGATTATTTTTACGGTGGATCCGACCACGGGAAAGAAGAACAATCAGGAGCTTGCCGATGCGTTTAATAAAGCCTATGCGGGAAAGTATTACCTGGATGTGGAATGGGTACTTGAAACGGAGGAGGAATACCGGCAGAATCTCAGAAGAATGAATGTAACGGACAGTCTGCCTGCAGTTATTTACGATGTATGTACGATTCCTTCCTTTTATATGATGATGGTGGAAGAAGGAAGACTTGAGGATCTGAGTCCTTATCTGGAAGAGGATCTTTCCTGGAAGACGAATATTGAACCGTTTGTGCTGCAGGGAAGTACCTATGCAGATGGAAAGGTATATTTAGGACCGATCAGCACATCGGCATTTACCTGCGCCGGAATGTTCTGGAATGAAGATTTGTTTGCGCAGGCGGGTATTGACCGCTTCCCGGAAACCTGGGAGGAATTCTGGGAATGCTGCGATACCTTAAAGGAGCATGGAATCACGCCGCTAGCCCTGCATACGGAGGGAACCGGATGGGCACCGATGCTGATTGCCACGGCAGCCCTGGCGGAAAGTAAGGAAGGGGCAGAGTTTATGAGACAGATGCTTCCGGAAAGCTATGATAATGAAAGCGGTCTGTATCTGGGAGAGGTGCTGCAGAAGCTGTTTTCTTATACAACAGACGATGCTCTCCATGCGGACTATGACGTGGCGTATTCCAATTTCTTTTCAGATAAGGCAGCGATGATTCCGAATGGTTACTGGCTGATTGACCAGATCCCGGAAAACAGAGGGGATGAGATACGGTTTTCTTCTTTTCCGGAGCATACACTGGTGGCATCCCCGGAAACCTTTGGCTGGGCGGTTGTTTCCAGCTACCCGGATGAAGTTAAAGCTGCGGCGGTGGAATTTTTGAAGTTCCGGACAGAATATAATAAGAATGAAAAAGAAACTCTTTTTAACCAGGATCTGACAGATAAGCCACAGGTATTAAAGGATTATCTGAAAGCGTTTTCCAGGGCAGATCAGATTGTTCCAAACTATCAGGTGAAATGGAATTCCATCCTACAGGAAGAGACACTGGGAGTTGCACTGCCGCTTCTGGCGGAACAGAAGATTACACCGGAGAAGTTTGTGCAGATGGTGCAGGAAAGTGTGCTGGAATTTGAAGCTGAGCAGTAAGAAGATAAGGAATGATTCAGATAACAAAAAATAAACCTGTATGAAAAATCATATCAGGTTTATTTTTTTGCATTCGAGGTAGAATAATTGATAATGGATCTTTTACATTTCTGATAAGATAAGTATAACAAAACAAAGAAACGCACTCTTCCATGAAGGTGCGGATCATAAAAGAAATGGGAGGAATACTATGAAAAATGTAAAACGATGGCTTGCCCTTGGTATGGCAGCTATGATGACAGCAGGAGTTCTGGCAGGTTGCGGAAGCACCTCTACAGATACTGCAAGTGACAGCAGCGAAAGCACAGCAGCAGAAACAACAGAAACAACAGAGGCTGCAGATGCAGCAGAAAGCACAGAGGCTTCTGAAGGCGAAGCAGCAACAAGCACCGGAGCAGGATCTGTATATTACCTGAACTTCAAGCCGGAGCAGGATGAGCAGTGGCAGGATCTGGCAAAGGCTTATACCGAAGAGACCGGCGTACCGGTTACTGTTGTGACAGCAGCTTCCGGAAATTATGAAACCACTCTGATGAGTGAAATGGGAAAGAGCGGAGCTCCTACCCTGTTCCAGGTAAACGGACCGGTTGGTCTTGCAAACTGGAAGGATTACTGCTATGACCTTTCCGGATCTGCAATCTATGGCGAACTGACAAGCGAAGATTTCGCATTAAAGGATGGAGATGCAGTAGCTGGTATCGCATATGTTATTGAATCTTACGGACTGATCTGCAATAAGACCTTACTTGCAGAAGCAGGCTACAGCATAGATGACATCAAGTCCTTTGCTGATTTAAAGAAGGTTGCAGAAGATATTACAAGCCGTTCTTCTGAGCTTGGATTTGCAGCATTTACTTCCGCAGGTATGGATGGATCCTCTGACTGGAGATTCAAGACCCATCTTGCAAACCTTCCGATTTACTTCGAGTATAAGGAAGACGGTATCGGATCTACTCCGGCTATCAAGGGAACCTATCTTGATGCATACCGTAACATCTGGGATCTGTATGTAAATAACAGCACCTGCAGCGGCAAGGATCTTGCAGCAAAGACCGGTGACGATTCCAGAAATGAATTCTTAAACAAGGAAGCCGTATTCTTCCAGAATGGTTCCTGGGAATATGGAAACCTGGTTGGTGACGGTAAGTTTACCGATGATGATCTTGCCATGATTCCGATCTATATCGGTGTTGGTGATGAAGCAAATCAGGGACTTTGTACCGGTACAGAAAACTACTGGTGTGTAAATAAGGAAGCATCTGCAGATGATATCCAGGCTACACTTGATTTCATGTACTGGTGTGTAACTTCCGATAAGGGAACCGCTTCCATGTCTGATGAAATGGGATTTGTTATTCCTTTCAAGAACGCAAAGGAATCTCCGAACTTATTTGTTAAGCAGGACAGCGCATATACCGCAGAAGGAAAGACACCTGTATCATGGAACTTCACAACCATGCCTTCTGAAGAATGGAAGAATGGTGTAGGATCTGCATTAACCGCTTATGCGGCAGATGAGACCGATGCAAACTGGGATGCAGTAGTAAGTGCATTCGTAGATGGATGGGCAACCGAATATGAGCTTGCCAATCAGCAGTAAATAAAGAAACCGGAATGGGCAGGCAGAAAATACTGTCTGCCCATTCTTATGTAATATGGAGGTTATGTTATGGAGAAGGCAATAAAGAAACATGCAGTTATTTTTATTCTGCCCACGCTGGCTGCATTTATCATCGGATTTATTGTTCCGTTTGTGGAGGGCTTATACTTATCCTTCTGTAAATTTACAACAGTAGGAAATGCGACGTGGGTAGGACTTGCAAATTACCGTGCTGCAATTACGGACACCTCTTTTCAGAGGGCATTTGGATTTACCGTATTGTTTGCAGTGGTATCCATTTTAAGTATTAATATTCTGGCATTTGCACTTGCCGTTTTACTGACACAGAAATTACGCGGAACAAATGTTTTCCGTACCGTGTTTTTTATGCCAAACCTCATCGGCGGTATCGTGCTTGGTTATATCTGGCAGATCCTGATTAACTGTGTGATGACGATTTTAGAACAGCCCCTGCTTGCATTAAATGCAACCGCAGGCTACTGGGGACTCATTATCCTGATGGGATGGCAGCAGATTGGTTACATGATGATTATTTACATTGCAGGCCTGCAGAACGTTCCGGATTCTTTAATTGAAGCAGCCGAGATTGACGGAGCAAACCGCCTGCAGACGTTGTTTAAAATTAAAATCCCCATGGTAATGTCTTCCGTTACCATTTGTATTTTCTTAACCTTAACGAATTCCTTCAAGCTGTTTGACCAGAACCTTGCGTTGACCGGAGGGGATCCGAACCATATGACCGATATGATGGCCCTTAACATTTACAATACCTTCTATGCACGCTCCGGTATGCAGTGGAAGGGTTATGGACAGGCGAAGGCAGTGATCTTCTGTGCACTGGTAATCTTTATTTCCCTGTTCCAGCTTAGAGCAACCAGATCAAGGGAGGTGCAGCAGTAATGAATACAAAGAAAAAAGTCGGAAATACCATATTAGTTGTCATTTTGACCATCCTCTCCCTGTTATGGATTTATCCTGTTTTTATGATTTTGATCAATTCCCTGAAAAAGGAATCTGCCATCAGCACCGGAAGCGTTTTCAAGCTTCCTACCGCAGAAACCTTTGCAGGTTTGGAAAACTATATTAATGCTATTGAATCCAAAGGCTTTTTGAACAGCCTGGGCTACAGCTTATTTATTACGATTACTTCCGTGGCAGCGATTCTGCTTTTCTGTTCCATGTGTGCATGGTACATTACCCGTGTAAAGGGCATCCTTTCTAAGGTGCTTTATTTCCTGTTTGTCTTTTCGATGGTGGTTCCTTTTCAGATGGTGATGTTTACCCTGTCACAGACCGCAGATAAGCTTCATTTAAATACTCCCTGGAATATCTGGGTAATCTATCTTGGATTCGGGGCAGGACTTGCCGTATTCATGTTCTGTGGCTTCGTAAAGTCCATTCCGCTTGAGGTAGAAGAGGCCGCCCTGATCGATGGCTGTAATCCGATCCAGACGTTCTTTAAGATTGATATGCATATGCTGGCACCAACGATGATTTCCGTAGGAATCCTGGAAGCCATGTGGGTATGGAATGATTATCTTCTTCCGACCCTGGTGCTTGATATTAAGAAATATAAAACGATCCCGATGCTCATCCAGTATTTCCGGGGAAGCTACGGAAAGGTTGAGATGGGACCAATGATGGCAAGTATTATGTTAACCATAATCCCGATTATCATTGTATATCTGTCCGGACAGAAATATATTATTAAAGGTGTGGCATCCGGAGCCGTAAAAGGATAGCATTCCCCCGAAAAGGAGAAAACAGATGTTGAATAAAGAATTATTGGAACAAAAACTTGGAAAGTCCATTCAGGAAGCAGGCGAGAAGGAGATTTATTTCATGCTCCTTGAGCTTGTGAAAGAGATGGCAAAGGAAAGAGAGCGTGCACAGAGCGAGCAGAAGGGAAAGAAGATCTACTATGTTTCTGCAGAGTTCCTGATCGGCAAGCTTCTTTCCAACAATCTGATTAATCTTGGAATTTATGATGAAGTAAAGGATATTCTTTCAAGTAACGGAAAGAGTCTTGCAGCAATTGAAGAGATTGAGCCTGAACCGTCTCTTGGAAACGGCGGGCTTGGAAGACTGGCTGCCTGCTTCCTTGACTCCATGGCAACCTTAGGTCTAAACGGAGATGGAATTGGATTAAATTATCATCTGGGACTTTTTAAGCAGGAATTTGAAAAGAACCTGCAGAAGGAAACTCCGAATCCCTGGATGGAGCCGCAAAGCTGGCTGAACCGTACCGAGGTGGTTTATCCGGTAAGCTTTGGCAATCTGAAGGTGAATGCCAGAATGTATGACATTGATGTGACAGGTTATGAAAATCACACCAATAAGCTTCATTTATTTGATCTGGATTCCGTGGATGAGAATCTGGTTCAGGATGGCATTTCCTTTGATAAAACGGACATTGAGAAGAATCTGACGCTGTTCCTTTATCCGGATGATTCGGATGAGGAAGGAAGACAGCTTCGTATTTATCAGCAGTACTTTATGGTAAGCAGCGGCGCACAGCTTATTCTGGACGAAAGCGTAAAGCGTGGCTCAAATCTGCATGATCTGTCAGACTATGCGGTGATCCAGATTAATGATACACATCCGACCATGATTATTCCGGAGCTGATCCGTCTTTTGATGGAGCGGGGCATAGCAATGGACGAAGCCATTGCTATTGTTTCAAAGACCTGTGCCTATACGAATCATACGATTCTGGCAGAAGCATTGGAAAAGTGGCCGATTGCCTATCTGAATAATGTTGTGCCGCAGCTCGTTCCGATCATTGAAGTTCTTGATGATAAGGTACGCCGTAAATTCGATGATGAAAAGGTAGTCATTATCGACCGCAATGACACTGTGCATATGGCACACCTGGATATTCATTACGGCTTTTCCGTAAACGGTGTGGCATCCCTTCACACGGATATTTTGAAAAAGACCGAGCTTCATCCGTTTTATGAGCTTTATCCGGAGAAATTTAACAATAAGACAAACGGTATCACGTTCCGCCGCTGGCTGTTACATTGTAATCCTAGGCTCACAGCACTCTTAGATGAAACAATCGGAAGAGGATACCGTAAGGATGCCATGGAGTTAACAAAGCTCTTAGCGTATCAGGATGATCCGGAATTCCTTAAAAAGCTTTTGGATGTAAAGATGGAAAATAAGAAGGAGCTGTGTGCTTATTTAAAGGAAACACAGAACCTTACCTTAAATCCGGACAGTATCTTTGATACCCAGATCAAACGTCTGCATGAATACAAGCGGCAGCAGATGAATGCCCTGTTTGTCATTCATAAATATCTGGAAATCAAGGCAGGAAAGAAACCGGAAACACCGATTACGGTAATCTTTGGTGCCAAGGCGGCGCCGGCTTATGTGATTGCCAAGGATATCATTCATCTGATTTTATGTCTGCAGGAGCTCGTGAATGCAGATCCTGAGGTGAGCCCTTATTTAAAGGTTGTTATGGTGGAAAACTATAATGTAACCAAGGCAGAGAAGCTGATCCCGGCAACCGATCTTTCTGAGCAGATTTCACTTGCTTCCAAGGAGGCGAGCGGAACCGGAAACATGAAGTTCATGTTAAACGGTGCGGTAACGCTTGGAACCGAAGACGGTGCAAATGTGGAGATCCATGAACTTGTAGGAGATGACAATATCTTTATTTTCGGAGCATCCAGCGAGGAAGTCATTGCACATTATGAAAAGTCCGATTATGTATCAAGGAATTTTTATGAGAAGGATCCGGATATTAAGGAAGCAGTTGATTTTATTACATCGAAGGAGCTCCTTGCCATCGGACAGGAAGAGAATCTCACACGCTTGCAGAAGGAGCTTTTAAACAAGGACTGGTTCATGACCCTCCTTGACTTTAAAGAGTACTGTGAAAAGAAGGAAGAGGCCTATGCCTGCTACAACGACCGTGAGAAATTCGCAAAGATGATGCTTATTAACATTGCAAAAGCCGGATACTTTTCCTCTGACCGGACGATTGAAGAGTATGAGAGAGACATCTGGAAAAGCAGATAAAGGAAGATCATGGCATTCGCCAATGTATAAACTGCTTAAAATATTATTTTTTGGATTATTTCGAAGATAAAATCACATATAGGCTTAAAATGCCGGTATAGGTTTTTTTATTACACAAAAAATACAATTCAGTCTAAAAATTTTCACAACAGAGGTTTTAATTATAATATAGAATGAGAAAGGGGGATTCATTACATGAATGCCCGTTCCCATTCATTGCTTACATCACGGCAGTTGAAGAGGTCCTGAATGGCTTGGGGAAAGGGCAAAATCAAAACATGTAATAAGTGTGAGTTAAATTCAAGATGATAGAGAAGCTCAGATTTAGGGGAAATATTTGAGAGTCTTTTGCCCGATCGTTCTTAAGAATAATGTGGGAGGGAACGAGGACATTTACAATTATCTGAATTAATGGTAAAGTATAAATAATTATACTAGTCACAAAAGTAGGGTGCGTATGCAGATTTTCTGAAAGCATACAAGTCCTACTTTATGTGGGTTATTAGGATAATAGATGGATGGATGATTTGGAAGGGTAAAGAGAATAAATATGCATGAGTTAAATCTGAAAGGAACCACAATACTTGTCACCGGAGCAGCTGGTTTTATCGGAGCCAATCTTGTAATGAGACTTTTAAAAGGAAAAAAGCCGGAAAGAATCATTGGGATTGATAATCTGAATGATTATTATGATGTCCGTATTAAAGAGTGGAGACTTAAACAAATAGAGAAGCTATCAAAGGAATATCCGGAAACGGAATGGATATTCAAAAAGGGAGATATTGCTGATCGCCCAATGATACAGGAATTGTTCGAAGCCTATGAACCACAGATTGTTGTAAATCTTGCGGCACAGGCGGGTGTACGGTATTCCATTACGAATCCGGATGCATATATTTCTTCTAATATGATTGGATTTTACAATCTTTTAGAGGCATGCCGTCATTCCTACGATGATGGAAAACAGGGCGTTGCGCATCTTATATATGCATCGTCTTCTTCTGTTTATGGAGGGAATGAGAAGGTGCCGTTTTCTACTGAGGATCCGGTAGATCATCCGGTCTCTTTGTATGCAGCAACGAAGAAGTCGAATGAATTGTTTGCACATGCCTACAGCAAGTTATATAACATTCCATCTACCGGCTTACGGTTTTTTACCGTTTATGGACCGGCAGGAAGACCGGATATGGCATACTTTGGTTTTACAAATAAGCTTCTTCAGGGGAAAACCATCGAGATTTTTAATTACGGAAACTGCCGCAGGGATTTTACCTATGTGGATGATATTGTGGAAGGAATCGTGCGTGTGATGAAGGGGGCTCCGGAACGGGTAAACGGAGCAGACGGATTACCGGTTCCTCCGTACAAGGTATATAATATTGGAGGCGGACATCCGGAGAATCTGCTTGATTTTGTGGATATTCTGCAGCAGGAGCTGGTAGCAGCAGGAGTCCTTCCGGCAGACTATGATTTTGAAGCACATAAGAAGCTTGTGCCGATGCAGCCGGGAGATGTACCCGTGACGTATGCAGACACAGAGGCTCTGCAGGAGGACTTTGATTATTGCCCGAAAACGGACTTGCGAACCGGATTAAGGAATTTTGCACAGTGGTATCAGGAATTTTACGGTCAGGAGGAAAACAGATGAAGATTGCAGTAGCAGGAACAGGATATGTCGGCTTAAGTATTGCGACCTTGCTGGCACAGCACAATGAAGTGATGGCAGTGGATATTATAGAAGAAAAGGTGAATCTGATTAATCAGCACAAGTCACCGATCCAGGACGAATATATTGAGAAATATTTAAGGGAAAAGGATTTGAATCTTGTGGCAACCACAGATGCAGAGACGGCTTACCGGGATGCTGAGTTTGTCGTAATTGCAACACCGACCAATTATGATTCAAAGAAGAATTTCTTCGATACCTCTGCGGTAGAAGCGGTTATCCGGCTTGTGATGCAGGTCAATCCGAAGGCTGTTATGGTAATCAAGTCGACGATTCCGGTAGGCTTTACAGTTGCGGTACGGGAGAAGTATCATTGTGACCGGATCCTGTTCAGTCCGGAGTTCTTAAGGGAATCCAAGGCACTGTATGACAACCTGTATCCTTCCAGAATTATTGTTGGAACGGATATGGAGAAGCCGGAGCTTGTGGAGGCTGCTAATACCTTTGCACACCTCTTGCAGCAGGGGGCCATCAAAGAGAACATTGATACCTTAATCATGGGGTATACGGAAGCAGAAGCCGTGAAATTGTTTGCCAATACCTATCTGGCACTGCGTGTATCGTATTTTAACGAGCTGGACACATATGCAGAGATGAAGGGTCTGGATACCCGGCAGATTATTAAGGGTGTCTGCCTTGACCCTCGTATCGGGGATCAGTATAACAATCCCTCCTTTGGTTATGGCGGTTATTGTCTGCCGAAGGATACAAAGCAGCTTCTTGCCAATTATCAGGATGTGCCACAGAATATGATGACAGCCATCGTAGACAGTAACCGTACGCGGAAGGATTTCATTGCAGACAGGGTATTGGAGCTTGCAGGTGGTTATGAAGCGAACGGGGAATATGAGCTTGACAAGGAAAAGGAAGTCGTGGTTGGAGTATATCGTCTCACCATGAAGTCCAATTCTGACAATTTCCGTCAGTCCTCCATTCAGGGCGTTATGAAGAGAATTAAGGCAAAGGGCGCAACGGTTATTGTTTATGAGCCGACACTGGAAGATGGAAGTACCTTCTTTGGAAGCCGTGTCGTGAATGACCTTTCAAGGTTTAAGGAAATGAGTCAGGCAATCATTGCAAACCGGTACGATGCCTGTCTGGACGATGTGAAGGAGAAGGTCTATACCAGAGATGTGTTCCGGAGAGATTAAGTGCATGATGGAGAGCGAAGGTAAGATTTTATTATTGTTAACCGGAGGCACGATCTGTTCCTTCGGGGATGAACAGGGGAACCGGCGGGATGTGGACATTCAGAAAGCGAAAGCGTTGCTTCTGCAATATTTTGAAGAATCGGATTCGCCCTGCGCCCATCAGAAATTTGAAGTTGTTACCATTTTAAATACTTTAAGCGAAAATATGACGATTCCGAAATGGAACGAATTACTCCGTTTTTTCAAAAAGTGTGATTTTTCACAGTATCGGGGAATTATGATTGCCCATGGGACAGATACACTGGCCTATACAGCTTCCCTGCTTGCGTTAGCGTTATCGAAGGTGGAGATTCCGGTATTTCTGGTATCCAGCCAGCTGCCGCTTAATCAGGAGGGCGCGAACGGAAATGAGAACTTTCGGCGTTCTGTGGAGCTGATTTGTGCAGGAATTCATTCCGGTGTCTATGTGGTGTATCGGAATGAGGACGGAAAGTGCTTTCTTCATCATGGAGGACATCTTGTAAGCAGCGGGGATTATTCCAACGACTTTTACAGCCGTGATGCGGTTTGCCTGGGTGAAGTCTCAAAGGTGATGGAAGGTGAATGTTCCAAGGCAGCGATGCACTTGAACCAATGGACGGAAGAACTGAAACGCGATAAGATCTGCAGTCAGCGGAATGGCAATGGAATTGACCTATCCCGTATGGGAGAATTGAAAAGCGATGTCCTGTGCATAGAACCATATGTGGGGCTTAATTATCAGCAGATTGTACTTAATAAAGAAATCCGTGCAGTCATCCATGGTCTGTATCATTCGGCAACAGCCTGCATCGGAGGAACGAACGAGGAACAGAAATCGGAGTATTCCCTGCTTCCGTTCCTGATGCGCTGCAGGGAAGCCAGGATCCCGGTAATCGTAACACCTTGTCCTAATGAGGCAGTATATGCTTCCGGGGTATGGATGATGGAAGCAGGTGCAGTTCCGGTTTACGGAATGACGAAAGAGATGGTTTATGTGAAGACACTTCTGGCAGGAGCCCTTGGTTTTTCAAACGAAAAATTGTGTCCCTTTTTGAAAGAAGACGTATGTGGTGAGTAGACACTGGAGGATTTTTATTGTAAAATAAACATGACGATCCGGAATCGTTATTGTAGTTCCAGACAGATGGATGATTGGTATTTTTGAGAGAAAGGCGAAGACAAAATGCTTGCAACGTTAATACCTTTATTTGATGAAAATATGACCGTGAAGGCATATTCCTTATTTACCCAGAAGAAGAACTTCCTTTTAAATCCCAGCTTCTTAGGAACCGGAATGAATGATGGAGTAGGACAGATTCAGGGGTTTGAACTGATTGAAAATATGGGAATCGAGACCCTTTCCGGAGACAAGGAAGTATTTATTTCCATAAATAATATTTCTCTGTTTACGGATATCAATGAACAGTGTAAGGCGCCGCATGACCGCGTGGTGCTGCTTGTAGATAATGCAGTTCTGCCGAATGACATGTACATTAACCGCCTGAAAGAATTAAAGAACAGCGGATATAAGCTTGCTATTCGTAAACTGCCGGTATCCAGCTTTGAGGATTACCGCCAGGTTCTTCTTCTGATGGATTATATTCTGCTCGATCATAAGAAGATTGATATTACGAAGGCAAGAATTTATTTTACGAAGATTTATCCGAACATCAAGCTTTGTGCCGGAAATATTGATACACAGGAAATTTTCGAGCAGTTGAAGGCAGAGGGCGGCTACCAGCTCTATGAAGGAGCATTCTACCGTATGCCGGTAACGAAGGGAGAGGCAAAGGTTTCTCCGTTGAAGGTGAACTATATTGAACTTCTGAATATTGTGAATGAACCGGACTTTGATTTGACAAAGGCAGCCGATGTCATCGGAAGAGATACGGCTCTTGTGATTTCCCTGTTGAAGATGGTGAACCACATGACGGTCAATTCCGAGATTACATCCATCCGTCATGCAGCAGCCATGTTAGGACAGAAGGAGTTGAAGAAATGGATCAACACGGCAGTAACCAGTCAGCTTTGTGCGGATCGTCCGAATGAGATTATGCGTGTTTCCCTGCTTCGTGCGAAATTTGCAGAGAATCTGGCAACTGTATTCGAAATGGGCGGTCAGGCAGGAGAGTTGTTCTTAATGGGATTGTTCTCGGTACTTGATCTCATTATTAATAAGCCGATGGAAGAGGCTCTTAAGATGGTAAAGGTTTCTAAGGAGATTGAGGAAGCACTCATTGAGGATAAAGGACACTTTGCACCGGTGTTAGAGTTTGTGAAGCAGTATGAGAGTGCCAACTGGCAGGAAATTGACCGTACCATGTTACTGAACCATATGGACTCCAAACAGGTATATGATGCGTACATTACGGCTCTGCGCTGGTATCGTGATCTGTTTTCGTAATAGTAACTTGTAATAAGTATATGGGAACTACTCTGATCCATGACAGAAAGAGTATAGCAGATCAGGAAAGAAACAGAAATACAAACATAGAAATAATAAAAATGCTGATAATCATTCGAAAAAAATTGGTTATCAGCATTTTCTGATTTTCTATTCTTCTTCATCCGCCACGTCTTCTAAGGATACACCCTGATGGATGGTAATGCCGTTCACTTCAACATGATCGTTGATTTCGATGACAAGACAGCGTTTGCCGTCAATCTGCAGAGTATTGACCAGATCCGCACGTTCCGGATTCACCTTTACGACAACATCGGGGGTCTTTACCTCGAAAGTGCGGACATTTGCCACATTGTTTACAAAGAGAGAGGTATCTTCTCCGGCGGCTGCATCATAGAGCTTATCGAAATCAGTCAGTTTTTCTTCCTTGACGCCGCTCTTTTCAAAGAGGCTTTTCACCTGATGCTTGTCAAGAGTTAAAGGCTCCGGAATCTCTTTGTGCTCCTCGATCATTTCCGTCAAATTCTCATGGATATTTTTCACCACTACGTATTCGACCTCATCGCCAAGCGTTTCCTCGATCAAAGCCTGAAAGGCTTCCTTCTGAGTCCCGGCAGACAAAGGCAGGGTACAGCCAAGAATGTTTTCTACGAATTCGCTATGTGCTTCCTCCGGATTCTTGGAATAGAAGAGAGTGGAGTGAATATCGGTCGCACGGTCGTTGAAGCTCGGGAAGAGAAAGCCGGTTTCGGGCATTTCTACCACCCAGTCACGGATACGGTTGTGGAATTCATTGTTGATGCTGTCATAGCTTAAGCCGGGCTTTGAAAGATTCACCGGACAGATACAGCACATGATGTATTCAAATACCGTATCAGAAGCATCATCCATGGTTAAACCGTCCGTGGTCTTTCCCGGAACGTCATAAGCGTCATGGATGAGCAGAATCAGGTAGTTGCCGACGTATTCATACGTATTGATGACACGGTCATAAAACTCTTCGATTAAGGCATCATCCTTTAATTTACTGTCGCGCAGGGCAAGAAGGGCAGCCTGGGTGCCTCCTTCCTGTTCACTTGCAAGGGGAAAGTCCAGATTTAAGAGATTCTTTCCGAGACTTCCCGATAAGGTTTTGCGCAGTAGTTCAAAGTATTTAAAAATTTCTTCTTCCGGCAGGGAGAGAAAGGCTTCTTTAAATTCGGTCTTTTTATTCTTTTCCCCATCGACATAGCAGCCACAGATTCTGGTAATGGAGCAGTTGCTTGGGGTATAAAGGCGTTTCAGTTCGTTGATTTCCTGTTTGATCACGAAGCATCTTCCTCCTTCTTATGAAGATTTTTCTGAGCTGTAGAAAGCATCAGTTTAATACGGTTCAACTGGTTTACTTCACTGGCACCCGGATCGTAGTCGATGGCAACAATGTTGCTTAATGGATAGTGCTTGCGAAGCTCTTTGATGACACCTTTACCTACGACATGGTTGGGCAGGCAGGCAAACGGCTGGGTGCAGACGATGTTATTGACACCGCTGTGGATCAGTTCAATCATTTCGCCGGTCAGGAACCAGCCTTCTCCGGTCTGGTTACCAATGTTTACGATCGTTTTTGCATTTTCCACCGTTTCATAAATGCTGCTCGGAGGCGTGAAGTGGTTACTCTTCTCAAAGGCATGGCGTGCACTTCCGCGAAGGAATTCAATGCCACGGATACCGAGACGGGAAATCAGGGCGGTCTTTTTGCTCATGCCCAGATAATCAGACTTATAAATCTGGTTGTAGAAGCAGTAGAGCATGAAGTCTACCAGATCCGGCACAACGGCTTCTGCACCTTCGGATTCTAAGAGCTCCACAAGGTAATTGTTGGCAGCTGGTGCAAATTTTACCAGAATTTCACCGACGATACCGACACGGGGCTTTACCTCATTCGTAATCGGAATTGCATCGAAGTCGGCAATGATCTGACGGCACATTTTGTTAAAAGTGGCTAAACGCATATGCTTTCCGGAAACAAATTCGCGGCACTTCTTTAACCATTTCTGATGTACTTCTTCTACAGAGCCTTGGGTCTGTTCATAAGGACGCATACGGTATACACAGCGCATGAAGATATCGCCAAAGATGGCAGCGTAGGCAACACGCATCAGCATTTCGGCATTCAGATGGAATCCGGGGTTTGTTTCAATACCGCCAAGATTCAAGGAAATAACCGGGATCTGCGGCATTCCGGCCTTCTCTAAGGCGCGGCGGATAAAACCTACATAGTTGGTTGCACGACATCCGCCACCGGTTTGTGTCATAATGACGGCTACCTTGTTAAGATCATATTTACCGGACAGCAAAGCATCCATAATCTGACCGACCACCATTAAGGAAGGGTAGCAGGCATCGTTGTTTACATATTTTAATCCGACATCCACGGCGCGACGGTTATCGTTTCCAAGAATTTCGAAGTTATAACCGCAGGCGCGGAAAGCAGCCTCAATGACGTCAAAGTGGATCGGAGACATCTGTGGGGCAAGAATCGTATAGTCCTTACGCATTTCTTCGGTAAAGGGCACCTTCGTGATGGCACTGGAGCGGATCGTACGCTGCTTGTTCAGCTTTTCCCTGACACGGATCGCAGAGAGCAGGGATCGGATACGGATTCTGGCAGCGCCGAGGTTATTTACCTCATCAATTTTCAGACAGGTATAAATCTTATCTGAGCCTGTCAGAATATCATTAACCTGATCAGTCGTAACAGCATCCAGACCACAGCCAAAGGAATTTAACTGAATCAGATCCAGATTCTCTACGGTCTTTACATAGCTTGCGGCTGCGTAGAGACGGGAATGGTACATCCACTGGTCGGAAACGATTAACGGACGTTCCGGCTTCGCCAGATGGGAAACGGAATCTTCGGTTAAAACAGCAATATCATAAGAGGTAATCAGCTCCGGAATACCATGGTTGATTTCAGGGTCGATATGATAAGGTCTTCCGGCTAAAACAATACCACGTTTGCCGGTCTCCTTTAAATATTGTAGGGTTTCCTCTCCCTTTTTCTGCATGTCAGTACGTGCGGCATTTAATTCGTTCCATGCCTTTTCACTTGCAGCAATGACTTCTTTGGAAGGAAGCTCTTTAAACTCACGAACCAGTGCTTCAGTAATGGTTTTGAGATCGCGGAAGGACATGAAGGGATTCCTCAGAATGACTTCACCACGTTCGATTTCTTCCACGTTATTCTTGATATTTTCAGAATAAGAGGTAACAATCGGGCAGTTGTAGTGATTGTTGGCGTCCTCAAATTCATTACGTTCATAAAAGAGAGCGGGATAGAAAATAAAATCGACCTTCTGGTTAATGAGCCAGCTGACATGTCCGTGAG
>ERZ1034719.477-NODE-477-length-23657-cov-5.978392_pt1 | contig 23657 bp, 12 predicted proteins | sample MGYA00520703_ERZ1034719 | MGnify/ENA primary metagenome ERZ1034719 (study PRJEB33766, sample SAMN09781716) | gut metagenome | biome: gut microbiome | host: Homo sapiens | place: Madagascar | study: EMG produced TPA metagenomics assembly of the PRJNA485056 data set...
CTAGCTTCCTAGTATCTGCATCAAACTATCGAAAAAAGCGCAGTACTCAGCGAAAACGCAAAACACACAAAACGCGCGAAGCGCAAAGAAAAAAGAAAAACTGGCGCAAACGACGACGAAAATGCACGCGAAAACACAAAACGCGCGAAGCGCAAGAAAACGCGCGAAGCGCAAAGAAACCCTCCCGTAAAAAACAAAGAAAAAAGCGCTCGAAAACGCAAGCCATAAAGCCGCGTAGCGGCGCCTATCAATACGCCCATCGTAGCATCGATTGACAATCTCTAACGGTCTTGAAACGAGCGCAAAAAACAGATACGAAATGAATAAAAACGGACGCAATATTTTTATAATATTGTTCTCTACAAACGGCAAAAAGTTTGCTAGAATCAGTGCGTTAGGCGCTTTTTCTCTTGTGCGCGCCTAACACTAAACATATCATACTGGTTATATATACACCAGCGGAGGATGTGATGAAAAAATGTTCTTTTTTGATAACTTTTGCGATTGCTGCAAGTACATTCATTGGAACGTCTCATCTTGCATACGCAGATGATGACGGCATTTTACCCCCGATAGTTTTTTTCATCCTCGATACCTCCGGGTCGATGAATCGAATTTTCGACTCCAATACGAACAACACGCGACTGACCAACGCCCAAGCCGAGATCATCGGTGGATCGAACTTTGCCGACCCATCGGGAAAGATATACCGTGCGGCTTGTGGGACCGCCGGGCCCACAGCCGCCGACGGTAACGAATACGACACTTGTATGTCGGATGGAAAGAACGATTGTTTTTGGAAATATTCAGATGAGACTAGAAAGTTTTGCGATGGATTTGAAATTCCAATCCCAGTTTTGCAAAAGGATAAGTCTTGGAAAGTTGAACAAAAGAAACTCCCCATAAACTCGAAGATTGCGCGTCCTAAATTCAACTCGGGCAACAATATCGATAGTTCCTACTATTCAAATGGCGTTATACAAAACTACAAGAAATATGTCAAATTTGGATTTGCAGGATTCGCCGTAGGCAAAACGGGTTCTGTAGTTGGCAAAGACTCCCCCATCAAACAAGCGGCTAATGCAGCTGGCGGCAACACAAACGGCATCTTACGATTCACGTTGATTTGGGGCGAAGACAAACAAAGCTATACAGATCTCGACTCACATGTCTATATTGAAGGTCATCCTTGGACATCTGGCAACACCCACATTTATTTTGGTAATAAATGTTCTTATCAGTCTTGCCAAGGGCATTATCACCCCACCCATCCAAATAAATGGATTCCAACCGGACCTGATGGCGTTCTTGATGTAGACAATACAAGCCCAGGTTCATCGTCCTATATTAATCAAGGGTGGTCGGTACAAATGACCCCTGGCGGTCCGTGGGTTGGCGTTGAAAATGTCATTTGGGAAAACTCTAAATACATGAAAGTCGGTGAAACATTTAATTTTAAAGTACACAACTGGGCCATTAGAGAGCAGACAAATGGATTCAAAGTCGAAGTTGCCTTCAAAAATGAACACGGATGCATCTCGGCTGAAACCATTCATTATAACAAACCTATCTATACAGGGGATACGGGAATCTATTACGATATTGTCACACTTAAATATCTTGGCAATGACAATTTCAAAATCGACGGTCATGGCCCAAAAATCACTCCTGACATGATTTCTGGAGAAGAAAACAGCAACTCCCCCGACAACATTTATGGCTACAGCACATTTAAAGTCGGCGACGTGACATTTGGTCGAGACTTGAGATCGCAGAAATACAAAAAGTCGAAAGACTGCTCGTTCGACATGGGCATTTGGGATGCCGATACGAAAGTTGAGAACAATGCCGCCCCGCTCGTCTATCCGACGAGCTCCGACGACGAAATCGAAATCATCGAAAGCAACAACCGCCTCATCAATGTCCTCAGAACATATCGCGCAGGATCTGCTACGCCAATTGGCGAGGCTCTTGCCGATATATATTTCATGTTTGGTGGAGATTCACAAGACAAAATCGACGAGGGTTTATATAAATCATACATTTCAAACAATTCACTCTATATCGACGAAAAGTTTGCCTGCGATAGCCGCAAAAAGTCTGTCATTTTGATATCGGACGGCGATCCCAATGGATCGGGGCTTTCGGGCACAGACGACGATGATGCGAATTTGCACGGTCACTCGAAGAAGATTTGGCACGATGCCTATCATCTTTATACAAAGGGTATGAAAGTCTATGTCATCGGTTACTCGAACGAATTTGCTGGCGAAAAAGCGAATCCGACGATTGCCGACAGTGCCGCCCAAAAGCTCAATCTCACGGCTTGGAAAGGAGGCACATGCCGCGACGAATCAGGCAATATCATCGACCCCGACGACAAAGAGGCATACGACAACTTCGTCGCTGGCTACAAAACACACAAAATGACGTGTTTTTATAACGCCGTCAGCAAAAACCAACTCCGAATTGCCATCGTCGATGCGCTTCGAGAAGTCACAGGTGGTACGGTATCGAAAACGCCCGTCGTGACGACGACAGCGACGGCATTCAAACAAGCCAATGGCGACAAGCTAGACAAAGATTTTGCAAACGGATTCTACAACATCTACTCTGGCTTCCAAACGAAACTCGGCAATCAGCGCGATTCGTTCCTCTATCGTTCGGAATTTGAATGCAATACTTCGACTGGCGAATTTGCCCATAAATCTAGCCTCGATATTGCAGGTAGATTTAACGATATGATAGCGAAGTGTCGAACGGGAACGCCATTCGAAATGACGACTCCGACGACATCATCGAGCACAATCAATAACTGTCTCGACGTACGCGCCATTTTTACAGGCGATTATAGCAAGGAAAGAAACGCGCTCTATCCTGGCAATGCCAAACTCGACGGATCCGATATTGCTCCCGAGGATGGCGGCTACATCAAAGCTGGTTTTATCAAAAATGGTGCAATGATAATAAATAGCGTAGGCGATGCGGCATCTAAAAAAGATTACCACATCTTCGAACGCAATCCCAACAACGATACATGCGATCGCAATTCACTTTCGTCGCAATATATCGTGAGCCCATACGAATGCTATAGCGAATTGGAATGCGGCGTCGATTCGACTGGCGAGCAAATGGTTTGTGATAAGGGGCGATGCATGGCGAACTCCGATTATACAAAGATCACGAACAAGTCTTTGTGTACATCTCACAGTGCATGCGGCGAACACCAAGTTTGCCATCATGGAGAATGCGTAGCAGGCACGCTCCTTTCGTGCGACATTCGCCAATACATCGCATCACAAGAGCTCGGTCTTATCGAATACGCCGCACCTGTCGTCGTTCCGCCACCGAGTCATTCCTATAAAGAAGGGAATTATATGAAGTTCAAATCGACGTATTGGAATCGCGATACCATGCTTCTCGTCGCCGCCAACGATGGCATGCTTCACAATTTCTTACTCGCCAAAAACAGCGGTTCAAAGTATACGAGTAAAGCTGAACATTACGGCATGTCGGAAACGATTCGCCCCAAAGCAGCCTCTATTAAAAAAGAGGAAGGCGACGAATTATGGGGATTCATTCCCAAGTCGATCCTCGGCAAAACTCGCGACCTCACCGATGCCGATGATCTACAATCAAACGTCAATGCAGCACCGACAGTCGCCGACGTGAGACTCCCGAGCGATGCACAGTATTTGAAAGATTTCCCGCTCTATGCCTATACCGATGATACAACGGCTAGCGGCACACAGTTGTCGTGGCGAACAGTTGCCGTTGGCGGGTTCCGCGATGGAGGTCGCGGTTATTATGCCCTCGACATCACAGAACCTGGATCACCCAAAGTTCTATGGGAAATCGATCCGTTGTGGCAAAGTGCTAAGGACGATGTTCAATTGCCATCGGATATCTTGCAACCCGATACGAAGATCGATGATGCGAGGTTTAAAGAGAATTTCAAACTCGAAAAAGACAATAATACATCGGGCAAATACTATCCCTTCCTCTTACTCGGAAAGACGTATGCTCGTCCCATTATTACTAAAGTATTGATCGATAACGTGCCAACCCCCGTTGCCATCTTATCGGGCGGTTTGAGCGATTCTTCTGATTCCAATAATCACATTGGCAAAGCCCTATATATCGTGCGGTTATTCCCCAATAAGCCCGAAGATCTACTCGTCAAGACGTTTTATTTCGAGAATGAGATTACAGGTGCACCAGAAGTCTACCCCAATACATTCAATAGTACAGCGCAACACATATACGTCGGGGATAGAAATGGCGCTCTATATCGCTTGCAAGTCAAGGGCGGAGATGTGAGCAAATGGGGAAGTCAAAACGTCAAAGATTCTAAGATAATTTCGGGACTCAATTATGAACTCCCCGTCTTTTCGCCCGAGTTCATTCAAAACATGGGGAACAAGGCATACGAGCAAATCACCTATAAACCTGCTGTTGCATTATACAAAATGGATAATGCCAGTAACCATGCGATTATTCAAATTGCAATTGCGACGGGTTCTAACGACAATTTAGATAATATTGCATCTACAGCATCGAACTACGCGGCAGTCTTTTATGATACTCCACTCGGCAATTCTGGACGTTATTCTTTTAACAAAAAAGGAACGGTTTATCGGCCAAAGGTCATTGCATTCAATCCGACCAATGATGTGAAGGGAAGCGTCAATTATGAGTTTGATAATCCAAACATCGCCCCCCCAAAAGGCGACGAAATAGTCCTCGATAAGTACCAAGGCATTGATCTATATTTGACGGATCCTAGCCCACATGCAGCACCGAACACTCAGTTGCCGATCCATCAAAAAGTATCGGGTCCAGCCATTATCTACAACTACGACGCGTTTTTCCCAGCCTACCAAAGCAAATTGGATAGCCAAAGTAGCGGTTCCGATAAGTGCAAAGCAGGTCAAGCGCTTATCTATAAATTTGCCGCCGACTCGAAAGTCCGATACAAATCCCTTGATTCTGGTGTCATGCAGAATCATGCCAACACGAGCGATGTCGAAAAATTCGTTAAGAATCAAAAAGCCTATCTAGAACTCGGCATTGGCACAAAAGTCTACGGTCTACAAGTGACGAATCAGCTGTTTTGTGCAGGCGATAATGGCAAATTCTCGGCGCCACAGCTCGTCGCACAAACAGGCGCAAAGCCGCAAATATCGGGCGCCGATAAAGACAAGAGCAAGCTCGTCGATTCCGATACGGGCGGGCTTGAAACGTTCACGATGAACCTCGACTCTATTAAAGCTGAGTCTAAAAAGATGAAGTGGGCTACAGTTTACGAATAATTCGTTCGCTCATTCGACGACTTGCGGTGAATCCCATTTGATTCACCGCAATGTGCGTCTATTCTTCGATATCTTTCAGCTTCTGGCGATATTCATCGCAAGAACGGCAGATTTCAGCCAAATCTTCGGCACTCGTGTTTGGATGGCGCTCTTCGCAAGCATCGCATAATTTTTGAGCCGTCATCTTAATCATCATCGGATCTTCGGTAGGCGTACCAACATCAGCATTAGTGACTTCTTTGACTTCTGGCGGCATAATCGAGGCAGGATCTCTATATATCCATTCATACCGTTTCAGGCGTTTATTGTAATAAACTTTGATCAGCAGTGGCGTTTCTGGCTTAAATATGTTGAGATCGAGACTTGGTATAATTTTGTCGCCTGCATATTCTTCTAATATTTCTGGCTCAACATAAAACAGGTCTAACTTGCGCTCATGTCGCATGAACTGATACGGGAAATACTTATCCAAAAACTCACGTATTTGAAGCTCACTCATTCCATCGACGTGAAAACGCGTTTCAATATTCGTTCTACTCGTCAATTGCCATCCAACGGGCACAACAGATCCATACAGGCGTTCAGAATCAGACGCTTTGCGAACGCCATCTAATCCGTATTCACTATTTTCAGTGTTTTTTTCAATATCATTAGATTTCTCTGGTTTGGGCTGAACACTGATCTGAGCAACGGGCACACCTTCTATCGTCGGTTCTGATTTACAGCCGATGAATAGCAAACACATCATCAGACAACAGCCAATACATCTCCACATAAGACTTCCTCCATGTATTGTCTTTTTCGGTAGCGCACTCGAACAAAAAAGTGCTTTATCGCATCTATTAACGCTACCATCTCTGGCTCTTTTTAGCGCATTATGGCGTTCTATTTCAAAGTAGAATGCTAGCAACCATATTTTTTGCGCAACGCGCGGCCAGCCTCCAACCCCAAAATCTTGCATTTCGTTGGCATTTGCGCCAGATTGCGCGGCGAGGAGGACGACGATGCAGCCCGATACGCACCGCGATATGCTTCACATCGACGATTCCATCGCCATGGATGAGGCAATTGATCAAAATACGATTGGCGAAGAGAATTCGATAGATCGGAGTCAAGGCGAAGATAAACAGACAAACGAAGAGAATTCGACGAAGAAACGAGTTATCGAAGATAATTCGATAAAGAAACAAACTGTCGAAGAAAATTCGGCAAAAGGCGTCGGAACGAGAAAAGGCGTCGGAACGGCAAAAGACGTCGGAGCAGCAGAAAGTCTATTGGCTTCGGATAAGGCTGGCACTGTGCCCATCGAGATCGAGCGATTGTCGGCGGCGCAGAAGCGCGGTGTGCAAGAGCGAGAGCTATCGGTATTGTTGCGCCAGCAGGGGCGAGCGTTTAGCCAAGCTTTGATGACGATAGCGGGCACGCGGCAGCGATCGGGGCGTTTGTGGCTCATTTGTGGCGCTACGCTCATCGTCATTACTTTGCTCATCATACAAGTCTATTACAAGCATCGCGATCTCAATTTGGGATACAATTTGAGCGAGGCGATATCGACGCGCGAGGCGTTACTGGAAGAGAATCGCAAATTGCGCATCGAATTGCGCGTTTTGAGTCGTCGCGAGCGTCTCGAGCCATACGCGACGCAGCAGCTCGGGATGTCGACGATTCGCCCCGATCAAATCATCATCGTTCACGAAGCGAAACGCGCCGATGGCGGTGGTCGTCGGCTCGATGGGCTCGACAACGTGCGCCGCATCGGCAATAAGTAATGGGAGCTACCGCCATGGATAACCCAGCGCGCGAAGAAGCCGCACAGCGAAGACGAATTGAAAAGACGGCAAAGCGCCAGCTCATCGTCATTTGGAGCATATTCCTCGTTTGTTTTACGGGCGTAGCCGTCCATATATACATGTTACAGACGGCCGAAGCCGAGGAGCATTTGCGAGCGCGTTCGGAGCGGCAATCGGCAGGTAGCATGACGCTTGGCGCCGGCGGCGAAAGCGAACTCGACGGCCATCGAGGCTATATCTACGATCGCAACGGCTTCGAACTCGCCATTAGCGTCGAAACGCCCAGTGTTTTCGTACATCCGCGAAAGATCGTCGACAAGGGGAAGGTTGCAGTCGAGCTGAGCAAAGCGCTCGAAATGGACTTGGGGGCGGTGCGACAAGTTCTCGATAAAGACGTGTCGTTTGCTTGGCTCGTTCGCAAGACGACGCCCGAAAAAGGCGCAGCCGTCAAAGCGCTCAACATCCACGGAGTCGGCACAAAGCGCGAAAGCAAGCGTTATTACCCAGGTCAAGAGCTCGCCGGGCAAATCATCGGCTTTGCCGGGATCGATAACGTCGGTCTCGAAGGTCTCGAAGCGACATACGACAAGAATTTGCGCGGCAGCGTTCTGAAAGTCCACGGCACGCGCGATGCGCGAAATCACATGATCTTGATGACCGATGCGCCGCGCCTCAACGACCTCGAAGGGAGCTCGCTCGTTCTCACGCTCGATCAATACATCCAAAAAGTCGCCGAAACGGCTCTCGAACGCGTGAGCAAAAAGTTCTCGGCCAAATCGGCAGTTGCCGTCGTTCTCGATCCGCACACAGGCGAAGTACTCGCCATGGCCAATTGGCCGCGCTTTAACCCGAATCGCTACCGAGACTACGACAAAGACGCGATGCGCAACCGCGCCGTGCTCGACGCCTACGAACCGGGCAGCATGATGAAGCTCATCACTTATGCATCGGCCGTCGACGGGGCGCACGTGCGCCCCAACGATCCCGTTTCTCAAGACCACGGCAAACTCAAGATCGGCAAACATACGATATCCGACACGCATACAATCCCCAACATGACGGCGGAACTCGTCGTGAGCGAATCGTCGAATATCGGTGCGTATCACTTGGCGCAAAAGCTCGGCAAAGAAGGGTTTTACAATTATCTCAAGTCGTTTGGATTTGGGCGCAAAACGGGTATCGGTCTACACGGCGAATCGGCAGGTATCCTTTGGAATTACACGAAATGGGCAGAAGTCATGTTTGCCAACATTGCCTTTGGCCATGGGATTAGCGTTTCGCCGATACAACTCGCCACGGCAGTCGGTGCGATTGCAAACGGCGGCAAAATGATGCGTCCATGGCTCATTCGAGAGATTCGCGACGTCGACGGAGATATCATCGAGCAAGGAGCACCCCAAGAAATCGCCAAAGTCATCGAAGATAAATCGGCGCAAACGGTCATGCGAGCGATGGAACGCGTCGTCGCCGAGGGCACGGGAATGCGAGCTTGGGTCAAGGGTTATCGGGTCGGTGGAAAGACGGGAACGGCACAAAAAATCGACCCCAAAACGCGCACTTATGGCCAGGAATACATGGCCAACTTCGTCGGGATTGCGCCGATCGACGATCCGAATGTCGTCGTCGTCGTCATGGTCGACGCACCGCACCCGCAACATAGCGGTGGTTTTGTCGCGGCTCCCGTTTTTGCCGAAATCGTATCGCAGATTTTGCCCTATCGCGGCGTTTACCCGAAATCGGTCGACGATGGGATTGCCGATCCGTTCGACAAGGAGGCGTATCGCGCGGCGGCACGACGTGCCGCCGATGCACCGCCAATCGTGGCGCCACACCGCCCCGAGACATGCCCACAAACGGTTACCGTGCCCGATTTTGCCGGCATGACGGCATATCATGCGTTGCAATTCGCCAAGGCGAATTGCCTCGGCGCCAATATCTTGCACGCCGGCTATGTGACTGCGCAATGGCCGCCATCGGGTTCGACCGTATCGGCACATACGCGCGTCGAGCTCACGATGGCGAATTACTATAAATAGGGCGTATGGGGCGCGATTTAGAAAGCGAAATCGTAGACTTTCATGCGCTCGGCAAATGTGTAATGCTTTTGTTCGAGCGCTCGGACGATATCGACGTCGCAGTTGTCGGGGAGGTGCATGAACGTGATGCGACGCGCTATGTCTTCGGGCAAGTCCCAAAACGACGCATAACTGGCGTGGATTCCGCAACAATTATTGCAGAAGCAGACGTCGTGGAATATGCGTTCGACGCCGCTATCGAGCCAAGAATCGATATTTTTCCGCGAAAACGTAGAATCGCCCGTATAGACGACTTTGTCGCCGATCTTTAGGCCATAGCACGGGCGATTTGGTGCGTGATCGACGCGTATGAGCTCGAGTTTTAGCCCATAGAAATCAAAAGGCACGTCTTCGAAGAGCAAAGTCACATCGGCGTAATCGGAGAGCGTGAGGAGTTTTGGTGGATCGATTTCTAGATCGTATGTTTCGAGCGATCCGCGCAAGCAGTTTTCCCAGATATCGGCGCCATCGATACCCGAATACTTCGTGAAGTGGTTGGCCGGCAACCAAAGCGGGATGCGCCGCTTGAGGCAGAAATACGATCTGAAGCAGACTTCTTCGATGCCCGTGACGTGGTCGCCGTGCAAGTGGGAAATGAAATAGGCTTCGATGCCGTCCATCGACATATTTGCGTGGGCAAAAGCCGTCGGGCAAAGGAAACCGCAATCGATCAAGAATTGATGTCCGTGGACCGTGAGAAGCGCATTGGTATGGCTATTAAACGGTAACTTCGACATGGCATTGCCCGTGCCAAGAAACACGAGTTGAAATGAGGGATCGCCCATTGCCCATTCCTCCAGATCTAGGTCAAAGCAACTATTGGCTTGTAACGCACTGCGTCACGCGCCAACGGCGTGCATATATAGTTTAACACGTGATTGGACGCGATAAAAAATAAAAAACTTTTCTTTGGAATGCTCAAAGACGAGCGCCCGCCCGGTGGGCGGGCGAAGAAGGCGGCGTATGCGCGCAAAGGCGTAGCCCGAGCACATAGCCGCCGTAGCGTAGGCGTATGCGCGCAAGGGCGGCACGCCCGAGCACATAGCCGGAGCCAAAAGCGCGTATTGCCCGTAGCGGGCAATAGCGCGAAAAAAGCCCGTATTGCCGCTAGGCAATAGGGCGACAAGCGCCCGTATGGAGCAAAGCGACATAGGGCGCGACAAGTGGCTAGAAGAAGACAAATGGGTTGATCCAGCCTAGGATGCGGCGCCAGATGGGCGTTTTCCGGCGAGCTTCGGCGAGGGCTGAGCGCAGGATCGGGGTGAGAGGGGCGGATGCCGAGCTGGTGCGGGCGTAGCGTGCGGCGATGGCGGCGTCGTAGAGTTTGGCGGTGGCGCTTTGAGTGCCTGGGATGGCGGCGATGAACGCTTCGTATGTGCTGTAGGGGTGGACGGAGTGGCCGTACATGGCCCAGACGAAGAAGGCGGCGCGTGCGGGGCGGTAGGCGGTTTTGGGCGATTTTGCGGTGAATCCGAGGGCGATGATGACGAGTTTTCGGATGTAGGCGGCGAGGAGGGCTGCGATGGCGATGGCTAGGAAGGCGAGGTAGATGGCGCGTAGAGGGAGTTGGAATCGTTCTTGTGTGGCGTCGGGTGCTTTTCCGCCGCTTTTGTCGTCGCGTGCGAGTTCGCCGAAGAGGGATTCGAGTTCGCGGTCGACGAATGCGCGTGGGGGCTCGTCGCCGTTTTCGGGGTAGATGTCGAAAGTGACCCAGCCGACGCCATCGACGTAGATTTCGGGCCATGCGTGTGCTTGGTTGCCGAGGATGAGGACGGCGGAGTTTGTGCCGCGGAGTCGGTTGTCGACGGCGTAGCCGACGGCGACGCGTGCGGCTATGCCTTGCGATCGCAGGAGGAGGGCTGCGGAGTGCGCGAAATGGACGCAATAACCGCGTAGAGAGCCAAAGAGGAACGAGGCCGTGGGGTCGTTTTTGTCGATGTGGCGCGTCTTTTGTGTGTAGAAGCCTTCTTTTTCGAGCCAGCTTTTGATGTAGAGCGCTTTGACGATGTCGTCGCCGGCGAAGCGGGGATCGATTTGTCGGACGATGATGTCGGAAAGTGCGCGATATCGGGGGTCGTCGGGAATTTTGAGGTAGTGTTCGCGCTTCGATTTCGACCAGGTGGCAGGGATGCTGCTGCGGCCGATGAGTCGAGTGACGTCGACGGTCATGCCGAGGCTTTCGACGCCGTAGGCAGAGACGAAGACCGCCGGGTCGGGGTTTTGGATGGTGAAGACGCGTTGCCCCATGGCGAGTTGTGGTGGCTGTGCGTGCGACTGCATGAGGAACATCGAAGTCGCAATGTTGCTGTGCATGGAGGCATTTTGCAGGTGTTCGGCTTCGTTTGGCGTCGTGGTGGGCATCGACGAAATGACGTCGGTGTCGACGGTCGAGGCGACGAGGTGATTGCCGTCGTAGCTGCTGAGGACGCTTTGGCGGAAGTATAAAACGCCATCGGGTGGCGTATATTCGTCGTAGAATACGGCGACGGCAACGGGAATGGGTTCGTTATTCGACGAATTGCCGTTGTTATTGTTCGACGAATTGTTGCTCTTTTTATCGCTTTTATCGTCGCTCGACGATCCGCCGCCGGAATTCGAATTATCGTCTTCGTCGTCGTTGGAATCGCCGTCGGAATCGCCGTCGGAATCGTCGTCGTCGGAATCGTCGCCATCGGAATCGTCGTCGTCGGCTTGCTGATCGTCATTGGAGCGCAATCCGAGGGGATCGACGATATCGGGGACGAGTTTAGCGGCGCCAATCGACGTGGGGATGAGGAGGAGCAATAGCGCCAGAACGGCGAACGAATAGATAGCGCGGGCGAATCGCGCCCGGCGGAATAGGAGCAAAAAGGCTAGGAAAGCGGCGCCAATCCCGAGCCAACGATAGACGTCGATGGGATTGTAGCCGTTCATATAGAGGTAGTCGGCGATTTCGCGGGGGCTAGTGAGGTTGAAATCTCGGTGACCGAATAAGATGTAGACGAGGGTGCCCAAGAATAGTGCGGATTCGATGATTTGGCACGATTTGTAGCGCAAAGCGAGCGATCGCGTCGTGAGTATGACGCCGAAGACGGTAAATGCGTAGTACCAAAAGCGCGAGAGCGTAATCGTCGAGGCGACATCGTGTGCGCCGAATGTATTGAGCGTGAGCGCGCTGCCGGCGATTCCAATGGTCGCCATGATGGTGGCGATGAGGAGGCACCAAACGAGTCTCAGGCGAATGCGGAAAAAGCCGAGAGCGAGCAATGAAGCGGTGATGACGGCGGCGACGACGACGATTCGCGCCGTGCCGGCGATGAGAAACCACGTATAGCCTAAGACGCTAAGCGAGAGGAGGACGACTTTGACGATGAAGACCCACGCCGATTCGGCAGCGGGCGCAGATGGGGGCTTCGACATCACGTGAGTGCTCCTTTAGCCGCTGTTTGGCGTCGTGTTGGTACGGCTATGTCGCAGACTGCGCCCGTAGCGATATCGACGGATTTGACCGTACCGATAGATTGCAATTGTTCATAGAGCCGCTGGGTTTCTTTGGCATCGTTTTCGTCGTTCGTTTGCGTCGTGCAAAAGAGTCGTCGGACGAATGAATCGTGCTGTGGCTGGTTTGTAGCTTGGCGCGAATCGCTCGAAACGACGAAAGTCGGGGTGATTTGGTATTGGGCGGCGAAGGCGCGCGCGGCTTCGATCCAAGGGCCTAGTCGATTGGGAACGAGGATGAAAGTCTTGCCCAAGACGGATCGATCGATGGTTGGCGCGATATCGAGCAAATCGCAGGGTTGCGAACGATGCGTCGCCGAATCGATGATATCGGAGACGCCTTCGGCTTCGTTTTGAGCCAATCGCCCAGCCCCCGAAACGGAGAAAGCCATATTGGCGGTGTCGACGCCTTCGACGGCGAGGAAAGCGCGAGCGAGGGCCGCCGACGATTCGTCGTGAGCGCCTGCAATAAAATACACGAATAACTCGGTTTGTTGAGTTATCGTCGGCTCGGGCGTACGAACGACGAGTTTTCTGCTACGCGCGAAGACTTTCCACAGGACGAGTCGCAAAGGGTCGCCTGCCTGATATCGTCGCATTTCGACGAGGTCGCCGCGCGGATCGCCCGAGGGATGCGAGTATCCGTCTTCGCCCGACGACGTCGTTTGAAAGACCATTTGTTCGAACGACGCTTTTTCGGGGGTGATTTCGATGTCGACGTCTTGTTTAAGTGTGAACGAAATGGCGGTCATTCCGAAGATATCGCTCACGACGATATGCCTGTGGAGCGCCGAGAATCGCCCACGGCCGCGCGGCACGAGGGTTTCTTCGAACCAAAGGAATGCGGGCTTTTCGCGTCGATTGAGCCCCATTTCGGATTCGAGAAGTGAGCATTCGACGGTGATGAATGGGAGGAATACGGGGCGAAAGATGCGATATGACGAAGCGATATAGCCGCCGACTTCGTTTTTCTCGACGATCGTTTTGCCACGATTTGTGCGGCGCGTCGCGACATAGACGCATAGACTACCCAAAACCGTGAAGACGAGGAGGACGGCGACGAAGAAGAGCCACACGAGGACGGCGGCATGCAAAACTTGGTTTGCATGCGCCATGACTTCCCAATACCAAACGAAATAGATGAGAACGAGAGCGACGAACGACATCCAAGTGAGCGGAAACAAGCCTCGCACCACGCGCCCATAGCGCGAAGCCCATGCAGAACATGTAGAAATCACGCGTTTAAGTTTTGCAATCTGGCGTCGCATGGGCGACGATACGGTCATCTCGTTCATCGTTGATTCACAGATACGGTAGAGGTGGCGATTTACAGCACGAATTCGGGTTCAAAAGCCATGTATATCGATTCGGACCCCTCGACGCCTTCGACTTGGGCATTGACGCGTAGCCACGATTGATTGAGGCAAGAGAGGAGTTCGTCGAGCGCCAAGCGATGGGCTTCTGTCCCGCTCAAAAGGGCTTCCATTTTGGCGTGGATGAGGGGAATCATGCGATAACGCCAAGTGCCGAGGACGATTCGATTGGCATCGAGGACATCGCTCGAATCGAGGATTTCTTCGCACATCGATAGAAGAGGGCCGTAGCCGATGATATTGCCATGGCCGCCGACTTTCATGAGAATTTCGTTGATCTTTGCCCACAATTCGACGCTGTGATCGACGTATTGTTCGAGGCGTGCGAATGCTTCGAGGCAACGCCCGGCCAGCATCGCGGCGCGCAATTCGCTTGGCGTTTTGGCATAGAGTTGCTCGACGGCAAACGATTGCAACAAGCGGCTATTGTCGCCCTTCGCATATATCGTGTTGGAATTAGCCGTTCCGAGGATATAGACGTTTGCGGGGATAAAGAAGAGGCGCCCCGATTGGCACAGGCGAATCGATCGCGCGCCTGGGGCTTCGAGATCCCAAGCCCCGGGGCCGCCATCTTGCGCTTTGCGCCAAGGTACGCGGGCGAAACTGTCGAGCATGTGCGAGATTTCGCCAAAGACGTCTTCGAGCTCGGCTTCGTCGATGCCATCGACCATGAAGACGTAGTCTTTATCGGGGTTATAGGCTGCGGCACGGCACAGCGAGAGCAAGAGTCCGTCTTCGATGTTGTCGTTTGTATATGGCTCGAAGAAGAACTTTGCGTCGTGAACGTGATGCGCCAAAACGCGGGGTGCACAATTTTCGATCATGGGACGCGCCGCGCCCATATCGCTCGAAATGCGGCGTTCGACGAGGTTTTCATATTTCACATTCCAATGGAACGGCGTGACGCAATGCATACCAATTTCGCGCCCCGTCATTTCTTGCCAATGCGATATGATTTGTTTCGACAAATTTGCTTTGCCAATGCAAGGCACGCCGTAGAATACGAGGTTTTTGAAGCGGCGGAGCCGGTCGAAACGCTTCACGAGCGTGAGTTGTTCGATGCGGTCGAATTTATCGGCATCGTCGGGCATAGAGGCTTGCAAAGCCGTCACGAAGCGCCCGACGAGTGTATCGAAATCGATGAGCGCCTGTTTTCCTTGATTATCGAGATAATCGACGAGTTTTCGCATGATCTGACTCGGCAAATCGCTGAGTCGAACGTTCCACAAATACAGATTCCAAGCGTCGATCGTCATATCGTCGCGATGTGGACTTTCGACGACGCGCAAGAGCCAAGTGAGCGTGCGTAGCGAAAATGGCATTGCGCCATCTTCGCCTTCTTCGAGGAGCGGCGTGACTTTTTCGATCCATTGTGCACAAACATCTTCGTGCTCGATCGTATCGTTGGCGACAGCGCGGAATGTCCGCAGATGTTCGACCATCTCGCGGTCGACATAACAATGCTCACCATCGGGCACGAGCCATCGACACGAAAGCCCAGTTTCTCGCCAAAATAGCCGTAACTCACTTACATGAGCGCTCAATGCCGCCGATAAAATTTCTCGTTTATCTGTCATCCCATCATCCTTTATGCATTGGCGACGCGTCCATCGCGCCAGCACTCCGATTTTGGCATCATGCCATATCATGGGAATTTTCTCACCATTTTGTTCGCAAGCTGGCGCATCACCCGCGGCTTAGCGTACGCATTTGCGGGGTGATTGGGTCGCCTTTTTGCGTGCCGACATAGCTCTGACGCGGACGTTTGACGACTTCAGCCGTCTTTGCAGGCTTTTTCTTTGCCGATTTCGTCGATGATTTCGCTTTGTTCGACTTGCCCGATTTCGCCGCCTTATTTGACTTGCCCGATTTCGCCGATTTTTTCTTCGAAACAGAGGCATTTGAACAATGCGAAATCGTCTCTTGCAGACCGATATACGACGCGGGATCGACGCGTTTCCCCTCTGGATTGGTGAGATCGATATGGACGTGAGGCCAAGAATCCATAATCGCCGTTGCGCCCATGAGCGCAATGTGCTCGCCGGCCTCAATCTTCGATCCGACTTTGAGATCGGGGCGAACGTCGGCTAAGTGCATATATCGAAGCGTATAGTCTTTGAGCGGTCCATCGGTCACGCGCACGACGATGACCGTACCACTTCGCCATCGCCCATAGGTGCGCGAGAATGGATAGACGACGCCGTATCCGGGCGCGAGTATTTGGCGCGGATACGTCTTGCCAGTGCGCTTTGTCGTTCCCGATCGCTTGTCGATTTTACCAAATTCTTTGACGTCGCCACCGGCTTTTCCGATGAGCGTGATGACGCCTGGCGTCGCCGAATTGACGACTGTCCCGAGACCGCCATCTTTCTCGCCGACAGCCCCGATATCGAGCCCTCGATGACGACATCGATTGCCATCGTATTGGCGCATGAGATTGCCATAGGGATAGGGCTGGGCGTAGCCCTCGGCAATCGGCAAACCGAGTTCGGATTTGCCGCGCGGGCTTTCCCATGTTTCGAATTCCATGGCGCGATATCGCGCGATTTCTGCTTTAGAAAACTTCGACGAACTGCCCGAGGACTTCGATTTCTTTTTCGCGCCGTTTTTGTTCGTCGATTTAGCCTTCGATTTAGCCTTCGACTTCGATTTCGATTTCGATTTGGCTTTCGACGATTTTTTGTCTTTCGCCGTCGAATGCTCTTTTGCCGATACTTTAGCCGGCTTCGTCTCTTCGGCCGAGCTTTCGATCGGCGAATAAGCCAAACAAAACACGGCAAAAACCGCCGTCAAAAATGCGAAAAACAAACGACGATATCGATATTTCATAGATACGTTACCCCATCATCTCAACGGCTTTCGAGCCATATCATAGCCCGAATGGCATCGTCGCTATGCGCAGACTTTGCCCATGCGCGCAATTGCGCGACATTTGTCGAGTGCAATTTGGCGGATTTGAAGTCATCGATCAAGTTTTCGACGACGAACGCTACCCCACTCTGCAACCGTTCATCGGCTGTTTTTGGGCACCATCGATCGAGTTTTTCCTTCGAAAAAGCATCGACAAATGCGCCGGCATAGATATCGGCGTCGAAACTCGCCGAATTTCGGTCTTCGTCGACGATTTGGCGGGCCAAATCGCGCTTTCCGATGAGTACGGCGTAAGCGGCGAGTTTTGCTCGCGCCTCGGGTCGCCCGACCTCCAAAGTCACGCTCGGCGTTTCGTCGCCCTTTGATTTCATCCAATCGCCAACGACTCGGAAAACGGCGGGTTGGACGGCAAACGGCCAGCGTTCGGCCATTTGCGCCGTGATTTGTTCAAATCCATTGTCGTTTTCGCTTCGATTGTCGAGGGATTCGAAGAGGAGTTGTTGGGCAACGCTTTCGTAATCGCCGAGCGGCCACGATGAGCGTTCAAACGACTGAATCCAACTGGCAATCGCTTGTTGTCGGTCGCCCAGGGCAAAAGACTTTCGAGCCGCTGCCATGGCGGCGGCCGCCGACGATCCTCGCACGACGATATCGGGGATTTGTGCCGATTTATCGAATGCCTCGTATGCAGCGACGATCGAATCGATGGCGGCCACGCCCCCGATTTCATAGGCTTTCGCAGCCCAATTGCCAGCGGCAGCGTCGTCGCCTTGCTCGAGGGCAATGGCGATGGCATCGCATATAGGCGCATAGCGTCGCGGTTGAATCGCCCGCCATTGCTCGTTGATCTTCTGCCGCAATCCGACCGACGATTCTCGATGATCGGACCAAACGCGCGCCCAATAATCGCCGATCGACGTCGCATATCGCTGTCCGCGCTCGATGGCCTGCCATGCAGCGGCATCGTCGCCCGCCTTGGCTAGAGCTCGCGATTGCAAACGCTCGATATAATCGGAACTCGTATGCTCGGATTCGATGAGACGATAGCTCTTTGCGGCGGCAGCGTATGATTCGGCATCGAGCAATGCCGCGGCAAACGAAACCCAGAGTGCCGAGCGATTCGATTGCGAATCGATAGCTTTTCGTACAGAACGCCACAAACTATCGTCGGTGCTCGTATTGGTGAAAGATTTTGCGGCAACAACTAAGAGATCTTGAATTTTATTCGATGACGCCGATGAAAGAGCCTTTTCTATCGCGTCGCGCGGAATAATCGATTGGACGACGGATTTGTCGAGTGAGGCGAGAGATTCGGGCGATTGCAAAGCGACGCCGACGAGAGATGGATCGTCGTCGCCTGCCAAAAGCCGTGCGCAAGCGATTTGCGACAGTTCGGCGACGCCCAGCGATGCGCTATTCCAAGCCAAAACATCTGAAATCTCGCCTTTATAGCCATAAAAAGCGAGCAATTGGGCGACTTTTGGGATCTGTTGAGGGGGAGGCGGATACTGTCCGAGCGATTGAATCGCTTCGAGCGGATGATCGGCGACAATCGCGCGTTCGAATCGATCGAATGGCGTGAGATCGATGGCGAGTTCTTCGATAGTGGCGGAATCGAAACGCGCGCGAACTCTATCGGCATCGACAAATGATGCATCGAATTGCCGACGTTTCAAATCGGATAATTCGGAACGGTATGCGTTTATCGAAGAAATCGCCGAACGGTAGGCGCTTGGGCATTTTGCGAGTAGATCGTACCAAATCTCGGGGCTTTGTGCGGCATAGGCGTGGGAATAGGCGTTGCATGGGCTTTGCGTTGCCAGGGTGATTTGCGCCATGGCAGCATCGATATCGATTCCTTTTGCGCGGTCGGCATAGGATCGGAGCGTTTGGAGCGTTTGCTCGGCACCGTATCGATCGAGGTATTGGGGCAAGATGGCCAAGATCGCCGACAAACCCGTTTCGACATCGCCATTTTCGAGGGCATCGTCGATGACGTCGATGACGTCGAGATAGGCGCCTTTTTCGCGCAAGGCGTCGATGATTGCCGAGTTATCGGCTTGAGGTGATTGGATGGCATCGTCGAGAGCCAAGACGATTTGGCCTCGATCGCCCGATTCCATGGCGCGATCGAGTCGATATCGCTTGAGCGAAGCATCGTCGGGCGCGAGCCTAGCGGCTTCTTGAATGGCATTTTGTGCGATATCGGTATAACCGCTATCGAAGGCGCGTTGTGCGAAAGCCAAGAGTCGATCGGCGCGCCATGCCGAGGTCGAACGCAATGCGGAGATATGGGCGCGCGCGGCGTCGCGGTTGTCGTCCCAAGTCCCCGAGGCGATATACCAGCCGAGCATTTGCCAACGGAAATCGGGCGATTGAATCGCCCCCGTATCCCAAGCCTTTTGGGCATAGCCAATAGCTGTCTGATAATCGCCGTGTTGAGCATATCCTTGGGCGATCCATTCGAGGCGATGGAAGACGCCGCTGGCGCCCTCGATCGTCGCCTCGAGTAGCGATTGTGCCGCCGAGACGTGCGGGGCGCGCCGAGCGAGTTCGATTTGTGCCCAAATGACATCGCGTGCGTCGGGGCGCGTCGATTGTAGCGCCGTCAGAAGGCGCACGGCATCGTCATAAGCCCCGATATTCATAGCGTCGTATGCAAGCCGCAGGCGAGCATCGGCTGAATTTGAAGACGATTTTTCGAACTGCGCCATGTGGCGTCGATAAGACTCGATATCGCCGGCATCGGCATCGATTCGCGTGAGATAAGTATATGCCTTTCGGGCCGTATCGGATTTGCCCGACGACAGAAGCGTTTCGAGTTTATCGCGCAAGACGTAGAACATCTCGTGCGTTTCGAGGATTTCGGCTGCCGATAATATTTCCTTTTCGTCGCGCAAATTGGCGATGATCGATCGATATCGTTCGACGGGAGCTTGTGCCTTCATCGCTATGCGGAGGCACTCGCCGAATACACCTTGCGAAACGAGGTCTTTTGTCGAATTATCTTCGATAATCGAACGACAGACATCGTCGGCATCGTTCCAAGCGCGAATCGAAGAAAACCCATAGAGCGCTTTGACGCCATAAACGCGCTTATCGATTTCGAACAATTCTCGATAACTGCTCTGTGCTTGTCGAAATAATGATTCATCGGAAAACGAACGAATGTAGACTTGTTTGCGAGCCTCGGCGAGAGTATCGACGCAATATGAATAATTGTCCAAATTGCCATTCGATTTATAATTGTCGAGATGTGATTCGAGCCAAGAGAGACCTTCGTCGGCAAAGTTATAAAATGAATATCGCTCGAATACGTCGCGCAATGCCTTATATACATCGTCGTCGTGCGACAAATAATCGTCGAATGCTTGGCTAGCCAATGCGAGTTCGCCGAGTTTGAGGTAGGTTTCGGCGAGTATGCGAAGCGATTTCAAACTTTGATTCGATGCGTCAACGTATTCTTTAGCAAATGTCATCGCCACATCGCCATGCCCGAGGGCAAAAAGCATTGTAATCGCGCTTTCATATATATATGAATCTGTCGACGTCGTCCGAGATACATCTATCGCCTTTCGTATATCTTTTGTCGCCTCATCGATATCGTTTTTATATGAAATCTCATAGCGAGCGAGGTGCAGATAGGCCGAACTTTGATCGGAGGCAGATCCGGAGAGCAACGGATCGAGGCTCTTTTTATAATAAACTTCGGCCTCGGTACTTTCAAAATATTGCGCACGTCTTTGTCGATCGATATCGGATCGATAACGCGTCAACATCGTATCGAGTTTGTCATATTCTCTGAGTTGATAGAGCGTATCGATATATAGATCGACGTCGTCGCTGCGGAGCGCTTTTTCGCGTTCGAGTACGTCTAATAACTCGACGACGGCTTTATATTGCTTTCGCTTTTTCTCGAGCTTTGCCACGACGCGGCGAGCTTCATTTTTATCTCGTGATCGCGATTCGATCCACTGTCGGGATTCGGTTTGGAATTGGGTCGTCGCGCGACTGTTGACCATTGCTTCGAGCCGATACGCCATCCATTCGTCGTCGATTTGGTGCAATTCGACGAGCACATCGCTCGCTGCGAGGGCTTTGGCATCGTAGCCGCGATCGCGATACCAGATGAATACTTTTTTGATAACGTCAGCGTTTGAAGAATTATCTTCGACGATTTGTTGAATGATCTGAACCGACATCGACGACAAAGCACTTTCTTCGAATAGCGACGCAATCGCCAATCGGTCATCGACGGTAAAATCGGCATCGATATGCGTTTCATAGACGCGCCAAGCGTCATCGCCATATCCATACGTCAATAATTCTTCGATATCTTTTGCAAGCTCCGAAGAAGTGCGCTTTGCGCTGGCCATATAAGCGTCGAGAACTTCGTTAGCCTCGGACGAGCGAAGACAACGCTTCAGGGCAATGACTCGGCGAATGCTATGTATATATATATCGCTCTTGCCCATGAGATCGGCGGCATCGCTCCATGCATTGTAATCATCATAGATCGATAATGCCGAATCGATGCGCATTTGCTGTGGTGACAATTTGACGACATTGCCCGATTTATCGAATGTCACGATATCTTCTTGAGATTGCAATGCCGATCCATCGCCAAATTGTCCGTCGACATAGGCATTTAATAGTTTCTTTGCCTCGTCGCGTTCTTGAGTCATAAAAGCGATTCGAGCTTTTTCGAGCATATAGAGGGCGCGGCTATCGAGCGTTTCGACGACGCGAACGGCTTCTTGAAATTTCCCTTTTTGAATCGACGAATGGATATAGGCGACTTTTGTATCGTCGGCATCGGTCGGGGTTTGGCCGTAGTCTTGCAAGACGCGCAAACATCCATACGCCTTTTCGCTCGGTGCCAATGCTTTGTATGATTTATCGAACGATTCCAATTCGCCGTCATCGATGCCATATCGCTTTTGTGAGAGCCGATTGCCGGCTTCGCATAGATCGGCGTGGCTCGATTTTTGGCGATAAATGCGCCGCAACAATCGTTCTGTTTTCGCGCTACCGCCATCGAGAGATCGCGCAAACTCGGCGGCTTTAGCAGCTCGATCGAATTCGCCTTTCGACAAAGCCGTCGAAGCGATGAGGCGATAGACATCGGGATTTTTGGGCTCGCGGCTCAGGGCGATGATCGATTGGTTTTGTGCCTCGGCAAAATCGCCTTTTTTTTGCGCACGCCAGCCCAATTCGAGGCTCGAACAAGATGCCATACAAAGGCATATACAAATGCCCAAGCCAATCTTCCATTGATTCATAACACACAACCTGCACGCATTTGGGCGTGCGCAAATGCCAGCGATGGTTTATCGTTTCTTTTTCTTCGGATGCAAGACGAGATCGAATCCGGGCATATTGGGGATGAGATCGTCGTCATAACCGACTTCGACTTCCATTTTATTGCTCAATTCATCGGTCGATGGCGACAAAACGGCGATAAATGCCTCGATACGCGATTCGCGCTTTTGCGCAAAGTCTTCGGCAAACTCGACGAATTTGCCGATAAATGGCGGCCGGACGACGGCGCGAATTTTGATGAAACAACGGATCTCGATGTGAATGAGATCGAACAATCCGATCGAATCGGCTGCATCGGCAACGGTATTCGTTTGCCCTACCCCATTGTCTCGGCTATCGACGGCCGAATCGACAACAGCTTCTCGCGCCATTTCGTCGCAGTCTTCGCCCCCCTCGCCTCGATCGCCATTTGTCGATAAAAGCGACGAATCCGTGGCCATCTCCGACGACGAAGAATCGTCGGAATGCGACGGCGATTGTTGGGCGGCTCGTTTCTTCGTCGTGCGCGTTTTCGATTTATCGGACGACTTTTTGACCGATATTTCGGGCATATCGTCGAACGACATTTGGTCGAGCACTGCCAATTCGGCTTCGATTTGATCGGATACCACGCGGCAACGATTGCCGTCGATCGGCTTTGCATTCATCGCCTCGTAGGTATCGGCGAGGAGTTTGCGGATGCGTTGACGCCACGATTTATCGAAGAACTTTCCGCGTTCTTGGAGATATTTGTGCAAGCGGATGGCATTTTTTTCAACTTGATTTGCCGCCACAATGCCACCTATGCTTCGTAGTGGGGATCGCCCGTGACGACGCTAGCCTCGACGGTTTCGCGATTGATCTCGGAGAACGTGCAATTGTCGACGTTTGCGCCCTGTAGAATCGACGGTTCGAGCGGCGTTTGAACGAAGACGGCGCCATCGAGCACGGCTTCGCATAAATTCGCCCCCGACAAAAGCGATTTGTCGAATCGCGTACGATCGAGTTTGCACCTTCGCAAATTCGCCTTTTGCAAATTTGCCTGTGAAAAATCGGCGCCACGAAAATCGACATCGCTCAAATCGGACTCGCAAAACAGCGCACGAACGAGAACGGCTTGATCGAAAGCCGACCGCGACAAACGCGTATTCATGAAGAAGGCGTGTTCGGCTTGGATGCGCGTAAAGCACGCCGGCGATGGCGCATAAGTATTGTTGAAATTCGTTTCGTCGAGCACAGCCCCAACGAACGACGTGCCCGATAAAACCGACATGGCAAACGTCGTTGATTGCGCCGCCACGAAATCGAGCACGGCTTCGGTCAAATCGGCTTCTTTGAGCTTCGAACGCGATAATTCGGCGTGTGCAAAGTTTGCCTTTTTGCACACGGCAAACGAAAAATCTGACTCCGTGAGCGCGGCATTGCCAAAATCTGCCCCCGAAACGTTCGACTTAAACC
>ERZ1034719.478-NODE-478-length-23647-cov-20.326128_pt1 | contig 23647 bp, 10 predicted proteins | sample MGYA00520703_ERZ1034719 | MGnify/ENA primary metagenome ERZ1034719 (study PRJEB33766, sample SAMN09781716) | gut metagenome | biome: gut microbiome | host: Homo sapiens | place: Madagascar | study: EMG produced TPA metagenomics assembly of the PRJNA485056 data...
TTTGAATCTGCAGAAGTTAGACTTAGTGTTCCAGAACATTGTACTGGTTTTCCATCAGAGAAATAGACAGGCATAGATGCAGATCCTGCGCTAGTAGAAAGTTTTGAAGCGGTTGTTGCCGAATTAGCAGAAGTTGCATTTCCACTTAAACTTCCTTCTATGGTTCCATTTACTTTTAATTTTCCGTTTATTATTGTATTACTTAATTGAGCCATGTAATCACCTCTTTATATTTCATAAAATCCGCCACCATATATATTGCTATCTTTTCCAATTTTTGCAATATTCGCATCTGTGGTTTCTATTAATTCGTTTGTTTTTATTTCATAATTTTTTGTTGGTAAAACTACTTTTGTTATAGTAGCTTCTTCTTGTGGTTCTTCTATAAATTCACCACAATATATATTTCCATCTTTATCTATTTGTGCTTTTGATTGATACATTTCTAATATTTCCGCATCTGTTAATTTTCTAGCAAAAACTTTAACATCCGAAATTAATCCCTCACAATTTGTAAATAGTTCAGTTGTTGTTGGCATAGAATTACCGGTAACAGAAGCAGATTTGACATATGCACTTCCAGTATTTACACCATTAACATACATACCAAGTTCTATTTCACTTGTTGAGGTTGCTGTAACTGGTCGTTTATATGAAAATGCTAAAAAATACCAATTATTAACAGCTAAAGTGCTAGAATATCTATAATGATCGTTATCTCCACTATTTATGTATGTTATAGCTTTATCATTAGATCCAAGTTGTAAATAGTATCCTATATTTAAATTTATCAATTTTTGACTTGATTTAGATTTAGTTTTATACCACCAACAAGTAACAGTGTTATCTTGTAAATTTCCGTCGTGTAATATACCATGTAAAGTTACTTTTGTTGATCCGTTTAAAGATAAACTGACTGAGCCAGATTTTGTATCTGTAGAATAAGTTGGAGTTCCAGAAAATGTTCCATGATTATTAAATCCAGATCCATCATATATTTTTCCAGTATCTTGAGTTGTAAAATCATAATGTAATATACAAGATTTATATATTTCTTCTCGTTCTTTTGCGGAAATTGCATGATTAAATATTCTATAATCACATTTTCTTGTATATGGATTTTGATATAGTACAGGTGTTACAACATTCCAATTAGTGGATGTTTGCGTTCCAGTTGAGGTTTTCTTTAATTCATTGTTAATATATACATATGAAGTTGGTTTTTTATAAATAACACAGACATGGGTCCATTTATAAGATGGCAATACTCCATATAAAATATCTCCAATAAATGTTCCACTAGAATTATCATTTTGCCAACTCAAATGTAAATCGTTGCAAGAAGGATATTGAAATAAAGAATACCTTCTATTATTTGGTATTGTCATCGAACTATTTCCGAAAAGCATTCCTCTATTTGTTTTGCTTCCTGTTTCAGCATCTATATACAGCCAAAAAGATATTGAAAATTCTTGGCTGTTTAATAAACTAGCAGTTTGTTCTGCAGTCCATGAAAATGTTCTATCTGTTCCTTGAAGAGCTTTTCCAGTTTTTCCATTATTAACAAAAATAGATCCAGATGTAGATGAGAATGAAGCATTCCCAACACCGTGGTTTTCTATATTTCCATTTAATGGATACCAAGCCACTAAAGCCATAATATCACCGTCCTTAATTTAATTTCTTAATTAAAATAAAAATATTTATTTTTATCTTAAGTAAAAAAGGGAGAATTATGCGTCTCCCTACGCAAAAATAAATTCTATACACTCGTCAGTTGAATTATATTTCATATATGCTTTTGGAGTTGTATCTGATCCAGCAGATTTAACACCAAGTTGTAAAGCTGATAAATTGCCTGTCGCAGCATTATATGAAAGTTTATTTGTTGTTGCAACTAGTGGTTTTGTACTAGTTGTTGCAGCGGAAACATTTAACAAAGCCACGTTTAAAGTGCTAGAATTATTAGCATCAACTGCTATATTAGTAGCTTTGGTTGCTGTTGCCGCTGTATCTGCTGAGCCAGCTGAAGTTGCTTTTCCACTAAATGTTGTAGCAGTTATAACTTTAGTTGAACCATTTATTGTTATTCCATTTACAGTTAAAATAGATGTAGATGGGGCATATGTGAAATTAGCACTATAACCAACTTTATTCGAACTATTTGAAAAATAAACATTGTTTGTTCCTGTAGAAACAGATGAAGTAGAAACATTTGAAGCTGTTGTAGCATTTGTGGCCGTTGCAGCATTTCCAGTTATAGAAACACCTAAAGTTGTACTACAAGAAACTGGAACTCCATTAGCCGAAAAATAAACTGGAACAGTTAAAGAACCAATTGCTGTGGTATTTGATAGTTTTGAGGCGGTTGCAGCGTGTTTAGCATTTACTAAAGTAAAAGTTGCTCCTGTTTTATTTCCGGCTTTAACAGTAATTTTATCTCCATTTGTTGCATCTGTAGAAGCTGTTGCAGTTAAAGTTACGTTTGTTGCATTGGTAGCGTTTGTTGCATTTGCAACATTATCTACAGTTCCGGCATCTTTGGAAGCACCGTTTAATGTATAGGTAATTTTATTACTACTAACTGAAACAGCTGTGATATATGTAGCATTATGATTGTGTTCAGCTGCAGCATAAGCAGTATCTGTTAAATTAGTAGCTGCCACTAAAGTTTTATTAGTATCATCCCATTTTAAAATACAGTTAGCAGTTAAGTTTTTAGATCTAGTTGCAAGAGCTTGTAAAGAAGAAGTATTTGAGATGTTATTATTTGAAATAGTTACATCGCCAACATAAGCGGTACCTGTTGAATCGAATACTAAAGCACCAGAATGATTTTCTCCATCATAGTTATTAACATAAAAACCAGCTGGAGTTGTTAAAGCAGCGTTATTACCTTTAGCCAATTCAATTAAATTATCTCTAGTTGTTAAAGTTGTTGTATCTATTACTGTGGTAGTTCCAGTTACATTCAAATTTCCTGCAATTGTAATAGTTGAACCATTAATAGTTGTATTTAATCCTGATTTTCCTATTGTAATATTAGAAGTTGTATTTGTACCAAAATTATTATTCTTCGTAACATCAACAGTTCCGTCAAATGAATATCCGGTTGCTTTTATAGTTTTAGAACCAGGATTAATTGTTACTCCTGATTTAATAGGAGTTTGGGCTCCGGTTGCATTATGAACTAAAATTCCATAATCAACACTAGATGTTCCAATAGAATTTATACTAACCTTTGAAGCATTTGTTGCATTATCAGCGCTTCCAGCAGAAGTTGCTTTCCCACTAAATGTTGTAGCATGAACAACATTTGCGTAAATATTATCGGTTACTTTTAAAGAACCGTTTATTAAAGTATTTGTTAATCTTGCCATAAATATTAATCACCTCTATAATTCTATAAAGTTTTTTGAAACAAGTTTATCTTCATAAACTTCAAAATAATTTTCGTTTTCTATTCCAGATAATGTTGTGGTGAATCCATTTCCAACAAAATCTCCATTTACTTCCTCATAAAAGCCAACTTTATTGTCTGACTTTCTAATGCATGGAAGATAGCTTCTAACTAGAGTTCCATTGTCCCATATTTTAAAATAATAAATTTTTCCTGTAAAATATCTTCCATCTAAACTTCCATTCGTGTTAATAGTTCCAATATACATATTAGCAGGAGATTGGAAAGTCGCAATATCTTTTGTTTGTTTAACTGCTCCATCGATATATAGTACATTTTTATCAGTTTTAATTACTCTATCTGTATTTACAATATTTGGAACTGCTGCAGAACCGCCACCATTATTATATTGAAACCATAAGCTTGTTCCACTATTTATATATACGCCATATATATTTTTAGATGTATTTTCTCTTCCACCATATATCCATCTTCCTGTTCCAGTAGTATTTGCTTTAATTTCTATAGTTGTATTATTGTTTGGTTTATATCCTGTATCTATTAATTGTGTTGAAGTTCCTGTAAAATTTAAATATTCTATTGGAGAGTAGAGCCTATATATTGAGTTCTCGTAAAAAGCATTTGCAGCCGAGACCCCATTAAAATCTACAACATCAGAAGTATTTCCATCTATTTCATCTAGTTGATAAACAAATAATTCGCCTTCGTCAGAAACAAATCCTTTTACAGAATACAGATCAGCAACATCTGCTGCAGATAAACAGCTATCATATATTTTTACTAAAGCCATTTTACCAGTTAAACCAGTAACTTCACTTCCAAATTTATATATATTTCCGCCAATATTAATATTTTCTGTCGTAGTTTTATTTGTAGTGGTAGTATCTCCATTATTAGTTCCTTTAGCAACTCCATCAACATATAAAATTAACGTTGAACTATTCCAAGTAAGAACTATATGATGCCAAGCATTAGCCGAAACATTTGCAGCAACATTCATTTTGTTTGATGATGAACTTCCGTGATTATCCCATTGAACAAATCTTATTGCAGCCCCAGTGTAATATATTTCCCAAGAATAACTTAAAGTTCCTATTAATTTATGACTAGCAGTACCTTGTAAATATATCCACATCTCAATGCTTCTACTGCAATTTGAAAAACCCCATTCTTGGCTTCGTATTCCAGTATTAATATAGTTAGTTCCGGTAAATTCCATAGAATTTAATCCGCTTCTTGTATCTTCTGACAGAGTAGATGTTCCATTTATGATTCCAGTATTTGAATTTCCTGAGGAATCAAAACATTTATTATCCATAATATAATTAAAATCATAATATGCAAAACAGTCTTTACTAATTTCTTTTATTTCAGATACAGACAAAGTTTCGTTATAAACACGAACATCTTTGATATTTCCTTTAAAAAATCCTTCCCATCCACCCTGAGTATTTTTTCCAATAGCAAAAGTATTTGACCCAGATACCCAATTAAATGTCAGTGTTGCAGAAGCAATTACTAATCCATCCATATATAATTGAGCTTTTTTATTTTCAGCATTATATGTATATGCTAAATGTGTCCATGTATTTAGCGGAATTGCTTTATTTGCAGAAACTTCTTTTCCTTCAGATGTTCCCATTATCATTAAAACTGGAACACCTGTTGTCCTTAACCCAATCCCAAATCCTTGTTGTTGGTATTGATTACAACAAACAATTCCTGTTGATGTTGTTGGATAAGCAGCTATACTAACAAAAACTGAAATTGAAAATGAATCTCCACTAGAAAACAAATCAGAACATTTTTTATTTGTTGCTAAAAACGCTGAAGTTCCATTAAAAGAATATCCATTATTAAATTTTGTTCCTGTTCCAACACTTGCATTTGAATTTGTTAGATACACCTCAGACTGTCCTTTATTTGTTAAATTACCATTTAAAGGAAATCTAAACAATAAACTCATAGAAATCACCACCTTATAATCGTTCTGTGAGAAGATGGATTAATAAATATCCATCTTTTTAAATTTCGATCGCTGTGAGAAGGGTTATTTTCTCTTTATATAAGATAATATATTGTTGAATGCGTTATTTTCAAAAATATTATCCTATATAAAAAGAGGGAGAAGAGACTCTCCTTATGCAAATATAAATTGCACACACTTTTTAGTTGAATTATATTTCATTGTACAACCAGAATTACTATATGTAGTAGAATTTGCAGTTGCATTTGTTCCTAAAGTAATTCCTTGCCCAAATGATTTTTTAGAAGGAACGTTTTGGTCTGAATTAATAGTTACAAAATCGCCAGCTAAAGATGAAGCTGAAGGAATAATAGAAGCTATATCAACCGTAACAGTTCCATTTGATTTTGTTCCAGTAACTGAACCAGTTGCTCCGTTTTTAACTATTACGTCTGTAACAGCGTGACTAGCTATATTAGTATTTGTAAGCACAGTAGCACTAGCATTAGCAACCTTAATAGTTGTACTTCCAGGATTTGCTCCAAATTTAATTTGTCCAACAATTTCTTCGCTTGAAGTTGTTCCTTTATACATTGTTAAAGTTTTATCGTCTTCATTAGCATAAAATCCACTAACATTGACAGATGGCGCAGTAACGTTTGTTCTCAAATATCCAGCATTATTTGCTTCTGTTGCAGTTTTAGCGTTTCCGTTTAGACTTCCTGTAAATGTTGAGGCTGTAACAGTACTAGAGTTACCATTTATAGTGACACTTCCAATATTTAATACTTGAGTTGAAGGATTAAATTTAAAGCTATCATTATAAACAACTTTAGAATCATTTCCTTCATACGCGAAGAATACATGTCTAGAAGAATTACCTGTTGCACTAGTGGTTACAATAGAACCAGCTTTCTTAGCATTTTGAATATCTATAGTCGCAGCTGTTCCATTTCCAGCTTTAATTTCAAAACTATCACCAGTTGCTTCTGATCTAGTAGGAGTAGCTGATAAATTTACGTTTGTAGCATTGGTTGCACTTGTAGCAGTTGAAGCATTTCCAGAAAGAGCTCCAGAGAATGTTGCTGCTGAAATTGTATAACCAGAAGCGGTTATAGTTGGATTTCCTGTTGAAGGAATAGATATTAAAATTGGCTTGCTAGATGTTACATAAACGGCGTTATTTCCAGTTGAAGAAGTAGGACTTATGACAGGAATATAGAAGTTTCCGCTATTTGAAACAGTAACTTTTATATTATTCGCATTAGTAGCTGTATCAGCAGATCCTGCTGAAGTAGCTTTTCCTGTTAAAGTACCAGAAAATTCCGTAGCGGTAACACGAGATCTATTAGATGCTAAAGCAGTAAATGTAACAGTTCCAGTTGTTTTATTTGTTCCTGTTCCTGGTGATTCAGTATCCGTGTTCTCCATAACAAATTTTATATTAGACGCGGCTTCATCATTAGTATAAGAAACACAGAATGCATCGTCTGTTAAATATTGCTTAACATATTCAGATGAAGAAGTCGTGCCATTTCTATAAATATGTAATCCATGCGTTCCGCTGTTAGTGTTATAAATTTTAACATCATTTGTAAATGAAACTGATCCAGCAACTGTTTTTACTCCTTTATTGGCTAAAGGTAAATATGTTTCCGATATATCTGGAATATCACTAGCTACTAATGAAGAAGAACCAATAACAAGACCATTATCATTTACATTTACTTTTACAGCTCCAGTAATTGCTTTAGTTGTTACATCTTTTGGAACATAGGCAGTATCTATTAAATTAGTAGCTTTTACTAAAGTATTTTTAGAAGAATCCCATTTTAAGACATCGTCGTTTGCTAAATTACTATCTCTAGTTGCTAAAGGTTGAAGGGAAGTTTTTGAGCTTCCTGTATCTGGTGTTTTTGGTACAATTATGCCTTGAGAAGAATCATAAGTAACGTCTCCAACATAAGCAGTACCATTAGCATCGAAGACTAAAGCCCCTGTATTAGTTCCATCGTAATTTTGAATAAACATACCAGCATAATTAGTTATAGCAGTTGTTTCAGTTCTTCCAGCTGCTAGTTCTATTAGTTGGTCTTTAACTTTAAGTTCGTTAGAGATAATAGAAGTAGTAGATCCTTTAACAGTTAATCCACCAATAGTAGCAGTTCCTGTAACATTTAAGTTTTGAGAAATATTAACATTTCCTGTAACAGTTAGATTTCCATCAACTGTAGAATTTCCACCTATTTTAGCTTTAATTGTATATTTAGAAGCATCAATAATATTAGTATTAGGATTAATAGTTATATCTGATTTAATAGGAGTTTGATTTCCTGATGCGTTATGAACTAAAATTCCATATTCTATATCTGATGTTCCAATATCTGTTATATTAACTTTAGAGGCAGATTCAGCGTTTCCTGCTAAAGTACCTGTAAATGTTGTAGCACTAACTTTTGAAGCTGTTATTTCATATCCTGTAGCATTTATTTTTTTAGTGCTAGGATTAACTTTAATTGGATTTGAACCTGCAACATAAACTTGATTACTTCCGGATATTTTTTCAACAAATGTTAAATTATAATCTTTAGCCGTATCCGTTGAAGAAACTGTAACTTTTGAAGCATATCCAGCTGAAGTTGCAACTGTAGCACTAGAAGCATTTCCTTCCAAAGTACCTGTAAATTTTGCAGCTGTAACATTTCCTGTATTCACATTATAAGTAAATTTTTTATCATTTGTTGCTGTATTTGCTGGTTTTACATATAAATTAGAAGAAGCATTTGCTGAAACAGCATCTCCAAAAATAATAGAATATTCTTGTGTTTCGTTTGTTGAAGTCCTAATATTTAAATTTACTTTTTCTGAATTTTTGGCTGTTGCATTTGCGCCAAGATAATCACCAGCATTTTTAGAAACAATTGTTCCTAATTTACCCCAAGTATATCCTTTTTTATCAGCGGTAGATTTTAAATAATAATTACTAGAATCATGAGCTGCATCTGTAGGATCTGTTGTTGGAATAGCAGCGATTGTTTTAATAGCTCCAGTTCCATTTCCTAATAAAATTTGATTATTTGCTAAAGTAGTTGCTCCAGTTCCACCTTTTGAAACAGATAATGTTCCTTTAAATGAATCTACAGAGAATGTACTTGCAAATGTTGCAAAATTAGATTTTGATAATAAGTCTTCTGATAACGCAGTGCTTAAATTTTTATTAGTTATAACTTTAAAAACATCTGCTGCGGCTGGTGCTGAGCCAAGTTTTCTATCTTGAGTATAATATAGCTCATCATCTGCACCCACATATAAAGTATTTGTATTTGTACTAGATTTATAGAAATTTATTCCGTTAGCATATGCGTTTGCCGCTGTTTTCGTTGCATTTCCAATATATATTCCATGAATATTTGTTAAATTACTATTGTTTCCATTAAATGCATCAGAAGTATAACTATCTGTTGTTTTATTTGCAGCAAGAGTTAATTTTCCTGTTAAAGTTCCGCCTGTTAATCTCAAATAAGGTTCTGTTTGCCATGTTGGTATAGTAGCACCTTTAGCCAAAATTAAAGTTCTACTAACTCCAGCGGTTGTTTCACTTGTTCCAAACCAGCTTCCTAAGAAAGAAGTTGCATTTGCTGAAGTTTGATAAGGAATTTGTCCTAAAGCACCATTAGAAAGATTAGCTGCTTTAGTTGCAACAGATGCTGTTTTTGCATTTAAGTCTAATGTTCCAGAACATTCTGCTGGAGTTCCATCTGATTTGATATAAATAGGTTTAGATGCACTACCGTAACTAGACGTAAATGCTTTTGCTTTTCCAGCTGTTCCAGTTATATCAACAGCCAATTCGTCTCCACAAGCTTTTATACTTCCATCAGTATCAACATAAACTGGTTTTGTAGAACTTCCAGCTGCAGAATTTAATTTAATAGCTTTATCTGCTGTGCCTGCTGTGTTAGCTTTTCCAGAAAATGTTTCTGCAGAAATTGTATATCCAGAAGGAGCACTAATCGTTTTTAGGTTAGGGTTAATAGTTACTCCTGATTTAATAGGAGATATATTTCCTGTTCCATTATTAACTAAAATTCCATATTCTATATCATCTGTTCCAATATTTGTTGTATTGACTTTAGAAGCACTAGAAGCATTTCCTGAGAAAGTTCCACTGAATGTTGTTCCAACAATAGTATATCCATTAGCGTTTAATGTTCTAGAAGTTATGTTTCCACTAGCATCAACAGTTCTATTAACAAATATATCATTTACGAATCTAGGAGATTGATTTCCGGCAGTTGAAGTTCCAACAAATAAATAACTATTTGTATTACTAGCCATAGCTAAAGTATTAACACTTGTAGCCGTTGATGCATTTCCGTTTAAAGATCCTTCAAATGCTCCGACAAATTTCGTTGCATATAAATCTCCGTTTGGACCAGCGACTATTTCTTTAAAGTATCCAACTCCGGCAGTTGAAGCGTTAGTTAAACCATGTGCTAAAGTAGCCGTTGAAGCGCCTAAAGAAGAAACAATTATTGGTCTATACGATGTTGTAACATTTGTTTGAGTAACTTTTGTATCTGTATTAGCTGGGTTTCCTGTATAATATGTAACAACTCCATTTGAAACGCCGATACTTGTTACATAAGCACCTGTACCGCTTTTACTAGCAGTGTAAGCATATTTTTTATTTAAAGAAACACCATTTTCATAAATATTTTTAGCGTATAAATTATTAAATTCTAAAGTCGAACTACCTAAATCAACAGTATCTGACGCAGTAGGTAAAACTTTATTTTTAACACTAATAGAATCTGATTTTATTTCTAAAACAACATTTTCTCCAGAATATAATTTTATATTAGAGTAGTTATTTGAACCAGTTGCATTTCCGCCTATATGTAAAGTAGAAGAAGTTGTTTCTTCATTTCCTTGGAAAATTGTTTTTACTTTTCCTGCGTAATCATATGTTTCAATAGTAGCGAGTTTAGCTGTATTGGCCGTAGAAGCAGAAGCTATTTTTAATTGAGAATTAGCATTTACTATTTCTAATCCTCCAGTCATAGTATCTCCGGCTTTAGAAACTTTATTTCCTAAAGCAGTATTTCTTGCTTCAACAGTATCAAGAGTTCCGTTTGAATTAGGAAGAGTTAAATTTGCGCTTGAAGATCCTGGTAATATTTTAGATGTTGTAGAACTATTTACTAATGAAATAGAACCTTTATTATCTGTATCACCTAAAGATAATTCTCCAGCTGTAATGGATCCATATGTATTATATACTTTACGACCAGTACCAGTTGCTTCTAATGTACCTATTAAATAAGTTTTATTAGCTTGTTTTGTATTTATATTTAATGTTTCACTTTGTTTTGCACTATTAACATTTAATTCAGCAGATTTTCCCCATTTAATAGTTGTAGATGTTGAATCATATACTAAAATATCTTTATCTTCTCCTGGAGCTTCAATGAAAGTAGTTGTATTTGCTGCAGATTGATAAACTAATTGATTTTTAGCTCCATTAGCTAAACTATCAGCTTTTGAAGCTGTTCCATCAAATTTGCTAGCTGTTATAGTATATGTACTAGCATTTATTTTTTTAGTACTAGGATTAATTTTAATAGTATTTGTATTAGCAACATATATTTGGTTACTTCCAGATACTCCTTCAACAAATGTTAAATTATAATCTTTAGCTGTATCAGTTGAAGAAATTGTAACTTTTGAAGCATACCCAGCCGATGTTGCAAATACGGCTTTAGAAGCAGTACCAGCTATTTCCCCTTCGATTTTAGCTTTAAGTGTATAATCTGGAGCAGAAATAGTTTTAGCACTATAATCAACAACGATTCCTTCTACAGCTTTAGGAGCAATGTCTCCAGTTGTAGAACTTCCAACTACTATATATCCAGTTCCATTATTTAAAGATGAAACTGTAACTTTTGAAGCTTTTGTAGCACTAGAAGCGTTTCCTGTTATATCATTAGATAAAGCTCCTGTTATTGCTACTGGAATGCCATCAGAGAAATAAACAGGTTGAGAGGCATTTCCTGCATCTGTTCCTAATTTATCAGCTGTTGTTGCTGAAACTGCTTTTCCGTTAGATGCTAAAAACGCTGTAGAAGCTTGATATGCTGCTGAACCTAAATTTAATTTAGTTTGTAAATCAGCAACGTCTATATTAGCATTTAAAGATAATCCGGCTATTGTTCTGGTAGTAGGAACATATGATTCGTCTTTTAAATTAGTAGCTTTTACTAATGTTTTATTGTCGTTGTCCCATTTTAAAATATTTCCATTTGTTAAATCTTTAGATCTAGTTGCTAAAGGTTGCAAAGATGTACTAGAAGTTATAGTATTATCAGAAATTGTTACGTCTCCAACGTATGCTGTTCCTGTTGAGTCAAACACTAGAGCACCAGAATTAGTTCCATCGTATTTATCAACATATAAACCCGCAAAATCTGTTATAGCAACTGGATTATCTCGTTTATATAATTCTATTAATTTATCTTTAATTGTTAAATTTGTAGCATTAATAATTGTAGTTGAACCTTGAACGTTTAAATTTCCACGAACTGTTACATTTTCAAAAGATTGATTTCCGCTAAATTTAGAATTTATAGAAGATATAGCTTCATTAATAACTTTATTTTCTACTGGGTTAGCAGAAGTATCACTTAAAGAACTATCAACCATAACACCACCATAAGATGTACTAGAAGCCGTTGGAAGAGTATAAATAGCTGTATCTACGTCATTTATAAGAATCTTACCGTTTGAACTCTTTTCAACTTTAGTTGCTCCATCAGCAATACCATCTAATTTAGTGAAATTAGTAGAACTCATTAAACCATTTTTAGTTGAAGTTGCTACAGCTGTTGAAGCTTTTCCATCTAAAGCAGTATTAATACTAGCAATAGAATTATTTATATTTGTTAATTTTGTATCTAATCCTGTTATATCATCAATTACATGAGTATGAGAAGAGTTTGCTTTGCCGTTTATCTTTGTTGTTAAAGATGTTTCTAGATCACTTACAGATTCAGTAGAAGCTTTTCCATCTAAAGTTGTTTGTAAATTATTTATATCATCAATTACATGAGTATGAGATGAATTTGCCTTTCCATCTAAAGTTGTTTGTAAATTATTTATATCATCAATTACATGAGTATGTGTTTCTAAAGCTAAATTTGGTAATTCAACTTTATTTCCACTATATGATTTACCATTTAATCCGATAGATTTAATAGCTGCTTTATCTAACGTATTAATAGAAGTTTGAAGACTTGTAATACTTCCATCTAAATCTGTTAGTTTAGTATTTAAAGTTGTATATGTATAGTTTTTAGATACTGTTCCTAATGCTCCAGCATAATTTGCATTTGTTGCTGAAGAAGCTGTAACACTTCCTTCATTAATCCAACTGAAAATTCCATCTTTGCTTTGAAGTAAATGATTTCCTTTTGAAGCAGGTGCAACAATAAATGTAGTTGTATCCTTACCTTGTTGAACTAAAATTTGATTAGCCTCTCCACCGCTAATATTAGTAGCATGTGCAACGTTATCTATTGCAAATGAAACAGGGGAATTATTTTTTGTAACAACTATTGTATCACTAGATGTAGAACTTTTTACAACGCTAGAAACATAATCTTTATTATGATTATGGTTTTCAGAAGCAAATTTTTTATCATTTACCCATTTAGTAGTTGCAACTTGGTTATCGTTACTATTTGCAGAAACATCATTAGCTGTTTTAATAGACATGTCTGTGCCGATTGTTAAAACAGTCCCTTCGCTTACTGCGAAAATAATAGGAGTTTCTGTCTTAGTTCCAATTATAGAACTATTTTCTCTCGATTCAATAAATGTTTGAGTTTGAACAACACCGTCTTCAGTTGTTTTTTCTATTAAAATTCCATTATTATCATTTGTTCCAGTTAATTTTAAAGAAGTTCCTTCTGAGTTCTTAGTAATAGTTTGTCCTGCTGAAAATATATTTCCAACATTTGTTTTAGCCATATATTCATGATCATGATCTTTTCTAGCTAAAACATTTTCTTTACCATTAAATTTATTGGCTGAACCAGAAGTAGCAGGTGATACTAAAGATGAAATTCTTTCCCATGCTATATTTCCTGATAATTTTGAAGAATCTAAAGAAGTTACATTTATATTAGTTTCACCGCTAAAATCAGTTTCAACAGAACCTGTAGCACCACCAGAAAGTTTTAAACTTATTTTATTTTTAAATTTTGTTGCTGATGCTGCGTTTCCTGTATATTCTAAACTGTCTATATATGAAACTTTATTAACATCTAAAAAGATCTTTTCTAACATTAACTGAGCATTTACTTTTAAAACTCCGTCTTCGTTATTTGTTAAAGTTATTCCTTTTTTTCCTAATGTAAATGTTTTGGATGTTGTTCCTGTTAAATTTTGATACACTGACATTGGTGATCACCTACCTTAATAAAAATAAAAAAGGAAGCACATATAGTACTTCCTTAATAGTAATCACATTCTCCACAGCAAAGGGCAAGTACCCCTTTGCTTATTGTGGAAAAATGTAACAACTATTATTTGTGTTATATGTTAAAATATTAGCAAGATTTGCTATTAGTTAAATTACATTTTGTAAATTATGCTGTATAAACAGTTGGAGCGGCGTAGTCTAAATGAACATAAACTTTACCGGTTGCATCAGCACCTGCAACTGTAACTTCAACTGCGTTAGATGTAAATGTTGTATAACAATCTACAATATAGATTCCAGCATCGTTTAAATCACTGTCTGCTGTACTCATAACAGTAGTTTTACCAGAGCCACAACTTACACTTAAAGTTGCAGCTTCACCCAAAGGTGTAACAACTTCGGCAACAACTCTGCGAATAACGATATTTTGAGATGAACCTAAAGTTTTACTAATAGTTCCATTAGTTGTAAGATCAAATGTAACTGTTCTAACTGCTTCGGTTTGAAGTTCAGAAACTTTCGTTGTAACATAATTTTGAACTGCTTTACCAGTAGGAACTTCTGCATCAGAGTTACTAGTTGTTGTCGCAATCTTAACATTAGAAGCTTTAAATTTATAAGCTTTTGCATCTGTTATATTAGTATCTACATCTGCAACTAAGATTGTTTTATCGTCTATTGAAGCAGTGCTAGATGCAAATTCTTTTGTTAAAGCATCTGTAGTATAAGTTTTAGAGTTAAATGAAACTTCTTTTTGTAGATTATCGGCTTTAAATGTTCCGCCATATCCTAAAGTTGAACCACTTAAATAAAGTTTTCCGGTAGTTTTTACCGCTGGAACTGAAATTGTTGATTTAGATGCTTCGTTAGTAACATTTAAGAAACTTGGAACTGCGATTTCAGTTAAAGCATTTCCTCTAGTATATTCAAATGTAATAGCTCCTGCACCATCTTCAGATGTTTCAGCAATACCAGTAATAAATAATCCAGTTTCACCGGCTTTTTGTGTAATTGCAACATCAGAAACACCACCTAAAGCTCCTAGATTAACAGTAACGGGTTCAGAACCATCAAATGATTGAGTACCAATTGTTAATTTATTAGCAACTTTGCTAGCTGTTGTAGCTGTGTCAGCATTACCAACTAAAGCACCTGTAAATGTGTCAGCTGTAACGCCTTTAGAATAAATATTATTATATCTCTTTTCAGTTGTACCAATATTATAAGTTTCAGTAGATACTGGTTCAATATGTCCTGATTGAATAGTATTATCAGCTGTTAAAGCTGCAGAACCATCAAAATCATTACCCCAAATCTTAACAGCGGCATTTAAAGCTCTAGCCTTTTCAATAGTACCAGTTAAATATGTTCCTGTGGCATCTGTTAAAATCTTAATAGTTGATCCGGCACCTTTAATAACTGTACCTTTAGTGTTAGCGAATACAGCTAATTCACCTTCAGCAACTGCTGTTTGAGAATTTGTAAATGTTACGGCACCATCAATATTTGCTTGGGTTACTACAAATTTAGGAGAATCAGTTGAACCGGCGTCTTGAATAGCTGTTAAAATATCTCCAACTTCAACGGTATGAGTATTATTAGCTCCGTCGGCGAAACTAAATCTAGTAACTGCTTTATAAGTATAACCAATTTTGAAACCAGTTACTTCTGTAAAGAAATTAGTTGCAACACCACTTCCATCAATCGTAACTGCTAGACTTGCATTATCAGCTGCGGCACCAATTGTGCCTTTGAAAATCATAGCATCAGAACCTTGGATATAATCTCCAATTAATGTAGAAATATCTTTAAATTCTGTAGTAACTTTATCATTACTATCTAAAGCTTGAGTTAAAACATAGTTTTCATTTTTAGCAATTGAACCAGCTTTAACACCCTTGATAGATGTTCCATTATATACTAATACGCTGTTTTCTGTAACATCAGCACCCAAGAATTTACTTGCTGGAATATTAGGTAATCTATCTGCTGATAATGTACCAGAAGAGATATTAGTAGCATTTAATGAAGTTAAACCAGAACCGATACCTGAGAAGCTATAAGCTTTAATTGCTCCAGTATTTGGATTAATTGTTGCTTTAGAAGACTTTTCAAGAGTTGTGATATTAGTTCCAGTTGCTCCAACTAAACCAATTTCAGCTGCAGTTTTATCAGCTGCTACTGCAACATTTGCATATGGAATTTTAGCCCAAGTTCCATCTACTGTATAGAATCCTGTATCAAGAGTAGCTGTATTTACAACTTCTGACTTATTAACTAAACCTAGATTATTAGTTGAACTATAAGCAGTTAATTGAGCTATATGTTTTAAATCATCGTAAGCTACTTGGCTAAGTCCTGTGATATGACCAGCTGCATCAATAGTACCTTTTAATAAAGTTGCTGTTGTGATCGCTGTGTTATTTGCTAAGCTTTCTTGAGTAGCGTGAGAAATTTTACTATCTGTTAATTTGATATAAGTATTATCAACTACAGGAGTAAATGTTACTTTGTGTTCAGATGTTGCTGTTGTGTCATAAGTAATAGTAATACCTGAACCAATAAGGTCTAGAATAGTTTTACCTTTTGCTCCAGCAGCTCCGCCTTCACCTTGGTTTCCACTACCATATACATTATATGTATCAGTAGCTCCACCTAGTTTAAAGCCCCATGAAACATAGTTATCATAAGTTCCACCTGTGTTGTCTAGGTCAGCTGTTGAAATTTTCTTATAATCAACACCTACTATTGTGCCATATTCATCAACTTTAATAGCTGTGATAACGTTTCCAGCATTACCATCTGCTGGTGTAAAGTCAGCATATTTTGTATTATCTGCTTGACCAGTGAAGAAAGCATATTTTTGGCCATCTGTAGCTGTATTTGTACCAGTTTTTAATGTGAATCCTTCTTTATATGCTTGTGTTTGAGTAATTGTTAATTTGTTATCGCTATAAGCAGTTGAAAGGTGTCCTACTACTGCGATTCTGTCTTTTAATGCAGCATCTGTATAAGCTTTACCTGTTACTAGTAAGTCATCGGCGTACTTTTTATGTACTAAAGTATTTACGTCTGTATCATTGTTAAAGGCAGGCGTTGTAGCATATTTTATTAATTTACTAGAAGTTAAAAAATTCGAGTTTGCTTCTGTTGATAATACGGCGCCGCCTTTTAGACCAATGGTCAAACTATAATTAGATAATCTGTCTAATTTTAATGTTGTTTTTGGCATTTATAAAAACCTTCCTTCTAATTTATTTTAAGAATTCCTCGTCCGCTCTCACCGACAGATACTCCTGCAACAGTATAAAGAGCAACGCTAGTTTGTTTTTCAATTATTTGATTAAAAAACACGGTATAATCGCCAGGCTCATTAACCAACATCTCATTTTCTCCCAAAAACTTCTTCTCTCTATTTTCATCATCTACGTCGTCTCCACCAACAGTAAATGAATTTTCTTTAAATTTTTCTATTATTTGAACAGTTATACTTTTTAAAAAAGACCCTTTTTCCAAAGCTATTTTCACCGCACCGGTTTCTATTGCTTTCGCATTAAATTCCACATATGTTGATGTATCAGTTGAAATAGTACTTGTTAAACCTTCTAATTCCCACTCAGGAGATATTGTAAAAACAGTTGTTTTTCTATGAACTTTATCAACAACAGAAATTAATTGTCCTACATATGCAGAAGATTCTCCAATTTGACCGTCACTGGCATATTGCGCAGCTTCTTCAAAACTACTAAATATTGCCGATTTGTCTAGTGGAAAACTGCCTTGTCTTTCGAATCCGTTAAACGCTGCTATATATTCAAAGTTCCCTTGCACAAAAATCTCCTTTCTAATATTTTAATATAATTTATTGTTCAAGATAATATTAATTAAAATATTCTATAGTTTTATAATAAAATCCATTTGTCCTTTTATCGGATATCTTTTATATCCTTTCCAAGTATAAATGTAATAAGTAACATCTGAGATAATTTCTTCTGTTTTAACCATTTTATTTAAAAAACAGTTGTCATTTTGTTGAAAATACTCTATTTCTTTAATTGGAATAGGAGTTTTAAATTCAAATACTGATATACCATTTTCACTATCTTCAAGATGTATTTTAATTTCTTCATTTTCTTTTGCTTTATTGTTTTGATTTTGATTATAATCAACATAGACATATCCAACATCTTTATAATAACCATATCTATATTGAAATTTATCATAAACTACCATATCAATTTCATCTGATGCAATACCAGAAGGATATAGTGTATTTGTATTTTCTTCATAATGTAAATTTATCCAAAATTTATTATCAACAGAATTTAATGATGTTATTGTAAAATTAGGCAATGATATTAAATCTGATTCGTATCTATCAATTATAAGGTTAGAATCGCTCGGATCTCTATATATCTCTGTGAAAATATCAGCAGGTAGAACTCTTGGCTCAAATAATGTTGAACCTATTACTACTTGTTTAATTTTTCCACCTAAGTTTGGATGATATATTATTTTAACAGTTGGTTTAATATACTGTTCTCCAATTATACCTTCAGTTAAATCATGATCGTATATTGCTTCTATATATGGAGGTTTTGATTCCATTATAGAATATATAGATTCTTTCATTTTATCTTCTGTTAATATTGTTAAACTATCATCGTTACCTATTTTTTTTAAATTAATAAACATGCTGTCTTCAGCTTTTGCGCCTCGACCTTCATTTTCTTCAATTGCTAATTGCCCTGGATTATAAAAAATACCTGGGCCTGTTTGTCCCATAAGATTTTGATATAGTTCTTTTGTAATTATACCATCACTGTTTTTAGATGCATAACTAATACCAAAATCTACTTTTATCCATTCACCATTTACATATACATAAGAAATATAAGTATCAGAGTCTCTATCATATACATAATACATATCATGATCTTTAACATCTGATCCACTAGGCAAATCATCATAGCTATCTAATTTACCTTTAAAATTTATTATTCCTATAGATTCGTTTCCAATAGATATTTCGTCTAATGTATATTTATATTTTTCTATCTCATTTTCTGAGTTTGCTTTATATGCTGGGTTATACGATACTTTATAAACTTTAGTTATTTTTCTGAGTTTGTCATCTACTGAAATAACTTGAGACGGATATACAACTTTACTTGTTCGAACATATTCGATTGCGTCCGCATAACTTTCATATAATGAAGTTGTATCTAAAGCAAATTGCCCGGATCTTGTATAACCTTTAAGCGCAAATATAGGTTTAGGTTTATTATTTAAAGAAATATTTTCCATTTAAATCATCCTCCCCTATAAAAATTTTAAAATATAAAACATCGTTTATTTCAGCATCAACATGTAATGTTCGTATATCATAATATATTGGTTTATACCCGTTAGCTCCTGCAATTTTATCTAATTTATAATTAAATAAATCATCGACAATAGTTCCTTGATTCAAATAATAAACATTATTAAAATGAATTTTGTTTTCTGCTGGTAAAGCAATAATTATATCATGAGCTTTATTATATGACTTACATTCAACCATGAAACTTTCTGTTGGAATTTCAGACATTGGAGCACTTCGATATCCTGCAGAAGGACTATACTCACCAATAAAACATTTTCTATTTCCGCTCAAATACTCAGTTGTTTCTAATTCTTGAGCTTTTACAAAATATTTGTTTCCTGTATTGTCTAATTTTTGTTTTCCTTGGTCAAATTTTACTTTTAAATCAAATTTTGCAAAAATTCCATCATAAACATCTAATTCAACATTAACATACTCTTCTGAAAACATATCATATTCTTTTTTTGATATTTCTTTGTCTTCTTGATATGTTGTAATTGTTAATATCGCAGATAACTTCATTCCAGCATCATTTTTATTAACTTCTGGAGTAACTCTAAAACTTACATTTTTATCTCCAGGTTCATAAAAATTATCTTTATGCTCTTCATCGTGATTTACAGTTATTTTTAAACTAATCGTAGGTTCTACTAATTCTGGAAGAATTTGTTTAGTTAAAAGTTTTTTTGTGAATTGTTGGAGACTAGTATTTAATTCTATAATATCTCCATCGTTGTATCCGCCTAAAGAATTTCCTTCTCCAAGATTAACTCGGATAGGGGTATCAAAAACAACATCGGTTGATGTAGAACTTGCATTTCTAACTTTTTCTTCTAATTCTAATAGATAGTTTGTTAAAGGAGTATTGTCTTTATATCCTGGAATAGAAACAATAATAGAATCTGTGTTGAAATCATCTCTTATTTTTTTAATTTCTTCTTCTACATAAACTAAATCTGCTTTTTTATCAATTAGAGTTTTTGTTTCAGAATATAATTTATTAATTGCAGTTTCAAATATTTTATTAATATCATCTTCTGTGATATCATATCCAGGTTCTACTAAATTTGCTAATAAACCAGAAATAATAGAATATACTTCAGATTCTCTAACATAAACACCGTCATGACTGTGTGAATACATTGCATACCTTTCGTCATGAGTATGCCCAATTTTAGAAAATTGTGTGTGAGTATGTTGTTTATCTGCTTTTCTATCTAAATCTGCTTTTGTAGCATAGTTTCTTAATGAAATACCTTTTCCACTTAGAATATCTATTGCTTCTTCTTTAGTGACATATTCCGAAGCAAGAGTATTTAAAAATCCGCTTATACCATTTTTAATTATTAATAATGTAAGTTTCTCTCCTGCGGTAAATTCATGAGAGTCTGTTAAAGTTATTTTTAAAGAATTATTTTCATATGATGTTTTGTAATCATATAAAAATTGTCCGTCGTCAAATAATAAAATTTGATCTCCATCATCTGGGTTATATTGTACATTATCAATAACACAAGATTTAGACGTTTCAGAAATTTCTAACTGTTTGTATTTAAAAGTTTGAGTTGGAATTATTTTTTCTTTCCAAATATATTTTCCGTTTTCGGCCGTTAAATAAACAGGAGAATTTTTTAATTCATCTGGAATTGGTGGAAGATCTTTTGGCTGATCTACCCATTCTAATTTATACTTCCAAGAAACATCTTCATCTTCGCTTCCATCATTATCTACTTTTTTCAATGTTAAAATTTTGTTTTCATCATAAGGTAAATTAGAAGCGTCAATATTTCCTATTTGGTCTAATATCTCTTTATTTTCGTGACTATGTGATCCTAAAAGAACTTCTCTCCACTCATTTGTATCATGATCATGTTTATAAAAAGCACTTTGTTGTCTTGTATTGCTATTTATAACATTTCGAACATATACAATGATATCTCTATCCGTAGGCAAACCTTGAATAGATTGCAAATCATTAATTGAATTTACAGATGTAAAAAGTTCTATTGGAGCACCGGATACAATTATGTCTTCGCCTTGGCCTTGGTCAGCAATTGAGCTAAATTGTATTGTAACTTTTTCTGCCATCCGATCACCCCTTTTATATTATTTATAATTAATTGTTCAAAATGAATAGATAAAATAAACAAAGAGAAAATTACTTCTCTTTGTTTTTAATTTTTTCTTGCGTTTTTAATTCGTCTAATTTACGACGAATAGTTCTCAGTATAGACTCTAATTCTTCTCTTGTGTTATCTGACAATATCATTTTATCTTTATTTGCATTATAAAAACTAAAAACATCATAAAGATCTCCTTTATTCCACGAGAAAGACCACCAATCAAATACCATTTCAAGAATATTTTCATATGGCATATCTAAAACTTTTTGTTTTCCATCTGAATTTACGATAATCCAATATTGCCAATGATGTTTATTAAACTTTTGATGATGATTCCAAGCTTTTGTAAATTCTCCTGGTTTTTCTTTATCTTTGTTATAAAAATGGTTGTCATATGCGGGCATTTCTTCTTTAGAATATTTAGATTTATCATGTTTTGCAATTATGCGACGCATTATTTTTTTAGGATCTCCATCAAACTTTGATTCTTTAAATAATTCTGGACAATTTTTTTTAGCCCAATAATATCCTTTTTGAACACCACTTAAATGTTTTTTCAAATATTTTTTATAATCTCTATATTGCCATGGCCAAGTAAATTCTAACAAATTTTCTTCATCTCCTTTATATTCATCCATTAATAAAATATATGTTTCTATTAAAGCCTCTTTAATATTTTCTTTGTTTTCCATATCATTATCTGCACTTTCTACAATATTTTTTTCTTTATATTTTTTAACTAAATTATCCAATTCAGTTAAAAGTTTTGCTAATTCATTTTTATTTTTTACAATAGCGCTTGATGCGTTTTCATGCCCACCGCCATTGAATTTTTTACAAATAGAGTTTATTGGAATTATTCTAGAACGAACTCGACATTTTATCATAGAACCTATATCGTTGCAACTTACCCAAATAGGACTATTCACAATTCCCTCTAGTTCATAAACCATTGCCGCAGCCTCTCCGCGGTTAAAACCATACTGATGTGCTAATTTATCATCAACTAAATAATAACTAACTCCATTTTCTGTTGTTTGGTAATTATTTAGAATATATTTTCTAGCTTTCATTGTTTCAGGAGTTTTCATATACATCTCAGCGTATATTTTTTTATATTCAATACCTTTTTCCTCTAATACTGCTAATGCTAATAATGTTGTTTTAGATATTGAATATTGCAATCTTCCTGTATCTGCAACAATACCTTTGAATAAAAGTTTTGCTGCTGTGTTACTAATATCATAATTCATTTCTTTTAAAAATAAAGTTATTATCGACGCCGAACTTCCTGCTGTTACATCTTCTATATCAACAAAAACATTTTCTATATTCTCATTTGGATGATGATCTATTCTTGCTAATTTTATTGAAGATTCTCTTAAATAGTTAGCGACTTCAACAGAAGTATTCACTCTATTCCAGCTTCCTAAATCAACAAATATTAACAAATCTTTATCTGAAATATCTTTTATTTGTTCTATCGTGGTTCTATCTTTTAATATCACAACATGTTTTTGATGTTTTGCTTTTATTCCTGCGGCTAAAGAAGATAATGAACCAATTGCATCTGAATCTAGTTGAACATGAGAAACTAATAAAACTTTATTTGACTTTTTTATTAATGCTTCTAGTTTTTTAAAAGACGCATTAAACTCATCTGTTCTTAATGTAAAAATAGCTTCATTTAAAAGATTCGTTTCGAAAATTGAAATTTCATTGTTTTGTTCCATAAAATCACCACCAATTAATATATTATATCTATTAAAATCTATATATAAGAAGATGAATATATAAATATTCACCTTTTTTAATTTCGATCACTCACAGAAGGGTTATTTATAATATATTGTTCTCAAAAAGTGAAAAAATAAACTAAAGGTAAAATCCTTTAGTTTATTATATATTAAGCTTCTACTTCTGGTTTAGCTTCAGTTTCAGCTTTTTGTTCAGCCATCATTGCATTATGATCAATTAATGCACGTCTCATAGCATAATAAGCTGCTTTAGCTGCTGCGTCTTCAATTAATTTAGCTTTTTTATTTTCTTCAACAAGATCAGCAACCTTTAAAATATGTTCATAAATTTGATCTGATGTAATAGTATCTCTTCCTTCAACAGGTAAGCCTTCTACATCAATTGAGCCATCTGTATTTTCCCATACAGTATAACCACAAACTCTTTCAACTTTAACTTCTTCTTGTTTTGTTTCTTTGTTTTCCATAATAATTTAAATTTCCTTTCTATTTTATAATTTATTGTTATATTGATTATTTTTAAAAATAATTTT
>ERZ1034719.483-NODE-483-length-23536-cov-5.590392_pt1 | contig 23536 bp, 23 predicted proteins | sample MGYA00520703_ERZ1034719 | MGnify/ENA primary metagenome ERZ1034719 (study PRJEB33766, sample SAMN09781716) | gut metagenome | biome: gut microbiome | host: Homo sapiens | place: Madagascar | study: EMG produced TPA metagenomics assembly of the PRJNA485056 data set...
CGTTGCCCGCGTCGTTGATAATGTAACGGGCGAGGGAAACTATCCTCTCGCAGCGCATGGGGTTGCGCTTATATGCCATTGCCGACGAGCCTATCTGCTTTGACTCAAACGGCTCGTCAAACTCCTTGAGGTGAGCGAGCAGGCGGATATCCGTCGCCATTTTGGCGGCGCTCTGAGCTATGCCCGCAAGCACATTCAATACGAATGAATCGGTCTTTCTCGAATACGTCTGACCGGAGACAGGCTCGCACGCCTTGAAGCCGACCTTATCGGCTATCTTCTTCTCAAGCAGCTTGACCTTTTCGCGGTCACCGTCAAAAAGCTCAAGGAAGCTCGCGCCCGTGCCGGTGGTGCCCTTGCAGCCGAGCAGCTTGAGCTGCGACAGCTCGTGCTCAAGGCGGTCGAGATCCATCAGCAGGTCTCTCGTCCAGAGGGTCGCTCTCTTGCCGACGGTGGTGGGCTGAGCCGCCTGAAAATGCGTGTAAGCGAGGGTCGGCATATCCTTATATTTCTCCGCAAAATCCGCAAGAGCGGCTATTGCGTTGATGAGCTGCTTCTTTATCCTCAGCAGCCCCTCACGCATCTGAATCACATCGGTGTTGTCGCCGACATAGCAGCTTGTGGCGCCGAGGTGGATTATCGGCTTCGCCTCGGGGCAGCATTCGCCGTAGGTGTGGACATGAGCCATCACGTCGTGGCGCAGCTTATGCTCGTATTCGGCTGCCTTGGCATAATCTATATTATAGATATGCTCTTTCATCTGCGCTATCTGAGCCTGCGTTATCGGCAGGCCCAGCTCCTTTTCGCTCTCGGCGAGAGCGCACCAGAGCTTGCGCCATGTGGAAAACTTAAAATCGGGTGAGAAGATATACTGCATCTCCTTTGAGGCGTATCGGCTGCACAGGGGATTCTCGTATATATCTTTCATCATTATTTGCCCTCCGCTTTCTTGAGCGCTGCGCCCACAAGGCCGAGGAAGAGCGGATGCGCCTTATTCGGGCGGCTCTTAAACTCGGGGTGGAACTGCACTCCGATATAAAAATCATTTTCGGGTATTTCTACGGTCTCAACGATGTAATCGTCGGGCGAAGTGCCGCTGACGACAAGGCCTGCGTCGGTCAGAGCCTTGCGGTAATCGTTGTTGAATTCATAGCGATGACGGTGGCGCTCCGATATCTCTTCCTTGCTGTAGGCACGGTACATCTGAGTGCCGGGCTTCACCTTGCAGGGATAAGCTCCGAGGCGCAGCGTGCCGCCCTTTGCGACCTCGTCGCTCTGGTCGGGTAGGAAGTCGATGACCTTGTGGGTCGAGTCGACGTCGAATTCGCCGGAGTTGGCGTCGCTCATGCCCGCGACATAGCGGGCGAAGGCAATGACCGCCGTCTGCATACCGAGGCAGATGCCGAGATAAGGCAGATTATTGACGCGGCAGTAATTCGCCGTGATGACCTTGCCCTCGATGCCTCTGTTGCCGAAGCCGCCGGGGACTATAACGCCGCTGCAATCCGAGAGGATCTCGCCGACATTCTCCTCGGTGACGGTCTCGGAATCTATCCACTTGATGCTGACCCTCGTGCCGTGGACGTAGCCTGCGTGGCGCAGAGCCTCGGCAACGGAGAGATAAGCGTCGTGAAGCTGCACATATTTGCCGACAAGGCCGATGGTGACGGTCTTTGAGCGGTTATGTATGCGCTCGAGCATTTCATTCCACTCGGTCATGTCTATCTCGGGGGCGTCTATGCCCAGCTCGCGGCAGACTATCGAGGAGAAGTTGCTCTTCTCAAGCATTATCGGCGCTTCGTAAAGAATCGGGAGAGTTATATTCTCGATAACGCAGTCGGGCTTGACGTTGCAGAACATCGAGATCTTTTTGAATATCGACTCCTCAAGCGGCTCGTCGCAACGCAGGATGATGATATCGGGCTTAACGCCCATGCCCTGAAGCTCCTTGACGGAGTGCTGAGTGGGCTTCGACTTATGCTCGTCTGAGCCTCTGAGGAAGGGAACGAGAGTAACGTGGATGAAAAGGCTGTTTTCTTTACCGACCTCGAGGGATATCTGTCTGACCGCCTCAAGGAAGGGCTGCGACTCGATATCGCCTATCGTGCCGCCTATCTCGGTGATAACGACGTCGGCGTCGGTCTTTTTGGCTACGGAATAGACGAAATCCTTTATCTCGTTGGTGACGTGCGGGATGACCTGCACGGTGGAACCGAGATATTCGCCCCTGCGCTCTTTATTGAGCACGTTCCAATAAACTTTACCGGTGGTGAGGTTTGAGTATTTGTTGAGGTTTTCGTCGATGAAGCGCTCGTAATGGCCGAGGTCAAGGTCGGTCTCGGCGCCGTCCTCGGTGACATAAACTTCACCGTGCTGATAGGGGCTCATGGTGCCGGGGTCGACATTGATATAGGGGTCGAGCTTCTGAGCCGCGACCTTCAGCCCCCTTGCCTTGAGCAGCCTGCCCAGCGAAGCGGCGGTGATGCCCTTGCCGAGGCCGGATACAACGCCGCCCGTTACAAAGATGTATTTCGTCCTTTTCATATATTATTACTCCCTTCTGAACCGGGCAATCAAATAGTGGTTCAGGTTGATTTATTTACTTATCATAGGTGCGGATTATGTTCTCCGCCACCTCGTGGCGCGAGAGCCGCATATCCATAGCCTGCTTCTCAATATAATAATGGGCGTCCTTCTCGGTCATGTTGAGATTCTCGATAAGCAGCCATTTGGCACGGTTGACCGTGCGGATATCCGCCATTTTTTCACGGAGCGTTTTATTTTTGCGCTCCATTTTGACGAGCCTTGCGCTCATTGCGGCGGCGAGCTTGACCGCGCCGTAAAGAGTCTGCCTCGAGCTCGGTTTGCCGACGGTGAGCACTCCCTCGCGCTCGACCTTGTAGCACACCTGGTCGAAATAATCGTTCTTCACAAGGAGCAGCACACCCGCCGTGCCCCCGGAGAGGTCGAGGGCAAGCTCCGTGCCGAATTCATCGGGCAGCGGCGTATTTATTATTACTATATCTGCTTCGTCGGAAACAAGCATACGCTTTGCCTCGCCTGCACTGGCGGCTCGCAGTATCGGTGAAAATTCGCCGGGAGGCAGGATCTCGGTGATATACTCGTATATTTTCTCGACGGCAGAAACGATAAGAACACGGTATTGCGTTCTCCCGCTCGTCATAACCGTCACCCCCGTCAAATGCCGAGAAAATCGGTGATATTCATACCGATAACGCCGCGAACGAAGTCGCTGCCCTCGGCAACGGCTACCGCTTCGTCGAGCGACGCTGGCAATCTGTCGAGCGGCTCGGTGACGCTGCTGTCAGCCTTATAAAGATTGACGTTGACGGCCTCGGGGGCGGTAAGCTCACGTTCGATGCCGTCAAGCCCCGCCATGATGAGCAGAGCATATGCGATGTAGGGGTTCGCCGTCGGGTCGGGCGAGCGAAGCTCTATGCGCCTGTATTCGCCCTTGGCGGCGGGGATGCGTATGAGCTGCGAGCGGTTTTCGGGCGACCATGTGATATATTTCGGGGCTTTCTTCTCGCCGAGGCGCTTATATGAATCCTCGGTCGGGTTGAGAAAAGCGGTCATTTCTTTGATATGGGCAAGTATGCCCGCCATGAATGCGTTGGTGTGATCCTCGCCGTCGGCGGTCTTGACCGACATATTTATATGTAGGCCGTTGCCGCTCTCACCGGGCAGAGGCTTCGGAGAGAAATCGGCGTAGATGCCGTTCCTCTGAGCGGCAGCCTTGACGACGGTCATAAAATTCATCGCATTGTCGGCGGCAGTCATGGCATCGCTGTAGCGGAAGTCTATCTCGTTCTGACCCGGGCCCTCCTCATGGTGGGAGCTTTCGGGCTTTATGCCCATCTCAAGCAGGGTCAGGCAAATCTCTCTGCGGGCGTTCTCGCCCCTATCCTCGGGGGCGACGTCCATATAACCCGCGCGGTCAAAAGGCTCGTCGGTGGGCATACCCTTCTCATCGGTATTAAAGAGATAGAATTCAAACTCCGCACCGAACTGAACGCTCACGCCCTTTGCGGCGGCCGCGTCGACGGCTCTTTGGAGTATCATCCTCGAATCCTTCTCAAACTGAGTGCCGTCGGGGTATTTCATCGAGCAAAACATTCTTATTACATTGCCGTGCGAAGACCGCCACGGGAGAATATTGAGGGTCGAGGGCACGGGGAAGAGCAGCAGATCCGAGCCAACCTCGTCGCCGAAGCCCTTGATAGCGGAGGCGTCAAACGAAATGCCGTCGGAAAAGGCTCTGGGCAATTCGTCGGGCGTTATGGATATATTTTTCTGCTTGCCGTTCACGTCGCAGAAAGCGAGGCGGATGAATTTGACATCCTCCTGCCGGACAAAATCGAATACTTCTCTCGCCGTGTATATCATACTCTCACCTCATAAAAATCGTTGAGAATTCATTGCTTGGCACAAAAAAAGAGGACGCTGCCGCCCTGGCTCCTCGCCAGACCAGCAAACGTCCTTGTTTACTGCATAATTATACTCATATCCTCGTGCATTGTCAACGGCATTTTCGCCAAAAAGGTGAAAAAATTTCAGAAACCTATTGACAAACCGATTTCATGGTGGTAAAATGCCTAGCATAAAAGCGACAAGGACGCCGCAGACAGCAACGACGCTGTCTGCGGATTTTCATTTTCATGGCAATATTACAAAATTCAGCGACAAGGGCGTCGTTATGGCAGCACCATAAATCCCCTTGTCGCTTTTCTCATTTAAATGATGTAAAGGAGTAAGAAAAATGAGCAGTGTAACGGAAATCTTCGGCTCAATGGTTTTTGACGACAGCACTATGGAAGCAAGGCTCCCAAAGGAAACCTACAAGGCGCTTCAAAAGACGATAAAGAACGGCAAGCACCTTGACCTCGGCGTTGCGAACGTCGTTGCAAACGCTATGAAGGACTGGGCTATCGAGAAGGGCGCCACTCACTTCACGCATTGGTTCCAGCCGATGACGGGCATCACCGCCGAGAAGCACGACAGCTTCATCTCCCCCAAGGGCGGCAAGGTCATAATGGAATTCTCCGGCAAGGAGCTTATCAAGGGCGAGCCGGACGCCTCCTCGTTCCCCTCCGGCGGCCTTAGAGCCACCTTTGAGGCAAGAGGCTACACCGCATGGGACGCCACCTCCTATACATTTATTAAAGACGGCGTGCTTTGCATCCCCACCGTGTTCTGCTCCTACGGCGGCGAGGCGCTCGATCAGAAGACCGCGCTGCTCCGCTCAATGGAGACTATCAACCGTCAAGCAATGAGGGTGCTGAAGCTCTTCGGCAACGAGGACGTCTCCTCGGTCAAGACCACCGTCGGCCCCGAGCAGGAATACTTCCTTGTTGACAAGAAGCTCTACGATCAGAGAAAAGACCTTATATATACCGGCAGAACCCTTTTCGGCGCAAGACCTCCCAAGGGTCAGGAGCTTGACGACCATTACTTCGGCGCTATCAAGCCGAGAGTCGCCGCATTTATGAAGGAGCTGAACGACGAGCTTTGGAAGGTCGGCGTGCTTGCCAAGACCGAGCATAATGAGGTCGCCCCCGCTCAGCACGAAATGGCGCCCATCTTCACCACCACCAATATTGCCGCGGATCACAACCAGCTCACCATGGAGATAATGCAGAAGGTCGCAAAGAAGCACGACATGGTCTGCCTGCTCCACGAGAAGCCCTTTGCCGGGGTCAACGGCAGCGGCAAACACAATAACTGGTCGATATCGACCGACACCGGCGTAAACCTGCTTGAGCCCGGCGAAACCCCCTATGAGAACGCTCAGTTCCTGCTCTTCCTGTGCGCCGTTATCAAGGCGGTCGATGAATATCAGGATATGCTGCGTATCTCCGTCGCCTCCGCAGGCAACGACCACCGTCTCGGCGCGAACGAAGCGCCGCCCGCAATCGTCTCGATGTTCCTCGGCTCCGATCTCTCGGATATCCTTGAAACGATAGAGGACGACCGTGAATACGACGCCAAAGAGAGAGACATCATGCGTATCGGCGTCCACACCCTTCCGAAATTCCCTAAGGACGCCACCGACAGGAACAGGACCTCGCCCTTCGCCTTCACGGGCAACAAGTTTGAATTCCGTATGCTCGGCTCCGCTTCCTCCATCTCCTGCGCCAACACCGTGCTGAACACGACCGTTGCCGAGGAGCTGAAGCAGTTTGCCGACGAGCTTGAGGGCGCCGAGGACTTTGAGGGCGCTCTGCACGATCTCATCAAAAAGACGATAAAAGAACACAAGCGCATAATCTTCAACGGCGACGGCTACGACGAATCCTGGGTAGCCGAGGCGGAGAAGAGAGGGCTTTCAAACCTCAAGACCACCCCCGACGCGCTTGCTCATATGCTTGACAAAAAGAATGTTGACCTCTTCACCTCCCACAAGGTATTTACCCTTGAGGAATTCACCGCCCGCCACGAGGTGCGCCTTGAGAACTACTGCAAGATCATAAACATCGAGGCGCTCACCATGCTCGACATGGTACGCAAGGATATCCTGCCTGCAATGAGCGGCTACTCGGCTCAGCTCGGCGACGCTGTCGCGAAGAAGATCGCCGTGCTCCCCGACGCCGACTGCTCCTACGAGAAGGACAGCCTCAAGATGCTCACCGCCCTCATCGGCGCAGCCCACAGAACGGTGAAGAAGCTCGAGCAGGATCTGCTCACCTCCAAGTCGGTCGACGACATGGCGGAGCTTGCGGAATTCTATAAATCAACCATCCTCGACGACATGAGAGAGCTTCGCATAGCGGTCGATGAGATGGAGACCGTCTCCTCCGCCGAGGCATGGCCGTATCCCTCATACGGCGAGCTGCTTTTCGGCGTAAGGTAAGATAATTATTTTTCCGCTTTCCGCTTGCAAAGTTTGACGAAGAGTAATATTATTAGTATAAAACTTGCTATTTTCGGAGGTAAAAATGATCTCACAACAGGAAAAAGTAATCGTCCTTGACTTCGGCGGTCAATATAATCAGCTTATCGCAAGGCGCGTGCGCGAATGCAGCGTGTATTGCGAGATAAAGCCGTACTCCACCCCGCTCGAGGAGATAAAAGCGGAGAAGCCTATCGGCATAATCTTCACCGGCGGCCCCAACAGCGTGTATGAGGAGTCCTCCCCCAAGGTCGACCCCGAGATATTCAAGCTCGGCATACCCATACTCGGCATCTGCTACGGCTGCCAGCTCATAGCTTACACCCTCGGCGGCAAGGTCTCGCCCGCCCAGAGCGATTCCGCAAGGGAATACGGCAAGACCGAGACTTATTTTGACACCTCCTGCCCGCTCTTCAAGGGTCTGCCCGAGCAGAGCATAAGCTGGATGAGCCACGGCGATTATATGTCCGACCTGCCGACGGAATTCGCCCTTGTCGCTCACAGCGACGCCTGCCCCAACGTGGCGATAGCCGACGTTGAAAGAGGCTTCTACGGCGTGCAGTTTCACCCCGAGGTCAACCACACCCAATACGGCAAGCAGATGATAAAGAACTTCCTGTTTGAGATTTGCGGCGCAAAGGGCGACTGGACCATGGGCGACTTCTGCAAGACGACCGTCGAGCGCCTGAGAGCCGAGATAGGCGACGGCAGAGTGCTGCTCGCTCTCTCCGGCGGCGTGGATTCATCGGTGCTTGCGGCGCTGCTCGGCAACGCCATAGGCAGCCGCCTGACCTGCGTATTCGTCGATCACGGCCTTATGCGTAAGAACGAGGGCGACGAGATCGAAGCCGCCTTCGCCAAGTGGGATATCAACTTCGTGCGAGTCAATGCCGAGGAGAGATTCCTCTCAAAGCTCGCGGGGGTGACCGACCCGCAGGAGAAGAGGCACATAATCGGCGCCGAATTCGGCTATGTATTCCGTGACGAGGCGGATAAATTCGGCATAACCAACCGTGACTTTCTCGCTCAGGGCACTATTTACCCCGACGTTATAGAATCAGGCAAAGGTGACGCGGACGTCATCAAGAGCCACCACAACCGCCTGCTTCCGCCCGAGGTCATCGCAAGATTCAAGGGCATCATCGAGCCGCTCGACCACCTCTTTAAGGACGAGGTCAGGGCGCTCGGCAGGGAGCTTGGCCTCTCTGAATCCGTTGTAATGCGTCAGCCGTTCCCCGGCCCCGGTCTCGCAGTGCGTATAATCGGCGACATCACCAAGGAGAAAGCCGATATCCTGCGTGAAGCGGACTACATAATGAGGAGCGAGATAGCCGCAAGCGGAGAAGACAAAAACATGAATCAATATTTTGCAGTGCTCACCGATCTGCGCTCCGTCGGCGTTATGGGCGACGGCAGGACCTATGACAGAGTTCTTGCCCTCAGAGCCGTTAAGACCGACGACTTCATGACCGCAGAGTGGGTACGGATCCCCTATGAGCTGCTCGACCGCATATCCACAAGGATAGTCAACGAGGTAAGGGGGATCAACCGTATAGTTTACGATATAACTTCCAAGCCCCCTGCGACGGTGGAATGGGAATAAAAGCGAATACATGAGGGCAAGAGCATGATACACATTGCGACAATACAGGACGCAGAGCAATTAGAGATTTTGAATAACGAATTTAACGGTGCGGGTGAAACGACCTTGGAGCATATCAGAAGCTCCCTTGCCGACAACAAGCAAGAGGTGATCGTCGTCGATGATTTGAACGGTGAGCTGACTGGATTCGTATGTGTTCAGCTCAAAAAGTCTTTCTGCTATGATGACTATATGCCGGAGATCACCGAGGTTTATGTAAAACCGCAGCACAGGAGGAAAGGCATTGCCAGCGCCATGATCGTCTTCGCCGAGGAATACTGTAAAAGCCATTATCCACTGCACAAATTTGAACTGCTTACTGGCACCGAAAACGATGGCGCTCAAAGTGTATATGCAAAGCTGGGTTACAGCGAAGACGGCGAATTGCACTTGGCGAAAAGGTTACGAGTAAATAAAATATGATTCCGAAATCGATGTACGGCTATGATAATATGGGCAATCAAAATAATCAGAATAGCAGGCACAGCATCTTATAAACAAAAATGTTTAAGATATAAGCTCCTGCAACCAATGGGAATAACGGAGGAATCCTAATGTGTTCGATAATGGGGTACTGCGGTACCGGCATATCAAAAGATAAATTCAAGGAGGGGCTTAACAAAACAAAATCAAGAGGCCCCGATATGACGAGAGTGACAGATACGGGCAAGGGTCTGCTCGGCTTTCACCGCCTCTCCATAATGGGGCTTGACGAGAGCGGAATGCAGCCCTTCTACCGCGACGGCAGCTATGCCGTGTGCAACGGCGAGCTTTACGGCTTCCGCAAGCTGAAAAAAGAGCTGGAGGCCAAGGGCTACAGCTTCGTGAGCGGCTCGGACTGCGAGCTGATACTCCCCCTTTATGAGGAGTACGGGGTCGGGATGTTTAAACTGCTCGACGCCGAATTCGCGATGATAATTTACGACGGCAAGACGGGCGAATATATCGCCGCAAGGGATCCTATCGGCATAAGGCCGCTCTTCTACGGCTACTCCGATGAAGGCTCAATAGTCTTTGCCAGCGAAGCAAAAAACCTTGTGGGCATCTGCGGCAAAATAATGCCGTTCCCGCCGGGGCACTACTATAAGAACGGCGAATTCGTCTGCTACGACGATATCAGCTGCGCCGAGACCGTCTGTCACGACGATGTCGAGACCGCCTGCGCCAAGATAAAAGAGAAGCTGGTAGCGGGCATTGAGAAAAGGCTTGACGCCGACGCACCCGTCGGTTTCCTGCTCTCCGGCGGACTTGATTCGTCTCTGGTATGCGCCGTCGCCGCAAGGCTCTCCGACAAGCCCATCAAGACCTTTGCGATAGGCATGAGCACCGACGCCATCGACCTTAAATACGCCAAGGAGGTCGCCGATTACATAGGCGCCGACCACACCGAGGTCATCATCACAGAGGACGACGTCATCAAGGCTCTGCCCGAGGTCGTCGCCCTGCTCGGCACCTATGATATCACGACTATCAGGGCCTCGATAGGCATGTATCTCGTCTGCAAGTACATCCATGAGAACACAGACCTCAGAGTTATCCTGACGGGTGAGATCTCCGACGAGCTTTTCGGCTACAAATACACCGACTTCGCCCCCTCGCCCGCAGAATTTCAAAAGGAAGCGGAGAAGCGCATCAGAGAGCTTTATATGTACGACGTATTGCGCGCCGACCGCTGCATCTCGGTCAACTCGCTCGAGGCGAGAGTGCCGTTCGGCGATCTGGATTTCGTGCGCTACGTTATGAGCCTTGACCCCGCCATCAAGATGAATGTTTACGGCAAGGGCAAATACCTGCTGCGCCACGCCTTCGAGGGCGATTATCTGCCCCGCGACATACTCATGCGTGAGAAGGCCGCCTTCAGCGACGCCGTCGGTCACTCAATGGTCGACGACCTCAAGGCATACGCCGAGAAGCAATACAGCGACGAGGAATTCGCCGAAAAATGCAAGAAATACACCTTCGCCGCCCCGTTCACCAAGGAGTCGCTTCTCTACAGAGAGCTGTTTGAGAAGTATTACCCCGGTCAGGCGGAAATGGTTGCCGACTTTTGGATGCCCAACAGGGAGTGGGAGGGCTGCAACGTCAACGACCCATCAGCCCGCGTGCTCTCAAACTACGGCGACAGCGGCAAATAAAATTAACGCTCAAATACAAAATACCGCCCGGTTCACTGCGAACCGAGCGGTAAATTTTTATTTTTGATACGCCGCGATTATCTCGCCGACATACATCTTGTGGTAGTCCTTCTTCGGGTAGTTATTCTCTATCGTCTTATCGAGGAAGCCCGAGGGGTCGAGCGCTTGCTCGGCGATCTTGCGGCAGACGACGGTGTATTCCGCCTCGGCAAAGGTCACTCCGCCGCTTGCTTCAACGGGGGTCAGCCCCGCTGCGGCGGGCTTGTCGATATCCCTACCGCTCTTTGCGCCGCAGAGCCTGAGAGCGTCCTTGTATTCGCTGCCGTAGAACGACAGGGTGAAGATATCGCTCTGCTCGATGAATTCAAAGGTGTATCTCTGCGGGCGGACAAAGACAAAGGCGGCGTCCCTGCCCCACATCTCGCCGAGTGCGCCCCAGCTCACGGTCATGGTGTTGAATCTGTCGGGCGTGCCCGCGGTGAGCAGCGCCCAATCATCGCCGATAAGCTCAACGGGGCTCCTTTTAATATCTCTTACGTCTATCTTTTTCACGGTTTTATTCTCCTTTACAAATTTTACTTATTTTCCGTTTGTTCAAAGTTTCGCTACATTTTTGTGATATAATTATAACATATTTATGGGCAAAAGTACAGAAACGGGAAAGAAAATTTATGCAAAAATCAAAGGAGATGACAGGATGGAAGAGAAAGTAATGCCCCACGTCAAGGGCTATTTGCGTGACTTCATGCTCACCGTGCCCAAGGAGATATATGCCTGCTCGGGCATCGGCATCCTCGGCAGACGCATCAAATCGCTGCTGTTCTCGACCGACGCCAGCATAATCCGCAACACCAATGCGGACGCCGTGATAGCGGTCTATCCGTTCACGCCGCAGCCGATAATCACTCAGGCGGTGATGACGGCAGCCGACGTGCCCGTATTCGTGGGCGTGGGCGGCGGTCTGACCCAGGGGCAGAGGGTCATCAACCTCGCCCTGCACGCGGAGTATCAGGGCGCCCTCGGCGTTGTAGTAAACGCCCCGACGCAAAACGAAGTCGTCAGGGAATTAAAGAAAGCGATAGACATACCCGTGGTCGTCACAGTAGTCTCCGAGACGGACGATATTGAGGCGAGGATCGAGGCGGGCGCCGATATCTTCAACGTCTCCGCCGCCGCCAAAACTCCGCAGCTCGTGGCAAAGATAAGGGCGGATCACCCCGATTTCCCGATAATCGCAACGGGCGGTCAGACGGGGGAGAGCATAATGAGGACGATAGAGGCCGGCGCAAACGCTATAACCTGGACTCCGCCCTCAAACGGCGAGGTCTTTAAGGACATTATGGAGGCTTACCGAAAAAATCTGCCACATCCCTGATAAAAATATATTATTTTAGTATTGATAATTCCTCCGTATCAAAGTATAATATCTTCGGATGTTTATTTTGGCGAAAATGGAGATAATTTATGTTAAAACTTGAAAACATTTCATTTAAGGTCGGGGTCGACGGCTCCGATCTTGAGATCATCGACAATATCAGCCTTGAGATACCCGACGGCTCGTTCACCGTTATCACCGGCCCGAACGGCGGCGGCAAATCCACCCTCGCAAGGCTCATAATGGGTATCGAGAAGCCCACCGAGGGCAGGATACTCTTCAACGGCGAGGATATCACCTCGCTCTCCGTGACCGAGAGGGCAAAGAAGGGCATCGGCTACGCCTTCCAGCAGCCGCCCAGATTCAAGGGCCTCACCGTGCGCCGCCTGCTTTCGCTTGCGGCGGGCTCCGAGCTGCCCGAGGATGAATGCTGCGGCTACCTCACAAGCGTCGGCCTGTGCTCCAAGGATTACCTCAACCGCGAGATGGATACCTCCCTCTCAGGCGGCGAAGCAAAGAGGATAGAGATCGCCACTCTTATGGCGCGTAAGCTCAACCTCGCAATATTTGACGAGCCCGAGGCGGGCATAGACCTTTGGAGCTTCTCAATGCTTGTCGAGAGCTTCAAGGCGATGTGCTCAGGCAGCCACGAGAGCGTTATCGTCATCTCGCATCAGGAGAGGATAATGCAGCTTGCCGACACGATGATAGTCATCGCCGACGGCAAGGCCAAGAGCGTCGGCACCAAGGAAGAAATTCTCCCGAAGCTCATGGGCGAATTCGACAGCGAGTGTGATTTCAGAGGAAAGGCGGGCAACGAATAATGGAAAAAGTAGATCTTTCATTGCTTGAGACCATAGCCGACCTCCACGGCGTGCCCGCAGGCGCATACAATATCCGCAAAAACGGCGGCGGCATCGCGAGGCAGTCCACCGCCAATATCGAGATAGCCCCCAAGACGGACAAGCCCGGCATCGACATCATCGTAGCCCCCGGCACAAAGAATGAGAGCGTTCATATCCCCGTCATCCTGACCGAAACGGGTCTCGACGACGTGGTCTACAACGACTTCTATATCGGCGAGGGCGCGGACGTGCTGATAGTCGCAGGCTGCGGAATCCACAACGACGGCGGCCAAAATTCCCGGCACGACGGCATCCATACCTTCCATATCGGCAAGAATGCCAAGATAAAATATGTTGAGAAGCATTACGGCGAGGGCGACGGCAAGGGTGAGAGGATACTCAACCCCGTCACCATAGTCGAGCAGGGCGAGAACTCCGTGTGTGAGATGGAAATGGTGCAGATAAAGGGCGTTGACTCCACCGTAAGAGACACCAGGGCCTCCCTCGGCGCAGGCGCAAAGCTCATCGTGACCGAAAGACTGCTCACCCACGGCAGCCAGCACGCCCGCTCTGATATCGAGGTCTGCCTCAACGGCGACGGCGCCTCCTCCCGCATAATCTCCCGCTCCGTCGCAAAGGAGAATTCAAAGCAGATATTCCACCCGAACGCCGTGGGCAACGCAAGGTGCCGCGCCCATGTGCAGTGCGACTCAATCATAATGGATAACGCAACGGTCAGCTCGATACCCGCCATTACGGCGAACTGCGCCGACGCTCAGATAGTCCATGAGGCGGCGATAGGCAGGATCAACAACGACCAGCTCATCAAGCTGATGACCTTCGGCATGACGGAGGAAGAGGCGGAGAACGTCATCATCAACGGTTTCCTTAAATAATAATGTAATATAACAAACGGGATCGCTGCGTCACTGCGGCGGTCCCGCTTCGTTTTGCCCCTGCTCTATCTCCATCGGCTCGCTTGCCCCGATATTCTCAAGGCAGGTGAAGCTGCCCTCGACCGAGCAGCCGCCACCGTCGGAGCGCATATTTGTTTCGGCGGATTCGGCGTAGATATATCTGAATTCATCGGCGCAGCGCTCAAGGAAGCCGAGCTGAGCCACAAGCTGCGCCCTGCTTTCGCTAAGACTTATATCGGCGGGCGCTTTCTCCTGAACGGTGCTCACCGTAACGCCGACAGGCATCGTCACGCCGTTCAGACGCAGGCGCTTTTGCTCGGCATACGCCCCCTCCCCCGCGGGCGGAGTCAACGGCACCGAGAGAGTCAGGAAATTCAGCCGAAAGCTGCGCTTCTCCTTGGTGACACGCTCTGCGGAGAATTCTGCGGGGCATGAGGCGGAGAAGCTCTTTGCTGTGCGCGCGACCACATAGCCGTCCGCCCTGCAAAAGGACACGGTCAAATCTTTATTCTCCTCCATGCCGCTTATAAGCAGCTCGCCCTTGAGCACGCTGTTGCCTATCTTTTGCTCCTGAGTGCCGTTGAACGGGCGCAGAATAACTATCTGCCCGTCCTCGGCTGCGACGATATTGCCCGGCTCATCACTCTCAAGAGTCGGCTGCTCCGTTGTCTCCCTGACCTCGATGAACGCCGAGCTGCCCCGAACATTGATATTTATCCAGAGGATGCCGCTTAGGTGCTTCATCGCTTCCTCCTCGGCGGCGTCCTCGTCTATCTTTTCGCACGCCGTGCCGAGGCGCACCCCCGCCTGCTCAAACGCGGCGATTATCTCCTCGCTCGGCACTCGGTCGTTGCCCGTGACCTCGATGCTCCAAAGGCGGGTCGACAGTATCAGTAGCGACGAGACGCAAATACACATTCCGATGATTATCCCGACCCTGCGGCTGTGCCTGTTCAGGAAGAACGGCAGCCCGCATTTCTTTTTTATCCGCAGCTTCATGCCCGAGCGGCGGGCGGCGCAGCGCATCCGTTTATAGCCGCTGCGGTCGGTGCAGGCGGTGATCACGCCGTCCCTGCTACGCACATCCCAGAGCAGAATTCGGTTGTGCTCGCACAGATTTATAAACCGCTCGGGGAAGCCTCCCCATGCGGCGAAGCGGACATAGCCGAAAAGATATCTAAACAGCCTCAATATCAGCATAGCGCCTCAAATATCCTCCTAATTACCGTATTCAAGGGAGCTGATCATCCCTTTGATGACCGCCTGACCGTTCTGCATGGAGAGAATGGTCAGATCGCAGCCCCTGAACCGCACGGTCAGCCTGCCCGTATTAAGGGCTATGGCGTCGTCACAATATTCCAGCACCCCGCAGCAGCCGTCAACTATCGCCTCACGGTTGCCCCGCAGCTCGATATGGGCGCAGCCGCCGAAGGTATCCTGCGGGATATCGAGGCTGCGGCCGATGGATTCCATGAGCCGCTCCCTGCGTTCGTCTCTCCGACGGTTTCTGTCCTTCATTCAAGTCACCCCGTATATAAAATTATGACGGGCGACCGATAAAAAGAACAGCGCCCGCATAGAATGAACGGAGGGCGAGGTGACGGCAATGAAAAAAATCGGATATATTTTAAGCGCCGCGGGGCTGCTGCTCTTTGCGGCGGTCGCAGCCTCACCCTCCGACTTTGCCAAAGGAGTGTCGCGCGGGCTGCAAAGCTGCGGCGAGGTGATAATCCCGTCGCTCTTCGGCTTCACCGCCGCGGCGGGGCTGCTCGGCTCGGGCGAATTGCCCGAGGGGATAAAGAAAGCCGTTTCGCCCGCAATGCAAAAAATATTCGGCCTGCCGGGCGAATGCCTGCCCGCCCTGCTGCTCGGTATGTTCGGCGGCTACCCGACGGGGGCGGCGGCCGCGCGCACGCTGATGGATTCGGGCAAGATAAGCCGCAGCGAGGCTCGGAGGCTGATCTCGTTTTGTCTCAGCCCGGGCATAGGCTTCTGCGTCAATGCCGTGGGCGCTTCAATGCTCGGCTCCCGCCGCTCGGGGGCGCTGATATTGGCGAGCGTTTGTATTTCGCTGCTGCCGCTCGGTATGCTCTCAAAACTCATATCGGGCAGCGAACCGCCGCTCACCCGCCCGCCGCAGCCGCAGATAGCGCTCCCCGGCGCAATAGTCCGCAGCGTCACCGCCTGCGCCGAGGCCATGCTCTCGATCTGCGCCTTTGTGTCGCTCTTTTCGGGGCTTGCCGCCGTCGCTTCGGGATTTATTACGAACGAACGAATTCTGACCGCCCTGATGCTGCTTGCCGAGGTCACGAGCGGCTGCCTTGCCTCGGCGGGCAAACTCCCGCTGCCGATTCTGTGCGCCGAATGCGCTTTCGGCGGGCTTTGCGTGCATATGCAGGTCTTTGCGCTGAGCGGAGAAGCCGACCCGCCGAAAAAATTCTTCTTCATGTTCCGTGCGCTTCACGCGGCTCTCTCCGCCGCCGTATGCGCCGTACTGCTGCGATTTTTCCCTGTCGCGCAGCAGACCTTCGCCGTCTACGGCGAGCCTCACGCCTGGTCGCATTCCGCGCCCGCCTCGGTCTCGCTGCTCTTTTTATGCGCTCTGTTGATTTTAGACCTTGATACCTGTAAGAAAAAGTGCTAAAATTATCGTGAAAGGTTGCTGAGTGCATGAAAAAGAGACTTCTGAATAAAAAGAAATACCCGCCGAACTGCAGTCATTGCCGCCACGGCAGGCTTGCGCCCGACGGAGGATCGGTGCTTTGCGTCAAAAAAGGCATAGTCGAGACCGACGGCAAATGCCGCTCCTACACCTACGACCCGCTCAAGCGCGTGCCGCAGAAGGCGCCGAAGCTCGCCGAGGCCGACCCGTCCGAATACGAACTGTGAGGTTGGAAATGAAGTATATCAAAGAATTCATCTGCGATCCGCTCCCCACTCCGAACTGCCACGCTTCGACCGTGCTGCCGCTCGGCGACAGCTCGGTGCTCGCCGCATGGTTCGGCGGGACTAAAGAAAGCTCCGCCGACGTCGATATCTGGGTCACCCGCCGTGACGAAAGCGGCTGGGGCAAGCCCTTCACCGTCTCCCACGCAAAGAAGCTGCCGCATTGGAACCCCGTCCTTGCCGCAGGCGATAACGGCGACGTGATGCTCTTCTTCAAGGTCGGCAGGCATATCCCCTCTTGGCGCACCTACATAAGCGTTTCGCGTGACGGCGGCAAGAGCTTCTCCGAGCCGCGCGAGCTTGTCAAGGGCGATGTAAGCGGCGGCAGAGGCCCCGTCAAAAATAAGTGCCTGCGTCTGTCAAGCGGGCGCCTCCTCGCCCCCGCCTCGACCGAGAATCACGGCTGGAACTGCTTCGTCGATATCTCCGACGACGGCGGCAAAACTTGGCGCAAAAGCCCCAAAGTCAAGACCGAATACGCCGCCCCGCTGCTGAATTCGCAAAACGGCCATTGCAGCAACCGCATCCCGATGATACAGCCTACTCTTTGGGAATCCGCCCCCGGCTGCGTCCATATGCTTACCCGCACCTCGGTCGGCAGGGTTTATCGCAGCGATTCCTCCGACAGCGGCGAGAGCTGGTGTGAGGCCTACCCCACCGTGCTGCCGAATAACAACAGCGGCCTTGACCTCGTCAAGGTGCCGAGCGGCGAGCTCTACCTCGTCTCGAACCCCGTGAGCGAGAATTGGGGCGAGCGCTCCCCGCTGACCCTACAGCTCTCCCGCGATAACGGCGAGACTTGGGAAACGGTAATGACGCTTGAGGAGGAGAAAAAAGACAGCGAATTCTCATACCCTGCAATAGAGTATAAGAACGGCTGCCTCTATATCACATATACCTACGAGCGCCTGAACGTGGCATTTTGGCGCATCGAGCTATAATTTAATATGCAAAAAGCGGCGGCCCAAGGGCGGACTCAGATAAAGATAAGCCGCCCTGTAAAAAGTCTTTTGCCCTGTGGCTTCGTTAAAAATGCTCGCAATATATCTCCATTATTCCTGCGCTTTTTGCCTTGCCACAGAACAAAATCCAATTTTACAGGGTGCATAGCAGTTTTGAGCGAGATATTTTTCGTTCAGACAAAATAACAAAATCTCGGCAATACTTTGTGTATTACCGAGATTTTTTATGAAGTATGGGCGGAAAATAGCCTCTCAAAACCGACTTATCCTTATCTGAGTCCGCCCAATAGTCGCCGCTTTTGTTTTATTCAGCAATTATTTCTTGCCGAAGGACTTGAGGAACTCGATTATTTTGGTAATGATGCCTGCGGTAAGGAACTTGTTGATGATTCCGGGCAGAGTGTCAAGCAGGAAGTTGAGCACTTTCTGGAAGAAGTGCTTTGCTGCGTTGTAAGCGTCCTTAACTTCAAAGGTGAAGCTGCGGCTCTCAACGCCGACCTTGGTCCAGCCGTTGCTGCCGGCCTCGGTGTTGCCGTCGAATTTCTGCTTCTCAAAATAAACGGTCACGGTTACGGTCGCCTTTGCGGTGGTGGTGATGGTGCCGCTGCCGTTTGCCGAGAGAGGAGTCTCGTTCGGCTTATCCTGAGTTGCCTTGTATGCAACGGGGACATATCTGGTATCGCCGTACTGAAGGTCGTTTACATTGCCCCTGCTGTCGCCGCTGGCGGTGAAGCCGACGGTGTCGCCCGCATAGATGCCGTCGTCGTGGGGCTGGCTGGTGATCTTGAAGCCGCACTTATCGAGAGAGGCGTTATAGGCTTCCTTGGAGTTGGTGACTATCTTGACAGCCGCGCTTGCAGTGTTGGGATCCTGAGCAGATGCGTCATAGCTCTTGATAGCGATGAAGCTATACATGGTGTTAGCGGTGAGGCCGGTGAAATGGCCGCTCTTCTGCCAGGTCTTGCCGCCGTCCTTGGAGAACTCATAACCGCTGAGGGTCTTGCCGTCAACAACGACTGCAACGGTGATGGTGGTCTGAGTCTTGTCAACGAGCACGGGGGTGGGAGCCGCTTCGGCGTCAGCCGCCTTGAGGGTGGTCACGGTGACGGAAACGCTGCCGCTTGCATAAGCGGTCTCGGTCTCTTTATATCTCTGAGAAACGGTGTACTTTGTCTGAGCCTTGAGACCGGTGAACTTGGGAGAAGCCTGCCATTCGCCGTCGCCGAGCCTGTATTCGCAGCCGACAACGGATTTAAGCTCGACGCTCTTGGAGGTGATCTTAACGGGAACGGGAGCGGCGGGAGCCTCCTGAGCGTTCTTGATCTTAATCTCATAGTCCTTGGCTGCTGCATAATCCTTGCCGTCAACGGTGATCTTTGCAGATATAACGTATGTAACATTAGCAGCCGAAACGGGAAGCTGGAATACGGTCGTGTTCTTCTCGGTGTCCTGAGTTGAGGGCAGAGTCGAAACGGGATTTGAATCCTTGAGAGTCGCGGTGAAAGCTACGTCATACTCAACGTCGGAGCCCTTAACGGTGGTCTTGGCGTTGTTGACGACGATCTTCTTGCCGTATTCGTCATTGATAAATTTGCAATTGTCCGCACCGAGGGTGATCTGATTCACCTCTACGGTAGTTGCTTCCTCAGCGCTTGCGCTTACGGCCATACCCGAGCAGAGCATGAGCACGGCAAGAAGCAGCGAAAGCATTTTCTTTGATGCCGATGTGATTTTTGTCATTTGTTTATCCTCCGTTTTATTCCCCTAAGGGTATTTACGATGACATTATACCATACTTATTCCTAAAATGGAATAGGTATTTTTTTAATAATTTATTAAATTTAGTCTAAGACAGCGGTTTATTTATCAAATCCGGGGATATTTTTATTCCTCAGAGCGAGATAAACGGGAATTCCGCCCGCAAGACAAACTACAAGCTCGCCCGCGCCGACTTCGAGAGCACTAATGGCAAAAAGAGTGATTTTTGCGCCGTCGGTCGGTGTGAGGAGTGCTATCTCCGCGCCGACGATAAGGGCGTTGAAGATAACGGGCATGATTATCGAGAGCAGCGGAATGCCTTTAAATCTGACGCGCCGCAGTGCCCTCGCAGAGAGAGAAGCAAGCAGAGTCGCAAGCGAGCCGAAGATGATATCCCACACGCCCATCGGGCTGCCGATATTGCCGAGGATGCAGCCGACCGTCAACCCCGGCACGGCGGCGGGGGTCAGCACGGCAAGCGCCGTCAGCGCCTCGGAAAATCTGAACTGCACCTGCCCGTAGGCAATGCCGAGGGCGGAGCTTGCGTATGTGGCGGCGGCGTAAATGGCGGCTATCATCGCCCCCTGCGCCACCGCGATTATCTTATCATTTCGTTTCATTTCGGGTTCTCCGTGATAATATTAAAGGTATTTTGACAATTCGCCGAGGCTGTCAACGGCAACGCTTGCCCTTATATCGGATTTCGCATATTCCTCGGGGGTGGTGACGCCGCTGTAGACAAGGGCGCAGGGAATGCCGTGATTTGCGCCGATGGCGATATCCGTCGCCAGCCTGTCGCCGATGAACGCCAGCTCGCTCCTGTCGCAGGAGAGCATCGAGGTGATATAATCGACCGTTGCGGTCATGGGCTTGCCGAGCACAAGCGGGCGCTTGCCGGTTGAAGCGGCGAAAAGCTCTATCATTGAGCCGGTGTCGGGCATATAGCCGTCCTCGGTCGGGCAGTTGACGTCGGGGTGGGTGGCAATATATGTTGCGCCGCCGTCGATAAATTTTACGGCCTTGCGCAGTTTTTCATAGGTGAGAGTGGTGTCAAACCCGAGCAGGACTATATCCGGCTCATCCTCGACAAGGTTTATCCCCGCAGCGGCAAGGTCGGCAGTCAGACGCTCGTTGCCGAGCAGATAGACACGCTTGCCCGCGTAATTGCGGTTCAGATAATCCGCCGCCACATGGGAGGAGATTATGACCCTCTGCTCATCGACGGGGAAGCCCATTTTGGCGAGCTTCGCGCGGCAGACCTCCACATTATTGGAGGAATTATTGGTGAAAAAATAATAATCTCGACCCGTTTCACGCAAACGGGTTATGAAATCCGGGGCGCCGGGAATAATATTGCCGCCGAGATAAAAGGTGCCGTCCATGTCGATGATGAAGTACTTTGTATTGTCAAAAATATTGCTTTTTTCCATTCTGATGCCTCTTTTACTTGATGTGACGTTTTTATGATTCAATGTGCCGTTTTTGCACATATGCTTCAAATTATGAAAATACTATAGTATAATAACCGTATCAACGGCGAACGGAGGTGTAACGGTGAAAGAACAGGATATCAAGGGCAAAAAGCGGCTCGGCAAGCTGCTGCGCAACTGCCGCGAGGGCCTTGAGCTGTCTCAGCAGCAGGTTGCCGATTATCTGCATATCGACCGCACCACCTACACTAAATACGAGGGCGGCCGCCTGCCGGACATGAAGTCGCTCATCGAGCTTGCGGAGCTTTACCGCGTGGAGCTGACCGTCTTTGCCTCATGCTTCACCGTGTCACAGGAGCCGAAGCCCGTATCCGCCGCATTCAGCAGCCCGAACGGCGCCGCACTGAAGGACGACGAGGATTATCTGCCTCTTACGGACGACGAGAAACGGCTGCTGACCTACTATCGCAACTGCATAAGAAAAAGGACGATAAACGAATACGCCAAGGTGGTCATGATCGAGGACGCCTCCGGCCTCTGGGCGGATATCGACGAATAAGCATTTTTAAGACCCTCTGCTCTTTACGAACAGAGGGTCATTTTGTCATTGCTGCTCGCCGGGATTCTCGATCTTTCCGGTAACGTTTTTGATATTTTCTCTTGCCGCGCGGATCTCACGCTGGCTGTTTGCGATAGCCTCGTCGGCTGTCTTCATTATATCCTCGATAAAGTCGCCTGCGGCTATTCTTATCTCCGCCGACCACTTGTTTGCCTTGTCGATAGCGTCATCGGAGCGGATGCGAGCGTCCTCAATGGTTCTTGTCGCCTGCTCTGCGGCGGCGTTGACGATATTCTCCGCCTGAGCCTTTGCGCCCGCGATGGTGGAGGCAGCCTCCTCCTGAGCAGTGGTGGTGAGGGTCTGGGCGGTCGCCTTCGCCTGGATGACTATCTCGCTGTTCTCGACCATTGCAGCGGCCTCGAGCTGAGCGTTGGCTCTGATGACCTTTGCATCCTCGTTGGCGGCGTTGATTATCTGCTTCGCCTGAGCCTCGGCCTCCTCGACCTTACTCTTGGTGTAGGACTCGGTCTTGAGCACGATATCCCTGACCTTATCCTCCGCCGACGATACGAGCGCCCTTGACTTCTCCTGAGCGCTGGTGACGGCGCTGACGGCCTCGTTCTTCGCCTTGACAAGGATATTGTTGCGGTCGGCAACTATCGCCCTCGCCTGCGAGATCTCGTTGGGCAAGCCGAGCCTGATATCCTCGATAGCGGTCCTTATCGCCTCAACGTCAACGCTTATTTTATTGCTGAAGGGGATCTTTGAGCCCGCTTCAATAGTATCCTCGATCTGATCAAGTAATTTTTCGATATTCATGCAAACCTGTTCCTTTCCTTAATTCTGCTTATAATGCTGTCATAGACCTCGGCGGGCACAAATTCACGGATATCTCCGCCGAATTCGCACACCTGCTTGACAACGCTCGATGACAGATACATATTCTCCGCATTGGCGGTGAGAAACACCGTCTCAAGCTCGGGGTTGAGCTTTTTATTTGTAAGCGCCTGCTGGAACTCGTATTCAAAATCCGAGACCGCCCGCAGGCCCTTGACGACCGCGCAGGCATCCCTTTGCTTGGCGTAATCCGCAAGCAGGCCGCCGTACATATCGACCTCTACATTTTCGTCGGCTGCAAGACAGCGGCGGAGCATCTCTACACGCTCCTCGGCGGTGAAGCAGCTATTAGGCTTATGATAATTTATCATAACGACGACTATTACCCTGTCAAACAGCTTCGCAGCCCTGCGAATGACGTCAATGTGGCCGCAGGTGACCGGGTCGAAGCTGCCGGGGCAAAGCGCTGTTCTCATCTGATCATTCCTTCCGGTAAATCGTGACGGCGACTTTGCCGTATTTGTATTCTTTTTGCTTGACAAGCCCGCCCTGCTCATCGGGGAGCTGCTCGACGAACGGATGCTCGCAGACGGCTATGCCGCCCTGAGCCATATGGCCGCCGAGAAGTGAAAGCGCTTTCTGGAGCAGCCCCGTCTGATAAGGCGGGTCGAGGAAAGCGATGTCGAATATCTTATCGGTCATGCCGAGGAAAGCTATCGAATCCGTCTGAAGGACGGCGGCTCTGTCGGCAAGCCTTGTTTTGGCAAGATTCTCTTTGACTATCTTTATTGCGTTTTTATCTGCGTCGACAAAGGTAGCTTCCTTTGCGTCGCGGCTGAGCGCCTCTATGCCGAGCTGACCCGAGCCGGCGAAAAGATCAAGCACTCGCCTGCCCTCTATCTCAAACTGTATGGCGCTGAACACCGCCTCCTTGACCTTATCGGTCGTGGGGCGCACGTCGCTGCCGTCAAGAGTTCTGAGGGTCATGCCTCTTGCAGATCCTGTAATTACTCTCATTTTGTTCCTCCAAAGGGAAAAAGAGGCAAAAAGCACTCCCACCCTATAATCAATTTATTATCGCACTAAAGGCGACCTATTGTCAAGACAAATTCTTGATATTACTTCGCTTTTTTCAAAAAAATCAAAGTTATTCCGATTTTTCGGGGTGAAAAGCCTCAAAAACGGCCTTTGCGGCGGGGTTATTTATGCCGGGAGCTTTT
>ERZ1034719.494-NODE-494-length-23132-cov-7.471898_pt1 | contig 23132 bp, 14 predicted proteins | sample MGYA00520703_ERZ1034719 | MGnify/ENA primary metagenome ERZ1034719 (study PRJEB33766, sample SAMN09781716) | gut metagenome | biome: gut microbiome | host: Homo sapiens | place: Madagascar | study: EMG produced TPA metagenomics assembly of the PRJNA485056 data set...
CACTTCTGTTCTCCTGTGTTTGAACTGTAAACCAAACAAGGGATAGATCACATTTATGGAGAGGGGGTGGCCGACAGGCCGGGGGTGAGGTCCAAAATCTATTTCGATTCCTCGAACTTGAGCTTGTTCAACAGCGTTTCCGACTCGATGACATTCGACCACTCGTATTTTTCAAGGTTCTCATAGACGTCTTTTGGAACGCGCGTGCGCAAGACGAGGTTCATGTGCTCGGATTCGGCTTCGGCATTTTGGAGGATTATTTCCGCACGATTTGCGGGGTCGATTTCCGTAATGCCCTTAAACCCACCAAAGAATCGACGCGCCGCCGCATATTGTACTGCCGTATCGACAAACGACCCACGCGGCGCATTTGGTTCGATATTCGTCAAATAGATGTCGATAATGCCATCGCCCTCGTAGACGATTTCGAAAATACGACTCTGCGACGGGAAATCGACGACCGATGCCAACATGACTTCCCAATAACCATGGTCTCTCGAGGCCCAATAACCATGGTCTCTCGAAGGCCGAATCGTCGAGCTATTCGAATGGCCATGCCCCGTAATGTGAACGATGACGTTTTCATACGACGCGACGAGCTCATGGAAACCCTGCGCCGTCACAGAGCCCGTAAATCCCGACGTGCCGTGATGCGACTGCAATATGACGAGCTCGTGTCTGTCTTTGGCGATGTCCAATTGATTCTTGAGCCATGCATTTTGCTCCGGTGCCATATCGGCTTCCGAAAACTTACCGCTATTCGTATCGAGCGTAATGAGTTTTATCGGCTTGCCCTCGATCGGATACGTCGCATAATAGCCCCAACCCTGGGCTATCGTATCGAGATCGAGCCCGTGCCCTTGTGGTATTCCACCGGCATTGTAGAATTTCTGGAGCGATTCGATCTTCGTCAAAGGCATACGACGCGCATCGGCTACGGTCTTTGTTCCTGGGCCGCGAACGGGCGAATCGGGATCCGACGCATCTTGGAATCCATTGTTATAGCCATCTCGGAACGGCGCCGAGGCCACGGGGAAGCTAGAGAAGAGATCGACGACCGTATCGCCAATACACGCTTCGCGATGGGCATCTTGTATCGGCGAAAACCCCATATAGAGATTGTCGTGATTGCCAATGGCAATATACCACGGAATATTGCCCAATCCTCGTGCATAGTAAGGATCGGTAAAATCGTTGTTCGGCCCTGCGATGGGGTCGTCGCGCTTGCCCGAATCGGGTTCGACCACGCCACCCGAAATCATACGATCGAACCAATCGAATTCGTTTATCTGTGCATTGTCGGCAATATCGCCAGTCACGAGCGCAAAATCGAAGGGCCGCGAACTATGATCCGATATGCGACGGGCCGTTTGGACGTGCATATCGAACATGTGCGTCGAATAAATACCTTGGGCACGATAGGCACTTGAGACGACGTATGGCGATCTAACGACGGCTTCCATGCGACACGGGCTTTGCGCATCGATGATTTGAGGATCGCTGACCTGCCAAAAATACGCCAAACTCTTGCCCTTTCGCTTGAGCCCTGGATCGCCCCAGCGCAACAAGTCGTTCTTCACGTTCCACGGTTTGCCCTGCGTATAGCTCGTGCCCAAACCATAGAGCTTATAATCCTTCTTCTGCGTAACTTTGAGATCGCCATTCGCGATGAGCTTGACGACGTCGCCTGCCGAATATTGCGCCGATCCAATCGTCGGCTTGTGCCGCCTCTGAAGCGTCGTATACGGCGCATTCGTCATCGATTGAATCGGATAATCGACGCCATCGACGGTCTTCGTTCCATAATCGACGGCAGCATCATCGGCTTTCGTCGGGTCTTTGTCGGGCAAACTCGGCGTCGGATCGATGGGATCTTTGTCGTCGTCTTTGTCGCCGTCGCCAATTCCTGGCTTTTCGTCGTCCTTGTCTTTGTCTTTATCGGCATCGGGCGTCGGATTGACCGTTATCGTCGAATCGCCATCGCTACCACCGGTTCCCGGCTTATCGTCACCACCTGTCCCCGGCTTATCGACACCACCCGTCCCCGGCTTGTCGTCGTCTTTATTATTGTGACCAGGAGCCGACGGTTCCCCGCCTGGTTTATGGATTTGTTGATCGCGATCGAGGACGGGCGACGAATGATCGGAATCCAAATTCTCAGAACATGCCACCAACGATGCCGTCGAAAGAACTGCGATTGCCAATAATGCGTGTTTCATTTTCTTCACCTCAAAATCTCGGTGTCAAAGCCGACTCAAAAAAATGACGCAATGCGCTAAAACCCGCGCCATTGCTCCATTTCCCGACGCTCGTTATAATGTCGATGCGCGATTCCGACAAATTTTATTTTTCAATTCAAACGCCCATTTTTGGGGCGTCAAATCGGCGACTCACGCCATTGACAAGCCAGCGCCTCGCACTATAACGCAATGCGTAAGTCGATTTTTTTCATCTTCCCCCGTCGCCACTCTTCTCGCGCTTCACCACGCTTCTCGCCCATCGCCATTCTTCTCATGCCTTGACGCCGTTGGGCAGATGATGGGACTAAAGCACTATCCAAACAGAATCATCCACACAGATGCAGATAATTCAACCCATCAACCAGAAGATTGAATTTAATTCGCTTCATGTACGAAATGGGGCTAATCGGTGGAGTCACAATCTAAGAACGAGAGGCCGCTCGCCATCGCAACCCGATATTGTCGACGACGGCAATGGCGATGGCGACGATGGCGCCTGCAAATAACGGTTCGATCCCGAGCCAATAGCCATCTTGCGTCATATACTTCGACGCAAACCATACACACGTCACGATACTGCTCGCGAGCATCAAGACAAATGCCCCTATCGGCGTCAAACGTATCCACTTTGGGAAATACGTCGCCAATATCGGGATGAGGAGCGCTGCCGCCGATACCGAACCAAAGACTTTCCATATCGACACGACAGATCCCGACAAATACGCAATTATCGACGCCGCAATGGCGGCGATGATCAAACCGATCCGCGTTTTGCGCGTCATCGTCCAATGCGAAAACGCACCGCTAGGCCAAATATCGCGCGCTATCGTCGTCGCAGTCGTAAATATCTTCGAATCGAGCGTCGACAATACCGTCGCAAATAACCCCGCAAAAAAGACGCCGACGAGCCCTACCGGCAAGACGGCTGTCGCTAGCGCAGGGAATGCATCGATCGGGTTCGCCAAATCGGGCAACAGTGCTCGCGCATATAAGCCACACGTCGTCGTCATGAGGTCGAAAAACGCCCAACATGCCACGCTTATCAGTAGCCCATGGCGAGCAATTTCGGGCGTTTTGGCGGCAAAACAACGCTGGAAAAAGTTCGGTTCCGTCAACGTCGAAAGCGCTATCACATACCAAACGAGCACGGCCGAAAGTGGTTGCCCGCCGGTCGGTTCGAAATGCGTCTCGGGCAAAGAACGCAACGGCTCAAGCCCATAACCGACGAGCAATATCGACGTCAGAAGGATAAAACTCCCAAACATCAAAAAGATTTGAATGACATCGGTCTTGACGAGCGACGTAAACCCGCCGCGCCACAGATAGGCCACGATAAATACTGCCGTCGATACGATCCCAAACGGCACCGATATTTGAAAACACCACGCACACAACGTCGCCGTTATCAACACATAAGCCCCAGGCAACGACGTCAAAAAGATGAGCCAGCCGGCGCATTTGGCACAAGCCCCTCCATAATGGCGTTCAAATCGCTCGGGGAGCGTTAAAACCTCGCTTTGACGCGCTCGCTTGCTCAACAATAGCGCAAATAATATCGCCCCCACGTAATACGCCACGCCAAAGACGAGCCAATTCGATATACCATAGAGCCACGTATACTCGCCTATTCCCAATATGCCGCCATACCATGTCGAAACCGTCGTCGCGACAAACGACGGGAGCGTGAGCATGCGACCGCCCAAGAGATAATTCTGCGCCTCGTTTGCACTCTGCGGCGAATGCTTCTGCCGCAATCCAATCCACAACGTAAAGACGAGAAATCCTGCAACGATGGCTATATCTATGTACGAAAGCATAAATCGATAAAACGCAAACGATGAATCGACGCACGCCCAAGGCGTCGCGCGGCTTTTACGCTATGATCCACGCCGTGTCTATTCCACAATCCCGACAATTCTCTCAGCCTCGATAAAAAATGCCGCGCCAAGCGCTAAAAATTCATACCAAACAACGCAAAACGTAGTATCTATGCCAGTTTAGATTTGGGCAATATCATTGCTCGCAAGCGTCGATGACAATGCCATCGACGCCAATGACCAACGCGAGAAGCGCAAATCGTTCGATAACGCTTGGATTCGTGCAATATCGAAGCATATTGACAACGGCAAGGCAGTTCTCGGACGTTCCTTCACGGGTAGCATCGAACAAAACCCAGTGCATAGACGCGTGTATTTTGTAGCCATAGCAAATGGCAAGCGAGGAGAACGGCATGGCAGGACTAACTCTCAAGGGGATCGTAAAGCGATATGGCAACGCCAACCCCACACTCAAAGGCATCGATCTCGACATTCGCGATGGGGAATTTCTCGTCCTCGTCGGGCCGAGTGGATGCGGTAAATCGACCCTTTTGCGCACGATTGCAGGGCTCGAATCGATTACAGCTGGCGACTTATACATTGGCGACCGACGCGTCAACGACGTACACCCCAAAGACCGCGATATTGCCATGGTTTTCCAAAGCTACGCGCTCTATCCGCACATGACGATTCGACGCAATATTTCATTCGGTCTCGAAGTCCGAAAAATGCCAAAAGATCAAATCGACAAACTCGTCGCCGAAGCAAGCGAAATGCTCGGGCTCAACGAACACCTCGATAAATTGCCCAAAATGTTATCGGGGGGGCAACGCCAACGCGTCGCCATGGGACGCGCCATCGTCAGACGCCCCAAAGTCTTCTTGTTCGACGAACCTCTCTCCAACCTCGATGCCGCACTCCGTACGCAAATGCGCGTCGAAATCCGCCGGCTACACAAAAAACTCAATACGACGATCATCTATGTCACGCACGATCAAGTCGAGGCCATGACGCTCGCCGATCGCATCGCCGTCCTCAATGGCGGCTATTTACAACAAGTCGGATCACCGCTCGAGCTCTTCCTCATGCCCAAAAACAAATTCGTCGCCGGATTCATCGGTAGCCCTGCCATGAACTTCATCGACGCCAAAATCGAATCGGTTGACGACAAAAAATTCGTCCGCATCGACGAAAAAAATCGGATCGAACTTTCGAGCAATGTGGCCGGAAAAGTCGACAATGCACAATCCGTCACACTTGGCATTCGCCCACAAGACGTCGTGCTCGCCGAAGACGGACTCGAGGCCAATCTACACGTCAACGTCGACGTCATCGAAACGCTCGGGTGGGAAAGCCACGTCCACTTCAAACTCGGCGATCTCCCCTTCTTAGCCGTTCTCGAGGCGCAAAAAGTCGCTTCGTTTGCCGATGGACAAACCGTCGGACTACACGTCCCCGCCAACGCCATCCATCTCTTCGATGCACAAACCGAAGTCGCCATTGCGCACGGCGGACAACTCGATACTCAAGCCCACAAACAGACCAATGAAGCGGCAACACAAGACGATGCCGAGGTGACATGCTCATGAAATCCACTACATGCATAAAGCATCACCCGAAGCGAACGCTCGGGCTTTGCCTCCTACAACTCGTCGTCTTTTTCCTATGCCTATTTCCTCTCGAAGTTTCGGCTCAAGATATCGTGCTCGATTTGTGGCACTCCTATCAAAGTCGAGAAGAATCGGCACTCAAATCCGTCGTTCGAGACTTCGAAGCGCAAAATCCTGACATCAAAGTCAGCGTCCTTCAAGTCCCCGAAGAATCGTTCAATAACAAAGCGTTCACCGCGATTCCACGCGGTTCTGGCCCCGATGTCTTCATCCGTGCCCACGATATCGTCGGCAACTGGGTCGATAACAAGATCATCGCCAATTTGTCCAACGATCTTCCAAAAGACGAACGCGACAAATTCCATCCAACGACTATCGAGGCGCTCACCTATAAAGACGCCCTCTATGCCGTTCCATTGGCATATAAAAGCACCGTTCTCTTCTACAATCGCGATCTCGTCGACGACGCTCATGTCCCCGATACGAGCGACGATTTGTTGAGCTATATCAAAGAGAATACCGATATTAAGGCGCAAAAGTATGGACTCGTCTACGATAATACGACCATCTTTTTCCATGGTGCATGGCTTAACGGCTACGGCGGAAGTTTTTTCGATGAAGACGGAAACGTCCACCTCGCCACGCCCGAAAACGCAAAGAGTCTCGAATTTGCTCGCAAACTAAGCCAATATCAGCCTGCAGGCATCGACGGCGCACGCATCAAAACCCTATTCAACGACGGGCAAGTCGCCATGGTCATCAATGGACCATGGTTCATGGCAGAACTCCGCGATGGCCTCAATTATGGTGTACACATTTTGCCGATAATGAGCGAAACAGGGCGCAGAGCTGCGCCTTTCGTCACTGCTGAGGGCATATTCATGGCAAACGAAGAAGGTGCGCTTGCCAAAATCGAATCGCAAAACGCCAATCTTTCGCCAGAAGCTCGCATCGCTTTCGCGCAAAAGAAACGCGCCGCCTCCCTCGCTCTCATGAAATTCATTGCCGAGCAAGGTGCCTACACGCGCGTCATCGAAGGGCGACAAATGGTCGCCTTCACTCCCGCCTACGACCAACTCTCCAACGATACGCGCCCCGAAGCCGCTTTCATGCGATCCGTCGCTCCGACGTTCCTTAAACAACTCGACTATACCGTCCCTTCGAGCAACCGCCCCGAAATGGGATCCCTATGGGCAACGCTCCAAAATGCCCTCATCAAATCGATCTATGGCGGTCCTTCGGGCGAAACGCCCTACTTGCTCTTCCTCTTCCTCTCGCTCATCGTATGCGGCTTTGTCTTCTTGGCAAAATCGACAAACCCTAGCGTCGTTTCACAACAAAAAAACACCCTTCACAAAGTTCTATGCGTTGCTTCGTTTGCATTGAGCATTCCCATCCTCGTCTGGATGTCGAGCGTCCAAGGGTCCAATAGCCTCGTCGATGCCATGACAGCCCTTACCGAAGCACAATCGAGAGCTTCGATGCTCAAAGCACCACCCGCCGAAGAAGCCAATCCCGGCCCATACCTAGCCATTCTCGGCGGTTTGCTCACCATCGGTTGTGTTTTCGCCCTCCGAGCTCTCAAAAAACACAAAGCCAAAAACATCGAATACACCGATAACAAAATTGCCATTCCCTTCGTCGCCCCTGCCATTATCGGCATGATCGTCCTCGTATTCTTGCCATTCATCGTCGGCGCTGGGCTCTCCTTCTTCTGTTATCAAAACGGCGAATTCGTCTTCGTCGGGCTACAAAACTTCGCTCGACTCTTCTCGACCGGGTCGACCTCGTTTCTCGATTCGATGTCGTTCTATTTCACCTTCGTCGTCACCATCTTGTGGACGATTACAAACGTCGCGCTCCACGTCGGCATCGGCATGGCACTGGCTCTCATGTTGCGCGAGCCTTGGCTCAAGCTCAAAGGCCTATATCGCGTCTTGCTCATCGTGCCTTGGGCAATCCCCAACTACATCACAGCCCTCATCTGGCGCGGCATGTTCAACGCCGAATTCGGCGCCATCAACAACATCCTAGCCTCGTTCGGTTTCGACAAAATCAATTGGTACAGCGAGTTCCTGACTTCGTTTGCCGCTAACCTCACGACGAATACATGGCTCGGATTCCCCTTCATGATGGTCGTCACGCTCGGCGCTTTGCAAGCCATTCCACGCGATCTCGAAGATGCCGCCGCCGTCGACGGCGCCAGTGCATGGCAACGATTCCGACACGTCACTTTCCCTCTCCTCAAACCCGCTCTCATGCCCTCGGTCATTCTCGGGTCGATTTGGACTTTCAATGCCTTCAACATCATATACCTCGTCAGCAAAGGCGACCCCGATGGATCGACCGAAATTCTCGTCACCGAGGCGTACAAATGGGCGTTTGAACGCCAATACCAATACGGCTACGCCGCGGCCTATGCCATGGTCGTCTTCGCCATCCTCGTTCTCTATTCCAAACTGACACAATTCGTTTTGGAGGATAATAAAGCATGAGTAAGCAAAAAGAATGGGTAGAACAACCCGGCGCGCTCAATAAGCGCGATATGATTATCCGACAAATCGTCTTCAATGCCATTCTCATCGTCGTTTGCCTCATCGTCCTATACCCCGTTTTGTGGGTCATCATGATGGCAATCACGCCAAACGAAATCGCCGGCGTTTCGTCCTCTCTCATCCCCCAACAAGTCACTTTCGACAACTTCATCGACGTCGTCTCGCGCGTCGACGACTACGGAAATCATCTATTCCTCCACCAGCTCAAAAACTCCGTCCTCGTCGCCGCTATTACGACGGCTCTCGGCGTCTTGCTCGCCTGTACTGCCGCCTACGGCTTTAGCCGGCTCAATTTCGTCGGCCGCCAATTGGGACTCCAAGCTTTCCTCGTCACGCAAATGTTTCCCGGCGTCGTCATGACGATTCCACTCTATATCCTCTTGGGGAAACTCGGCCTCTTAAACAGCATCGTCGGGCTCGTCCTCGTCTATAGCGTTTCGGCATTGCCATTCTGCGTCTGGAATCTCAAGGGATATTTCGACACGATACCAAAAGAACTCGAAGAAGCCGCTATCGTCGACGGCGCCTCGCGAATCCGCATATTCGTCACCATCGTCTTGCCGCTCGCTCGACCTGCCATCGCCATCACCGCCCTGTTCAGCTTCATGACCGCATGGAACGAATTCATCTTGGCGGCAACCCTCATGAACAGCGAGCTTGCCTATACGCTCCCTGTCGCTCTAAAACAGTACGTCGGTGCGCAATCGGTCCAATACGGTCTGTTTGCCGCTGGCGCCATCATCGTTTCTGTCCCCATTATGGCGCTGTTCTTTGCCCTACAAAAACACCTCGTCGGTGGTCTCACCGCTGGCGGCGTTAAAGGCTAGCGACAGCAAAAATGTGCACGGCGTATTTCGCAGAAATAGCCGTGCAAAGCGCCGTATTTCGCAGAAATAGGCGCGTCAGCTACGCGTATTGGCTCCTGCCAATAGCGTAGCCTCTGGCGGCGTATTGGCAAACGCCAATAGCCGCCCCATCCCTCCCCAAAAAAGGCGTATTGGCAACCGCCAATAGCCGTCCCCCGAGCACAAAAGATATTTTTGCGACGCGCACTGCCTCGAGCAATGGGCGTTTTTTTTGCAAATCAAGGAGTCTGTGGTGAACAATTGCGAAACCGTGTGCATCATCGGCAACATTTACACGTGCTGTGACGACATGCCGCGCGCCGAGGCGGCGGTCATTGAGGGCGGCGCGTTTGCGTTTGTCGGCAGTGCCGAGGCGGCTCGGGCGTTTGCTCCCGATGCGCGTGTCGTGACATTCGAGTCGGGCATCGTCTTGCCTGGGTTCATCGACGGGCACACGCATGCGTTTGGCGGAAAAATGTCGGAGCTCTACATGGCGCACCTCAACGAGGCGAGTTCGCTGGACGAATATGGCGAAATCGTTGCCCAATTTGTGGCGGCGCATCCCGAATACGACGTCTATTTGGGCATGGGCTGGAGCAACGGCATGTTCGACGGCCATGTTCCGACGGCGCAATGGCTCGACCGCATCGAATCCGACAAACCCGTCATCATCCAATCGGGCGACTGGCACGCGTATTGGGTCAATTCGGCGGCTCTGCGCGCGGCGCACATCGACCGAAACACGGCGAGCCCCGCGGGCGGCAAGATCGAACGCGATGCCGCAGGCAACCCAAACGGATGTTTGCGCGAAACCGCCATGAACCTCATGATTCCGATCATCCCACGGCTCACACTACAACAATATAAAACGGCGATTTTGGCCGTCCAAGACATGTTCCTGCGCCTCGGAATCACCGCCTATATGGACATGGTGCTCAACTTCGACGCTTCGCATGAAGTGTTCGACGCTTATGCCGCGCTCGATGCCGAAAACGAGCTCAAAATGGACGTCTTCGGCGGCTACCTCATCGATTCCGACGACGACCCCGACGCCGAAATCGCTCGCGCTTGCGAACTCCGTTCGCTGTGTGCCTCCCACCGATTCAAACTCACCGACATCAAGATCTTCGTCGATGGCGTCGTCGAAGGCGGCACGGGATTTCTACTCGAACCATTCGAAACCGATACGTCGTATCACGGCGAAAACCGTTGGGCCGACGCCGAAAGCCAAAAGCGACTACAACACGTCATCGAAGCCGCCAACCGCGCTGGCTTTTCAGTCCATTTCCACACCGTCGGCGACGCCGCCGTCACCGTCGCGCTCGACGCCCTCTATGCCGTCGCGCAAAAACAAGGCGCAAACTTCCAAAATCCCGCCCGAAACGCACTCACCCACCTGCAAATGGTCACGCCCGACCAAATCATGCGACTGCGCCTACAAAACATACTCGCCGTCGTCAATCCCTACTGGTTCTACAAAGAATCGGGCTACCACGAAGTCGAACTACACTACTTAGGCGCCGAACGCGCCGATCGCGAATACCCCCTGCGTTCACTACTCGACGCCGGCGTCCGCGTCTCCATGGCAAGCGACTACCCCATCACACCCGAGCCAAACCCGCTACTCGGCATTCAAACTGGCGCCACGCGCTCAAACCTCGCCGGCGACCCCGACTCGCAACTCGACCCCAACGAATGCGCTACCGTCGAACAACTCATCCGCGCCGCCACCATCGACGCCGCCTACCAACTCAAAACCGAACGAACCATGGGCTCCATCGAACCGCACAAAACCGCCAACTTCATCCTGCTCGACCGCGACATCACCACATGCCCGCCACTCGACATCGCCAAAGCACGCGTCGTCAAAACTTTCGTCTCCGGCAAGTGCGTCTACAGCGCTACATAATCAAAACATTTCAAAACGTTACAATTAACATCAAATATAATTAAACAAAATCTCACTTATTCAATTTTAATCACATCATTTCAATCACTTCGTTTTTTGGGGCGCCCTATTGCCCGTTGGGCAATACGGGCTTTTTGGGGCGCCCTATTGCCCGTTGGGCAATACGGGCTTTTGGGGCCGCCCTATTGCCCAACGGGCAATACGGGCTTTTGGGGCCGCCCTATTGCCCAACGGGCAATACGGGCTTTAGCTACGGCTATTTCGCTTGCGCTCAATACGCCTCCGCGGCATGGCTATTTCGCTTGCGCTCAATACGCCATGCTCACCGTGCTACGTGCGCACTGCGTTGCGCACATACGCACGTTTTTTGACGCTCCCCTATGCCATAGCCGTTCTAACGAGATTCTTTTCGGAATCACTCAACTGCAAATAACTCATCGCTTCTTCGAGCGTCGCATGATTCTTCGACATCACGCGTTTCGTGATAGTTTTTAGTTGTTCGACTTTTCCAAGGCGTTTCCCCTCTTTTTTCCCTTCTCTTAAACCTTCCTCTTTGCCTTTTTTCAGACCTTTTTTCAGGCCTTCCTCTTTGCCCTCTTTTTTGCCCTCTTTTTTGCCTTCTCTTAGACCTTCTTCTTTGCCTATCATTTTGTAGTTATTGCGCATGGCTTCAAAAATCTCACACATACGTAAGTTCTCCTTCTCGCTATAGGTGTGTCGTTTTTTCTCCGCGTGCTACGTGCGCACTGCGTTGCGCACATACGCACGTTTTTTGTTGCTCACCTATGCCATAGCCGTTCTGACGAGATTCTTTTCGGTATCGCTCAACTGCAAATAACTCATCGCTTCTTCGAGCGTCGCATGATTCTTCGACATCACGCGTTTCGTGATAGTTTTTAGTTGTTCGACTTTTCCAAGGCGTTTCCCCTCTTTTTTCCCTTCTCTTAAACCTTCCTCTTTGCCTTTTTTCAGACCTTTTTTCAGGCCTTCCTCTTTGCCCTCTTTTTTGCCCTCTTTTTTGCCTTCTCTTAGACCTTCTTCTTTGCCTATCATTTTGTAGTTATTGCGCATGGCTTCAAAAATCTCACACATACGTAAGTTCTCCTTCTCGCTATAGGTTTGTCGCATTTTTTTAAACGACGATTCTCCCGTAATCTTTTCTAAGAGCCTCAACACCGCATCTGGGTGTTCAATGGTGTCGTCGAAATCGTCTTCGAAATTGTGTTCTCGAAAACTTCGCAAGCACCGAGCAAGTGTTTTCAAATCCCCCGTCAACCTCTCGATCTCTTCATCAGTGAGCCAAGCCAGTTCGATGACGTGAATCGAGTAATCGCAAAAGAACGGCTTCAATTGTTCGGGAACTTCGAAGCACTCGCTGAGCGTTCGAGGACCGTTCCAACATTTATCATACCCAAAATAGAGTACGAACGTCACTACTGGCAGTAGTTTTTCGCCAGGTTTTAAGGTTTCGAATTGCCGACAGTAGCTGAGCGCATCATACGCCATGATGCGCATGGGCATATCTTTGTCAAAGTGCGTCTGATTCTCGAGTCCCAAAAATGCCAAACCGATGCTAAGGCGATCGCGCACGCATTTGAAAATGTCGCGAAATCGATGAACAACGCCACCGCGCACAAGCGTGACGATTTCTGTCGGGGCATCGGTAATGTCTTCGGGGCGGATAGGCTGCGCTCCTTTGGGAATCAGAAATGCATTGAGAAGCGCTGCAAAAATGGTGTCGATGGCGAATAAGTTCTTTTCGCGCAAATCTAACTCTCCCATATTCTACTCCATTTCGGCAGTCGACGAGATTCGTTCCGGAAACCGCTCCAGTCCAATATTCGTCTGTAACACTCGCATAATTGCGTCGAAAAAATAACACGATGTAAAGCATATTCTAACTATTTTGATGGGCGGACGCTACGCTTTTTTCGAACACTCATAGCGCCCGTCTATGACGAACTTCGGCTAGCGAACTAGCCAAAAACGGAGAAGGATTCCCGATGATCTATGCCTATATACGCGTTTCGACCCATAAACAGACGACCGAAAACCAACGACTCGAGATCGACCAATTCTGCAACAAGCGACAAATCACCATCGATCATTGGATAAGCGAGACGATAACGGGAACGAAAGGCGTTTCGCATCGACGATTGGGCACCGTTATGCGAAAAATGCGATCGGGCGATATCCTCATTTGCTCGGAATTGTCGCGCCTCGGACGATCGATTTTCATGATCATGAACTTGCTCTCTGAATGCATGCAACGAAATATCCAACTCTGGACTGTCAAAGAACGATACGTCTTGGGTAGCGATATCCCCTCCAAAGTCCTCGCTTTTGCCTTCTCTTTGACCGCAGAACTAGAACGAACGCTCATATCCTCGAGAACAAAAGAGGGAATTGCAAGGGCACGCCGCGAGGGCAAATGCATCGGGCGACCGCACAACATCGACAATCGATATGCGTCGAAATTGCGCGGACGCGAAGCCGAAATCGAAGCCATGGCGCGAAAAGGCATTGCCAAATCAGAAATCGCACGGCGTCTCAAAGTCTCCCGCACCACGCTATGGCGCTTCTTATCTATCGCTTCGCCAAACGTGATTAGTACTTGAGTGAATTCGCAATCGCGTTTAAATGATATATGTTGAGACCGATGCAGCTGTTTTGATGAGGACGGAGGCTACAAACGATGGCGACGATTATATATTACGATGCAAATAGAACTGTTCGACAATTGATATCTCAAGCACTTCGTGCACGCAGCTATACGGTCGTCGAGATCGAATCGCTCGACGACTATCGCTCGGCTATCGACGACAATGCCGATGTCGAAGCGATCATTCTCGACATGTCGCGCCATCCCGATCGACTACCCGTGCTCCAAAATGAACTCCCCAATCTCTTCCATCGACCCGACCGATGCATCATCACAATTGGGCGCAGCAACGACCTCACGCCTTATTTGCCAGAATCGGCCGAGGCGTGCTTTTTCAAACACGTCGTCGAACGCCCTTTCAAAAAAAACGAATTCGTCGATTTTATCGCGTCGTTAATCGGCAATCGTACTGCAGCTTCCGAAGATGGCGCGACGAATGTCAAAAAATGCCATATCGAAACGATCGATCCCAATGCCACCTGCGAACTATCGGCCGATGCACTCGCTCGATCCAATGCCCAAAACGACATCATTCCTAGTGATTTGGCTATGCCCTCGCTCATCCAGCCCCAATCGTCCGATCGCGATATCTCGAGCGATATCACCCATTTGAAAAAAATTGACATCGACAAACCAAACATCGACGAGACCTTGCCCGCCTCATCTAGCACCGATCTCGAGGCAAACGATGCGACCACAAGCGAGCCTCCGACTCTCGTCACAGCCTCCTCTACTCCAGCTTTGCCCAAACAAAAGCAATTCCACGTCTTGCCCTCCGACCCCGCCAATCGCAAAGAAAACCGCATGTCGCGCATCGGGCGATCGCCAAGCGCTCAGCCGCATGCGCGAATCCATGCGCGCGACGCATACCGCGCCATGCGACCCGATATCGAATACCCATCGCATCATGGCTCCGAACACCACGAGGCCGAACTCGATGAGCGAGAAACTGAAGATACTTGCAACGTCAAAAATGCCGCAAAATTGCCCCCATCCCAAAACGACGGCATTCTACAAAACGACGGCATTCTACAAAACGACGGCATTCTACAAAACGACGACAACGCCGCAAAATTGCCTCCATCCCAAAACGACGGCAATCTACAGAGCGACGGCGATCGACAAAGCGACGGCATTCTACAAAACGACGACAATGCCGCAAAATTGCCCCCTTCCCAAAACGACGGAGATCTACAAAGCGACGAGCCAATCGTCGAGGCTTCCGCGCTACGAGAAGTCGACGAAAATCTCAAAAAGGGCATTTCGATACAAGCCCAAATTCTGACGCATATCGATGCTCGCAAAGCCCCTAAACTACCGCGTCCAATTTGCCCATTACCCCCCCCTTTCCGACTCGGACGATCGGCCGATCCTTTGGCGGCAACACTTGCGGCAAGCGTGCCAAACGACGACGAGGCAAGCGACAGCGCGACTCGGCACGACGAAACCGAAAAAGTCGTGCCGCGAAAACCTGCATTTCTGGCCTCGCAAGCCCCAGCCGAACCGCCTCTACCCATGTTCCGAAGCGGCATTCCACAATTTGCGCCTACCATCGAACCGACGTCGTCAAACAATCTCACGCTGCCATCGAGTTGCGCCGATATTCCCGTCGACATACGCACGTCGTTTCAAACACTATGGTTTGTTCGCCTTCTATGCGAATCGATTCTATCGAAATCGCGATTCACACTCGTCGCCAATGGCGGCCAAACTCGGCACGTTCTCTTCGTCGAAGCCGGACGCGCCTTCTGGTTCGAATCGTTCATCGCCGGTCACATCCCCTCGATTAACGAATATCTCTCGTCGATAACCGATACGACGATACCCGTCGAATCGATTAAAAATCACGTCCGAGCAAATCGTTGCGCACTTTCACAAGCTTTCAAATCGCTCAAACTCGAAGACGTTGCCGCACAACTTTGCCGCTCTCGCATTCGTTCGGGCATCGACGGCATCTTTACACAATGGAGCGCACTCACTTTCGAAGTCTACGAAGGCATTCCAGAGCCCTATGCCGCCGTCATTCGCTTGCGCCCGTGCAAATTCATATCGCTCCCACCCATCATCTTCGAAAAACTACGCGATAACGAAGACGTCATCATCGCCCCTCGTGCCTTCTCCGACGTGCGATTCGTCATGCGAGCATTCCGCTCCCCACTCAACGCTCGCATTCAGCTCACCCCAGAAGAACTCGACTTCCTCGCCACGATCCAGTCGCCCAAAACGCTACAACAAATCAAACAACTCGGAAAAAAACACGCACGCGACACGCTCTATCGACTATGGCTCTTCCAATTCATCGATCTATGCGCCTAGTGAAAACCTATCGAAAACAGTGATCCTTCTTCTGCATGTATTTTCATAACCGGATTTACCTCACTTTCTTCTAAGACAAAAGGATTATACGATATCACACATCTCGTTATCCAAGGCTCCAATAGTTGAATTCGTACTTCGTCCTGTTCTTTCGCCAAGCGCGACCTACAGGAGTTTTCTCCAAAACTGTATTCGACATTGACTTTTGCACCGATGAGGTAATCGTTATTTTCGATATTATCAACAAACTCAGAAAATAACTCTGGATTCTTGGTATATAATTCCTGGAACTCTTTTTCGTCGTACTTCGCCAATTTTACGTTGAAATGCCCTACAAATACGTCGTCATTACACTCGAATGTATAGAAAACGGTTTTCACATTCTGCCCAATGACTTTCTGAATCTTCCCAATCGCATACCCATCGCGGTCTTTATAAGACTTCAGATCGTATTTATTATTCTTCTTCTTCCTATTGTCATTATCGTCTTCCGATTCAGACTTGTTGAGAATGTCGTATAATTCGGCACAATTTTTCGGTCGTTCTTCGGGGCGGACTGCCAATAATTTCGAAAGCGCACCAATCATACGTTCGCTCGTATGGGGCGCTTGCTCCGCAATCACTTGTTCGAATTGCAACCTCATCCCATCGGTATCGATCTTATACGGCGGCACACCAGTAATCATGTGCAACATCGTCGCACCTAAGCCATAGTAATCCGATTGTATCGTACAATCGCCCATGAGCTGCTCGGGCGCCATATAACCTTGCGTGCCCGCTATCGTCGAATTCAAACTCTTGCGCTCGGGATTGGCAACCGCCCCAAAATCGATGAGATAAAATTTCAGGTCTGGCGTCAAGAGAATATTCGATGGCTTGATGTCGCGATGGATAATCGGCGGCTGATACTGCGTTTCGAGGAAAAACAATATCTGAACCATGCTATTGGCAAAATCCAATACGATTCTCTCTGCAAACACTAAACCGCTTTCATTCATCTCGTCGATGCAATCGAGTAGCGATCGACCATCGATGAATTCTTGAACGATGTAATAATCGTCATACGATCCCTTGCGCTCGACGTAATCGAGGTATTTCGGCACGCCATCGATGTCGATGCTCTTCATCGTTTCGACTTCGCGACGAAATAAGTCGAGCGATTTGAAATCACCAACCGTCTTGAGCTGTTTAACCGCAACCTTCGCCCCCGATATGCGATCAACCGCCAAATACGTCTTCGCATACGATCCCTCGCCAATGAGTCGAACAAATCGATAACGGCGCTGCATTATCTCGGGCGTGGCGATCTCGGGCTTCGCCGTCGACATGGCTTCGCTAGTCTCACCTCGATTCGACTCCTGTGCCACACCTCGATTCGCACCTTCGTGCACATTCTCCATACCCCGCCCCGCGGCGTCATGGGCTTTATCGGTCTGATTGAGTTGTTCCATCGTTTCCTCCTAATCGGCATTTGATTCAGCTGCATTGACCACGACGATGCGATTGAACGACGTCACGAGCTTGCAAATATCGCCCGATAAATATACATCGTCGAACTCCAAAACAGGCCATGGCATGCTATAGACGTATTCGCCTTTGTCATCGTTTGCTATGATATATATACAAGGAATGAGATCTCCGGGTTTGAGATCTGTTGGTTCTCGGCGCGTATAAAAATAACGCAATAAATCTTCATCGCTCGAATCGTCAACTGGATTAAATGCATACGTCACCTTCCACAACGGTCGATATTCAATACTATCGGTATCATCATACAATTCAAATTCAATCGACACCACCGATGCAAACGTCTTTCGACCATATTCTAACAACGGAAGAATGCGCTTATATGGATTTGTAACGACATCTTTTGTATAATCATGCTCGTCTTCATCCTTTTTTTTACTTTGTTGTCGTGATATCACAATGAAAACTATCCATGTGTAAACAAAACCAAACACCAAAAGTATTGGTAATAACTCCTGTAAAAACATAATAAAATTAATACCAAAAAACCAGTACAGAGCAACACTCCATAAACATATCACTTGACCTTTCGTGAGCTCTGGAGCAGACTCCATCAATAGGTTCATCTTGCGTCTACGAGATTTCAACGAACGCAAAAAGACGCGATGGCGAACAGTCCATTTCGTCAACCTGCCATATTCATCGATCTCCGTATCATCCAAGCTCCTGGTGAATTGATTGATAGATTTCTCGAATTGCTTTTCGATAACACTCGGCAATTTGCGCGGCAACACATCGCTCAAAGCATCCCATTGCTCGACACATCCCCCTTGCTTGTACGACTTCATCGGCAAGACTTCGACTTCTTTCGCAACGAATCCTTCTTGAACAAGCGATTGCAATCCATTGAAATTGCTTTTCTTTATCTGTTTCAGTGCACGCAATATCTTATTCGTATCGGTCAATCGTTGATCGATATGCGGTTCGAGCATTTGGCGCAATAAGACCGTGACCGGGAACGGCAAATTCTGCAAATGTGGATCGATGAGAAGCCGAAAATCTTGAACTTCGATCGCCTCGGGTGGCACACCTGTCAACATGTAAAATGCCATCACCGCCATCGAATACAAATCACTCGCAGGTTTGGGCTGCCCCATCAACTGCTCGGGCGCCATATAACCATACGTCCCCGCCACCGTCGATCCGCCATCTTTGACTTGTGGATTCGCCACCGCGCCAAAATCGATCAGCCAAACTCTATATCCACGTGGCAAATCTTCCAACATGATATTACTCGGTTTGATATCGCGATGAATGATCGGCGGATTCGCGTGGTGCAATCTATCTAATATCTTCGTCAATTGGATGAGTATATCGGCAATATCGCTCAACAAAAATCGATGATGCGCCTTGATAAACTCGCTCAATGCATGCCCATCGATATATTGTTGTACAATGACCGATACGGGGTCGGCACTATCCAAGTCTTCGATCGCCTCGTAAAACTTCGCCACGCCCTCGATATCGATCGCCGAAAGCACCTTCGCCTCGCGATGAAACAATTCATACATCTTCCAGTTCTTCACCGACTTGATATGCATGACTTTGATCGCGACCTCGGCACCATCCGATCGACGACGTGCCCGATAAACCTCCCCCTGACTCCCCTGCCCCATGCACTCCAACAATTCATAACGACCGGCTAGGCATGGAATCTCAACACCACTCGCACCTACCGACGAATCCGCATGCGGCTCACATCCATCAAGCTCATCATAACCACGGTATGATCCCTTATCCTGCGACGATCCCACCACCTCGATACCTTCCGCCATCTTACACCTCTCCCTCTCACTTCACTCAGCGATGAAACTCAAGACAATTCCCCCCAACAGCAATATACCAGCTTATCGACTTTCTATCAAATACTCATACATCGTCGTCATCGCTCACAAACTCGCCTATACGACTGTGACTTCACTTCATCCACGGCTTAAACAACTGCATCCGCATATCGTCTTGTTCGTCGTTTATCTTAAATGTCACTTCTTTATTATAGAACTCATACGCCACTTGAACTTTTGCGCCAACGAGATAATCATCATCGTTCAAATTCTCTCGAAATGCCTCTATTTCATCGGGTTTCTGCTCGTGTATTTTATTATATAAATCTTCATTATAATAATCCACTCCGTAGCACATAACCCCCACATAGACATCATCATGAATCTCAACTGTATATATTGCTTTCTTTATTGCACCGCCCCAAACCCTTTCGATGATCCCCACGCCAGACCCTATCCATTCCTGCGTACCCTCCTCCGAATGAATAGAATAATTCGAACTCATCTTTTCATATTGCATCAATGCAACATACGGATTGGGTTGATCGAAACCATATTCCTTTTCATCACGATTTAAATGAATCCAATGCATTGCCGACACCAGAATCAGCATAACGATAAAGGTAATGAAAACGCATATATTCCAACCCAACGTTCCCATTTGTATCGCAAAGGCGAGCAAACCAACGGTGGCAACGACAAAGATCGAGGCTTGCCATATGCTCTGTTTAAGCGATCTGCGACATGCAATCCATAAATACCCAAGAGGCAACAAAAAGACAAAAGCCAAGAAAGCTCTTTTCGTTCGATGCTTTTCGAGTGACGCACCAATCCGACACAATTTCGGGTGTGCCTCTATATACGCCTTGTTGGCCTGAATCAAGCACTGCCGATTCGATTTCGACATCGAGCATTCGACGATGATATCATATAATTCACGACTATCCCTTGGGCGTTCTTCTGGCTTAACAGCCAATAATACCGATAATACACTCCGCATTCGTGCGCTCGTCGTCGGTGCTGTCTCGTCGATGACTTGCTTGAACTGTAACTCCAACCCGACGTTATCGATTTTAAACGGTGCCACACCTGTAAGCATGTGCAACATCGTCGCACCTAACCCATAATAGTCGGACTGTATCGTACAATCGCCCATGAGTTGCTCGGGCGCCATATACCCTTGCGTGCCGGCTATCGTCGAATTCAAACTCTTGCGCTCGGGATTTGCTACTGCGCCAAAGTCGATCAAATAATAATTTCCATCGGGCGTCACCAATACGTTCGACGGCTTGATATCGCGATGTATAATCGGTGGCTGGTATTCTGTCTCGAGCGCTTGTAATATCGATACCATGCAACGCGCAAACTCCCATACCTTCGATTCCGAAAACGTCGTCGCATTCTCATTCATTTCGTCGATGCAATCGAGCAACGTACGACCTTCAATATACTCTTGAATGAGGTAATAATCGTCGATCGACTGTCGACTCTCGACATAATCGATATACTTTGGAACGCCCTCTATATTCACACTTTGCATCGTTGCGACTTCGCGCTTGAATAAGTCGAACGATTTGAAATCATTCACCGTCTTGAGCTGCTTTATCGCAACTTTCATCCCCGACAGGCGTTCAACAGCCAAATATGTTTTGCCATTCGAACCTTCTCCAATGAGCCTAACATATCGGTATTTATGTTTTAATATCTCGGGCGTTGACATGACGAACTCAACGTCTTTCTCGCTTCGATGATTTCCTACGACTTTATCTTCCATATTATCCTCCATCATTGCTCGTCTACATTCTCAACATGATAATTACATCACTTTTGCAGCATCTGTAGCCACTCTGAGTAATTCTGCGACATCTCCCGATAAATAAATATCATCGTATTTCAATATTGGCCATGGCATACTGTAAACTCGCTCATACGATGATCCTTTCGATTGAATAAGATATAAACATGGTATTAAATCGCCAACTTTGAGATCCGATGGGCGACGTCGCGTATAGAAAAATCGCTCTAAATCCTCTTCACTCGCGTCATCGACTGGATTAAATTTATACGATACTTTCCACAATGGACGATACTCGTTCGATAAATTAGCCCCCTCATATAACATGAACTCAATAGACGTCACCGTCGCAAACGACTTACGACCATTTTCTAACAATCGAAGAACGGATTCAATACGGAGCGTCCTCGACGAACTTTTGAATGGCGCTTTCATAAGCTGAATTCCACCCCACACCATTAAGAAAAACGCACCAAAAAAAAACATCGACATTAAAAACTCATCATCTTGTATTAAAAAGATTCCTCCTATACCAAAGGGTATCGCCATTATAAACGTAGCAATAACATTACTTACGCTTGTCTCGGCAATTCTTCCCCTATTATCTACACGACGATAAAATATCATATTATCATCCCATGCAGAATCTGTGCGTTGAGTCGTTTGCGTTGTCGGGTCGTATGGCTTTTCGAAGGGATTATATTCGAGGCTTGCCTCGATTTTGCGCATCACTTCGCGCGGTATCTTCCGTGGTACGGCATCGCTCAACGCATCCCATTGCTCAACACACCCCGCCTGCTTATACGATGTCATCGGCGTCCAATCGATGTCTTTCACAACTCTACCCGTATGAATCAGCGATTCTAACCCTGTCATATCGCTCTTCTTTATCAATTCGAACGCTCGCCGTATTATCCTCGTATCGGTCAGTCGTTGTTCGATATGCGGCTCGAGCATTTGACGCAATAATACAGTGACTACAAAGGGAAGATGCTGCAAATGCGGATCTATCATCAATCGAAAATCTTGCATTTCGATCGATTCGGGCGGCACACCTGTCAACATATAAAACGCCATCACCGCCATCGAATACAAGTCGCTCTCGGGATTGGGCTTCCCCATCAACTGCTCAGGCGCCATATATCCATACGTCCCCGCCACTGTCGAACCGCCATCTTTGACTTGCGGATTCGCTACCGCACCAAAGTCGATAAGCCATACCTTATAACCATCTGCCGAATCCTCCAACATCACATTACTCGGTTTAATATCGCGATGGATAACAGGCGGATTCAATGCATGCAACTTATCTAGTATATCCGTCAACTGAATCAGTATATCGGCAATATCGCTCAATAAAAATCGATGATGCGACCTAATAAATTCACTCAACGCATGACCATCGATATACTGTTGTACAATAACCGATACGGGATCGGCACTCTCCAAGTCTTCGATCGCCTCGTAAAACTTCGCCACACCGTCGATATCGATCGCCGAAAGCACCTTTGCCTCGCGTTGAAACAATTCATACATCTTCCAATTCTTGACCGATTGGATGTGCATCACCTTGATCGCCACCTCGGCGCCATCGGCTATCTGCCGCGCCCGATACACCTCACCCTGACTACCACGCCCCAAGCATTCCAACAATTCATAACGCCCAGCCAAACACGCCAACGACAACTTCGATGCATTGCCCGATTCGACATCCCCCACATTCCCCATCACCACAGGCTTCTCTTGCGCCATTTCACGTTCATTTCTCATCACATTATACTCCTATTCTTACGACACATTGATCGGTAAAATCGCCTTTACCCCCTGCCACTCAAACACGCCCCCGCGCCAGAATCGCCATCTATACGATTATCGTTTTTTTATCAATACAATGCCGTATACGCGACATCTATGCACAAAATCGGGTGCTTTTCGTGTTTATTTCTTTTTTGGGGGCTGCGCTATTTCGCCCGACCCGGCGGGCTCAATACGCTCAGCCATCGGGCTATTTCGCCCCCCCCCCCGGCGGGCTCAATACGCCCTCTTTGCGCGGCTATTGGCCATGCCAATAC